>JAABUS010003074.1_pt1 | contig 28518 bp, 26 predicted proteins | sample 5560161 | NCBI WGS metagenome assembly JAABUS01 (sample SAMN10711885, study PRJNA513376) | rock metagenome | isolation source: Antarctica rocks | place: Antarctica: Victoria Land, Trio Nunatak nord | collected 2016-01-04
CTGGCCTTCGCCGGAACGGTGCCGGCGTTGGCCGGGGCGCAGCATGCGCAGCCGCAGTCGCAGCCTCCGGCGTCCCCGGCCGGGGTCTGCTCGGTGCTCGACGCAGCCGCGAGGACTTCACCCTCGGGTCGGCGGGTCTGCTCGGTGCTTGGCGTGACGGTCATGATTTCCTCCTCGGATCGACAATAACAACACCACCACCATGGACCTTCAAGCAGAGTTGAAGGTCAAGCGGAGCCTCCAGCTCCGTCGACAGACAGCCACAGCGGCTGGTCGAAATGTCCTGAAAGATCACGTGCATACAAGCATGAGCGGACGGTTCGATCGCTGAAAGCTCGTCTCACAAGCGGACGTTTCTGGCAGCCAGTAGTGCTCGGATCTTGTCCGGTCTCATCTGATCTGACGCACGGGCGCGGCGCTTTCGGTGGGGACGCAGGAGACTCCGCTGGCGAGGTGAGCCGCGGGCTGAGGTCGGGCGTCGAGCGGACACGGTCGCCGAATGATCCGGCCGTGACAGCCCAATCTGCCTTCCGGACGCTGTTAGCCTCCGCACATGACTGGGCAGGCTCCGGCCAATTGGTATCCGGACCCCTTTGGCCACCACGAACTCCGCTATTGGGATGGCGGCCAATGGACCCAGCATGTCGCCTCGCGTGGGCGTCAGGAGATCGATCCCCCCGTCGGCGGCTCTCCGGTGCCGACCGTCAAACGGGCAAGCAAGAAAGTCCAGCGAGAGGTGCGCAGAGCCGGTGTCGCCGCCGGTGCTCAGGTCGGCGGCGGAACGCTCTTCACCGAACCGGTGCTGGTCGTCAACCAGAAGGCCAAACTCCGCGACGTCAACGTCGACTACGCCGTTTATGACCAGCATGGCCAGCAGATCGGCGCGGTCCGGGAAGTCCGCCAAAGCATCATGAAAAAGGTGTTGTGGGGGAAGCCGATGTCCGGCCCCGGCAGGACGTACAGGCTGCAGGTCGTCGACCTGAATGGCCGGGTGCTTATCGCGCTGACCCGGCCAGTGTCGATGCTCAGGTCCAAAATGATCGTCCGCGACGCCAACGGTGCCGAGATCGGTCGAATCGTGCAGAAGAACATCGGCATCTTCGGCAGGGTCCGCTTCGCACTCGTGTCCGGTGGTCAGTCGCTGGGCTCGATGAACGGCAAAGACCGGAGTTCGTGGGACTTCAACATTCAGGACGCGACCGGAAACGAGATCGCCCGGATCACCAAGACGTGGGCGGGGCTGGCGAAGGAGTTGTTTACGAAGGGCGACAACTACGTCGTGCAGATTCACCGGCCGCTGGATGAGCCGTTGCTTTCCCTCGTGATCGCGGCCGCGCTCGCCGTCGACGTCGCGCTTAAGCAAGTCAGCAGATCGGGGCCGAATGCCCGCGGGAGCTTCCGAAGACTTACGTGAACATCCGCTGACGACGTACTGCAGAATCGGGCGGTTGTGACACAGCCCGGTCTAGGGCCTGGCCCCGCTCATCGGCATGTCCGGTCGCTTGCACTGGAGTCCTCCCCCACAAGCGGAGCGGTGACTGACGCTGCGGACCGTCCTCGTCGTCACAGTCACCGTCGTCCCGCAGCAGGATCCGCTTACGGAACGCCCGGTGAAGGCCCCGCTTGCGGGCCGTTGAGCGGACAACGCAATCGCTGCTGTTTCATGCGCTGAGGCGCCCAAGCCGGGGTTCACCGGTTCGACGAACAACCAGATTCGCTCGCTCGCTTCAGCGACCTCTACTTCTCGGCAGTCGGTGAAGCGTGTTCGATGATCCGGCAGACCCCGCCGGAGGCCAGCGCCTGGTTGGCGGCGTCGCGGCGGGTGTGGGTCAGCCCGGCGCGAAGCTGGCGAAGCTCGGTGATGGTGCGGTCGATCTCTGCTACGCGCTGGTCGAGTAGTCGCAACACGTGCTGGCAGGGCGCGGTGCCGCCACGGCGCAGGTCGAGGATGTCGCCGATCTCGTCCAGGTGTAGGCCGAGGGTCTTGGCTTGGCGGATGAAGCGCAGGGTGGTCAGGTCCTCGTCGCTGAACAGCCGGTAGCCGGCCTCGGTGCGCTCGGCGGGCGGGAGCAGGGCCTTGGCCTCGTAGAGCCGGATCGCTTTCGGGCTCAGGCCGGTGGCTCGCGCGGCTTGTCCCACGGTGAAGAGTTGATCGTTCATCGCCTACCTCCAGCAGTCAGAATACGTCGCTTGACCTTGCCCTAGGGGCAAGCTCGTAGCATCGGCGCACAGGCGGAACGATCAGCTGCGGTTCGGGCGTGGCGGGTGAGGAGAGATGTGATGGGTCAGGTCGTGGTGCTGCAGGTGACGGGGATGGACTGCGGGGCGTGTGAGCGGCGACTACAGACCGTGTTGGGCCGCCTGGACGGGGTCGGGCAGGTGGATGCCGATCACAGCATCGGGCAGGTGCGGGTCCGCTTCGACGCCGCCCGGACCAACGCCGACGTGCTGACGCGGGGGGCAACCGAACGAATCGAGCAGGCCGGTTTCGATGTCACCGGCGCCGCGCAGGAGGCCCCGTCGTGAGCGTGGATACACATGCTTGTACCGAGTTGTGGGCCACCGAGACCTCCACGGAACCTGGGCAAGCCCGGATTCGGGCGCGGATCGCGGGGCTGCACTGCTCGCTGTGTACCGGCACGATCGAGAAGGCCCTGGGCCGCATGGACGGGGTCGGGCAGGTGGCGGTGAGCCTGACCCACGAGCAGGCGCTGGTCGACTACGACCCGGACCGGGTTCGCCCGGAGGCGATCCTGTCCACGTTGCGGGACATCGGTTATGACCTCTACGACCCGCGCAAGTTGCGTCCGTTCGAGGAGGAAGAGGCTCGGCTGGTCCGGGAGGGCCTGCGCCTGCTGGCCGCGATCGCGGCGAGCCTGGCCGCGATCGGCCTGATCGCCGCCGTGACCGGCATCTGGTCGGTCCTGGTGCCCCTGTCCGTGGTGGTGGTGATGGTTCCGGTCGGCTACGCGATCCTGCGGCCGGCCGGGCACGTCAAGGCGGGGGCGGGGGCGGCCGGGATCGTGATGCCCGGGTTGGCAGCGCTCGTGTTGCGCGCCACCGGCGTGCTGCACGGTCCGGTGATCGGCTGGCTGGCCGGTGCGCTGGCGCTGGCCGTGGTGGTGGGGGTGGCCCGCCACATCCTGCGAATGGCCTACGAGTCCGCCCGGCGCGGCATCCTCAACCAGCACGTGCTGCTGGAGATTGGGGCGTTCGCCGGTATCGCCGGCGGCATCATCGGGCTGACCGGTGCCTTTCCCGGCTTTCCCACCGCGGCGTTCTTCGCCGTGGCGGTATTGATTGTGAACTACCACATCTTCTCCGAATGGCTGTCCCTGCTGGTCAAGACCCGCTCGAGCCAGGCGGTGAAGAAACTGCTCGACCTGCAGCCCGACCTGGCCCGGCTGGTTCACGACGGCACCGAGACCGAGGTACCGATCGAGCAGATACGTCTCGGTGACCTGGTGCGCATCCGGCCCGGGGAACGCGTCCCGGTCGACGGGCGGGTGGCCGAGGGCTACTCCACGCTGGACATGGCGCTGGTGACCGGCGAACCCGTCCCGCAGGAGAAGAGCAGCGGCGACACCGTGGTCAGCGGGTCGCTCAACGGGGCGGGCACCTTGTTGATCGAGACTACCGCGGCGGCCTCGGAGAGCTTCCTAGCCCAAGTGGTGCGGCACGTGGAGGATGCCCGCGCGCTGAAACCCGGCATCCTGCACCTGGTCGACAAGATCCTGCGGGTCTACACCCCCACCGTGCTCACCATCTCCGCGCTCGCGCTGATCGGGTGGCTACTCGGCAGCGTCGCGGTCACCGGGACGCTCGACGTGCAGCGGGCGGTGTTCGCGGCGCTGACCGTACTGGTCATGGGCTACCCGTGCGCGGTGGGGATCGCCGCCCCACTGGCCATCGTGCGCGGCGCCGGTGAGGCCGCCGAGCTCGGCATCATCATGCGCACCGGCGAGGCCTTTCAGACCTTCCGCACCATCACCCACGTGCTGCTGGACAAGACCGGCACCCTCACTCTGGGCCGGCCCTCTTTGCAGGCGCTGCGACCGGTGCCCGGCGTGGAGCCCGACGAGCTGCTCGCGGTGGCCGCCGCGGCCGAGAGCCACTCCGAACACCCCCTCGCCCAGGCGATCAGCACCGCCGCCCGGGACAAGCAGGTCGCTCTACCTACCGTGGAGGATTTCCTGTCCACGGCCGGCTTCGGGGTCACCGCGCAGGTCGGCGGCCGACGGGTGCTGGTGGGCCGGCCCGGATTCCTTACCGACGCCGGCATCGACCTGAGCAACGTGAGCAGCGCGATCACCGAGCTGGAAGACAAGGGCCACACCGTGATCGCGGTCAGTCGCGACCGGCGGGCGCTCGGGGTGATCGCGCTGGCCGACACCCTGCGTCCCGAGGCCGCCGACACGGTCGCCGCGCTGCGGAAGGCGGCCCTGATCCCGGTGCTGGTCACCGGAGACAATCCACGCGCCGCCCAACACGTCGCAGCCGGACTGGGTATCGATGAGGTGCACGCCGAGGTGCTGCCCGAAGGCAAAGCCGAACTGGTCGGCACCTTGCAGGCCGCCGGGCACACCGTGGCGATGGTCGGTGACGGCATCAACGACGCCCCCGCCCTGATGCGCGCCGACGTCGGCGTCGCCCTGGGCAGCGGTACCGACATCGCCACCGAGTCCGCCGACATCATCATCGTGCGTGACGACCTGAACCTACTGCTCACCGCCCGCGACATCAGTTCCCACTCCTACCGCCGGGTGAAGCAGAACGTCGGTGTGGCGTTCACCTTCAACGGCATCGGCATCCCGCTGGCGGCCACCGGGCTGGTGTACCCGGTGTGGGCGATGGCCGCGATGGCCGCCTCGGTCACCGCCATCTTCATCAACTCCATCGGCGGGCGCCCCCGCCTGCTCTTCGCCGCGATCGCAAGCGTGGGACGCACCGCCCAGCCAGACCAGCCGGCCGCCGGCCCAGATTCCACCGCCCCCAATACCGCCGGAACCACGGGGGCGGTCGTGTGAGCACCGAGCACAGGCGCCGCGCACCGCTGCTGCGGCATGCCGGGCGCCGCTCGGCAAGCGTGCTCGGTCTGGTTGGGACGACCGCCTGCGGGGCCTCCATGGTCCTGGTCGCCGTCGGGGTGGGCACCTCAGCGACCGCCACCGGGATGGCCGCCATGTCCGGGACAGGCCCCGGCGCACCCCACGGCGTGCTGGGAGTGCTGCTGCGGATCGGACCAGGGCTGCTGGTCGGCTCGGTTCTGCTGGTGACAGCTGCGTTCTGGCTCACTCGTCGACCGGCAACAGCCATCCTCGCCCTCCTGGCCGGAGCCCTGCTCTACGCCGGCATGTACGCCCAACCCAACCTCGGCGTGATGTACGCGGCCATCGCCGTGGGCTACACCGCCTGGTGCGCCCTCTACCTGTGGGTGCGCCGAGCGCGCCCCAGCACGGTGCGGACCACCCGCGCCGCGGAACTACCTATCGAAAGGATCTGATCACCCATGGCCAACAGCCTCGTGACCGAAACCAACCGAGCATGCCTGGACGCCTGCGTCGACTGCGCCCAGGCATGCGAAGCCTGCGCCTACACCTGCTGCCTGCCCAGCACAGACCCGGCGATGGCCAACTGCGGGCAGATGTGTTTGGACTGCGCCGCCCTCTGCCGCCTCTGCGAACTCCTGCTCGCCCGCGGCTCCGCCCTCGCCGCCCGCATCTGCCAGCTGTGCGCCGAGGTCTGCGACGCCTGCGCCAGCGAGTGCGAACGCTTCGACGCCCAAGCCTGCCAGACCTGCGCCCAAGCCTGCCGCGCCTGCGCCGAGCAATGCCGGGCCATGGCCACCGGCTGACCATCCAGCGCCGGCGGCCTGCACGGCGCTGTCATCGACAGCGGACACCACATGGCGGAGCAAGCACCCAACAACTCGCCGACGTGCTGATCGCGTTTCTTCCGTCCCGCAGGGGGATCCGGCTGTGGGACGGCTTGAGTTCAGCGGAGCACGTCATATGGATGGCAGGGCAAGCCGGACCTCGCACCGAAGGTCGGGGACCCGACCGAGGCGAGCGTCGGTCACCAGAGCGCAGCCGAAGGTCTCGGCCACGACGAGGTAGGCGGTGTCGTAGCCAGTGACGTTGCTACGCAACTTCCACATGCGCTCCAATAGAGGTCGCGTAGTCACAACGTCGATGGTGGTGGCCGCGATCGCAGTGAGCGCATCGACGGCGCGCTCCTCACTGATCAACTGGTCGAGCCATCGGCCGCGGACCGCGGAGAACACCTCCACGACGAGGTGGTCGGGCCCTGCCCAGCGCGCATCGCGGGCGAGCTCAGCACGGGCGTGAGTGCCGATTGGTCCGTCGTCGGTGAAGGCGTTGGTCAGCACCGAGGCGTCGACCACGATCACGGGGCGTCGCTTACGGCCTCGCTGAGATGGGCCTCGCGCTCAGCTCGGGCCCGGTCGAGTGCTTCGGTCACCTGCGCCGTGGACAGTCGCGACCCATCCTGGCGAGCGCCGAAGCGTTCCAGCAAGACGAGGTTGGTCGAGCGGTGCGCCTCGTCGGTGACACGCCAGACTTCCTTGCCTCCGGAGCACTGCGCGGCATCAGTCGAGCGCAGAGACCCTGGTGCGGTTGAGCTCATCCGCGATCTCGGCCGCGGCGGCTTGGAGCACGGGAGCGGCGCGCTCGACGACGTCGTCGCTCATCCGGGTCAGCGGGCCGGACATCGACAGGGCCATCGGCTGCGGCGCATCAGGCACGACGACGGCAACGCAGCGCACCCCCAGCTCCTGCTCGCTCTCATCGATGGCGTAGCCGCGGTCGCGGATGGTCGCGAGCTCGGCGAGGAAGTCACGAGGTGTGGTCAGCGTGTACTCCGTGTGCCGCGGCATCCCCGTGCGGCCGAGCAGGTCGGCCACCTCGTGGTCGGGGCGGTAGGCCAAGATCGCCTTACCCACGGCGGTGGAGTGCGGGAAGGTCCGCCGTCCGACCTCGGTGAACATCCGCATGAAGTTGTTGGAGGGCTGCACCTGTGCGACGTACACGACCTCGTCGCCGTCGAGGATCGCAAGGTTGACCGACTCCCCGAGCTCGGCGACGGCGGCATCCATCGCCGGCCTCGCCCACGTACCTATCCGCTTGGCGCTTGTGTCGGCAAGCCGCATCAGCCGCGGGCCCAGGGAGTACTGCCGTGACCGCTCCTGCCGCACGTAGCCGAGGTCGACCAGGGTGCGGACCAGCCGGTGGATGGTCGCGAGTGGGAGATCTGCCTTCTCCGCCAGCTGGGACAGGCCGATGATCCCCCCCGCGTCGGCCATGATCTCCAAGATCGCGAAGGCTCGGTCGAGGGACTGGACGCCACCCGAGCTTCGTCCCCCGTTGGCTTCCTTGACGTCGGCTGTCATGGCGTCGCCGGCTTGTCGCGGGACAGGCGAGGCCAGGGGCCGATCTCGTACTGCAAAGTTGGTTTCCGCATAACGGAAGACTACCGTGCCAGCCCAGTAGATTGGGGGTACGCCGACGACACCTGCGCACCGCCCACCCACACCGAGGCGACGTCGGCCGAAGAAGCAAGCGCGAACGTCTTGGCCAGCGCCTCGTCCGGTCCGGCGGCGTGCTGCAGCCCGACCTGCAGGGTGGACCCTTCGGGCGACCGGAGCCAGAGCGCGTCGAACTGCTTGCCCACCTCGAAGTCGCCGACCTGGTCGGCAAGTCCCAGCGTCGATGCGCCGGCAGCGGTGGCAAGGTGCAAAAGGTGCGCTGAGGTCAGAGGCAGACCGCGGGCGCCGAGCAGCTGCTGCATGAAGTACGCCTGCAGCCCCTCCTTGAAGAGCGAGAAACCGGTGCCGGCACCGACATCGGACCCGAGCGCCACGCGCACTCCGTGGTCGAGATGCTCCCGCAGGGGGAATAGCCCGCTGCCCAATGCCGCATTGCTGGTGGGGCAGTGCGCCACGCTCGCGCCTTGGGCGCTGAGGGTCTCCAGCTCGCCGGCAGTCGCGTGCACGTTGTGCGCGTAGACGCTTCGTGGTCCGACCAGTCCGTGCTGTTCGTAGGTCGAGAGGTAGTCGTCGCAGCCGTCGAAGAGTTCGCACACGGTCGCGACCTCAGCGGGGTTCTCGTTGATGTGCGACGTGAACAGAGCCCCCTCGACATCGCCGAGCAACGCCGCACAGGAGTCCAGCAGCGCCTCACTGCACGACAACGAGAAGCGGGGGATCACGGCGTACCTGCTGCGGTCGACGCCATGCCAGCGCTTCGCCAGCAACAACCCCTCGTCGTACGCCGACTCCGGCGACGTGAGCAGGTCGGGGCGAAGGATGCGATCGCTCACCACGAGCCCGCTGGTGACACGCAGGCCGACCCGGGCGGCCTCAGTGAAGAGGGCATCGACCGCCGAGGCGAAGTGCGCTCCGAAGACCAGGGCCGTAGTGGTCCCCGCCGCTACCATCCCGCCGATGAACTCTCGTGCCACCTCGCCGGCGTAGATCTCGTCGCACAGCCGCGCCTCCTCGGGCAACGCGCTGCGCTCAAGCCAGTCGAGAAGCGGCATCCCGAGCGCCCCGATCATCCGCACCTGCGGGAAGTGCACGTGCGTGTCAACAAGGCCCGGCAGCACCAGGCCACCGCGCAGGTCGACCACGTCGTCGTCGGGGTTGGCGCCACGAACGGCCCCGAAGGGGCCGCGCTCCACGATCGCCCCGTCTACGACCCGTAGTCCGCCGTCCGCCTCGCAGCGCAGCACGCCACCAGCAAACGGGCTGTGCGGGGTGTCCAGGAACGTGCCGCGAAAGACGGTCATCGACCGACGTCCGAGCTGGCCGCAGGCAGCACCCGCGACTCTCGTTCGAAGGTCTCCAACAGCGACGCCGCGATGCCCACGGCGATGGTGGCCGGCTCCTTGCCGGCCAGCTGCGGAACCCCGATCGGTGTGATGATCCGCCCTATCGCCGACTCGTCGTGACCCTCGTCGGCGAGCTTCTTGCGGAACCGGCTCCACTTGGCTCCAGACCCGATGAGACCGATCGTGCCGAGGTGGCCGGTGCGTAGCGCGGCATCGCACAGCGCCGCGTCCTCGGCGTGGTCGTGGGTCATCACCAGCACATGGGTGCCTGGGGGCAGCTCCGCGAGCACCAGCTCGGGTAGGACGGGCACGTGGTGCCGATGCACCCGGGCGATCGCGTCGGCAAGCCCTGCCAGCGCGCGGTCGCTGAGCTGCTCAGGACGGGAGTCGACCAGGTGCAGATCGAGGTCGTGCCGGGCCAGGATCCGGGCCAGCTCGAGGCCGACGTGCCCGACCCCGAAGATCGCCACCGCGGGCAGTACCGGCAGCGGCTCCAGCAGCACGGTGACCTCACCACCACAGCACTGCACCCCGTGGGTGGCACGCGCCTTGTCGGACAGGTTCGCGGTGAACGTGGTCGGCTGGGCGGCCGTCTCCGCCAGCAGCGCGCGGGCACGGTCGATGGCGGTCGCCTCGAGGTTGCCGCCGCCGATGGAGCCCCAGATCTCACGCACCCCGACGACCATCTTGCTGCCGGCGTCTCGTGGAGAGTGCCCACGCACCTCGGAAATCGTCACCAGCACCCCCGCCTCGCGGCGGGAGCGTAAGCGCTCTGCGGCTGCCAGCCACTGCATGGGTTTCTCCTACGCCTCGGTCAACAGGTGAGGGACGACGACCTGCGCGGCCTCGGACTCGGGCACGCGGACCGGCGCGTCCGGGTCAGCCTGGTCTGGCCGGGCGCCCGGCTTGCCCTCGGCCAGGTGCCCTTGGTCGTGGCTGCTGCGCGCCTCGGTCAGAGCCCACCACACCGCTTCCGGGGTAGCAGGGGAAGCGAGAGCCACGCTGGTGCCTGGCGGCCCGAAGGCAGCCGCTGCCTCACGCAGCGCTTCGCGGACCGAGAAGGCGAGCATCAGCGGCGGCTCACCGACGGCCTTGGAGCCGTAGATGGCGCCCTCTTCGTGGGCGCGCTCGAGCAGTGTGACCCGGAAGTCCAGCGGCATCTCCGAAAGGCTGGGGAGCTTGTAGGTGCTGGCTGCCTGGGTCGAGAGCCGACCGCGCAACGGGCCTTCGCTCTCGTCCCAGCGCAGGTCCTCGAGGGTGAGCCAGCCGGCACCCTGGACGAACCCACCTTCGATCTGACCGATGTCAATGAGCGGTGAAAGGCTGTCGCCGACGTCGTGCACGATGTCGACGCGCCGGGTGGTGTAAGCGCCGGTGAACCCGTCGACCTCGACCTCGGTGGCAGCGGCCCCGAAGGCGAAGTACTTGAACGGCGAGCCGTGCATCACCGACGAGTCCCAGTGCAGGCCCTCGGTGCGGTAGTAGCCCGCGGCAGACAGCTGCACGCGCTGGAAATACGCGGTGCGAACGACCTCCTCCCACGACAGTCCTGGCGCTGACCGTCCGAGCGCCTGCGCCTCCCCGTCGACGAACCTGATGTCGGCGGCTGCCACCCCGAGGCCGCTGGCCGCGACCTGCTCGAGCCGCCCGCGGATCTGCTCGCAGGCGTTCTTGACGGCACCACCGTTGAGATCAGCGCCGGACGACGCCGCGGTCGCCGACGTGTTCGGGACCTTGTCGGTGCGCGTGGGCGCGAGCCGGACCTTGGCCAGCGGCACGCCCAGGGTGGTCGCGGCCACCTGCAGCATCTTCGTGTGCAGGCCCTGGCCCATCTCGGTGCCGCCGTGGTTGATCAGCACGGACCCGTCCTTGTAGACGTGGACCAAAGCGCCGGCCTGGTTGAAGGCGGTGAGGTTGAACGAGATGCCGAACTTGACGGGAGTTACCGACAGCCCGCGCTTGGTGTCGGGGTGCTCAGCGTTGAACCGGGCGATCTCCTCGCGCCGACGCGCGATCTCGCCGGACTCGTGCACCTGATCCCAGACAGCGCTGATCCGCTCCGGGTGACGCACCGGCTGTCCGTACGGGGTGGTCTGGTCTTGTCCGTCGACCGAGCGGTAGAAGTTGCGGCGGCGCAGCGCCGCCGGCTCGAGCCCCAGCTGTGGGGCGCAGCGACCGAGGATGTCCTCGATCACGATCATCCCCTGCGGACCACCGAAGCCGCGGAACGCTGTCTGCGAGGTCTTGTTGGTCTTGGCGATCCGGCCGGTGACCCGGATGTTGGGGATCCAGTAGGCGTTGTCGATATGGCACAACGCGCGCGCCAGCACCGGCTCCGAGAGGTCAAGGCTCCAGCCGCCGTCGGCGGTCAGGGTGGCCTCCAGTGCCTCGATCATGCCGTCGTCGTCGAACCCGACCCGCCACTCGGCGTGGAAGCCGTGGCGTTTGCCGGTCATGGTGAGGTCCTGAGTGCGGTTCAGACGCAGCCGTACCGGCCGTCCGGTCAGCACGCTGCCGAGCGCCGCGATGGCGGCGAACCCATGTGGCTGCATTTCCTTGCCACCGAACCCGCCACCCATCCGCAGGCACTGCACCGTGACCTCGTGGCTGTGCAGCCCCAGCACGTGGGACACGATCTCCTGCGTCTCCGACGGGTGCTGGGTGCTGCTCTGCACGAACACCTGTCCCCCTTCGTCGACGTGCGCGAGCGCGCAGTGCGTCTCCAGGTAGAAGTGCTCCTGTCCGGAGAACTCGAACTCGCCGCTGAAGACGTGAGCCGACCCGTCGATCCCCGTGGTGACGTCACCGCGCTCAACGGTCGGCTGCGCTCCCTGGAACGAGTGGGCGGCAATCGCCTCCTTCACGCTGATCAGCGACGGCAGCGGCTCGTAGTCGACCTTGACCGCGCCCGCGCCCAAGCGGGCCGCCTCCAGGGTCTCGCCGAGCACCCAGCACACCGCATGACCGAAGAAGCGCACCTCGTCAGGGAACAGGGGTTCGTCGTGCTTCACGCCGGCGTCATTGACCCCGGGCACGTCGGCTGCGGTGAGGACCCGCACGACGCCCGCGACGGCGTACGCCGGTTCGATTTCGAGCCCGGTGATCCGTGCCCTGGCGTGCGACGCCTGGACCGGCCACGCGTGCAGCACGTCTTTGGTGCGGAAGACGAGGTCGTCGGTGTAGAGCGCCTGGCCGGTGACGTGCAGGGCAGCGGACTCGTGCGGGATCGCCTTCCCGACCTCCGCGACGTCAGGTCGTTGCGAGAGGTGGCTCATGCGGGCACTCCGTCGCGGCTGGGGGTCAGCGGATTCTCCGCGTAGAGCTTCAACACGGCCTGGCCGAGCATCGCCGCGCGGTAGTCGGCGCTGGCCCGGTGGTCGTCGAGTGGAGTCCCCTCTGCTGCCATCACGTCTGCAGCGGCATGCGCAGTCTCACGCGACCACGGCTCGCCGACGAGAGCAGCCTCCGCCCGGCGGGCCCGGATCGGAGTGGCCGCCACACCACCTAGACCGACACAAGCCCGGCGTACGACGCCGTCGGAGACGTCGAGAGCGAACGCCACGGCCACGCTGGAGATGTCGTCGAAGCGCCGTTTGGCGATCTTGTGGAAGGCGGTGAGCCCGGCGAGCGGCCTGGGGATCCGGACCTCCTTGATCAGCTCGTTGGCGGCGCGCAGGCTCTGCCGGTACCCCGTGAAGTAGTCCTCCAGTGGCACCACGCGCTCCCCGTCGACCGACGCCAGCACCAGCTGCGCTTCCAGCGCGAGCAGAGCGGGCGGGGCGTCACCGATCGGTGAGCCGGTGCCGAGGTTGCCACCGAGTGTGGCGCCGTTGCGGATCAGCCGGGAGGCGAACTGCGGGAACATCTCGGCGAGCAGCGACACTTCGCCGTCGAGGCGGCGCTCGATCTCGGTCAGCGTGAGGGCGGCGCCTAGCCGGATCTCGTCTGCCCCGGCGCTCAGCTCGCGCAGCTCCGGAAGCCGGTCGATGGCGACGACCAACGAAGCTCGAGACCCCCGGATGTTCACCTCGACACCCCAGTCGGTGGAGCCTGCGACGAGCACCGCGTCAGGACGCTCAGCCAAGAGCTGGAGCGCGCTCGGCAGATCGGCCGGCCGGACGAACTCGGCCGACCCGGAGCTCAGACGGGTCGGCACCGGCGCTGGCGGCGGCTGGTGACGCCGAGCCGCGAACGCGTCGTCGGCCGCGGGTTCGCCGAGCGCGAAGGCCGCATCCTTGATCGGCCGATAACCCGTGCAGCGGCACAGGTTGCCGCTCATGGCGTGCAGGTCGAAGCCGTTGGGTCCGTGCTCGGCGTCGGCCTCCGCGCCGGGCTGGTTCGGGTCGTGGCCGTTGTGCTCAGAACCGTGCGCAGAACCGTTGTGCACAGGGGAGGACGACTGGGGCTGGCAGCGACCGGCACGGTAGTACTCCGCGGCCATGCTGCAGATGAAACCCGGGGTGCAGTAGCCGCACTGGGAGCCACCCCGCACCGCCATCTCGCGCTGCACGGGATGCAGCGTCGTCGGAGTACCGAGACCTTCGGAGGTCAGCACTTCCTGGCCGTCGAGACCGGCCGCGGCGATGAGGCAGGCGTTCACCGCGACCCACTCGGTGCTCGGGTCTCCGGTAGTCGCGGGGCGCGCCACCATGATGGCGCAGGCACCGCACTCCCCTTCCGCGCAGCCCTCCTTCGCTCCGGTCAGCCCCAGGTCGCGCAGCCAGTCCAACGCTGTGGTGTGCGGCGAGATCGCGCCGAGCGCGGCCGGCTGACCGTTGACGCTCACCCCAGGTGTGCTCATTGGGCGCCTGCCTCTCCGTGCGGTGACTCACGTCACCCGATCTCCTTGCGGCGACTTTACTTCGACCGGTCGCGGAGCGGAAGAGTTTTGGAAAACTTTTTCCGTCTTTCGGAATCCGCCCTCGCTTGGCACCGCTCAGGCGAACAGCCGACGGAGCCCCATGTGCCGGTTGACGTCCTTGTAGATCAGGTAGCGGAACCTACCGGGGCCACCGGCATAGCACGCCTGCGGGCAGAAGGCTCGCAGCCACAAGAAGTCACCGGCCTCGACCTCGATCCAGTCCTCGTTGAGCAGGTAGACCGCCTTGCCCTCGAGGACGTAGATGCCGTGCTCCATCACATGCGTTTCCGGGAACGGGATCACCCCACCCGGCTCGAAGTTGACGATGTTCACGTGCATGTCATGGCGAAGGTCTGCCTGGTCGACGAACCGGGTCGTCGTCCAGGCCCCGTTGGTGCCGGGCATCTCGAGCGGCTCGACGTCGCGCTCGTTGACCACGAAGGAATCGGGCTGGTCGATCCCCTCGACGCGCTGGTACTCCTTGCGCAACCACTGGAAACGCGCCGGTTCCGAGCCGGTGTTGCGGGCCGTCCACCCACAGCCGGGCGGCAGGTACGCGTAGCCACCCGGCTCCAGGAGATGCTCCGTGCCGTCGACGGTCAGCTGCAGACCGCCCTCGAGGACGAACAGCACCGCCTCCGCCTCGGCGTTGGGCTCCGGCCGGTCACTGCCTCCGCCCGGCGCCACCTCGACGACGTACTGGCTGAACGTCTCGGCGAAACCGGACAGTGGACGGGCGAGCACCCACAGTCGGGTCTGGTCCCAGAACGGCAGCAGGCTGGCCACGATGTCGGACATCGAGCCCCGCGGCAGGACGACGTACGCCTCGTTGAACCGCGCCCGGTCGGTGGTGAGGCGCGTCTGCGGTGGGAGCCCCCCGTGCGGTGCGAAGTAGCTGGTCATCGTTGTCCTCTCTGCAGGAACCGCCCGTGGGGGGCGGCGGCTTCGACGGGTACGCCGCGGAGCCAGGTCCGCCGTACGACGCCGAACAGACGGCTTCCCTCATAGGCGGAGACCTGGTTCTTGTGCTCCAAGTGAGCCACGTCGACCACGAACTGCTCGTCCGGGGCAAAGCTGCAGAAGTCGGCGTCCGCACCTACCTCAATTCTCCCCTTGTGCGCGAGGCCCACCCGGTCGGCGGGTGCCCTGGCCATCCACCTCACCACGTCGCAGAGGTCGACACCTTGGGACCGCGCCGCGCTCCACACGGCGGGCAGCGACACCTGGATCGAGGCGATGCCTCCCCAGGCGAGCCCGAAGTCACCTCCCGAGCGGCCGCCGGGTGCGCGCTTGAGCTGTGCGGTGCTGGGGGAATGGTCCGACACCACCATGTCGATGTCACCGCCAGCGAGTCCCGCCCAGAGGGCTTGCCGATTGGCGGCCTCTCGGATCGGCGGGCAGCACTTGAACTCGGTGGCTCCGTCCGGCACATCCTCGGCATCGAAGAAGAGGTAGTGAGGACAGGTCTCCACCGTGAGGTCGAGCCCGTCGGCCCGTGCCGAGCGCAGCCGCTGAAGGGCCTCGGCGCTGCTGAGGTGCAGCACATGGGTGGACGCGCCGGTAGCGCGCGCCTCGGCGATGACCTGGTCGACGGCGGCATTCTCTGCGGCCGCCGGCCGGGAGGCGAGGAACCCGGCGTACGCAGTCCCGGAGGCACGGACGTCGTCGATCATGCTCGGGTCCTCGGCGTGCACCAGCATCAGCGCGCCGAGCCGGGCCACCTCCTCCATCGCTGCCGCGAAGCCCGCCGGGTCCAGGTGGGGGAACTCGTCGACGCCGGAGTGGATCAGGAAGCACTTGAAGCCGAACACCCCCGCGCGGTGCAGCGCGGCCAACTCTGCGACGTTGCCGGGAACGGTGCCGCCCCAGAAGCCGACATCGACCGCGATCTGGTCACGAGCGGCAGCCTGCTTGACCCGCAACGCCTCCAACGTGGTCGTCGGTGGGACGCAATTGAGCGGCATGTCGATCAGCGTGGTCACCCCGCCGGCCGCTGCGGCCCGGGTGGCGGAGGCGAAACCCTCCCACTCGGTCCGGCCGGGCTCGTTGATGTGCACGTGGGTGTCCACCAGGCCGGGCAGCAGCACCTCGTCTTCCGCCAGGTCAATGGTGTCGGTCGCGGCCAGCTTGGCGTCGTACGGTGCAACGGCGACGATGCGCCCGTCGGTCACGGCGACCGAGCAGGCGATCTCGGCGTCGCCCACGACTGCGCGACGGGCCCGCACCACGAGGTCTGCGCCCTTGGTCGCCACGGCGTCGATTGTGTCGGACCTCGGCGAGGAGGTCATGGGTGGTCCCCAGCGGGGCGCTCTGCCAGCCTGGTGGCGATCCGGGCGCCGATCCGCTCGAGCAGCGGACCCGGCGCATCGAAGGGTTCCTCGGCGTACGACGCCTCGTCGACAAGTGCGTACACAGCGCCGATCCCTGCCTGCTCCAGGGTGGGAGCGTCGAGCAGGCACCGACCGGCGACGGCGACGACGGGCACTCCGGCTCTGCGGGCCGCCGCAGCGACACCGGCGGGCGCCTTGCCGTGCAGTGTCTGGGCGTCCAACGAACCCTCGCCGGTGACGACGAGGTCGGCGTCCGCCATGGACTGCTCGAGTCCGGTGAGCTCCTGTACCACCTCGGCGCCAGGGCGCAGGGCAGCATCGAGCACAGCGACGGCTCCGAAGCCGACCCCACCGGCAGCGCCTGCGCCCGGCGTTTCCTGCAGGTCGCGCCCGATGGCTGCAGCCACCACCTCCGCCCACACCGACATCGCATGGTCGAGGGCTGTCACCAGCTCGGGGTCGGCCCCCTTTTGGGGTCCGTAGACGGCGGCTGCCCCGGCCGGGCCGGTCAACGGGTTGTCGACGTCGCAGGCGAACGTGATCGTCGCCGTGGCCAGACCGCGGTGGAGTCCCGTCAGGTCGACCTCCGCCGCCTCGGCGAGTGCGCTGCCACCCTCGTCGAGCTCTCGACCGGCGGCGTCACGCACCCGCGCGCCCAGCGCCCGCACCATGCCGGCGCCACCGTCGGTGGAGGCGCTGCCGCCGATGCCGACCAGGATCTGCGTGCAGCCGGCGTCCAGGGCGGCGGCGATGACCTCGCCGACGCCGCGGCTGGTGGCCGTGGCCGGCGCGGGCACGGAGTCCGGCAACCGTCCCAGGCCGCACACCTCCGCCAGCTCGATCACGGCCTCCGCACCTCGCCGAACGTACAACGTCTGCGCCGCCACACCTGTCGGCCCGGCAGCACGCACCAGCACCCGCTCGAACCCGGCCCGGTGGGCCGCGTCGAGCAGCCCGTCGCCGCCGTCGGACACGGGTACGACGACGACCTCCACGTCGGGACGTACCGAGCCGATGCCCGCGGCCAGATGGTCGGCCACCTCAGCGGCGGTCAGGGTCCCTTTGAACTTGTCGGGGGCCAGTAGTACGCGGGGCATGGTCAGGTCGCGATCGGTCGTAACGGCTCAGTCGAGGTTGGCGTAGACAGCGGTAGGGGCGTCGTCGCCGTGCTCGGCGAGCTCCTCGAACTCGGTGACGTTGTCGATCTCGAGGCCCATCGAGACGTTAGTGACCCGCTCCAAGATGACCTCCACGATGATCGGCACCCGGTGCTCGACCATCATCTTCTTCGCCTGCTCCAGGGCGGGCAGGATCTCGTCGGGTTCGAAGACCCTGATCGCCTTGCATCCCAGGCCTTCCGCCACCTTGACGTGGTCGACTCCGTAGCCGTTGAGCTCTGGCGCATTGATGTTGTCGAACGCCAGCTGCACGCAGTAGTCCATGTCGAAGCCGCGCTGCGCCTGCCGGATCAAACCCAGGTAGGCGTTGTTCACCAGCACGTGGATGTAGGGGATGTTGAATTGGGCGCCGACTGCGAGCTCCTCGATCATGAACTGGAAGTCGTAGTCCCCCGACAGTGCCACCACCGTGCCGTCCGGGTCGGCCGTGGCGACCCCGAGGGCGGCGGGCACCGTCCAGCCGAGCGGCCCGGCCTGGCCGGCGTTGATCCAGTGCCGTGGCTCGAAGATGTGCAGCAGCTGGGCGGCCTGGATCTGCGAGAGGCCGATCGTGCTGACGTAGCGGGCCTGCTTGCCGAAGGCGCGGTTCATCTCCTCGTAGACGCGCTGTGGCTTGATCGGGACGTTGTCGAAGGTGGTCTTGCGCAACATCGTGCGCTTGCGCTGCTGGCAGTCCGCCGTCCACGACGCACGGTCCGGCAGCGAGCCGGCGTCCTTGCGCTCGCGGGCCACCGCGACGAACAGCTCGAGCGCGGCCTTCGCATCCGACACGATGCCGTAGTCGGGCGCGAACACCCGACCGATCTGCGTCGGCTCGATGTCGACGTGCACGAAGGTGCGGCCGGCGGTGTAGGTCTCGACACTGCCGGTGTGCCGGTTGGCCCACCGGTTGCCGATGCCGAGCACGAAGTCGGCAGCCAGCATGGTGGCGTTGCCGTAACGGTGCGACGTCTGCAGGCCGACCATGCCGGCGTTCAGCTCGTGGTCGTCGGGGATGGTGCCCCATCCCATCAGCGTCGGTACGACGGGGACGCCGGTCAGCTCGGCGAGCTCCACCAACAGGTCCGCCGCGTCGGCGTTCACCACGCCACCACCTGCGACCAGCAGCGGCCGCTTCGCCGCTGCGAGCATGTCCATGGCCTTCTCGACCTGGGCGCGGGTCGCCGCAGGCTTGTACGCCGGGAGCGGTGCGTACGTCTCGACGTCGAACTCGATCTCGGCGAGCTGGACGTCGATCGGTAGGTCGATCAGCACCGGACCAGGACGCCCCGAGCGCATCAGGTGGAACGCCTGCTGGAAGGTGCCTGGCACCTGGGCCGGCTCCATCACGGTGACCGCCATCTTGGTCAGCGTCTTTGCGACCGAGGCGATGTCGACGGCCTGGAAGTCCTCCTTGTGCAGCTTGGCGACCGGGGCCTGGCCGGTGATGCACAGGATCGGGACAGAGTCCGCGCTGGCGGAGTAGAGCCCAGTGATCATGTCTGTGCCGGCCGGACCACTGGTGCCGACGCAGACCCCGATGTTGCCTGCGGCGGCACGGGTGTAGCCCTCGGCCATGTGCGAGGCACCCTCGACGTGTCGGGCCAGCGTGTGGTGCAGCCCGCCATTGGTCTTCATCGCCTTGTAGAAGGGGTTGATCGCGGCGCCAGGGAGGCCGAAGACGTGGGTGACTCCCTCTTTCTTCAAGATCTCCACGGCCGCTTGGGCCGCCGTCATCCGTGCCATGTCGTTGCTCCTGCTCTCGAAAGTGGTGTCAGTCAGTCCGTGGTGCGGCCGGACAGCCGCTCGACCCCGCGCAACAGCGCGGAGTGGTCAAGGCCGCCGTCTCCGTTGGCTCGGGCCGCGGCCATCAGCTGAGCGGCGATTGCGCCCAACGGCAGAACCACACCCGCCTCTCGGGCGGCGGAGGTGACGATGCCCATGTCCTTGTGGTGCAGGTCGATCCGGAACCCTGGCTCGAACGAGCGCCCGAGCATGTTCGCCTTCTTCTGCTCCAGCACGGTCGAACCGGCCAACCCGCCCCCGAGCACCTCGATGGCCGCCTCGGTGTCGACGTCGTGGGCCTCGAGGAAGACGAGAGCCTCGGCGAGCACCTGGATGTTGACAGCGACGACCAGCTGGTTGGCGGCCTTGACGGTCTGGCCCGCCCCGCTCGTTCCGACATGCACGATCGTCTTTCCGACCGCGTCGAAGATCGGGCGGGCCTCGGCGAAGTCCGCCGCCTCGCCGCCCACCATGATCGACAGCACGGCGTCTTGAGCGCCTGCCTCCCCCCCGGACACCGGTGCGTCGAGCATCCGGAAACCCTTCTCCCTGGCCTGCTCGGCGAGCGTTGCGGTGACATCGGGCCGGATGCTGGAGAAGTCGATGATCAGCGTGCCGGGTTCGGCGTGCTCGAACACGCCACCCTCGCCGGCGAGCACCTCCTCGACGTCGGGAGAGTCGGGCACCATGACGGCCACCACGTCGGCACCCTTCATAGCCTCCGCGATCGACCCCGCCGATCGCCCGCCGGCGTCGACCAGCGGTTGCACGCGCTCCGGCGTGAGGTTGACGCCGCAGACGTCGAAACCGGCTTCTTGCAGGCGGACCGACATGGGCTGGCCCATGATGCCGAGACCGACAAAGGCGATGGTGGTCATCTCGTGTGCTCCTTGCGCTGGGGGAATGTCAGTTGGCGCCGCGGCGCGACTGTGGCAGCCAGGCCAGGCTGGCTTCGGTAGTGGTGGTGGGTTTGTACTCCAGGCCGACCCACCCGTCGTAGCCGTGGGCTGCGAGGTCGCCGAGAAGTACGTCGAAGTCGAGCTCGCCGGTGCCGGGCTCGCCCCTGCCGGGGCAGTCGGCAATCTGGACGTGCGCCGTCTGGTCGGCGTACGTCGCGATGGCCGCGGCCACGTCGACGCCATTGTTCGCGAGGTGGAACAGGTCGCAGAGGAAGCCGACGTTGGTGTGCCCGTCGCGACGCACCGCCTCGACCACCGCCACGCTGTCGGCGGCCGTGCGCAGCGGGTAGGGCTTGGGTCCGCTGACCGACTCCACCAAGACGGTGGCGCCGATCTGCGCCGCCGCCTCGGCGGCACGGCCCAGCTGTTCGCGGCCGAGCTCGTCTTGGGCCTGCGCTGCGACACCGTCGACCCGGTTGCCGAACAGTGCGTTGAACGCGGAAACCCCCAGCTGCTGGCCGATCCCCACGGCGACGTCGAGGTTGTCGCGGAACTGCCCGGCGCGGTCGGGGATCGACAGCACCCCACAGTCCGGTCCGGCGAGGTCGCCGGCGAAGAAGTTCAGGCCGACCAGCTGTACGCCGGCGTCGCGCACGGCCGAGACGAAGCTCGACACCTCCGCATCCGCGGGGACCGGCGTGTCCGGCCAGGGCCACCAGAACTCGACCGCGTCGAAGCCGGCCCGCTTTGCGGCGTCCGGGCGCGCCAGCAGCGGCTGCTCGGTGAAGAGCATCGAGCAGTTCGCGAGATACCGCAGGTCATGGTCTGGCATCTGAACAACAACTTCCGTGTTATGGAAATCAATTTCCGACTAACGAAAGCCTAGTGGTGAAGGGCCCTTGTGGTCAAGCCCCGTCGAGAGGCGTGAGCGGAGGCGTCCTGGCGCCGAACGGGAGGGGCTGCACGCGACGCGCGTCGGCCCCTCCCGTCCCACATCAGTGGACCCGTTGTAGGCTCCCCGAACGGGTCGAACCCAGCGGCGTGGTGTCTTCGACCACGTCCGCGAGCCGGTGGTTGGCGATCTTCGCGATCTCGAGGAGCGCAGCTGCGTGCTCCTGGCGGGGCGAGTTGTCCAGGCGTTGCCAGGCTTGCTCGAGCACCTGCTCTGAGCTGAGCTCGCGGGCGGCCACGATCAACGGGAAGCCGAACTTCTCCCGGTAGGCCACGTTGACCTCCGCGAACGCTCCCTGCTCCTCCTCGCCGAGGAAGGTCAGACCCGCCGCCGCCTGGTCCACGAAGGAACGGTCGGTATGGTCGACGGTGAGCATGTCGTCCCCCGCCAACGTCGGGTAGGAGCGCATCAGCTCGGTCTGTTGCTCCGACGAGAGGGAGAACAGCTCGTCCTGCATCGCCGCCCGCACCGCGTTCGCGTCCGAGTACGGACGACGGTCGGCCACCGCCTCGGCGATACCCACCTCGCCCTGGTACGCCGGAGCGACCAGCCGGACGAACTCGGTCCGGGGCATCTGGTTGATCTCAGCGATGTCGGCGCGAGTCACCTCCCCCGCGACGTGGTCGGGCTTGCCGCCGAAGTAGTTCAGCATCAGGTTGAGCAAGATCGCCGCGATGGAGCCCGTCGTGATACCGGAGTTGAGGAATGCCTGCACGTTCTTCGGTAGCTCCACCAGGAACGCGGAGGTGCCGTCCACCTGTGGGAGCCCCACCGGGATCATGGCGATCGCGACGCTGACCGCCACCACGATCACGTTGCGGTGGTTCTTGAAGTCCACCCGGCCCAGGGTCTGAATACCGACTGCTGCCACCGTGCCGAACATGACCAACGCCGCGCCACCCAGGACTGACGAGGGGATGCTCGCCACGATCGCGCCCGCCTTCGGCAGCAGCCCGAGCAGGATCATGATGCCGCCGGCCGTGGCCACCACCCACCGGCTCTTGACCTGGGTCAGCCGCACCAGTCCGACGTTCTCTGCGAAGCAGGTGTACGGGAACGAGTTCATCACCCCGCCGAGGAACGTCGCCAGGCCATCGGCACGCAGCGCCGCCGCGATGTCCCGCTTGGCGATCGGCTTCTCGACGATCTGACCCGTGGCGTAGACGTCACCCGTCGTCTCGACCGCGGTAATCAGCATGACCACGATCATCAGCAGGATCGGGACCACCGCAAACTTCGGCGCACCGAAGTGGAACGGACCCGTGAAGCCGATCCAATCGGCTCCGCCCACGGCGCCGAACTCGGCGACCTTGCCGCCGGAGCCGTCGCTGACCATGGCGGCGACCACGGTGCCGATGACCAGGCCCGCCAGGACGGCGATGGTCTGCACGAAGCCGCGGGTGAATCGAGTAAGGGCCAAGATCACGAGGACGGTGAACGCGGCCAACGCCAGGTTGGTGTAGCTGCCGAACTTCAGGTTGGCCGGCACCAGGTCCGGGTTGAAGAAGGCGAACTGGCCGCCGCCGGCGTCGAACGCTGCCACCGGGATCAACGTGATGCCGATGATCGTGATCACCGTGCCGGTCACGACGGGCGGGAAGAATCGCACCAGTTGAGAGAACAGCGGGGCGATGAGCAAGGTGAACAACCCGGCGACGATCACGGCTCCGTAGATGTACACCAGGCTGTCCGCACCGCCTCCGTTGTCGAGGCCGATGATGATCATCGGAGTGACGGCGGTGAACGTGACGCCCTGCAGCAGCGGCAGGCGCACTCCGATCTTCCAGATCCCGACCGACTGCAGGATCGAGGCGATGCCACAGGTGAAGAGATCAGCGTTGATCAGGTGGATCAGCTGTTCCTCGGTCAGCCCGATCGCGCCGGCGAGCAGGATCGGCACGATCACAGCACCGGCGTAGAACGCCATGACGTGCTGGAGCCCGTATACGGCGAGCTTCTGCGGGGGCAGCACCTCGTCGACCGGATGCTTTGCGCGCTTGGGCGCTGGGGCTGTCGATGTACTCATCATTCACCTTCTGTCGAAGAGCTTGGACCGTGCGGGGGTGGTGCGGGCAGTCAGACGAAGCCAGGCACTGCCTGCCAGGCAAGGCCGGACTCGGAGGAGTCGTCGCGAGACACCGACGCCTCGATCAGTCCGTAAGGTCGATCCGCGGCGATGAACACCTCGCCGTTGTTGTCCAGGCCGAACGGGGCCAGGTCGACCAGGAAGTGGTGCTTGTTGGGTGCCGAGAACTTGACCTCCGCGACCTCGGGATGCGCCTCAAGGACGTTCTTGCCCATCACATACAGCGTCTGCTGCAGCGCACGGCTGTAGGTCGTCGCGAACGCGGCCAGCATGATCGCCAAGATGTCCTCGTACGCCGCGTTCCAGTCGATGTCGCGGTCGGCCGAGGTGCCGTCGTACCTCCAACGGGCGGTCAACGACGTCGCCATGATGCGGTCGTCGGTTTCGGCAAGCGTCGTGTACTCGTCCTTCAGGAAGCCCTTGAACTCCGAGCCGGTCGACTTCAGCACCGTCAGGTCGGTGAACCCGGAGACGACCCACACCTGCTGCTCCGTCCCCCGACCGTCGACCGTGACGACGGCCGTGCGGGTCTCGGTGCCCCGGCGTACGAAGGAGTGGTCGTGACCTCGCCCGTCGACGGGGATCCGGTCCCACACGTATTCCTCCACCGCGATCTGCGCTCCAGCGGCCGGCGGCGCCGCATCGAGGAAGTGCGTGCCAAGGGCGATGGCGTAGTCCTCCGGCGAGGACACCCCGTGCTCCTTGGCGTAGGCGAACGCGGTGTTCTTCTGAGTGTCGGTCGGGAGCACCTTGATCTGGTCGCCGGCGACGTGGGCATCCTCGAAGTCACCACGCAGCGAGGTCGAGACGTTGAGGTCTCGGATCTCGTGCCGAGCGGTGTCGCGGTAGACGCGGACCACGCGGTTCTCGGCCTTTCCATAGCGGTTCGCTCCGAGCACGATGCTCATGTGGCCCACTTCCCTTCTGCTCAGTCTGCTGATGCCAGTGAATTCCGCTTGTTGGGAAAACAATTCCATATTGCGGAAGTCGTGGCTGGAAGCACTCTAGAGCGATGATGACCGTTCGTCAACGGTGTGGCGTGATGTGGGTCACGAGATTTCTAGCGGGGCAGGATTCGGCGAGTCGGGAGTGCCCGCATCGAGCTCACGCCCTTGCGTCACCGTGACTGGCTCAGGGGTCGAGAAGCGCGACGATGTCCGCCCTGAGGTAAGTCGGCTGCCAGCGCAGCTGGCCGAGCCGGTCGGGCGCTGCCCACAGGGGTTCGAAACTGTTGTCGGGCCTTTTCAGGCATGCTGGGAGCGGTGAAGCCGGCGTTCGTTCTGCATGAGCATCACAAGCCGCGTCACCACTTCGACCTGCGGCTGGAAGACGGTGGAGTGCTTCGATCCTGGGCGCTGCCCAAGGGCGTCCCGACCGACCCGCAGCGGAACCGGCTCGCCGTCGCGGTTCCCGACCACGCCCTCGACCAACTGCGCTACGAGGACGCCGACAAGTCGGTCGCCGACATCGGCTGGTGGGAGGACGAAGGCTGCACTGAACGACGCCTGGTGTTCACCCTCCACGGACGGGATTCGTCAGTGCGGTACGCGCTGATTCGCACCGACCGGGACTGGCTGCTGCACCGGACGAAACACCAACCCACGTAGCCACAGAGGACTGTGCCACTGCGCTCGCGTACGCCGACGGGCAGGACCACCTCGGGTCAGGCGGCTACCTTCTCAGCACGCATGTGGACATCCTTGACGTCGATGTCTTCGGCCTTGACGAGCCACGCCGTCGCGGCCAGGACCGCGAGCAAGGTCGCCGCACCGCCACCGATCAGCGTCCACCGAGCCCCGAACGTCTCACCGACCCACCCGACGACCGGCGCCCCGAACGGCGTACCGCCCATCAGGATCATCATGTAGAGCGCCATGACGCGACCGCGCATGTCTGCGTCGACCGACATCTGCACCACCGTCTGGAGCGAGTTCATCATCGTCAGCGAAGTGACGCCGAGCAGGGGCAGCACGACGGCGAATGTCCAGTACGTCGGCATCAGCCCGGCGACGATCTCGACCACCGCGAAGGCCGCGGGCGCGAGCACCAGCACCAGCCGCCGCGGGAACCCGCGCCGGGCAGCGAGCAGCGCGCCAGCCAGCGCCCCGACGGCCATAAACGTGCCGAGCAGACCGTACGCAGCGGCACCCTTGTCGAAGACCTGGGTCGCCATCAGCGCGCTGGTCATCTGGAAGTTCAGGCCGAACGTGCCGGCGAAGAACGCAACGGCAAAGACGAAGACCAGCAGTGGGCTGCGCACGACATAGCGCACTCCGTCGCGCAGTGCTCCCTTCGCCCGTGGGACCGGCACCGAGACCTGCAGGTCGTCAACGCACATCTTGCGCAGCGAGTAGATGACCGCCAGGTAGCTGACCGCGTTGAGCAGGATCACCGCACCGGTCGCCTGGACGCCAGAGCCGAAGGCAACGATGAGGAACCCTGCTGCGGCGGGGCCGGCGATGCGACCGAGGTTGAAGGACGCCGAGTTCAGGCCGACGGCGTTGGGCAGGTTGTCCCGGCCGACCATCTCGATGACGAAGGACTGACGGGCCGGGGTGTCGCTCGCGGTTCCGACGCCGAAGAGGAAGGCAAGCACCCAGACGTGCCAGACCTGGGCGACACCGGTGATCGCCAGTACGCCAAGGATGCCCGAGGTGATCGCGAGCGACCCTTGCGTGAACATCAGCAGCATGCGCTTGGAGTAACGGTCCGCGAGCAGCCCGGCGAACGGCGTGACGAGCAGGAACGGAAGGAACTGCAGCCCGGTCGTGATGCCCAGGGCGGAACCCGAGTCGGTGAGCTGGAGTACCAGCCAGTCCTGTGCGACCCGCTGCATCCAGGTGCCGGTGTTGCTGATGAGACTGCCGCCGGAGTACAGCCGGAAGTTCCTGACCGCGAGGGCCTGGAAGGTGGGACTCATGCGTGCGAGAGCCTCTCCAGGACCGGCGCGGCCTCGCGCAAGATCCGCCGCTCCTCGGCGGTCAGCTCCTTGAGGCGATGGTTGAGCCAGGCCTCCTTGCGACGCCGCGACTCCGTGATCACAGAGGCGGCCGCATCGGTCAACGAGATGACCACCACACGCTTGTCCGCGGTGTGCGGAGTCCGTGCGATCAGGCCCTTCTCACAGAGGTGGTTGACCGTGCGGGTCATCGACGGCGGCTGCACCTTCTCCTTGGCGGCAAGGTCACCGATGGTCAGAGGGCCGTGCCGCCAGAGGGTGCCGAGCACGGCCACGTGGTTGGGTGTCAGGTCCTCGCTGGCGTCACGCTCGTTGCGGAGCCGTCGCGAGAGTCGCATCACCGAGATGCGCAGCGCGCTGGCCAGTCCGGCGTCCGTGCGCGCGAGCCTGACGATTTCACTAGGCACGATATTACTGGGCATACCCTTAGCATAACTTATTAGCAGTGCTAAGGAAACCTGACGAGCATGGTCGTGAGGCGGCTCACCTTCCTACGCCGGTGTGCCCCGTTTCGAGTAGGGCCCGGTGCTACGTGAGCCAGCGGCTGATGGGGTCGATCGTGAAGTAGACGACGAACAGGGCGGCAACGATCCAGAGCAGCGGGTGGATCTGCGCGACCTTGCCCCTCGAGGCCTTCAAGATGACGTAGGCGATGAAGCCGGCACCGATCCCGGCGGTGATCGAGTAGGTGAACGGCATCAAGATGATCGTGAGGAACGCGGGGATGGCGATCTCCATGTCATCCCAGTCGATGTTCTTCACCTGAGCCATCATCAAGAACCCGACCACGACCAGTGCCGGGACGGCGGCCTCGTTCGGGATGATCGTGACGATGGGGGCGAACACGGTCGTCAGCAGGAACAGCAGTCCGGTGACCACGCTTGCGAGCCCGGTCCGAGCACCCTCTCCGACCCCCGATGCCGACTCGATGTACGACGTGTTGCTGGACACCGACGCCGCTCCACCTGCGGCCGCGGCCAGGGAGTCGACGATGAGAATGCGCTGGGTGCCGGGCGGGGTGCCGTCCTTGTCGAGCAGTCCAGCCTCCGCTCCGATCGCGGTCATGGTGCCCATGGTGTCGAAGAAGTCTGCCAGCAGCAGTGTGAAGACGAGAAGCGCAGCGGTGACGAAGCCGACAGACTCGAACGAGCCGAACAGCGAGAAGTTGCCCAGGAGCGAGAAGTTGGGAGTGTCGACCAGGCTGTCCGGCCAGGCGGGCACGTTGAGGTTCCACCCCTTCGGGTTGAAGGCGCCATCCGCGCCCACGGTCGGCCCGATCTTTGCGACTGCCTCGACGATGATCGCCAAGATCGTGGTGGCGATGATCGAGATCAAGATCGCGCCCTTCACCCGCTTGGCGTACAGCACGATCATCAAGAGGAGGCCGAGCACGAACACCAGCACCGGCCACCCCGACAAGAATCCCCCGATGCCGAGTTGCACAGGCACCGGCGGCACGTCGGTGCGGCGGACGAACCCGGCGTCCACCAGACCGATGAGTGCGATGAACAAGCCGATTCCGACGCTGATCGCAGTCTTCATCTGAGGTGGCACCGCGATGAAGACCGCCCTCCGGAACCCTGTAAGCACGAGCACCAAGATGATCAGGCCCTCGAGCACGACCAGACCCATCGCGTCGGCCCAGGTCATCTGTGAAGCGACACCGAACGCGACGAACGCGTTGAGTCCGAGTCCGGTGGCGAGCGCGAGCGGGTAGTTCGCGACAACCCCCATCAGGATCGTGAGCACGCCAGCGACCAAGGCCGTGACAGCGGCGATCTGGGCGAAGTCAGCTTGCGCGCCGCCGGTGATCGAGTTGCCGTCCACGTCGAGCGCCTGCCCGAGGATGATCGGGTTGAGCACGACGATGTAGGCCATCGTGAAGAAGGTGACGAAGCCACCGCGGATCTCTCTGCTGACCGTGGAACCACGCGTGGAGATCTTGAAGAAGTTGTCCATTCCCGACGTGCTCGTAGCTGGGCGTCTTGTACTGCCCTTGTTCACTGGGTTCACAGCCGTCAGCGTAGGGGCAACGGCCCTCCTCGGGCGAGCACTTGCGGCGGCGTACGCTAGGTGTCGTGGCGGACAGCGACAGGCGAGGAAGTCGACGGGCTGGAGCGCCGGCCCGCGCCCCGCGTGTCCAGCGTCCGCATCCTGTTGACCGGATGCGTGAGATCAACGCGCTGCACGACCCCGACCCGTTCAGTGGCCGGCCCCCGATCGAGTCCATCGAGATCCGGCAGCGGACCTACGTCACAGCAACGGTGCAGCCGCTGGACGTGACCGGCGTCCGGACGATTGCCGTCGGGGCGATCTTGTGGCTGGTGGCTGCGCTGGCCCTGCTCCCCTTCTACTCCACTCTCGAAGACAACGGGCATAGCTGGTGGCTGTGGACCTGCGTGGCCGGCTTCGGGCTGGGCCTCATCGGCGTCGAGTACTGCAGGCGCCGCCGCCGTCAGCGGGCGGGACGACCACCGCGTGAGGTGGAGACCAGCCCGTTGGGCGCTGCCGGCCTCTAGCCTCGGGATTTCATGAGGTTCTTGGCGACACGGGCCGGTGAAGCACGGAAGTGCCTGTCCTGCTTGGAAGAATTTGGCTTACGACAGTCCAATTCGGTCCAAGTGGAAGGCACTCCGTAGGTG
>JAABUS010003076.1_pt1 | contig 28495 bp, 15 predicted proteins | sample 5560161 | NCBI WGS metagenome assembly JAABUS01 (sample SAMN10711885, study PRJNA513376) | rock metagenome | isolation source: Antarctica rocks | place: Antarctica: Victoria Land, Trio Nunatak nord | collected 2016-01-04
CGTCGCCGGCTTCATCATCGCGGCGCTGTTCATCGGAGCCAACCTTGTCGCCGCGCTGCGCCGGACCCGCTCCTCCCGACCGACCGGCTCGCTGGCCATCGTCACCGGTCGAGTCCTCCTGGCGGTCCTGGCGGTCTTCACGATCATCGTCTCGATCGGGGTTGGCTCGGCGGCCTCCTCCAACTGGGAGCAGTGGCTGTTCGCGCTCAACCGGCAGTCGTTCGGGATCGATGACCCGGCTTACGGCATGGACGTCGGCTTCTACTTCTTCATCCTTCCGGTGGTGCTCCGGGTGCTCGGAACGATCACGTCGCTGGTCGTCCTCAGCCTGCTCGCCGTCTCCGGCGTCTACCTCCTCCGAAGCTCGGTCTCGACGCGGTCGTTCCGGATCCCGGATCGGATGCGCTCCCACATCCTCGTTCTTGGCGCCCTCCTGCTCGTCCTGATCGGCGTTCGGTACTTCGTGAACAACTATCTGCTGGTCTATTCCAATCGCGGCCCGGTCACCGGTGTGACCTATACCGATGCGACGATCCAGCAGTTCGCCAACTACGCGCTGGTGGTCATCAGCATCGGGGCGGCGATCGCCCTTCTCATCAGCATCCGACGCTTCCAGCTTCGCCTGCTGATCATCGTCGCGGTGGTCTGGGTCGGAGCGCAGTTACTGCTTGGCGCGATCGTGCCGGCTATCGTCCAGCGGACCTTCGTCGAACCGAGCCAGCTTCGCCGCGAGACGCCGTACATCGCCGACAACATCGCGATGACCCGCGAATCGTTCGGGCTCGAAGGGCTGGCCGCGTCGGACCTGACCAGCCAGGGCGTCCCGACGCAGGCCGACCTCGATTCCAGCCCTCAAACGATCGACAACGTCCGCCTGTGGGACTACCGATCGGCGACCGTCGCCTTCCAACAACTCCAGGCCATCGAGCGCTTCTACGTCTTCAACGACTCCGACGTCGACCGCTACCAGATCAACGGGGTCGAGGAGCAGGTCCTCGTCGCGCCCAGGGAACTCGACGTTGGGGGGCTGCCCGACAACGCCCAGTCGTGGACCAACCTCCACCTGCGATACACCCATGGCTACGGGGTCGTGCTGAGCCCGGTCGCCGGCGCGACCAACAGCGGTCAGCCCGTCTTCACCATTGGCGGCCTGACCAACCTCGAGAACGCGGCGGTGCCGATCACCCAACCCCAGATCTACTTCGGCGAGAGCGACCTGACCTATGGGGTCGTCAACACCAATGTCGCCGAGTACACCGAGGGCACGCAGATCGCCGAACCCTACGCCCGTCAGGCGTCGGGTGGCATCCAGCTCGACGACACGTTCACCCGGTTGATGTCGTGGCTGGCACTGGGCGACCGCAACCTCGCGATCAGCGGAGAGATCACCGGCGATTCTCAATTGCTGATTCACCGCGGGATTCTCGATCGCGTCCAGCGCGTTGCGCCGTTCCTCCAGTACGATGGCGACCCGTACATGGTCATCGCCGACGGGCAACTCGTCTGGGTGATCGACGCCTACACGACGTCCGATCGCTGGCCGGGGGCCAACAGCGCTGGCACGGTCAACTACATCCGCAACAGTGTCAAGGTAACTGTCAATGCCTACGACGGCACCATGACCTTCTACCGGACCGACACGCCGGACCCGGTTGCCGACGCCTACGGCAAGATCTACGACAACCTTTTCACCCCGATCGTCGAGGCACCGCCCGCGATCGCCGAGCACTTCCGCTACCCAGAGCTGCTCTTCGAAGCACAGAGCAACATCCTCAACCGCTACCACACGACCGACCCTGGGACCTTCTACGACGGCAACGACCAGTGGGCCGTGCCGCCCGGGGGGGCGACCGGAGATGCCCTGCTGGAACCGTACTTCGTCACGCTCGCGCTGCCCGGCGAGGCTGTTGCCGACTTCACGCTGGTGCGGCCGTTCGTTCCTGGCGCCCGGCTGGCACGTCAGAACATGGCCGCCTGGCTTGGCGGAAGGACCGATGCCCAAGGCAACAACATGCTGACGCTCTACCGCTTCCCGCGCGACAACGCGCCGCTCGGCCCGCAGCAGATCGAGGCTAGCATCGATCAGAACCCGACCATCGCCCAGGAGCTGACGCTGCTCGGGCAGGGCGGCTCGCAGATCATCCGGGGCAATCTGCTGGTCATTCCGATCCGAGACACGATCCTGTACGTGCAGCCGCTCTACATCCAGGCCGTCAACTCACCCGGTGCCTTCCCGCAGCTGGGTCGCGTCATCGTCGCCGGTGGAGGGGCCGTCGTGATGCAACCGACGTATCCGGAAGCGCTGGCCGCGCTCGTCGCCGGTCAGGGCGACCAGATCCCCGTCGACCCGGCGACGGGAACCGTGCCGCTCGTGCCGGAGCAGACTGGCACGCCGGCGGCGGGCGTCCCGTCAATCACGCCGGGTGAACAGACCCTGGCCGGTGAGGCACTCGCCGCCTACGACCGCGCCCAGGCGGCGCTTGCGCAGGGCGACTGGGCGACCTACGGCCAGGAGCTGGCGACCGTGGAAGCGCTTCTCGGTCAGCTCAGCGGTACGCCCATCCCGCAGCCGACGGTCGCGCCATAGTCCGGTTTGCGCGGGAGCCGTCTGGTTGCCGAGCAGGCCCCATCCCCAGCCCTTCCCCGGCTCACTCACCCGCTTCAGCGGCGTCCACTCGCGGGTGCCCCGGGGAAGGGAACCAAGTCGGCACGCATGAGCAGGCAGTCCTGACGAAAGCCGGTCTAGCTCTGCCAGGCGACGTCCGACCTGAAGAACGCCGGGCGGGATTCCCGTCCGGCGTTCCGCGTGTCCGGAGACGGCCACGATCCCGGTCAGCCCGCGAAGATCGCTCGGCCGACCCGGACGGACGTCGACCCTTCCTCGATGGCGACCTCGAAGTCGTTGGTCATGCCCATCGAGAGTGTCGAGAGCGTCGCTTGGGGATACCGTGATGACAGATCGTCCCGCAACTCCCGGAGTGCGACGAACGTGGGCCGGGCCTCCTCTGAGACTGGCACCAGCGGCGCGATGGTCATGAGTCCACGCAGTTCCAGCGTTGGGGCCGCCAGGATCGCTTCGACGATCGCCGCGGCGTCCTCCGGGGCACAACCCGATTTCTGTTCCTCCCGCGCGACGTTGACCTGGAGGAGCACTGGCAGGCGGGGTCCGGCGGCCAGCTCACTGGAGGACGCCAGTCTCGCGGCGTCTCGTTCGAGTGCCTCGACCAGGCTCAGCCGGTCGACCGACTCGATCAGATGGGCGACCCGAGCCGCCGCCCGCGCCTTATTGGACTGAAGTTGCCCGATCAGATGCAACCGGATGTTCGGATCGCCAAGCCCGCTGAACTTGACTGTGGCGTCCTGGACGCGGTTCTCTCCGAAGTGGCTGAGGCCGAGTCCGATCGCCTGACGGACGACCGTCTCGTCGACCGTCTTGCTGACCGCGATCAGCTCCACGTCACCGGCGGGCCGGCCGGCCTCCTGGCACGCTCGCTCGATCCGATCCCGGACGAACTCGATCCGCTCCTCGAGCGTGGACATCGTTCGATCCGTCCTTCATGGTTAGTGGTGATGACTCAAAGCCTTGATACAACCTGAGACTCTAGGTCACCTGACCGCGATGTAGGCGGCGAAGCGGCCAGTCGACGGCCCCTGCGCCCGGTGGGAAAACCACTCCCCGCCCGAGTCGACGGTGCAGATCCCGCTCCGCTCGATGTTATCCGTCCGCAGCCCAGCCCGAACGAGGCGCTCAGCGTTGGCCGTGGCGGTATCGAACTGCCAACGGTCGGCGTCCCCCGGCCAGTAGGCCGCTGACTCGTCGCCATGGAGATTCCGCCAGGCGACGACGACTTCGGGTCCGACCTCATAGGCGGCGCCGGAGATCGCCGGCCCCATGAACGCCAGGATCTCGCGCGGGTCACTGCCGAAGTCTGCCGCCATTGCCGCGATCGTTCTGCCGGCGACGTCGGCCACAGTCCCGCGCCAGCCGGAGTGGGCGACCGCGACGACACGGTGTACCGGGTCGGCCAGCAGGATCGGGAGGCAGTCGGCGTGGAGGGAGAACAGGATCGGCCCCGGCTCCCGCGTCATCGTCGCATCCGCCAGCCCCAGGATCTCCGAGTCCGGTTTGGCCCCGCGTCCCCGGTCCGTCGCCTCGACCCGCAGCACGCTGTTGCCGTGGACCTGCCCGGTCGTGACGATGGCCTCCGGGTCGAGACCGTCATCTGACAGGAAGGCCTGCCGCATCGTCCAGGCGGCGGCCCGGTCCCGCCCACCGCTGTAACTGACGTTCCCATCGGCGGCGTCGATCCCGATGACCCGGCTGGTGAACCCGTAGCTCAGCCAGCTCTCCCGTTCGAGCAAGCGCGACGTGACGATGGACCGAGTGACCGATATCTCGTTCGTGGTGGTCATGACTCTCCATCCCGCCGGCGGGCCTCGTCGAGGATGATGAGATCAACGACCTGCTCGATTGGTGCATGGTCGTCCGTAAAGACTTCGCCGCCCGGATCGATCAGTCGGACGTTACCGCTCGCCACCGCATCCGTCGCCGTGATCGCGAGCGGCGACACCGGGTCCAGCGCCGAGGCCGTCGCTGCCAGCTCGTCGATCCCACTTGGCGACATCGAGCCGACGAGAAGTGTGTTGTCGTAGCGGGCGGTATCGATGGCGTAGACGTACGGGAAGGTGTCGTTCATCGTCGAGGCGATCGCGTCGACCAGCCGGTAGTCGGTGTCCGTTCGGCCGACGTTGATGGCCGCCACCCCGTTGGGATTCAGGTGGCCGGCGATCTCACCGAAGAACTCGGTGGTCGTCAGCTGGAAGGGGATGTACGGCTGATGGTAGGCGTCGACACCGATCAGGTCGTAGGTCTCGTGGTTGGTGCGCAGGTAATACCGGCCATCCGCGATGTGGACGTCAAGTCCCGGTGCCTCCTCGGACATGTGAAAGTACCGCTCGCCGACCCGGGCGATCTCCGGGTCGATCTCGATGCCGTCGATCGGGATCGGGCCGTACGCCGCCGTCAGCTGCCGCGAAATCGTCCCTCCGGCCAGACCAATCAGCATCGCGTTCTGGATAGATGGCGTGCCGGTCGCACCGCCCAGGAGGGGCGCGACCATGAAGTAGTCCCACGGCCCGCCCGTCAGGAGTCGGTCGGGGTTGTAGACCGAATGGACGGCGTGCCCCTCGTTGAGGATCAGCGAGACCGTGCCGTCCTCCTCGACGACCTGGATGTAGTTGAACGCTGAGTCGGTCTCGTAGAGCAGGGTTCCGAACTCGGCCGCCCGAACGGTCCGCGATTCGAGCACCAACCCGACGATCAGCATCGCGACGGTCAGGACGGCGACGATGCTGGCTGGCCGGAACCGGCGCAGGGCGGTCAGCGCGATCAGTGCCGGCGCCAGCAGCAGCAGCGCCAGCACGAGGAACGTCCGCGCGGTCCCAACGGTCGGGATCAGGAGCAGGACCGGCAGGAAACTGCCCGCGATCGAGCCGAGCGTCGAGACCGCATAGAGGTTCCCGGCCGTCTTGCCCGTCTGGGCGAGGTCGCTGACCAGGAGGCGGATGGCGTAGGGTGAGACGAACCCAAGGAGCGTGATCGGGACGCCGATGATGATCAGCGTGGCCAGCAGCGAGCCATAGAACGCGCCAACCGAGACGTCGTCGAAGGCGGCCAACGAGGTGTCGAGGACCGGCCGGGCCAGGAGTGGAATGATCCCGGCGAACGCGGCGGCGATCCCCACGATGAGGAACAGCAGCGGGGCCGACGGGCGCCGGTCGGCCAGCCTCCCTCCCAGCCAGTAGCCAAGCGAGAGGAACGCGAGCGTCGAACCGATGATGTTCGCCCAGACAAGCGTCGAATCACCGAAGTAAGGCGCGACGAGACGCGAGGCGGTGATCTCGATCCCGATGCTGCTCACGCCGCTGAGGAAGACGGTCGCCAGCACGAGTCGACGTAACAACGAGGCCGAGCCAGACGCTGGCCTGGTTGCTTCGGTTGCTGGCAATTCGGCGGCGAGCATCGAACTCCGGTCTCTTCGTGCATCTATGCGTGGCGAGTTCGTGTCGGCAGGCCGCCATTCGGTTGCCTGCTCCAGCCGTCCGGCCAGTATACGAGTCGCCACCAACGAACCGGCTGGCGTCGGCCATCGCGGCGACGCATCGGTGACCTTCAGGCCGGCGCACGATGCGGCGTCCGACATCGAGTTCGCCGTCGGACCCGCGACGCTGACCTTCTTGCGCAGGTCAACCACTGCCGCCAGTTTGCCGGCGGGCCGCGACTTCGTCGCTGAACATTGACCCCGGCCAGCGGTTCATTGACTGGTCCCATGTCAGCAGTCATCAAACCGACTCGCGGTCAGTTCGCATAAGTGGGGTTATCCGCAAACAACACGGGAAGTAGCAATACGCCGATCGTCGCTGCCTCCGAACCGCCCTTTCGGCCGCTATCACGAGTCGCGGTAATCAACACCGTGTCGTCTGATGCAGGTGAAAACGACTAAACCCCTAACGGATTCTTGACGGCGCCTTGTAAGCAATAGGCGATGAGGCCACGGGAAGTGTTCCAACCTCTCACTATGCTACGCCCACATAATGCTGAGCGAACGTCGAACTCCCTGTTTCAGCCTGATGAGTCTCTCTTCCTCACTTGCCGCAATCCGACCGTCCCAAAGGAGAGATACACTGGGATCATGTGAGCCGAGTATATGTCAAGGGAATTCACGCTCTTGCTCATGATGGTTACATTCTTCTGAGGTTTGACCGCTAGTCTTGATAAAGACTAGTGACCTCCTTGCCGGTTACATTGGCCCTTCGACGCTTCTGGGGTGGATCGTCACGAGAATACACACCACACCGTAGAGGTAATCCGAGGAGGCGCGACGGGGATTGCATGGACGGTGCGGGCACGGCGCGTAGCCGGTCGATCGACGCTTTTCTGTAATCCCGGTAGTCGCACGCTGGAACAGGAAGCACCGATTTCCTGCTCCCGCCGAGATCTCGGATGGAAATCAGACGACACTCGACCGCACTGCGGCGGCGACCGCCTCGTAGTTCGCCAAGTGCCAGCCCGCCGCCTCGACCGTGTCGGCCAGCACCGCTTTATGGTCAGGCAGTTTGCGGCGAGGCAGCGTTCCGGCCAGGATCTCTTGAAAATAGCTGGCTTCAAGCACGTTGGCGGCAGCGATACCGGATGGGAGCGCCTCGATCTCCGCCGAACTAAGGGGATTCATCTTGTGATAGCCGATCAGGAAGCCAGCAAGATGGTCCAACCGGCCCAGGTCCGACGCTGGTGATCCTTGCCGCCAACGCAGCCTGAGTCGTCGGGACAGGTACTTGGCAATATCCCAGATCCGTGGCCCCAGCGGCAGATGGTCGAAGTCGATGAACCCCGAGACAGCCTCGGGCCGTCGCAGCAACACATTCTCCGGAGTCAGATCGCCGTGGATCAGTTGGGTGGGCAGGTCGGCCAATGCGGCGATCATGCTAGCGCGCCTCTTGGCGAACCCTTCGGCGACGTCGGTGGGGAGCATCAGTTCCTGCTCGAGCGATTCACCCAGATGCTCGGCATACGAGTTCGCCGGCCAGGGATACCTGGCGAGTGCGAGATGGAGTTCGGCCAACGCACCACCGATTTCTTCCTCGAGGGAGACGAGCTCGACCGCATCGAAATACTCACTGTCCAGTCTAGGGATAAGAATGAATGAGTCCTCGACCTCCCCGGCGTACAGCGTGGCGCGATCGGTAGGCAGGAACTCGGCGACCGGAACACCCTGCCTCGCTAGATGCGTCAGGATTCGAGCTTCATCGGCGACTGGCAGGTTGCGCCACGGGCCCAAGCGCTTAAGAAAGTACCGTGCTCCGTCCTCCGCGATTACAGGCCACAGGTCTCGCCAGGCGGATACATCGTCGAACTCGACCGTGTCGCCGAGGATGGTCTGCCAGTCTCCGAGCACGCTTAACGGCGTGTTCCGCGTCGACATGGTCACCTCCTCACCGTTGCGTTCGGTCCCGGCAAGCCCGGACACTCCCGCCTGGCGAGCCTGAGACGAGGGCCAGTTTGCACAGCGAGAGCAAGCCTGAACCCTGACAATGTGTACCATGGCCAGATAGGTGGCCGCCCGACTCACATAGTGGGTCGCCATCCTCCAATAGCGTTTCAGACCATTGATCGCTTATTACAGCTAGCTTTGGTGGCTGAGATCCTGTCTTGGCCGTTACTAGACGTTGCGGACGACACCAGCACAGTATCCGTAATACTCGTCGATAACGGATTCATGTCAGCCGTCGCCAGCAACGCGCAGCCTCGACGGCGGTCAGCAGCCGGTCCAGTAAGCCGCATCGGAAATCGGATACAGGTGGAAACGGCCGGGCTTCAAAGATCGCCAACGGCGCCTCGCGCTGCTCCAGCCCCTCTCCGATCCGGTGTCTACCTGACCATCCGTTCGAGGAGTCGGCGGACGCCGAGAGCCGCCGCGACGCCTCCGGTCCCTATCAGTACTCGCGAGGCGATGGGATGGAGCGACGCTCGCGTGTAGATGCTAGGCCGCATCACCATGCCCGGGTGATCGCCGTCCGTCTCATTGCGGCCCTGTCCCCGCCAAAGGTTGCCTTCGGGGTTCCGCACTGGCCGGTCGCGGAACTCCAGTCCGATCATCGCGCGCTCACTGACCCGATCCATCAACCGCGGAAACTGGCGGGCGAAGCCGGACATCATCTTGCCCCCGCCCCCGATGTAGATGTCGCGCTGAGGATGCGATGCGGCGTGAACGATCGCGTTCGCCACCTCCCTGGGGTCGTAGACGGGCGGCGGGAGCTTGACGTCCTCGTTCGAGTACTTGCGGGCGTTCATGGTGAAGGTGGAGTTGATCGACGCCGGCTTGATCAGCGTCACCGAGATCGGCTCCGACGCCGCCTCGAGCTCGGTCCGGAAGGCGTCCGTGAAGCCCTTGACGGCGTGCTTGCTGGCTGAGTACATGCCCTGCATTGGCAACGCCACGTCGGACGCCACACTCCCCAGGTTGATGATTGCCCCGCCCCGGCCCTTCAGGTGCTCGGCCGCGACCTGGGAGCCATAGACCACACCCCAGAAATTGGTGTCGAACAGCCGTCGATTGTCCTCGTCGGTGATCTCGTCGATCCGGCCGAAGATCGAGACACCAGCGTCGTTGACCCAGGTGTCGAACCCGCCGTGCCGCGCCTTCGCCGTCGCGGCGATCCGCTCGACGTGATCGCGATCGCCGACATCGGCGACGACGTAGCTCGCCTTGCCACCGCTGGCCGCGATGTCGTCGACCGCCTCCTTGAGTGCCCCCTCGGTTCGAGCCGCCAGGAGGACCGTCGCCCCCTGCTCGGCGGCGAGCCGGGCCGTCGCCAGCCCAATTCCGCTCGATGCGCCCGTTATGACGATGACCTGCTGGTCGATCGGCTTAAGGTTGACGGTCAATCGTGTTTCCTTCGGTTTCGGTACGTACCGTCCGTGACGAGGAACCGCCACCTGATCGAACCTGACCGCCAGCCGGTTGAGGCGAGCAGTGAGATCTTTCCTCCGCATCGGCGTGCCGTGTCCCGTTGCCGCAATGAGTGGTCGCAGCACCGCGAGCGTGGCGACAGACTGTTTTGCCCCGGCCCAGTCGGGCGTGAAGTAGGCCGGCGGGCCGTGCAACTCCTGTCGCTGCCGGGCGACGGCCAGCAGCGACTCTTGCTTGACCGTCAGGAACGCGTCGCCAGCGATCAGGCAGCGGTCCGCGTCGCGGAACAACGAGACGTGCCCGTCGCTGTGTCCCGGCGTGTGGATCCAGCGCCAGCCCGGCATCTCCGGGACGCGGCCGTCCGCCGGCAGGGGCCGAACCCGGTCCCCCAGGTCGATCGCGCGCTTCGGGTAGAGGAACGAGAGCACGGCCATCGCCCCCTCCCCGACCGTCGGATCCGGCGGCGGGTAGTCGACCCGTCCGGTCAGGTGCGGGATCTCGGTTGGATGGGCGTAGACCGGGACGTCCCACTCCTCGAGGATCTCCGGTAGGGCACCGACATGATCGAAGTGGCCGTGCGTCAGGATGATCGCCCTGGGCGGTACGTCGCCGAATCGCTGCGTCGCGGCCCGCCGGATCGCCTTGGCGCTGCCTGGCAGCCCAGCATCGATCAGCACCCACTGATCCCTTGTTCCCTGCAGATAGCAGTTCGCCATGAGGAACCGGACCCGGGTGAGGTCGTCGGTGATCTGGTCGACCGTCGTGGTGAAGCTCATTGCCGTGTCCTTCCGCCTGGCCGTCCCGCTCCCCGCCCAGCGAGGCAACGCTCTTGCCACGAAATGATGCATTTCGTATACCTTCAGGATCGGCGTTGCGACTACGATGAGGACGTTTGGACCGCCGCCGCCACGCCGTCAGGTTTAGCCGTCGAGGGGGGCCGGTTCCAGACATTTGGCACTCCAGGGGCGGAGTCCGCCAGGGCCGTTTCGCACGGATCCCGTCCAACAGAGATCAACGGCCGGTGGGAATCGTTCCCACCGGCCGTTGATCTCTGTGCTGAGGGCGTCCTCGAAGCCGGACAGGACGGGATGTTCAGTTGATCCTGATGGAGCCGCTTACCCGGGCATCCTGGCAGCCGTTGTTCTCGGGGTCATAGCAGAAGGTCACGTCCTGATGACCAGGGTCGCTCGCGTTCTCGAGGTCGAGATGATATCCCCCATCTCCGGCCTGGCCGGTCGCCTGGGAACCAGACTGGTAGCACCGATTGCCCGTGACAACCGCCGTCTTGGGTCCGTCGCCATCCGGGTCCGTGCATTGGAGGATGAAGCCAGACCCGGACGAATCCCATGAAATCGGAGCGTCAAGGTGGTTGCCCCGGCGATCGTAGAGGCAGGCATCGATACCGATGTGGACGGAACCTGGATCGCCGCTGGAGACGCTCACCGTCTGGCCGTCGTTTCCACCGGTTCCATTGCAGTCGGAACCGGCATCGCCGGTGCGATTGATCGAGACCGCGCCGACATCCAGGTTGACGGTCAATGACGCGGAGACGACCTGACGATCGTCGACACGACGGGCGGATCGGCCGTCCTGGCCGTCCTGGCCATCCTGGCCATCCTGCCCGTTCTGCCCGATCGAGACGCCGGCGTTCCCAGCGTTCCCCCCGTCTCCGCCATTCCCGCCGTTGCCGCCGACCCCACCATTCCCGCCGTTGCCACCATTGCCGTTAGTGCCGTTAGTGCCGTTAGTGCCGTTAGTGCCGTTAGTGCCGTTAGTGCCGTTAGTGCCGTTAGTGCCGTTAGTGCCGTTAGTGCCGTTAGTGCCATTGGTCCCCGATGCGCCAGTGCTTCCGGTACCCGCAGTGCCACCGCTACCACCCACACTTACATTGCCAATATTGCCGTTGCCAGCGTCGCCACCATCACCACCATTACCACCGTTCCCACCATCTCCGCCATTGCCGCCCACACTGACGCTGCCGCTGACGGCATTCCCGCCGTTTCCACCATTACCGCCATCGGCGGAGGAACCGTCATCCCCCTGGCCGGTGGGCTCGAAACCTCTGTAGGACGTTGCCTGCGCGGAGACCGCCGCGACCGACGAGAAGACCATCGTCAGGATGACGGCGAGTGTGAGCCAGCTCTTCATTCGACATCCCTTACCCATGTTCCGACTCAGCGGGCTCCGCGAGCGAAGCCGGAGGAGGACCAGGTGCGAAGCCGCTGGTCCAGACCTGGGCTCAATAGTACTCCGTTATGTCGCCCGAGGGTCACGACTTCCTGCTCCGCTGGCCGTGCCACAGTATCCTGAGCTACGAGCGGCGCGGACCTCAGGCGGGACTCCTTATCCGGTGTGCCCGTACCAGCGAGACCGTCCGGTCGCTCGCACCGTCGCGAAACTTGCACTGGAAGTGATGCCTGTCCTGCTCAGGGGCTCAGCGTCGGACCGCTTCGTCCGTCTGAACGATCAGCGGTGCCGGACGACTCAACTCGATTAGCGTTTCATCCAGGGGTCGAAGGCATCGCGAAGTCCATCGCCGAGGAAGTTGAAGGCCAGCACGGTTAGCGAGAGGGCCAGGGCGGGAGCGACCAGCATGTAGGGATGAGCTCGCATGTTCGGGATCGCCTCGCTGATCATCAGGCCCCAACTCGGCGTCGGCGGCGTCACCCCCAGCCCGAGGAAGCTCAGCCCGGCCTCGTAGAGGATCGCGCCCGGGATCCCGAGGGTCGTCGCGACGACGATGGTCGCGAGCGTGTTGGGCAGCAGGTGCCGGAACATGATCTGGCCGTGGGTGGCGCCGATGCCCCGGGCGGCCTCGACGAACTCCTTCGCCTTGAGCGACATCGCGTTGGCCCGGACGATCCGGGCCACGGTTAGCCAGCTGATCAGGCCGAGGCCGATGTAGACCCCGACCAACCCGCCGGTCCGGGTATCGAGCGACGACAGCAGGCTGGCGAAGCCGCTGGGGTTGTTGTCGAGCGTGCCGCGGAGAAAGGTCATGATGATGATCACGAAGAGCAGCGACGGCATCGCGTAGAGGACATCGACCAGGCGCATGATCAGCGTGTCGATCTTGCCACCGGAGTAGCCAGCCAGCAGCCCGAGCGGGACGCCGATGGCGATGATGACGATCTGAACGACGAAGCCGACGGTAAGCGAGATTCGGGCTCCGTAGATCAGCCGGACCATGATGTCGCGGCCGAGCTCGTCGGTCCCGAGCCAGTGCGACCAGCCCGGACTCTGCGTGACGGCGTCATAGTTCTGGTCGTTGTACTTGGTCGACAGGATCTCGGGTAGTAGCACCGCCAGGACCGCAATGACGATGATGAAGCCGGCCGAGACGACCGCCAGCCGGTTGCGGCTCAGCCGGGCGAAGGCGCTCCGCCACGGCCCTTCGATGCGCCGGCCGACCTCGAGCCGTGACCGGGCCGCGGCGTCGGGAGCGTGGATGGTGGAGACCGATGTCATAGGACAGCTCCGTCGGTTCGACCAGCTATGACTGCGCCATCCGGGGGTCGAGGAGTGGGTAGAGCAGATCGACGACCAGGTTCATCACGGCGATGACCGCGCCGAACAGCAGGACGGTCCCGAGGATGACCGGGTAGTCGCGCTGCGAGATGCTCTCGACGAAGTAGCGACCCAGCCCCGGGACGGAGTAGATCGTCTCGACGAAGAACGACCCCGTGATGACATCGGCGAGGATCACGCCGGAGACGGTCAGGACCGGCAGCAGCGCGTTCCGAACGGCGTGCCGGACGACGACCGACTGCTCCCGCAGCCCCTTGGCCCGCGCCGTCCGGACGTAGTCGGCGGAGAGCACATCCAGCATGCTGGCCCGCATGTATCGGGCGAGGACAGCCGCCGGGAACAGCGCCAGCGCGATGGCCGGGATGATCGCCTTGGTACTCAGGATGCCGCCCCAGCCGCCAGTTGGGACGAGGTGGAGCTTGCTGGCAAGCAGCAGGATCAGCAGCGACCCGATCACATAGGAGGGGGTCGAGATGCCGATGATGGCGAGGAAGCTCGTCACGTAATCGAGGAAGGAGTTGTGGCGCAGGGCGCCGATGGTGCCGAGCGTGAGGCCCGCGACGAGGGCGATCGCCATCGCGACCAGGCCGAGCTGGAGCGAGACCGGGAACGTCGAGGCGATGATGTCCGACACGGAGCGGGAGCGCTGGGCGAAGGAGGGGCCGAAGTCGCCGTGGAGCACGTTCCAGAGGTAGTCGACGTACTGCCGCCAGAGGGGCTTGTCGAGACCGTAGGCCTCGTTGAGCCGGGCCAGTACCCGGGGGTGCACCGGCTTCTCTCCCTGCGACCATGGGCTGCCCGGCGTCGCATGGATGAGGAAGAACGTCAACGTGTAGATTGCGAGCAGTGTCGGAATCAGCAGCAGCACCCGCCGGATGATGTAGGTCCCGCGATTCATGTGTCCTCGAAGCCCGGTGGACCGGCGACGTCGTAGCAGCGGGATGCGCTGAGCCGGCCAGCGGCGGCCGGCTCAGCGCGGAAGCTAGACCGCCGCGATCTTGACGTTGCGAAGGTGCGGCGAGGAGAGGATCGGCTGGAACCAGAGGTCCTTGACGTACGGCTTGACCGCCCGTGCCGCCTTGCCCCGGTACATCGGGATGATTGGTGCCTGCTCCACGAGGATCGCCTCGGCCTGGGAGTACTGGCCGTCGCGCTGGGCGGTATCGACGTTGGGCGCCGCTGTCGCGCAGAGTGTGTCGAACTCCTCGTTGACCCAGTGAGTGCGGTAGTGGTCCGACTGGCTGGTGAAGTTCTGGTTGAACCAGTTGGAGGCGTCGGCGAAGTCCGAGCCCCAGGTTCCGGTGTAGACGCCGAACGTCTGGGTCTCGCGGGACGCCCGCCAGTCGCTATAGGCCGAACTCTCCAGCGGGGCGAGCGTGACGGTAATCCCGAGGTTCTGCTGCCAGGTCGACTGGAGGTACTCCGCGACGGTCTTGTAGCGCGCGGGAGAACTGACGTAGGTCAACTCGATCGTCGTGGCGGCCGGGTCGATCCCGGCGTCGACCAGCAGTTGCTGGGCCTCGGGCACGCTCTCCGGCAGCACCGCCTCAGGATTGTGACCCGGGATGTTGTCCGGGAGGACGCTCGGGGCCGGCAGATACTGACCCCGCAGGATCGTGGTCGCCAGCGTGGTCCGGTCGATCGACTTGGACAGCGCCTGTCGGAAGGCGACCTGGTCCGTCGGCGCGTTGGTCGTGTCGCAGACGACGAAGTAGGTATTGGACAGCGGGAACTGGACGAGGTCGGCCGACAGGGCCGGATCGGCGAAGATCCGGTCGAGGTCCGGCCCGTCTGGCTCGGCGTAGTCGAGTTCGCCGGCCTCGTAGGCGATGTACGCCTGGGTCGATGTGTCCTCGAAGATCCTGTACGTCGCCTTGGTCAGGGTTGGCTTGTCCCCGTAGTAGTTCGGGTTCGGCACGAGCGTGATCTGCTGGTCGTGCGTCCACTCCGTCATCATGAACGGACCGGACGAGACGATGTTGCCGGCCTCGACCCACTCGGCGCCCTTGGCGTCGATGACATGCTTCGGTACAGCGGCGTAGGTCCAGGTCGTTGCCAGCAACGGGAAGTACGGCGTCGCGGCCTCCAGCGTCACCTGGAGGGTGTAGTCGTCGAGCGCCGCGACCCCGAGCTGATCCAGTTCCAACTCGCCGTTGTCGATCGCCTCGGCGTTCTTGATCGGATAGATCGCGGCGGTGTACTCCGAGAGCGTGTCGGGATCGAGCACACGCCGCCAGCTGTAGACGAAGTCGTTGGCGTTGAGCGGCGTGCCATCGGACCACATCGCACCCTGGCGGATCGTGAAGGTGTATTGGGTGTTGTCGGCGTTGGCCTCGAAGCTCTCGGCTGCCCGCGGAACGACCAGACCAGTCCGCTGGTCGACCCCGACCAGCCCCTCGAAGACATTGGCGAAGATGTCGATCTCGACGTCGCCGTAACTGACGCCGGGGTCCATGGTGACCGGCTCCCCGGCCGGCAGCCGCATCACCTGCTCAGCGGCCAGCGACCCGTCATATGGCGCTGGGCTGGCGGCGATCGGGACCTCGGGTGTCGACTGGGCGACGGCGAAGCCTCGAGGGATTCCGGCGAGCGTCGCGACAGCGCCACCGGCGAGCAGGCCTTTCATCAGCCGGCGCCGGTCGACCTGCGCCGCGGTGAGCCGGCGTCCCCAGCGGGAGGTCGTCGACGGGTCGAGCCGATCGCCCCTGATCTCATCCATGCCTGTCATCGTTCCGACCTCTCCTGCGTGAAGCGTCTTCGCCCGGTCGGCGAATGATGACGAGTCGCGGCCCCATGGTGGCCAGAAGACCTGTACTGGACTCGGACGATCCGGTCGCGGTTACCAGAGCCATTCGAGTCCCGCGGCCGATGAATCAGCGATCCAGCCGGGCCGCGCCGATCTTCCGGTCGGATCGGCCGTACGCGGAGGCTCCGTTGGCGATTACCGTGGAGGTGGGATGACGGTAGCAGCGGAACCCTGTCATCGTCAATCCATGGAACGTCGCCTGGCCCGCTCGTGACCCGGTCGGTCGCTCGGTTATCTGTGCGAAATGCTGCGTTCCCGGCGGGAGGACGGCGGTCTCCCCGGCGTTTCGGGCGCTACCCTCGGCGGCTAGATGATTGGATATCGCAGTTCCAGCACGGAGATAATCCCCGCGCCCAGGGCAACCAGCGTAGCCCAGACCAGCGTCGCTCCAACCTCGCGCAGGAGCAGTCGCGACACCGGAACGTGCGGCTCGCTCCCTCGGGCGGTGCGGAGGTCGGCGAAGGCGACGACGAGAAGGGCAGCCGAGAGGGTGATCAGGATGATCAGCCAGAGCAGCAGCAGCGGATAGGAGAACGTGGCGTTCCCCTGATCCAGGGCGTGGTCGGTGGCCAGGACGGTCCGCGCCAGGAAGACGAGGCCAACCACCGCGGCCCCGATGCCCAGTGCCGACCGGCCTCGCCGGATGCGGGCCTGAAGAACGTGTCCACGCCAGACCCACCAGGCCACCACGGCAACGACGAGCGTCACCGGCACGATCAGGGTCAGGAGATGAGACGCGCTGGTGAACCGAGCGGTGAGATTCGTGACCTGGTCCCGGAACAGATAGCCGATGACGAGTGGCGTTCCCGCCCACACCACCGCGGCGGGTGCCGCGCCGGACAGGAAGTCCCGCACCCGGAACCGGAGTAGTCCCGCGCTGATCGTTGCCCACATGCGGACGAGCGGAAGGATCCGGGTGACGAAGACTACCGCCACGTCGCGATTCCCGAGTCGTTGGCGCCAGTGGGTCATCACTCCACCATCGCTCGCTTCGACCAGACGCGGAGCCAGACGGGTCAGCAACCTCACCCCACCGGAACGCGCGACGGTGTACAGCAACGTGGTACCGATGAGGTCGGCGGCGACCACGAGAAACAGCCCGGAGAGCAACGCCGGAAACGAGTGGATGGAGGTTCCGCCGACGACGAGCAGAGCGATTTCCACCGGGAGGATCGTCGGAACGCCAAGCTCACCCACGAGAACGATCAGCGCCACGAGGGGTATGCCGTGCTGCTGAACCAGTGACAGAATCGCTTGCTCGGTGATCAACTCGATCCATTCCCGTCGGAGTCGCATTCGGTTGGCCGCTCGGCTCGTGCGCCAACCGTTCCCGCGACGCTACTGGTCCTGACCGGCCACTACTCTTCCGCGGTGGACCGGCTCAATCGCTTCTCGCACGAGACGGCCCCGGTTGCGCCGCCAGGGTCGGTATCATTGCCTCACATTGTACGCCTCACCGAGTACGCCTCACTAACAGGCAGCCCGACCGTCCGCCGTCCGTGGTGCTCCTTCGTCGATGATCGGTCGGCGTGCTCGTTGGCTCATTCCGCGGGCGTGCCGGCCAACTCCAGCGCGAAAGCCGGCTCCCGGTCCTCCCCGACAAGCAGGCGGTACTGGGCGTCGTGGAGTCGGCGGTAGACGCCGCCCGCGGCGACCAGCTCGGCGTGCGGACCCTGCTCGGCGACACCGCGCTCGTCGACAACGACGATCCGGTCGGCGTTCTGGATCGTCGCGAGCCGGTGGGCGATGACCAGCGTCGTCCGTCCCTCGGCCAACTCGGCCAGCGACTGCTGGATGGCCCGCTCCGTCTCGGTGTCGAGGGCGGAGGTCGCCTCGTCGAGGATCAGGATCGGCGGGTTCTTGAGGAACATCCGCGCGATCGCCAGGCGCTGCTTCTGCCCACCCGACAACTTGACGCCGCGCTCGCCGACGACGGTATCGAGCCCGTTCGGCAGTCCGGCGATCACCTCCTCGAGGCGGGCCCTCCGCGCCGCCTCCAGGATCGCGGCCTCGTCGGCTCCAAGGCGACCATAGGCGATGTTCTCCCGGACCGTACCACCGAACAGGAAGACGTCCTGCTGGACGATGCCGATCTCGCGGCGCAGCGAGGCCAGCGTCATGTCGCGAATGTCGATGCCGTCGATCGTGATCCGGCCACCCGTGACGTCGTAGAAGCGGGGCAGCAGCGCCGAGATCGTCGTCTTGCCGGCCCCCGACGGCCCAACGAAGGCGACCGTCTCCCCGGCCTGGATGGAAAGGTCGATCCCGGTCAGGACCGGCCGGCCCGTGCTGTAGCCAAAGGTGACGTTCTCGTAGCGGATGTCGCCGCGCAGGTCGCCCACGTCCCTGGCGCCCGGGGAATCGACGATCTCCGGCTCGGTGTCGATCAGCTCGGTGAAGCGGCGAAAGCCGGCAATCCCCTTTGGGTAGGTCTCCAGGACGGCGTTGATCTTCTCGACCGGTCGGAAGAAGACGCCGACCAGGAGCAGGAAGGTCACGAAGCCACCGTTGCTGAGCTGGCCCTCGATGACGAAGTACGTTCCCGCCACCATGACGACCAGTTGCGTGACGCGCATGCTGAGGTAGCTGAGCGACATCGACTTGGTCATGACCAGGTAGGCCTGCTTCTTGGTCCGGCGGTAGCCCTCGTTGTCAGTCGCGAAGAGCTCGCGCTCGTGCTGCTCGTTGGCGAAGGCCTGCACGACCCGCATCCCGCCGACGTTCTCCTCGATTCGGGCGTTGAACGAGCCGACCCGAGCGAACAGCTGCTTCCAGGTCTGCGTCATCTGCCCGCCGTAGCGGCTCGTCACCCACACGGTGATCGGCACGACGACCGCGGTGATGAACGCCAGCTGGGGGTTGACGAAGAACATCAGGACGAACGCTCCGACGAACGTCATCACCGCGATGAAGGCGTCCTCCGGGCCGTGATGCGCGACCTCGCCGACCTCCTCCAGGTCCTTCGTCACGCGGGCGACGAGGTGGCCTGTCTTCTGGTTGTCGAAGTAGCCGAACGACAGCGTCTGGAGGTGATCGAATGCCTTGCGCCGCATGTCGGTCTCGATGTTGATCCCCAGGACATGACCCCAGTAGGTGACGATGACCATCAGTCCGGTGTTCAGCAGGTAGATTCCGAGCAGCCCCGCGGCGGCCAGCAGGATCACCGGCCAGTTCCCGCCCGGCAGCAGATTGTCCAGGAAGAGCCCAACGGCCAGCGGGAAGCCCAGCTCGAGCAGGCCGGAGACGACGGCGCAGGAGAAGTCCAGGGCGAAAAGGTGTCGGTATGGGCGGTAATACCCGGCGAACCGCCGGATCAGCGCCTTGCTGCCGGCCGGTGCGGCGTCTGGGAAAGCGGTCATGGCGAGGCGATGGCTCCTGGAGCTGGTGCGTCCGTCAGCTGTCGGTACGTGAGGGATTCAGGGGCGGGCGCCGGGGGGTCGATGAGTGGCGCACGTTCGGCCTGGGCAAGTCCGTCGAAGGGACGGCCAGGCAACGACCAGCAGTGTAGCGCGGTCGGAGGCAATCCGGGCCTTCCGGGCTCCGACGGGCGTGACGCACGGAGCGCGCCGGCGCCGGCGCCGACCGTGCCGCGATTGGTTTCAGGTGCCGCGGCTGCCTGGCCACCTTGGGATCGGTCGGACGAACCGCGCCATCCCGTACCATTGCGCGAGACGGACGTTCGATCGGCCCCTTCAGCGTGAGCACCGGCCCTGGCCCGTTCGGCCCCGCCGGTGGTTGCCCCGCTGAGGGACCCCAGGCATCGCCCCGAGGTCGGCCGTCCCGGCCACGGGACGGATGGACGGAGCATCATGACCACGACCGAACGACCCGCGATCACGCCTCGACCATCTCCCGCGACGTTGGCAGCTGACGATGGGCCCGGTCTGGGGACCCTGCGCGAGATCGAGCGCCGCATCCTCTGGCTCTCGACCCTGATGATCCACCACGCGAACAACGTCCGGCCCAATCCGGACAAGCCGACCAAGGTCGGTGGCCACCAGGCGTCCTCGGCGTCGGTCGTCACGATCCTGACGGCGCTCTACTTCCGTCACCTTCGGGCGGGCGACCGGGTCTCGATCAAGCCGCACGCCTCGCCGGCCTACCACACGATCCAGTACCTGCTCGGTCAGCTCGACCGGCGCTACCTGACGATGCTGCGGGAGTACGGCGGGTTGCAGTCGTACCCCTCGCGAACCAAGGACCCGGACCCCGTCGACTTCTCGACCGGGTCGGTCGGGCTGGGCGCCGTCGCGCCGATCTTCGCCTCGATGGCCAGCGAGTACGCCGAGCGCCGCTTCGGCCACGTCTCGTCCGGCCGCTTCATCTCCCTGATCGGCGACGCCGAGCTGGATGAGGGCAACATCTGGGAGACCGTCATCGACGAGTCGGTCCAGCGGCTTGGCAATGTGATGCTGATCGTCGACCTCAACCGGCAGAGCCTGGACCGCGTCATCCCCGGCATCAAGGCCGAGCGGCTCAAGGGGCTGTTCGCCGCCGCCGGCTGGCATGTTTTGGAAGCCAAGTACGGCACCCGCCTCGGCGCCCTGATGGAGGGCCCGCACGGTGCGGCGCTCCGCCGTCGGATCGACGACATGCCCAATGAGGAGTACCAGGCACTCGTCCGCACCACCGACCGGGCCTCGCTCCGCGACCGGTTGGCGGGCAACCCAAGTCATCCGGAGCACGATCAGATCCTGGCGGCGGTCAAGGGCATTTCCGACGACGATCTCCAGGGAACGATCGCGAACCTTGGTGGCCACGACTTCGAGACGCTCCTGGAGCGCTTCCGGGAGGCCGACGGGCTCACGGACGCGCCAGTCGTCCTGTTCGCCTACACGGTCAAGGGCCACGGTCTGCCCATGGCGGCCGACCCGCTCAACCACTCCCAGCTCCTCTCGGCTCAGCAGATCGAGGAGCTGCGGCCGCGGCTCGGCGCCTCCAACGACGACGAGTGGGCCACGTTCGATTTGAACTCCGCGGCCGGTAAGCTCTGTCGCGTCCGGGCCAGGGAGCTGACGCAACCCAGCCGAGTCGACCGTGTCGCTATTGGCAGCGTGCCGACGGAACTCGAGAGCCGTCACCCGAAGCAGTCGTCGACCCAGGAGGCGTTCGGACGGGCGCTGATCCGGGCCGGGGAGATCCCTGGCGTCGGCGACCGGATCGTCACGATGTCGCCGGACGTGGCGACCTCGACGCATCTCTCGGGCTGGATCAACAAGGCCGGCGTCTTCGCGGCCGAGGAGCGGACCAACTACGAGGACGACCAGCAGCGGATGCTGCGCTGGCGCCCCTCCCCCACCGGCCAGCACATCGAGTTCGGCATCTCGGAGATGAACCTGTTCATGGCGCTCAGCCAGTTCGGGCTGGCCGAGGAGCTGATCGGGCAGCCGCTGATTCCGATCGGGACCGTCTACGACCCGTTCGTTTGCCGGGGGCTCGATGCCCTGATCTATGGGCTGTACATCCGGTCACGGATGATCTTCGCCGGGACGCCGGCCGGCGTCTCGCTCAGCCCGGAGGGCGGCGCCCACCAGAGCGCGGTCACGGCCTCGCTCGGGATCGAGCTGCCGAACCTGCGCTTCTACGAGCCAGCGTTCGGACGCGAGGTCGACTGGGTGCTGCTCGACGCCATCGATCAGTGCCTCGACCATGAGCACGGCCAGTCGACCTACCTGCGCCTCTCCACCAAGCCGATCGATCAGAGCCTCATGGACGAGCCGCTCGCCCGCTTCGGCCCCGACGAGCTCCACCGGCAGGTCCTGGCCGGCGGCTACCGGCTGATCGATCGGACGCTGGCGACGCCGGACCTGCCCGCTGCGGACACGGTCACGATCGCCGTCGGCGGGATCATGGTGCCGGAGGCGGTCGCCGCCGCTAAGCGGCTCCAGGCCGAGGGGGTCGCCGTCAACGTCGTCAATGTCACCAGCGCCGACCGGCTCTACCACGCCGCCCGCGCCGCCCGCGCCGCCCAGCTCGGCGACGCCCGGGCCGCCCACGATCATGGCCACCTGGAGACGTTGTTCCCCGGCTCCGACCGGCGCGCGCCAATCGTCACGGTCCAGGACGCCGCCTCGCACTCGCTCGCGTTCCTCGGCTCGGTCTGGGGCGCACCGGTCGTCCCGCTCGGCGTGGACGAGTTCGGGCAGTCTGGCTCCCGCGGCGAGCTCTACGGCCAGGTCGGGATCGACATCGACACGATCGTCAACGCCGGCCTGCTGGCGCTGGACCTGCGGTGACCATTGGTTGCGGTGTAAGCGCCGGTGCCGCGAAGCACGGACCTCTCCCCCGGCCCCTCTCCGGCTCACCTTCTCGCTCACCCGCTGAAGCGACTTCGGCTCGCAGGTGCCCGGAGAGGGGTTGGGGAGGGGTCTGCCCGCCACCTGAGCGTTTCGGCCCTAGCACGATCGATCGAAAACACCGCTATGGCCCTGTGGGGCGATGGCGCCTGCGGGCGCCGGGCGCCATAAGCCCACGCCCCTACGGAACACACCGTCGCACGCGGATCGGTGGCGGTATCCTTTCGTCATCGCGACACACCGAGGCGGGCCCACCTCTCCCGCCAATCCGGAGGCAAGCAGCTCTTTATGTCCATGCGCGCACCGTTCACGACCGAGCCGTCCGTCGACTTCAGCCTGCCGGCCAACCGCGACGCGATGCGGGCCGCCCTGCGCGACATAGAGTCGCAGCTCGGCCAGCGCTACCCGCTCGTGATCGGCGGCGAGCGGCGGGAGACCGGCCAGTGGATTCGCTCGGTCAACCCCGGCCGGCCGGACCAGGTCGTCGGCGAGGTCGCCAAGGCGTCGGCGGCGGACGTCGAAGACGCCATCATCGCGGGGGAGCGAGTGTTCGCATCCTGGCGGAAGATAGGCGCCGAGGGCCGGGCCAGCGTCCTGTTCCGCATGGCCGGCCTGCTCCGGCAGCGCAAGCTGGTCCTGTCGGCCTGGCTGGTCTACGAACTGGACAAGGCCTGGGACGAGGCCGAGGGTGAGGTCTCCGAGGCGATCGACTTCCTCGAATGGTACGGGCGGCAGGCGCTGAAGCTGGACCAGCCGGTCGAGCTGGCCCACCTGCCCAACGAGGTCACGGACTACAAGTACCTGCCGCTCGGCGTGGGTAGCGTCATCCCGCCCTGGAACTTCCCCTGCGCGATCCTGACCGGCATGACGATGGCGCCGGTGGCCGTTGGCAACACCGTCATCCTCAAGCCGGCCTCCAACACGCCGGTCATCGGCTACCAGATGTTCCGGATGATGGAAGAGGCCGGCGTCCCGGCCGGGGTGATCAACTTCGTGCCCGGCGACGGCGGCGAGATCGGCGACCTCATGGTCGAGCACCACAAGATCCGCTTCATCGCCTTCACCGGCTCCAAGTCGGTCGGCGTCCGGATCTTCGAGAAGGCCGCCAAGGTTCAACCCGGTCAGCGATGGCTCAAGCGCGTCACCGCGGAGCTGGGCGGCAAGGACGCGATCATCGTCGATGCCTCGGCCGACATCGAGGCGGCGATCGAGGGCATCGTCACCTCGGCCTGGGGCTTCCAGGGCCAGAAGTGCTCGGCCTGCTCCCGCGCCCTCGTCCACGCCGATGTCTACGACGCCGTCGTGACCGGCGTCGTCGAGCGCACGAAGCGGCTGGTGACTGTCGGCCCCGGCACGGGCGGCGAGGCGACGGTCGGCGCCGTGGTCGACGCCAACCAGTACGAGTCGATCCGCCAGTACATCGAGATCGGCGCGAGCGAGGGCCGGCTCGCCTATCAGGGCGAGGTCCCGGCCGGACTCGAGGGCGGCTACTACATCCCGCCGACGATCTACGCCGACGTCCCTCGCACGGCCCGGATCGCCTGCGAGGAGATCTTCGGTCCGGTCCTCGCGATCGTGAAGGTCGAGAGCTTCGACGAGGCAATCGACGTCTTCAACGACACGGAATACGGCCTAACCGGCTCAGTCTACGCGAAGGACCGCGCGCTACTGGAGCGGGCCCGCGACGAGGCGGAGGTCGGCAACCTCTACTTCAACCGCAAGTGCACCGGCGCGATGGTTGGCATCCACCCGTTCGCCGGGATCAAGTTGAGCGGGACCAACTCCAAGGCTGGCGGTCCCGACTACCTCCACAATTATGTCTACGCCAAGGCGATCGGCGAGCGCGTCCAGTAACGATCCTGTGGGCGTGGCGTGGCGTGAGATAACGGCATCTGTAGAGGCGTCCGCTCTTGCTTCGCTGGCGGCGCCCGTCCGCCGCAGCGGCCATCGCCGTCAGACGATAGAGGTGGTGGCCTCCGGCCTGTCGATCGGCAATGAGCGTGGTCGCGAACGAGACTGCGCCCGCGGACGCCGGGCGCCGCGAGCGAAGCGAGAGCGGACGCCCCTACGGATGCCGGCCCAAAGAGAGGTGATCGTCGGATGGTAGTGACTGAAGCATCCCAACCGAGCGCGACTGCCGTCGAACCGTCCGTCCCCATCCAGCGCGACACGGGCGGCATCGGCGATCGGCTCGCCCGCGGGGTCAACCCCATCGCGCGGAAGGGCATCCTGCTCGCGACCCACAATCGGCCGGTTGCGTCGTTCGTCCGGCGCTACGGGCTGCGGCTCGGCGCCCGGAACTTCGTCGCCGGGACGACGCTGGACGAGGCGATCGTCAACCTCCGCCGGCTCAACGGGCTCGGGCTGCGGACCAACACGACGATCCTCGGCGAGGCGATCCGGGACGAGGCTGCTGTCGAGCGCGTCGTCGAGAGTTACTTCGGCGTCCTGGATCGGATCGCTATAGAGGGATTGACGACCAACCTGGCCGTCAAGCTCACCCAACTCGGACTCGACCTCGACGAGGAGACCGCCTTCCGCAACGTCGAGCGAGTCGTCCGGCACGCCGAGAGCCACGGCAACTTCGTCCGGATCGACATGGAGGAGTTCGGCCGCGTCGACGCGACCCTTCGCGTCTACGAGCGCCTGCGCGCCACCGGTCACGCCAACGTCGGAACGGTCCTGCAGTCCCACCTCTATCGGACGGCGGCCGACCTCGAGCGGCTGATCCCGCTCCGGCCCAATCTGCGGCTGGTCAAGGGCGCTTACCTCGAGTCGCCCAGTGTCGCCTACCCGAAGAAGACCGACATCGACGCGTCCTACCTGCGTCTTGCCAAGCGGATGCTGGCGGTCAACAGCTTCACCGCCATCGCGACGCACGACGACCGTCTGATCGAGCACCTGATCCGCTACGCAGAGGACAACGACATCCCGCGGGACCGCTTCGAGTTCCAGATGCTCTACGGGATCCGCCCGGCGCTGCAGCAGAATCTCGTTGGTCGCGGCTACCGCGTGCTGGTCGCCGCCCCGTTCGGGCCGGATTGGTACTTCTTCTATATGCGTCGCCTCGCCGAGCGGCCGGCCAACGTCCTGAACTTCGCCCGCAGCGTCTTCCGGCCGAGCTAGCGACGTTGTGTCAGTTGGGGGCCGATGGTCGCTGCGGTCACCCACGTTCGCTCCCGAGGCGGCGCCCATGTTGTAGGGGAGGGGCTTGCTCCTTCCGGGTCGCCTCAGCGGCCATCGCCCCGCAGGGCGAAAACGGTCTTCGCGACCTACTTGCCGGATTTGATTCACGTCGGTCGCGACCACTGCTTTCGCCTTTCGGCGATCGCCGCTGCGGCGGCCCGGCAGCGAAGCGAGCGGCCAAGGGCCGCCCCTACGGATTGGTGTCACCGGATCGGCGATGGAAAGCGAAACACCCTCGCCTCCCGCAAGCCATCCCAACCCCCTAAAGGAACTCACATGCCAATGCAGCCCTTGACCGGCGTCTACAACATCCTCGCGACTCCCGTGACCCGGGACGGCGAGCTCGACATTGCCAGCCTCCGGCGGCTGATCGATGCCACCGTCGGCATGGGCGTAACCGGCATCACCATCCTCGGCGTCGTCGGCGAGGCCCAGAAGCAGACCGATGCCCAACGCAGCGAAGTCCTTCGTGTCGCGATGGAGGTCAACCAGGGCCGCGTCCCGATCATCGTCGGGACATCCCGCGACAGCACCCCAGCGACGATCGCCGCCTCGCGAGAGGCACTTGCCGCCGGGGCTTCCGGGTTGATGATCGCGCCGCCGACGTTCCTCCAGCCTGGTCCGGGCCTGACCGGGCACTACCGCACCGTCGGCGAGGCGGTCGACCTGCCGATCGTCCTGCAGGACTACCCGGTCGTCAACGGCGTCACGATGGCGCCGCGGGCGATGGCCGACCTCGCCAACACCGTCCCGTCGATCGTCACGATCAAGCTGGAGGACGTCCCGACACCGCAGCGGACGGCCCAGACACTGGCCATGATCGACCGGGACGTCTCGGTCCTGGGTGGCCTGGGCGGCGTCTACCTGCTGGACGAGCTGCGCCGGGGCAGCGCCGGGACGATGACCGGCTTCGCGTACCCGGAGATCCTGGTCGAGATCGTCTCGGCCTGGCGTGGTGGGGACCGCGAGACGGCCGCCCAGACCTACTACAAGTATCTCCCCCTGCTGGTCTTCGAGGGGCAGCCGAAGCTCGGCCTGGCGATCCGCAAGGAGATCCTGCGCCGCCGCGGCCTGATCGAGCACGCCGACGTGATCAAGCCAGGCCCAACGCTGGACGCGGGCACGGCCGCCGACTTGACCGAGACGATGGCGGCCATGGACCTGGCCCGGTACGACCTGACTGCCAACCAGGCCCAAACCGGCGCTGTCTGAAGAACCGGATCGGCAGACGCACCCTCGGTGATCCCCGGCCTGTCCCTGGACCGGAGCAGTCGACGAGTCGCCTCGATCTCCGATTGTGCGCATACCACCAGTGGTGTATCGAAATCGATTTAATCCCACATATTGACAACGTCGCGTAGCGCTGGTATCGTCCTTCCATCATCGGTCCGCTGAGAACCGCCCGGTTCTCAGCGGCGCAAGAAGGGAATCCGGTTCGAAGCCGGAGCTGCCCCGCAGCGGTACGCAGGAACGACCGCCGTCAAGAGCACTGACCCCTCTGGGTTGGGAAGCGACGGCCAGTAGGACCACCGGCTCGAACGCCGGACTGCCTGCAAGCCCGAAGACCTGCCGATGTGACACGCCGAAACGGCGAGTCGTCGCCCGAGCCTCCGAGGGAGAGGCTGGCGGAGATCAGCGGCGTCCGTGGCACCCATCGGGGCCGCCGGTACGTGGTGTTCCCTCCCCCACCTTCTGTCACTCCGGCTCGCGGCGACACCGATGCGGGTGACGTCCGTCGGGTCCGGTCGTTCCGGACGCCGGTATCGATTCCCGTACGAACCCTGTTCCCGCAGTCCGATCGAGTCTGTAGCCGCCGACCCGCGCGGCCGCCTGATGGAGTGCGTCCCATGGTCGTCGATCGTAAACAGATCATCACCCCGTCCAGTCCGCCTCGTCATGGGTCCTGGGACCCGGAGGTCATCGGCCTGATCGTCAAGCGTGACGGCCGGACCGTCCCGTTCGACCGCTCCCGAATCACCCACGCCATCGAGATGGCTTTCCGGGCCGAGATCGGGACGCCATTCCCCGACCCGATCCCGGCCGCGGTCGTTGACCGGGTCGACCACGTCGCCAGCTCGATCATCGCAACCCTACCGGTCGGCGCGGACGGCACCATCTCGACGACCGTCGAATCCATCCAGGATGAGGCCGAGCGCCAGTTGATGGCGGCCGGGGCGTTCGATGTCGCCCGCCGCTACATCCTCTATCGCGAGGCACGGGCCCGGCGGCGGTACGACGAGCACATCCACCTCCGCAACGATCGCGGTGAGGAGTTGCTCGTCAACCGGTCCCTGCTCCGGAGCTGGATCGCAGAGGCGGCCGGCAACCTGGGAGACGTCTCGGTCAAATCGCTGGAAGACGATGTCGTTGCCAATCTGCACAACGGAATGACGCTTCCCGAGCTCGATCGCGCGATCATCCTCGCCGCCCGGGCCCGGATCGAGCAGGTTCCCGCCTACTCATTCGTCGCCGCCCGGGCGCTGCTCCGGACGATCTACAGCGAGGTGGTAGACCGCCGGGTCGGAACCGCCGATACGACGTTCTACGCCGGCGCGTTCGTGTCATCGATTCGGCTCGGCGTCGAGCACGGTCTCTATACGCCAGACCTGCTTGGCTTCGACCTCGACCATCTGGGTCACTCGCTCCGGCCGGAGCGCGATCTCCAGTTCCGGTACCTCGGACTCCAGACCCTCTACGACCGGTATCTCGTTCACCATCGTCAGCGCCGGATCGAATTGCCGCAGGCGTTCTGGATGCGGGTGGCGATGGGTCTCGCCCTGGCCGAGCACCCTTCGGAGCGCAACGAGCGGGCGATCCAGTTCTACGACGTCCTGTCCTCGTTTCGTCTCTGTGCCTCCTCGCCGACGCTGTTCAACGCCGGGACGCTCCACCCGCAGCTGTCGTCCTGCTACCTGACGACCGTCTCGGACGACCTCGACCACATCTTCAAGAGCGTGCGAGACAACGCGCTGCTGTCCAAGTGGAGCGGCGGTCTCGGCAATGACTGGACCAACGTCCGGGCCCTGGGCAGCCACATCACCGGCACCAACGGACAGAGCCAGGGGGTGATCCCGTTCCTCAAGGTCGTCAACGACGCCGCCGTCGCGGTCAACCAAGGCGGCAAGCGCAAGGGCGCCGTCTGCGCCTATCTCGAGAACTGGCATCTCGACGTCGAGGAGTTCCTGGATCTCCGCAAGAACACCGGCGAC
>JAABUS010003077.1_pt1 | contig 28492 bp, 24 predicted proteins | sample 5560161 | NCBI WGS metagenome assembly JAABUS01 (sample SAMN10711885, study PRJNA513376) | rock metagenome | isolation source: Antarctica rocks | place: Antarctica: Victoria Land, Trio Nunatak nord | collected 2016-01-04
GGATCAAATGAAAATTCCCAAGTTACTACGTGACGCTTTTCGCATGTCGATACCTGACATTGAAAAGGAAGTACATAAGATTCTCATTGAGGAAGAGTGGGTCAAAGCTGAGAACGAGAACGAAACGAAAATCGAGATCCTTGCTGCGGTTGCTCGAGTTTATTCAAGTGCAATTTGGATCTTGAAGATATCTGACATTGGAAAGGAAGTACATAAGGTTCTCATTGACGAAGAGTGAGTCAAAGCCGAGAACAAGGACGAAACGGAAATCGAGATTCTTGCTGCGATTGCTCGAATTTATCCAAGTGCGATTTGAGTCTTGAAGATACCTGACATTGAAAAGAAAGTACATAAGATTCTCATTGACGAAGAGTGAATCAAAGCTGAGGACAAGAACGGAACGGAAATCGAGATTCTTGCTGCGGTTGCTCGGGTCTTGATATAAAAGGTCATAGGATAGATAGACATGTAGATATATTGGTTGAACTATCTCGTAGGTAGGAACTACGGATGAAGGAAGAAGGAAGGAAGAAGGTGAATACTCTGAATTCTCTGAATTCTCTAGCGTCAGCCTTCGGCTGAGAGCGAATATTACTAACCACAGGGGTAACAGTACTGTTCTCTGTTTTCAACATCGGGTTTATTCAAGTGCGATTTGAATCTTGAATAATTCTAACGATATTCAAGAGTTCTTGATCAAGAAGAATTCGACGTCACGATTGAATCGAACGACTGCTCAAACGGCGTGAAAGGCCCGAGTCGCAAAGAAAGCTGGGAAGAAGTGAAACTCGATGGACATGCTTATGGACAAGGCCGTGGTGATATGGAGGCATGGCTGGGGAGGTGCATAGGGTTGAGGGTGGGTTGGAGAGATTTCTACTTGCTGAATTGGTTGTACAACAGGGAGAAATACTTTGGGCTGCTTGCACACATAAAGGGCCAGCTTGACTGAAGACTATCGGCAAGCGAAGGGGGTTCATGGAAAGTGGTAGAAGGGGTGGCAATCCCGGCTACCAACATACCTCGACAGCTAGGGAACAAGGGGATAAAGCGGGGAACAGGGGGGTAAACAGGGGGATAAATAGGCGGTCTCCCCTTCTGTTTTCCCCTTCATCCCTTTCTGTTTCTCCCTTCATCCTTTAAGATTCAGCCAGAAACTCGCTTTCGCCCCACCCACCCACTTCACAGACTCAGTCGCTTAGATAGAGGGAGTGCTTGACACCTCAGGGCGGCTTCCGGGGCAAAATTTGGCCCTAGAAACCGTCAGGGGCTGTCGGGTTTGCCCAAACAAATATAATAGATATTTCTAGTTCAAACGAAGCGATGCTCGATAGTGATAGATTCACTGAGATCAAATGAAACATTTATCCGAAAACAATGACCGTGTCAATATCATGTGACTAAATGAAACAACAGGCATGAACTCAACAACTTCTCATCATACCTGTAAATAATGAAGTTCTACTTCAATGTTCGCATTGAGTAACTCGACATGACTTTCAAATCATAGGCCTCGATTCAGCTACGTCTTCGTCGTCTTATTCTAAGTCTAGATTGACTATTAGCGACAAGTCTCGTACTGTACGCTTAGTATAACCAACACTTTCTACCGTTCAACTGACAAGCCGACCATAGACAAACACAGTGGCTTTCAACTGCAGGCTTCACTTCATCATCTTTCCACGTTCTGGACTGCTTTTTTCGACAAAATATACTTCTCACTATCGACTCCAGGGTTCCAATGCTTTCATTGATCAACGTCCTACTCTCTTTGACCAGTCATTGCATCCAAAGCTTGAATCTTACTCTACACTTAGCTAGCTTATTAAGAAGAAACGAAGGGAACCACAAAGCTCCGAAGCCAAAATCAAAAGGGGAAAAAGCAAGTCGAAATGGGGGAAAGCACAGACGAAGGGCAAGGGTTACCCAAACAAGTCAAAGGAAACAGACTAAAATCTACGTCGTAGGGGAAGGAGATGAAAGGGTGACTTACTAGTGGAGATGTAGGAGTTGGTAGTAATGATACGTGTATGATGGGAAAGCTTACCTGAATGCGAATGACTTTGGCAACTCGACTCAACTTTGAGCCGCGAGGATATCTATGTCAATATGCTAGGCTACTAATTAGAATTATGGGCCTGAACCGAACGTTCAGTGAACAAGAGAATCGCTCTTCATGTCGATGATGCTCAACATTCTCAAGCCCTTCTGAATTCCAACGTGGCATCAGACTAAGGACTCTAGGTCGTCAATTTCGACTAGCCGCCACATTTATTAGCCCCTGACTTGTTGATCCGGCAAATTCTCACCTCGACAGAAGTCGATCTCGACATTTCTTTGCATCGATAACGTCTTGAATATGCAGGCTAAGCAGATCTAAACATGCCTCATGACGGTGAAAATGATTGCGGCAAAATCGATGCACGATAGAGAGAACTACTTATGACTGCATGGCAGAGACAACATTAGTAAAACATCGAGTTAAGCTGTTCTCGCTGCTCTGGTCAAAGAGAAAGACGATGAGAAGAACGCGAAGCTTCGAAGGGGAAGCCGAACGACGCAAAGGCAAATGCAAAGGGGAAAGTCTACCGAAAAGAGCTAAAGGATATAGTGATATCTGGGCCGTAGAGGAAGGAAGGTGAAAGGGTGACTTACTGGTGATAACACGTGTATGATGGGATAGTTTGCTTGCGTGCAAATGACTTCGACATCTTGAATCTGATCAAGAGTCAATGCCTCTGTTAATATGCCATGCTATTAATCGAAACCATATGTCTGAACCATACGTTCAATGTTCAATTCGATCACTTTCAACATTAACAATTCAACCCCTTATAAACCTTAGCATGGTCTCGAAATGAGATCTTTGAGTTATTACATGTCGCCTATTCTCTGTTTCGACTAGCTATCGATTATCAGCCTCCGAATAGTGAACCTCAGCGAGTCCTCTCCTCAACGAAACTGAAAGTCGGAGGTGGAAAACTTGGGATGAACTAAGATAGGGAAGGTCGACAAGGCGATGGATGATGGATATGGCTATGGCGAAATCGATGTACGATAGAGGAAATGCTTCCGACAGCATGCATGCGAACGATGGAGCGGCTTGGAACAATAGAGGAGTCAAATGTATCAATGCGTGTGTTCGAGAGCCCAAGAGCTCATACAATATGTAAGTGGATGAAATAACAGACTTGAAATCAACTTAATCATTTCCTGACAGTTTCTAGTGTCACGTCGAAGGCTCTTTACCTCAACGTGGCTCCCTGTTGTACGCTCTGAACCTTCATGGCTTTCCGACTGAAAATCGAAACCATGAGTCCAAAAATGTCTAATCTGTGCAGGTTGGTTCCGCCAGATCTTCTTCTCTTTATTTTTTTATTAGTGACTGAGAAGCCGTCATAGGCTCTGTCAATCTTCTATCTCCTCCAATCCTATCCTTTGAAGAGACGCCACATCCCACATTGTCGAAATAGGGTTCAACAGGTCCCTTTGGTCATTCTCTTTCCTATCGGATTTACATCTTGAAAAGCCAACGTACATAAAGCATCAAGATTACTCTATGTTTGACTGCTTAACAAGAAGAATGAGAGAGAAACCGCAGTGCCTCGAGATTACGGAATACAGGAATCTTCGAAGAGGCAAGGCCAAAGGATACAACAAAGGGTGGATCGATAAATAAGGAGATATCTTGGCGGCCAGGAGATGATTTGGAAAGGTGGCTTACTGGTGGCGTCGTTGGCACTGATGATATCTGTATGATTTTTCCTTGCTTGGAAAGGACTTTGGTGATTTGACTCTCAGCTGTCAGCGATGCCTTTATCATTGTGTTATACTACCAGTTGGAGTAATAGGCGTGGACTGACCAATAGCCGGCTCAACACAGCCTACTTCTAAAGCTAAAATCTAACACCCTCCACCTCGACATTATTCAGCATTCGGAACGTCTATTAGATCGTGACGTGGCTCCCAAAGAGAGCCTTTAAGGGTTAGGATTACCGCCGAAGAAACACCTTGAAGTGCAGACATTCGGTATCCTCTCTCGTTGCTTAACATCATGATCTACCTTTTTAGAATTACTTTCTGCAAAGAGAATCTTGATTCATCTTCGCCGGGTGTTTGAACCGACAACTTTTCAGGTAGTTCAAAGAGTTCATTTCAGGTCTACCTCGAACAAGACAATACCAAGGTTTCTAATCAACGAGTATTCGTTTCGGTGTACCTCTGCGAGATAAATAGACCCGTCATAGGCCTCCAAAACATAGCGATCCACCCAACGATCATTCAGTTAGGGGACTATACAATCGGAAGGGCTTCTAGCCTCGGGTACCTCGACTGTTCGCAAGCACGTCAAGCGTAGATTCGAAGAGCTTGCATCCCATATCCAATATAGGTCGGCTGAAGAAAGTGTATATAGAACCTTAGCAATAGTGGAAAAACTGGGCAAGGATAGGACGCTACGATATGGCGGATCTGCTGGGATGAGATATCCTGGACGATCTTCACAGCAGACAAGCAGGTAGGAAGGAAGATATTGCAGGACGGATTACGAGAAGTCATGATCACAATTCTTTAAGTAGAGATATTAACTTTGAGAAGCAACAACTTTGTAAGAAAAGCTTGCGAAATACCCTCGTCGCGTGCCCGCCATATACTCTAAACCTTTCCAAGACAGCTAAAAGACCGCAACAACCACTTCCCTTCGAAACCCATTGATATATTCCAAAAATCCACATGCACAAAGAGAACTGCTCATGGATGTAGCGACTCATCCTTTGCGTGTTCCGTACGCCGTTCCAGCGGTACCGCATAAACGAGTCAGGGCGGTCCTGGTCCATGACGTTGTATCGAGACAAGAAGGAAGTATGGTGTTTGCTGCTAGTTGCAAGCTATTTGGTAGAAGGAAGTTGATGGGTTGAAGTTGGAATAAAGCTGAGTCTAAAATTAGAGCAATTAGCGTATGCAGAAAGGTTTAGAATCCTTGGCATTCGTTTTCGCTCTGCCCCACGGTGATTCGTTTATAGGAGGAATTCAGAAATCAACCCCATCGCCCCTCAATTGCTCGAAATTGAAGCTATTCAGACCTCTTTGTTTGTTGACGTTCCTGACATTCTTTCAGCTATGTCGAAATCACTTTCTGCAAGCCTGCGCTTCAAAATACTACGTCTTCTGCTACTTCATTGAACTTCTTCGACAATCGTTGAAGAGATTCATTGTTGTTCTACCACTGTATATAATGTTCAAGAGAATCTCTTTATGTATAACTCATCTTTTAGATCTCAATTTCGACTCAAAGATGCTTCTCGAAAGATCTTCAAGATCGCTGAAAATGATCTCATAGTTTATCTTGAAGATCAGTCGTGATGTGATGATCAGATCTACTAGGTGGGTAGACGAGATCTATAAGAGTGATATGACAATGTGATATTCTAAGCAGGCACAGAATGAGTATATATTATGATAGAGCTAATTATTAAGAAGTTCTTGATAACTCGAGAGAATTGATTGACTATAAAGAGTTTGTCAAGCATTGTCAAGTCAAGCACGACATAACTCATGATATATTAAGTTGAAGATATGACGTAGTCTAAACGATGTCTTGACAAAGTCATAAAGTTTCAGAGCTAACTCAAATCTGATCTTTGACTCAGTCTCTGATTCTAGTCTTTGATCTAATCTTTATGTGTTAATTCATCATGACAATTGTCTTCTCTTCTAAGTGAGTTCATTCTCGATTCTAATAATTAATGTCTTTGTTTACTTTGATAAACGATGACGTGCACTCATTGATTCACTCTAGAAACTCTTGATAAAAATCTTCAAATCTCTGTGAGAAAACAAGAAAAAGAGAAACTTTCGATTGAATGATGATTCATCTTCAATTATAATGCATATAAATGACATTATAAATAGTATATGTGATGTGAACTTGATGTAGATGACAGCAATAATGACATGTAAATAGCACATAAGCATTATTTATCTTTCAAGTAGATGATGTTGCTGAAATGATAAAGCATAAACAAAAGTGAATAATAATTGTTGATTTGTTTATCACTCTTTCAATTCTCTTCAACTTTTCATTTTCTTCAACTTCATCTTTTTTCAATCATGATCATATTTTTATCATTGTAAGATTACTTTTGACAGACTTTGAGTATATTTGTATAGTAAGAGTAAGAGATTTAGATCATGAGTCGTGAATGCGCAGTGACGCTCAAAAAGAGTCGTAAGATGATGAAGTTAACTGATGCTTAAGTCAAAATTATTATGAAAGTAAGTAATGTTACAACTTGAGATTTCACGACTATTACTGCAATTAACAGTATCATAAGTTTGCTTAAAAGACATTAATCAGATGTGATGATCATGATGCTGCTGATGCTGCTGATGCTGAATCACTTGTGATGATGCAGATGTTGTCAAATTTTGATCAAGAACTCATCACTTCTACTATTTAAACTTTCAAGTACATCTTCGCTATCAAAGAGAAAATTCGAAAAATAAAGAGAAAAGAAATGATTGCTGATGCTTCGTCAATGATCTTGTTGAATTCACAGACTTCGCGAAATTGAAGAATGATGATGAAATTCGCTTATTCAACTTCTTGATGTCATTATTGATGCTTTTCAGCTGTCAATTGTAAAAATAAGCGAAAGAAGCATTGCTGATTTCGAAGCTTTAAATAAAGTGATTTATATAAAGTATGCTCAAGTTCTACACATCAAGAATAAAGCATCGTTGTATAATGTTGTCTTTCAAAAAAAGACTATGTACAAGAAGTGTGCTCGCTGTGCAAGTAATGAAAGTTTCTGTATCATAGTGAATATACTTATTTGATACATCTGCTAAACACTCATGATTCAATGTCTAAATTCTCGACATTTGCATTTTAACTATCAATGAATTCTTTTGTCTGTAGAATATTCATGATAGTGCAATTGAAAATGAAGAAGAGAATGTTGCTCTGAAGATATTTACTTTTCATCAGAAAATTCTTTACAAGAAATTGATGACAGCAACTTGTGTGAAGAATCATTTCAGAAGAGTTCACAAACTCAAGTCTTTAAAGATTCAAAAGCTCATTCTCAAAAAGATGATGATTATCAATGATATTGTCAGAGAAATTCTGAATGTAAAGCACTTTGCAATACATTCAATCTCAATTATATATCATTTTGTTAGCATTTCTAATTGTTTTGATATATTTTAGCACAATCTGTCATCTTTTGAATTTCTGTCTCTGCATCTTAATGTAAATCTGACAATGAAAAAGAAGAAGAAGTCTGCAATCTTGTCTCATATGAGAGATGTTTAATGAAGTGATGATTGCATGATGTTTATTGTATCATGATGATTGCGCTTTTTTTTTTCTGTCTGTTGATTTACATATGTGATCATCTCATTAGAGAATGAAACTATCATAATACAGTGATTCTTCTTTTCTAATAATGAGTTTATGCTTGAAAGTGAGTGATTATGCTTTTCGCTCATGTTTCAGCCTCATTTCAAAAACTTCTATAAGCTTCGAGACATCTTTCATATCTTCACTCGATATTCATTGATCATATTCAATGAAATATTCTTTTCATTGTATTTTATAATATAAGATTTTCTTTCTTTTTCGCTTCTATAAAATCTTTTCTACCTCTCATTCTTACTCATCATTAATAAGCTTGAATACAAGATAATTGAGTATAGAATCATCATTTAGTCTACGATTATATGACTTTAAAAGAAATACATGAAAGACAGAATGAATTCTATAAATGATTAAAAGATCAAGATGATACATCTGCTTGTCTATGAATTTCTGTATACAAAAGAACTTTATCATCTTATTTAATAACTTCTTGCTCAACTTCTTCTGCTTCAGGTTTTTTGCTGATAGCATGATTAAATCATCAACATTAAAGAACTTAAACTTATGTTTTTGATTATAATACTTTGTCTGAGCATCAATTGCATTTTATCATCATTGCATCAACGTGTTTTGCACATCTTGCAGCATTTCAATGCGTTCTTTTGCTGCTGATACTTCTTCTTTCATAGCATCATTCTTAATGCATATGTCAAAGATTGACTTGTAATCATACATAACTTTAAAGAGACTACAGCTCAATGAAGAGTGCTTCATTTGATGATACATGAACTCGACTACAAGTAGAAGCGTAGCTTAATCATCTTGCTTTTCTGAACAATATACTCATAAATAATGTTTCAGTATTTGATTCTGTCATTCTGTCTGATCATCTGTTTGCAAATGAAAAATGATGCTTAATCATCATTTCATCTTGACATAATAGCAGATCTCTGATCAGAACGCACTGATAAATAAATTATCTTTATTGATAATTATATCACTTGAAATCTCATATCTTAAAGCAATCTTCTTGAAGAACAACTTTGCTAACTTTATGACAGTCAGAGTTTTCTTCATAGACAGATAATGCGTCATCTTCATGTAGCAATTAACTATCACAAGAATCAAGTCATAAACGACTTCTTTTCATTTACTAAATAATAGATTTGTTATGAAATTCATAGTGATTTCTTTTCATGAATCTGTGAGTCGAGATAATGATCTCAACTCATCATATGATAAATAACGTTTCATCTTTACTCTTTGATAAATGTCACAAGTATTTATATACTTTTTGACATTCTTGATCATACTTTTTCAGTAATATTTACAATTTAATAGCTCGCTGATCTTATCAGCATCAAAATGTCTTGCTAATGAATCATCATGATGATGTTTCAATAACTCTTCTCTGACAGAAAAATCTTCTGAAACATACAATGATTTATTGTACTTTATTATTTCTTGACTATTCAATGTTCAAGCTTTAACATCACTCTTTCATATACTTGTTGTTTCGTCTGCTCTTAGTCTCACAGCAAATTTATCTTTTTGCTGTAAAATCTTGATGAGCTTGACTATGAATTTACTACTGAAGTTGTATGTTGTTTCATGAATTGTCAATACTTTGACAATTGCACGTGAAATGAGTTGTTTGCAATCAACAGTTTCAGCAACAGAATTAAGCTGTTTCTCAGCTACGTTGCAATCTCTATGAGTCAATGTTTCAACATCTGTGCTTTTCAAAGTTGTTGATTCGAATTGAGAGATTCTATCTCTTGAGAAATGTACTTCGTTTAAATGTGTTTCTCACATTGCTAAAGTCATGATTCTCAGCAGCATACTTCTGACATGCATTGCTGAACATGTACTTGTGTTTTCACTGACATTGTGAACAGACATCTTCTCGACTTCATTAATCATTCATGTACAGTAAATTTCATCTTGCAATTTGCTTTTGACATGTTTCGCTGAATATCTTCATTCACTGACACTGTGAACGAATGTCTTCTCAACATCGTTAATCATTCATGTTCATCAATGAGTTTCATCTTGCAGTCTGCTCTCGACATGTTCTGCTGAATATCTGTTCATACTTATACTGTGAACAAACGTCTTCTTGACATTGTTAATCACTCATATACAGTATAGTTCTTTGATTGCTATGAATATAAAGCTATTTAAACTTTTTATTCTAGTCAGCTTTTGCTGCAGAGTGAGCAGCAAATGATTTGCAAAGATATTCTCATTCTTATAGTCAGATCATCTTGATGATGCATTGATTGAGTTTGTCTTTTCTGATTTATGTGCTATTTCAAAGTTGCAGATCAACAATCTCATGATTCATCTGACTTGTCTTTTGTTTAGTTCTCAAACATTCATAAAATTCTTCAGATTATTATGATTTGTTAGAACTTTGACAGTATGATAATTGTTTTTCACATAGTATCATCAGTGTTTAAACATCATTACTATGACTAGAAGCTTCTGATCATATGTTTCATAGTTTCTTTTGATGTTTATCATCATTCTGAATCAGAATGCAATTGAATGTCACTGATCTTTATTATTTGACTGAGACAAAATACTCGTGACTGCATAATTAAATGTGTTAATCTTGATGCATATATGTTGCTTTGAGTCAAAGTGTCTTAGTATAGATGTTTTCATAAAGACGTCGCGAAGCTAATTAAAAGCTTGTTTCGCTTCGCTCAATCATATGAATGAGTTCATTTTTACATCTTTTACACTATCTCTCAGCAGTTCTGTTAAAGATTCTGCTATCTGAGAGTAGTGATGTATAAAATGTTGATAGAAATTAATGAATCTCAGAAAAACTTATATTTTTTGATACATCTTTGATCTGAGTCACGTTTTGATGATGTTTATTCTACTTGAGTTCATCGAAATGCTTTTAATGAACATGATAAATTCTAGAAAGTTCACTTTAGTGATAAAGAATTCACACTTCTTCAAGCTAGCATATAGCTTGAACTTTCTTAATCTTTTGAGAATCTGCTTCACATGATCTACGTGATCAGTCTTCTCTATGAAGAAGATTAGAATGTCATTCAGATAAACAACATAAAAGTCATTTAAAAGCTTTGTCAAGATTTTATTAATATAAGTCTGAAAGATGACAGATGCATTGATCAAATCAAACAACATGATCATATATTCAAAATGATCATAATGAATATGAAACATCATTTTTCACTCATCTTCATGTTGAATTCTGAGATGATGATAAACATTCTTCAGATTTAACTTAATGAACTGCTTGACTTTATTGAGTCTGTCTAAAGTTTCACTAATTAAAGACAGCAAATGACGATTTTTGACAGTGATTTTATTTAAATCTTGATAGTTTATGCATAAATGAAAACTATCATTCTTTTTGAGAATGAATAAAATAAACGCGTCAGTTGAGCTGATGAAGTGCTTAATTCATTCTTTCGCTAAGACATTGTTTAAATACTGTCTCAGAGTCACTAACTTTGTATTCGACAAATTATACAATGATTCATATGATAATTCTGCAGTGATTTTGATTGCATGATCATGATCTTCATGCAAAAGCAATTTGTTGATACTTTCTGTCAAGAATACATCTTTGTATTCTTTCAATTCAACAAGTAAAGTTTGCGTTTCAAGCGCGTTTGTGATATGATTCATCATGTTATTCATTGCTTTCACTTGATGTTCAATGATTGACTCTTTGACAACGTTGATCATGACAAGAGCATACACAGTAGACTCATCTTGTAGAGCTTTTGCAAATGTTTATGTGAAGAATAACTTAAATGCATGCTCATTCACATTGAAACATCATGTTCTTGCAATCATGTCTATTTGAATACACTTGAATTGCATATTTGACATACTTAGAATCAGAGAAGATTCTTTCTTGTCAATAGCATAAAAGATACTTATATCTTTTTTCTCTATGTTTCAGCTGTCTCTCAGTCGATAACACATCTTATAAATGTCATAATAATAAACATTCTGATCATTCATTCAGATAAATCTTGAGAGATCAACGTTCAGCAATGACATATTTTGCTTAATGATGAAACGTTGACTAATCACGTTCATCTTGACATTAATATTCATGTGAATCTTCATTTCTGTCTTCTGATCTCTCTGAATTACATGCTCTTTATATATAAAAATCTTTACAAAAAGAACTTCTTGTTTTTTTCTCAATGATTTGAAGCATTCATTGAAAGCTTGTCTTTTTTTGAAATCTTGAAACAATTCATATGCAACATTGAATCAATGAATACTCAATTTACATCAAATTCTTTTGTTTTATTCTTGATCTTTTTGTCTTTACAATCAGTAAAGTAATGACTCTTTCAATTGCACATGTAGCACGTTATGTTGAACAAGTTCTTGCTATAACATGATGAAGCATGTAAGTTTGCTTTTGATGAAAAGTCAGATCTGATTGATAATGAGATTTCTTTCGCTTTGAATGAGTCTTCTTGTTGATTTTATCTTGATCATGCAAGTCTTCATCTTGAGATCATTTCGATGACAAGACATGTTCTTTTCGCAGATTTGTTTTCAATTAAGCGACAAGATTGATTAACACATCTCATGTGATAGAAATTGACTGCACATTAGTAATGATCATGCGCAGCTCAAATCTCAACTTAATGAATAAATGAGCTCACTTATGCTCATCACTATACAACGAAAGTTGATGTTTCAGAATGCTCAAATGAGCTGCAAATGTTTATATCATCTGATCTGAATGTTGCAATGTGTTTGCATACTGCTGAGTCATGTTTATGCTTTGATTCATCGAATCTTCAATTAAATTCAGAAGAAAGTCAATAAAATTAAATCATATTTGCTGAGCTGCAGACATAGTCTCTTTGTGATTGAATCAAAGTTTCTTTGATTCATTCTTCAAATAAATCATGCAGTATAAAATCTTTTTCTCATCTTTTTCAAAATATTAAAAAGTATTTTAAAATAAGATTTTGACATCACGAATTCACTTTCTATGTTCTTTTATGATTTTGTCATGATACTTCTTTAAAGACATTGAAGATCTTCACTTCTGTAAAATAATTCTGTGATGATTTTGTTTTGTCATTGTTGACATTATGAAGATGATGTGTAAATCATTCAAGTTCTTCATGAAGACTTGAATGAAGATTTAATGACTTTTCTTCGTTGTTTTGATGACTTGCAGAGTTTCAATCTTTGATTAAATAGCTGCTAACTTCTGTTTCTTTTGCAGTTTATCATGTTAAAGCATTGATTGTGTCAGCTGTTCATTAATATCAAGAGAAAGTTCATCTTCTGCTTCTTCACTTTCTGATTTCATTATGTGACGTTTGTTTTCTGATATGATGTTTTGTAAGATTAAAACATCATTGTTTCAATTCTGTTGCAATTGCGTTGCTGTTATTATGCTTGAATATCAAATCATCATCTTTAAGAAGAGTTTGAAATAATTAGAACTGTGATAATCAGATCTATTAAATGAATAAATAAGATTTATAAGAATGATATGACAATGTGATATTCTAAGCAAACACAGAATGAGTATATATTATGATAAAGCTAATTATTAAGAAGTTCTCAATAACTCAAGAAAATTGATCAACTATAAAGAGTTTGTCAAGCATTGTTAAATTGAACATGACATAATTCATGACATATTAAGTTGAAGATATGACGTAGTCTAAATGATATCTTGACAAAGTCATAGAGTTTCAAAGCTAACTCAGATCTGATCTTCAATTCAGTCTTTGACTTTAATCTCTGATCTAATCTCTATGTGTTAATTCATCATGACATGTGAGTCATGCAGAAAGAGATGATCTGATACATATAAAAGAAGTGAGACATTAATGTACATTAATTCACAATATCAAGAATTTTGAAGAGAAAAGACTGAAGTATTAAAAAAGAACAGCATGTAGAAGTCAGATAAAACAATGAGCTTTGTTTGAATTAAATAACAAACATGCTTCATTTGATAATTGAACAGCTCATGTTCATGAATGAGTTTTTATTCAATGAGATCACAGATTAACATCATCAAGTCTATGCTTCTGTTGATTAATCAACTCACTATCAAATCTCTAGAATGAGAAAGCATTGTTGAAATATTCTTTCAATTTATACAAAAGATGAATATTTATTTTGCATCAATATTTGCGAGAATTGATTCAATGACAAGACTTTCTTTCAATGATTAGCAAATGAACTGCTATCTTTATGCAGTTTCTTTTCAACTTCAAGAAGTGTGATCATCATGAATAATGCAAGTGTTTATTGCAATAGTCGAATTAAAGAGTTCATCATTTCACATAAACGTCAAATAAGCTATTTATCTTGTTGAATTAATGATTTATCATTGATATGAATGTCAAATATAATATTTGTCTTTCTACTCATTGAATTACAATTTCATAAAACTCATCTTTAATATATTAAAAATCTGAGTTTGTAAACATTTTAATGAAACATGATCTCATTTTGAAAATATCTTTGATGACTTTCTTCATTATGCTGTTGAACAAAATGAATGTGATAAATATTTAAAACAGCACTTCAAGCATTTAAACTATATTTTTGAAATAAATATCAGAGCTTTGAAATGAGAATTAAAGATAGAAAATCAGAAATTTGATTCAAAAATTTAACTTTATTTAATAACTCAGTTTTAATAAAGTCTTGATCTTACGTCAGATTAACTTGAAGAGCTTCAGATTTTTCTTAAATGCATGAGTTATTTCATCTGATACTTCTACTTGTATAGCAGTTTAATAAATAGCAGACGTTGAGTTTGTCATATTTTTCAAATCATTTATAGATCATATCTGAGCATTCATTATGAATCTCATCTTTGTGAGCTTTTGTTTAATTATTTGACGTGAGATTTTATTTATCTTTCAGACGAAAAACTGATCAAATGTCTTCTTCGTCTCTTTTGATTCTTCAATAAAACTTGATCGCTGAGCTGTAATTGCAGACTGAAATGATAAAAATGATAAAAAAGAAGAAGAAGAAGAAGAAGAAGAAGAAGAAAAAGAAAAAGTAGATTGAAATGATAAAGATTGCTGTCACTGAATAAACTGCAAAGACTGTTATCACAAAGAAAACTGTTATCACGAAAAAGACTGTAAAGACTGTTATCATAAGAAAGACTGTAAAAACTGCTGTCATGATTGATAAAATAATTGATAGAAAGAATAAATAAATGATTGTTATCATGATGATCACTGCAAAAAAGAAAATTGCTGAAATGATAAATGAGATTCTGAAACTTTCTGATGCAAGTTCATTCATTCTATCTGATCAGTCATTGTCTCACTCATTTGCATTTTCATTTGCTGTTCATTGAATTTCATAAACCTCGTCATAAAATCTTTTTTTTTCACTCGCTTTGCTTTGACATTCAATCTTTTCTCATGCAGATCTGATCAACAAGACAGTAAAATAACAGAACTTCGTTTATCACTTCAAAAGTTATATAAAAAGATAGAAGATTGTTTAATGTTGATGTTTACTTTGTTGTTAAATATCATCTTACTTCATAAAAATTGTTGAGTGTGATTCATATTATAGTGCTTGTCTGTCAAATTCATGAAACAGAAATCATTTCAATTTCTACAATGTTCATTGTTGCATTATCAGTGATTCAGCAATGCTTTATCAAAATTGTTGATGTCAGCAAGTGTATCTGTTTTGATTCAAGCTTAATTCAAAAGCTGATTGATATAAATACATCTTTGACAAGATTTTTCATTAACATCAGAATCTTCAGAAACAATCTCAGCAAATCTTTTATAAGTAAACTTTTCAATCTTCATGTTGATCTTTATCTTAATTGTATAGTCAGTAGCTTTCTTCTCAGTTAAAGTGAGCAAGATCTTCTCTCATTTTAACTCATTAAAGTCATCAATAAATTACTGCTTTCAAGTGACTTTTGATCTATTAGCTTTGATGATGATCATTCAATTAGTGATAATTCAGTTCTTGATATCATCATCTTTAATCTTAATAATCTCATTTAAAATCTTTTTGAAGCTTTAAATCTGAAACTTTAAAGTCAACATCTGAGCAATGTGATTAAATCACTTAAGTTTTCAATTTACATGAAGACAGACTGATATAAACAGCATAGAATCATCAACTCGATCTTCAAAGTTCATAACTTCAAGCTCAGATGTAAACAACTCATCTGTCTCTTTTCTAGTCTGATGATTCAAATGATGATAATGTATAGTCTTTTGTTCATCATGCTCATTTATTTCTGTCTGTCATAAAGTCTTTTCACAAGCTTTATTGTTTCTCAATCTTCAAGCAGCATTGACTCAATTCTATTGTTCTTTTTAATGCTTTGCACACGCAGCAATTTCTGCAGCTGAAAAAGCTATTGATCTTTCAACTTTATTCTTAGAAATGTCGAGTTTATTCTTTCAATATCTAGAACGTGACAATAATGAGAGTGAATCAGATCATGAACGTCTTAGTGAAGAAGATTCAAATCATCAAGAAAGTGAAGACAATTGAGATTCAGAAGACAAGAATTGTCAAGAAGTTGAAGACAGCTCAGAAGTTGAAGACAATCGAGAATCATCTACATTCGATGAAATGAGAGCTCGTCTACGACGACGGTCGGGAAGAGCAGCTCGGTCGAGGGGGGCAGCTCGGCCGGAAGGGGCAGCTCGGTCGGGGGGAGCAGCTCGATCGGGGGGGTCAGCTCGATCAGTGATCTTCGGCTGTTCAGCCCGAGTCGTCGGTTTCCTACGCCTTTCGAATGCTCTAGAGGGGGTGAGAGAATCATCTAGAGGTAGGTTTTGACTTCGGCGTTGAGGCATTTCGAATAAAAACGGTCGGTTACAAGAACGTCAGGAACATCAACAAACAAAGAGGTCTGAATAGCTTCAATTTCGGGCAATTGGGGGGCGATGGGGTTGATTTCTGAATTCCTCCTATAAACGGATCACCGTGGGGCAGAGCGAAAACGAATGCCAAGGATTCTAAACCTTTCTGCATACGCTAAAATCGCAGATCGGTTGCCCTTACTCTATTCTAACCTCATCCTGCGGACACCTTATATAACGAATAGACATCAAGCCTTCTTCTGCCTTCAAATTTCAAGCCATACAAAGCCATCGCAGTATGTTTTCTATACACCGGTACACAACAATGCAATCTCATGTTCATGCTTCTTCTTTTCATATGATGTCTTATCTCTGGGGAGATCTTTTGTTGTCCTGCTGCGAAAACCCGTACTTGAAATTTGATGTCTCTGAGCAGTTCCTTTCACAGAGGCTTGTCTCACTACTGTGATTTTGTCTCAAAAGCAAGGATCCAATAAAAAGACCACAGTCATCAACAACCCAATGCCGTTCATCATGATCATGCAACCGGCAGCGACTGTGAATTCCAACAGCAATGGACTCTCCTGCCCAAAGTACCGAAGACACAGTTGCAGATGCTTTTGGAGTTCTCTCAGCCGCCATAACGGCCATTGATCCTGCTCTACTTACCCGCTCGCCCATGCCGCAAAGCCCAGCCCCTACACCCTTTTCAATTTATCCTAACCCTTTACCTGATTTTCAATCCGCGCAGCCTATCATCACATCTCCAAAGCCCATCTCCTTCAACGACCCATTCGCCCAACGCGCTCTGAGCGAGCCGCCCGAACAACCCCACTCAACTCACCCATACCCAGCAGCTCTTCAAAACCGACAAGCTCGAAACAACGGATACCTTCACCACCCTTACAACCGCCCTTCTCCCTCTCCCACTTCTGGGCCGCCAGCTTCGGTGCGTGAAGCATACCGCTCGCAATCAACTTCCCACTTGTACAACCTCCATCATGATGAGACGACGCTGGCGCTTGGAATTCAAACGTACTTGGATCAGCTAATTGGTGTATGTAACGAGATGCGCACGTTTGTGTCACGAGGATTTGGTGAGGGTGATCGAGGTGGGGATAATGAGAGAAGGGTTAAGGTCGAAAAGTAAGTACAACGAAAGTAACCCTTCGACTCGAAACGCAGTTATAGCAGAAGCGCAAATGGAGTCTACCTTCTAAAACCTCGTCCTCAACAAGCTCTCTAACTCTCACCGAATCCCCCATCGCTATAACCGCCATGCGAACCCCACCTTCTCCTTTCCCCTTTCCCCTTCCCAACCCTATCCTCCCCCACCTCTCCCGCGACCCCCTCCACCCCATCCTAAACACCACCACCCAACAGCACTAACATCTCCCACAGCTTCCGCCTCCTAACCCGCAAACGAAACTACCACCTCACCGAACTCAACGAACTAATAACCCCAATGCAACCCTACAACGACCCCTCAACACACCACGGCTATGGCGAGAACAGCGGCAAAATGATCAGAAAACAACCACGAACCGGGGCGGAAATTAGGGATATGGATCGTACGTCCCCCGTGCAATCCCTGTTTCTGACCGGCTATGTTTGACTCTTAACACCACATAGACAAAACCCTAAACAACCTCCTCGACGCCTTTGCGCTTCCGCATGATCCGAACATGTTCTTGCATGATAAGAAACTTTTGTGGTTACGATTTGTGGGCGCGGGGAGGGGGTTGAGGTTTCGAGTTTTGGGATGAGCTGAGGTTGGGGGGGGAGGTGAATGGGAAGGGGTTGGAGGGCAAGAGAAGGACGACGAGGGAAAAGTAGGGAGGGGACTTCCATAAGAATGGATCTAGCCAGTTGACAAATATTCTACGTTGTCAAATTCCAAACTACATCATCAATAGCCACACAATGTAGCGAAGAAGTTAAACCGTAACTCTACCCTTACACCTTCTCCCACCTGTTCCCACCCTAAATCTACTCCCCTCTACTCCCCTTCCCCCTCGCCAACTCCTACCACGCCGCCCCCGCATCAAAATCAAACCTCCCCAACTCCTTCCCGGCATCCTCCACATCCTTCTTCGCCTTCATCCGCATATAAAAAATCGGACAATCCTTACTGCTACAAATAACCTCGCAATGCAAACTGCCCTGGCAGCGCTGACACTGCGTCCACAGCCGTCCAAACCTGACTTCCAGCTCGCTGACCTTTGTCAATGTTTTCGTGTATAGCTCGCCAACGCGCGGCCGGCAGTTTTCGCACACGGCGCCGGATTTCTCCGTGGCGGTGACGAGGGGTTTTTTGCAGCCCATGCAGGTTTGGGTCTTCTTGGTGAATTTCATTAGGCCGCCGAGGGTGGGCGCGGCGACGGAGATGGAGCGGGTATGTTCGCCTGTGAGGAGCTGGCCGGCTTTTTTCTCGCCGAGGATGGGGTCGAAGATGCGGCCCAGGGGCTTTGCGAGCTGGTTGTCAAGGTAATATTTTGTGTCGATGGGTATGTTGTTTTCGAGCACAAAGATGGGATCTTCGCTGCGCTCGTAGTTCTTTGCGCCGCCGGCGCCTTTGACGATGACATAGGCAACGCGGTCACCGAGGGTTGGGGCGGAGCCAGCGTCGCGTTTCTTCATGCGCTCGGCGAGTTCGCTGTGGGCTTGTTTGCCGACGTAGTCGGTTTTGGAGAGCGCTTTGGTGATAACGAGCTTAGACATGTCGATTTTGTTTTGGAGGAGGTCGGAGATGGTATCTTTGACGTAGCTGGTTGATGTTAACTCCCTGTGTGGTACAAGAAAGGAATAGGGGAGATGCTTACTCCTGAGCACCTTGGACGTCTTGGTCTATGAGTATTTTGCGAAGGATGGTTTCAATAACATTTTGCACGAGACGGCAATTGTCTCTTCGAACAGTCTCAATACCTTTGCTGTCCATTTTGTCGTACTTTTCGGGGGTTGTCCAGTACAAGCCAGCATAGCGCTTTTTGTTGATGAGCAGATAGGGGAAATAGACCTTTTCGAATTCAAGTTTTATTGGGTGGATGAACTTCGAGGACACATATTCGGCGGCATCTCGGCCAAGATCCATAGCTTTGGCTAGTTCTTTGGGACCGAATTTGACCATAACGGAGTCAGTGTCTCCATATATAACTTGAGCATCGTGGTCATATCCATTAGCCAATGTATACCTTGCTTCCACTTCCTCTTTAGTCCTTTCAATCATCTGCCTGCCGTAACTAGTTGTACTACTAGCAATGGCCAGACATGGTAATTTCCCGACTGTAGCTCCGGTGATACCGTAGACACTGTTGGCGCTGACCTTCAACGCCAGCTGTCGTCCGTTGAGCACGGCTTTCTTAAAAGTGTCCGTCTCAACCGCCAACTCTTTCTTAGCCCGCTTCCGGGCGCCCAGCAGTTCTTCGAGAATCTGTGTCAACAGGCCTTTTCGAATTTTAGACGTGCAGAACATATCACCGTTTGGGGTGACGATGTAGTCTTCATCTTTGACTAATCCTAGTTTTTCAACGCTAGTCTTGTTTAGAAGAGTGGTGTAGCAAAGGTTGTGAGCTTGAATGATACTGGGATATAGCGAAGCAAAATCAAGAGTAGCGATCGGGACATCATAATATCCTCTCGTAGGCTCAATGACTGTGGCACCTTCATACTGTTCTTCGGTGCCTTCGCTCCGTAGATTTGGAATAACTAATTGTTGCTCTAAAGCTTTTCGGAACAGCTGACTGATGAACTTAACTTGCTGGCCTCGTGCGAGCAGATAATTGAAAGGAACCCCTGTGACCCTGGCCATCTCGGTATAATTGATTAGACACATTAGCTTGTCCATTAATCGTTGAGGTAAGAAAGCATCTTTTAGACAATAGACCGCTAAGCGCCGTCTCGATTCCGGTGTTCCGTTGAAAAGCTCTGTAATCATGGTATGATGAACGTCTTCCTTTTGCTCCCCTAGGAAATGTGCGCATACAGAGTTGAGGGTATAACTTCGTAATTGGTGGTCTCGCTGGATTAGCTGGAGTAAATCTAGCTGCAGTCGTCCGTTGGTATTCGTAGCTTTCGTGTCTCGGTTTCCCATCTGCTTACTAGAAAAATTCGTTTCCTTTGCGTGAGACTGGAGATTTTTTAATCTCGACCAGTAAGGAAATTTGGTACACTTAAGATGCTTCGCTCTGTCAAGGAGATATGGGAAGTCAAAATTGGCTATATTGTATCCGATAATGACATCCGGATCAACCTTTTCGAGGAAATCCCTCCACGCCATAAGCATCTTCTCTTCGGCATCGAATTCAAAAATCTGCGTGTTGACAATGAGACTGCACGTATCAAGGCAAAATACGTTCCTGACAAAAGGTTTAGTATCTCCATATCTTGTCACAACATTGGCTATCTGGATGACTGGATCTTGGTTTGCTTCCGGGAAAACGCCTTTTCGACCCGCACACTCAATATCAAAGGAAAGAATCCGTAACGGCGCCATCTTTGCCCACTCGCCATCGTTAGAATGAGCGATAAGGTCCCGATAGTGAACATGTGCTTCTATCTGGCAATTCGACTGTCGATCTCTATGGGGAATAATATGATATTTCGATTGCGATACTTCTACCCAGGACATGCCGGAGATCTGAGATAGGAATTAGCTCTACAATTCAAAACACCAACGGATGACTTGCTCCAGTATCTATCATAAAACGTAGCACATATTGAATGCTGTCAAACGTTAGTATCCCACCATCAACGCCTTTCCACAATCCCTTGTAGTTCGCAAGACTACTTTCAATGGTTGTCCGCAATTTGTTGATGAACTTCGGATCGGTCACAGTGATTTTAAGATATGGGCTTTTTTGATTGCCTTGAAAGCCAAACAGGTTTTCTCGGAGCACCATTTGAACGGAGTGTATTGCTGGTTGGTGCTGAGCCAGCTGTGTATCGAGATATGCCTTGTAGCCATCGCAGTCACTCTTTCCAAACGAGACTGGCGCTGCAACGTAGAGGTAGTGAAGGAAGTCTGTGACATGGAGTAGAACAGAGTGGCCTGTCTGATTATCAATCAGCTCAAGTCCAATGTCGACGTGGCGGAGGTAGTACTTCTGTGACTCCGAAAAGCTTGACTGTCGTCTTGCCCCCATGTAATGTCCCCTCCTCAGCTTCGATTTGTTGGAAGCACAGACTTTCATCCCCCCTTTCGAAGTCATCGAGACTTGGTCTGTGCCATTGCTGATCTCGCTCCGAATTATTCTCCTTCAAGCCACTGATATCTTGCGTCAACTTCTCAAGCACTTCCTCTTCGAACTGGCTTTTAGGCTGACTGGAGCCTAGCTTCCCATTGACTCTGTTCTGGCCCAGCTTTGGCTTCTTCCCCGGTGAGGATCCTACGTCAATCTTTCTTCTCTTGGCCGAGCTTGGGGATGGTAAGGTAGGATTGGCATTGCTATGTGCTTTAGTAGAGTCGCCCAGGACCCTTTTCGGCGGCTTCAGGATCGCAGTCGGCATCGTGAGAGAGACCTAAGACTGTCACGTATTTTGCCTAGCGAATTTGAGGGAGCATAGAGTGTAAAGTGGGACGCGTTGAGCATCGCGTTGATAAGTTACGTGATTTGGCGAGGGGCGGATTCTTCCGCCCCTGCTCTATTCTTGTACTCGGATCTACTTTTAGCATTGACTAGCGTCGCCCTGATTTCAACCTGTTCATTGAGCCTCCAAACAACACACAAACACCGCGAACTTACGACGACCGTTGCCTTTGACGATGATTTGTGCCACTCTTTGTTGATACACTCCTTATGCTAAGAATATTGTAAATGTTGGATGGGAAAAGTTCCTGAAGCCACGCTCTTTGCACCAACTCCCAGAGCATAGCCTCCATCCATCTCCTGGTCCTTCGTTCTTGCTGATAGGATCGCCCTATCCTCAACTCGGTCGGGTTTCTTGGTATATAGGACTTCCGTCGATGCGCAGACCCTGATACTAGATATACACCGGCCAAAATCCCGTCGTCCTCTTACGTGATCAAGATGGCAGCAAACGATTACTACAACCCTCAACCTCTTCGCCGCCCTGATGAGGCTCCACTACCACCACTCCCAAACGTATATTCCGCCTACAATCCGCATCAAAGAGCTCAGTCTGCAACGTCATTGGAAGAATCGCCTAACAGAGATCCTTACCAACTAGATCCGCAGAGAAGTCATAGCTCCGACCATGTGTACTATGGTGCTGGTGGAGGAGGACGTGGGCCAAGTCCCTATTCGGATGATATTCCATTACGGCCACACCCAAAGCAGAATGGTTCAGATATGTACGGACAGGACCAACGGCGTTACGACCCTGAAGGCACTTATCCTCCACAAGAACCCGCAATTACAGATCGGCCGAGTCGACCAAGACGGAAGAATAGAGGTGGAATTTTCAGCGGACAGGTACCCTGGGTGGTCTACGCCTTTACTCTCCTTCAGGTTGCAGTCTTCATTGCCGAACTCGTCAGAAACGGCGTTCTTACCAAGAGTCCCATTGAAATAAAACCCCAGGTCAACCCGATGCTAGGACCTTCTCCCTACGTTCGGATCAACATGGGTGCACGATATGTCCCGTGTATGCGCGCTACTCCTCAGGGGACAGATACTACTATTACCTGGCCATGCCCCTCTTCGACCTCTTCAGATCCTCAAAGCCCGGACAACAAATGCACATTGTCAGAATTGTGTGGTTTCGGTGGATCTAACACGAACCACGACATACCGAATCAATGGTTTCGATTTATAATTCCCATATTCTTACACGCAGGAATCATTCACATTACATTTAACATGCTCTTACAGCTAACGCTTGGAAGAGAGATGGAGAAGGAGATTGGATCGCTGAGATTCCTTCTGGTTTACCTTTGCAGCGGCATATTCGGCTTCGTCTTAGGAGGCAACTTTGCTCCCTCCGGGATTGCCTCAACGGGTGCTTCCGGCGCACTTTTCGGTGTTATAGCCCTAATGCTTCTTGATCTCCTTTACCACTGGCGGGACAGGAGATCTCCTTGGACAGATCTGGCCTGGATAGTACTTGACGTCGTTGTTTCCTTCGTGCTCGGTCTTCTTCCAGGTCTCGACAACTTTTCGCATATTGGTGGCTTTTTGATGGGCCTTGTTCTGGGAATCTGCATATTGCACTCCCCTGATGTTCTTAGGCAACGAATCGGAGTGGATGAGCCGCTGTATGGATCCGTGACTGCGCCTCGGAAATTAGATGACACTGATGGCGGTATGAGAGGTTTTGTGAAGCAACCCATCAATTTTTTCAAGGGCCGCAAACCGCTGTGGTGGGCTTGGTGGTTAGTTCGCGCGGCGGCCTTGATTGGGGTTTTGGTATGCTTTATTATGCTTCTGAAAAACTTTTACAAGCAGAACCCAAGCACGTGCTCTTGGTGCAAGCATCTCAGCTGCTTGGTAAGTCTTTCTTCATCTACAGTGCCGCCTACGCTAATGTGAGTGTCAGCCCATTAAGAACTGGTGCGACATTGGAAACCTTCAAGCAAATACTGCCAATAACACGAGTCATTCGAAGCGTGATATATTTGCGATGCCAGCACCATTGGACCTCGCGTCCTTTCTTTGAATAGCACTATATCCTAATATTCACGAATGACGATGGTTTAAGAGAAGGTTTGGGCGCGTTCACTTGGCATTTCAATGGAGTTTTCTGCTCTCATGGGTTGGGTAAGTACTTCTCGAAGGAATCAAAGCATAGCGTGCGGCGAACGGTTAATGGTAGTCCGTAGAGGTCTAGGTGGAGGAGATAATCCCTATCCTCAGGGACTGTGTCCAAGCTTCAGCATATTCTTCACCTACTAGTTGTTCCCGTATATGGACAGTTCTAGCTTGCTTCTATGGTAGTACATGCCGCCTTGCTAGATTTGAAGTAAAGTCTGGATATTCTAAACCCCTTGAAATATGTGATATGCTAGAGATACCTTAGTTAAATGGTGACTAAGCAAACTTATGTCAGAATATCTCAAGTCAAGAAGCGTAAACTCGTCACTGGAAACCTTCGGACAATGATGATCTTCTTCTTGCACACTATAGCTCTTTGCATGCTTTGCTGGGCATAGTGTTCAGCTTTACACAAATCCTGAGCACCTTTATATCCTCCAAGTCTTTCAGACTTAGACGTTACTTGACTACCACCATGCATCTAATCCATCCATCTTGAACCGCACCCTTAATCTCGTCGTGCAATGGCTACGCTCTCAGCCTCATCATCGCCTTCCCCTGCGCCTCTTAAACGCCGTCGAAAGAACTGGGCAAGGAAATGTGAACGCTATTGCTGTTCTGTTGTTACCTACTTTCCACTCGCTTTTGTATACGGTCTCACAACCTGGGCTGTTTGGGTTGAAGCCAGTATAGGCTTTCTTCCCACTTCAAGCTCATGGACCGGTGTGATCTACCCTGTCAATCAGTCCCAACGTTTTCCTTGCTGACTTTGCAGGCTACACCTCCTCCGTCTTTGGGATTGCCCTTTACCTGATACTCAACTGGTCCTATACAACTGCAGTCTTTACGGATCCCGGCTCAACGCTAAATGGATCCGGCAGCTCCGGCTATTCACACCTCCCTTCTCATGAACCGGCCTCACACCAAGACTTACCGTCCTTCACCGTCAAATCCACTGGTGAGACGCGCTTCTGCAAGAAGTGCAAAGCTCGGAAACCGGATCGCGCTCATCACTGCTCGACATGCGGACGATGTCGCCTGAAAATGGACCATCACTGCCCTTGGCTGGCTACCTGCGTTGGGCTGAGGAATTACAAGGCTTTTCTGCTATTCCTGATATACACATCTATATATTGTTGGGTGTGCTTTGCAGTGACGGCGACTTGGTTATGGAGTGAGGTCTTTAGTGAGGCGCAGTACACCGAGAGCTTTATGCCGATCAACTTCGTTCTACTTTGCACAATTTCCGGTATTATTGGAGTGGTCGTGACAGGCTTTACGGCTTGGCATTTTAGCTTGGCATGGAGAGCGCAAACGACAATAGAGTGCTTAGAAAAGACTAGATACCTGAGCCCGGTGAGGAAATCAATGAAGGCACAGAAGTTCGGAAATGGCCATGCGAATGGCCCGAGCTATGGTCAGCAATTGGCAGAAATACATGCGAATGCCGTACCAGGCGTCACGAGGGAGGAGGAGGGCGAGGAGATGATATCCGGGGGAGACATAGAAGAGGCTTTGATGGCTCGGGAATCGTTACAAAGAAATTACAATGACTTGGAACAATCACGGGAGAGGGAGAGATATGAAGATTACCTCGATGAGCAGGACTCCGAGAAATTACCTAATGCGTTCGACCATGGATGGAGGAGAAATTTGCGGCATCTGTTTGGAGATAAGCCGCTGCTATGGCTCCTTCCGGTCTGCACTACATCTGGCGATGGATGGCGCTGGGAACCCAGTAGAAGATGGCTAGATGCTAGAGAGGAAGTCAGGCGAAAAAGAGAGAATCAGTGGAGGGAGCAGCAACAAAGGGAAAGAGATGCTGGCACTGGACATGAAAGGGATGAAAGCTTCCAAAGCCAGAGATTGGAAAGATGGCCGCCACGAGAGGATTCGGAGCGCCATTATCTGGCCACTTCGAATGGTTTGGTTGCAGTACCGAGTTCAGGAAGCAGGTCACCTGGTAAGGCCGACAAGCTGCTCGGAAGGTCTCCGAACGGATACTTTGACGATCATAGCCCTTCTAGCAGAATGTCGATGAAAACATTGCGGCGCAGAGGGAGCTTCGACGGAAGTACTGCGGACGAAGAGAGTGATGAGGACAGTAGTGACGATGAAGAAAGGACTCTAAGGCATGACAAGAGCTGGTCTGGCGCGTCAAAGCAAGGTGTCAAGGAGGATCAGGAAAGAGCAGAGGATGAGTGGCGAGAGTGGGATTGACAGTAATGATGATGCTGTCGGACGACCCGAAAACAACGTAAAGACGCACCACATATACCATTTCCAGCTTTATGGTATATATAGTACAGCCAACGGTTCCTCTTGGGTTCGCACCATAGGTTCAGATACCAACATCAGTAGGAGAACAAGAAGTGTCGCACACCACACACGCCCCACCCGTAGCCTTGACTGGCAATCGCTAGCTCCGTATACAGAGGGAGGTCCTGAAACCCTAAATTGTCACTTTCATTGGCCGAAAAAGACTTTTATTGGCAGGGACGGTAAAAAGGTCGACCAGAATGCAACCAAGATTTGACTTCGGACCGTGCCTTGGCAAGCCTTCTAGTAGTTAACGCACTGTATGCCTCAGGGAACTTGACGCCTTCCTCCGCCCCATTGAAATCGTTCTAAGCCCTCAATACCAGGGTCTTCTGTGCGGCTGACAAGGCGTTCATCTTTGTCATTGGGTAATCTGAGAGATCATAAACCTTTTCAGTCTTATCGCCTCCCTCCCGTGAGACAAGCCTTCTGTTCCGCGTTGGGAAAAGATAACAAAGGATGGCTGAGGCCACGGGTAGAGAGAGAGAGTATGCGGAGGCCGCAAAGGCAGTTCATACCACGCAAGTAGAGGATCAGAAATATAGACGGAAAAATTCAGGTACCTAGCTACGGTAGGTAGTCTTGTATTCGGCTCAGAATCCCCGAGCCATGGGGCGGATGTACCAACGGTTTGGCAAAAAAGGGGTCAAGGAGGGATCAAGGAGGGACGAAGTAGGGAGGTCGAAGGAAGGCATTAAGGACGGATACGGTCATTTCTTCCGGGAAGAAGCACTGGATTCTGTTGCTTGAGCATATCGGCCAGTTCTCTGATAGTGTTAATGGCTAGCTGGGTTGGTGGAGGACCGCAGCTTTGAAAGGTGATGGATGGGGTTCAGATAGATGACGTTTGCTCTCAGGCACTTGGGGTTTTTCTAAAACCCAGCTTGTGAGTCGTGGTATATACAGTAGGTAGCCCTTTCATGTAAAGTTATCTACGTATTTAGAAATGGAATCTCTCCCCACGCCCGTATCCCTCAACATTCAAGTCTTTCCACAGTACCTTGTGAAGAACAGCGGTACGTAACTTCAAGCAGTCGCAATGTAGAATAAGTTGTTACGAATCTGCAACGCATCAGGCTTGCCTAGCTAGATATGCAGTAGAAATCGCACACACATACTTGAATCGCATATATTCACGCAATCCTCAGCAATGAATGATCATGATATATATCTATCTCCAACATAATCAACCCTCCAAAAGCCCAAAAAGAGTGCAATGTGAGCGACACCTGCAGGATTTGAACCTGCGCATCCGAAGATAATAGATGACAAAATTCGTGGAGCGCATCCGAGCGAGCGCGGAATTCGAGTCTATCGCCTTAACCACTCGGCCAAAGTGTCAATCTATAGAATTCACGATTTATTTAAAAAATTATTCAAAATATTCAGCCAGACCATATTTGAATTGAATCATGACTTAATCGACCTCTTTCGGAACCACAATAACGCCTTCCCTTGAAGATTGTGTCTCACATCAACAACCAATTTTAAAATCTCCAGGACCCCCGACAATCGTGCTGACACCAGCACGATCTCAATTGATCCACAATACAAACTTCCACCCCCTCATACTCACAAACCTCAACGAAGCCCCAATCCCCCGCCAACCTCGCCCAGCGGGCACACAATCCACCCACCTTCCTCCAACCATGTCCACCTTCATCACCAACCCCTCCACCACCACATCCCCCACCCAACCACCCCCCCTCCGCCCCCTCTACCTCGCCCTTGCCCTCACCTGCCCCCTTCTCATCGCCCTGCCCCCCCGCAAACTAGACTTCTACACCTTCACCCTCTCGGGCCTCTTCGTCTTCTCAGCGCAAGAACTCGCCTTCGGCGACGCCCGCCGCGCCGCGACCCAAAGAGCTGGATCCACGGGCGTGACGGGGGTGCTGGGGCGCGGGGATGTGGATGCGGATGCGAAGGGGGGAGGCACGGTGGCGTTGCCCGGAGTGGAGGCTGGGACGGGGCCGGCGGAGTTGTTGAGGCGGAAGGAGGGGCGGGGGAAGGGGGAAGGGGTGTTGGGGATGGCGAAGGATTTGTGGATGGGGGATGAGGAGGCGGGGTGGAAGGAGCGGAGGGTGGCGGAGGAGAGGGAGAGGTTGGAGGGGGGGGAGGGGTATTGGGATTTGATATTGGGGCAGGTGAGGGAGGCGTTTGGGAGGGATAGGAGTACGGGGGAGAGGGTGGGGGAGGGGGGGGAGACAGAGGGCCGGGAGGGAAGGTGATGAGGGGGAAGGACGGGGGTT
>JAABUS010003078.1_pt1 | contig 28489 bp, 35 predicted proteins | sample 5560161 | NCBI WGS metagenome assembly JAABUS01 (sample SAMN10711885, study PRJNA513376) | rock metagenome | isolation source: Antarctica rocks | place: Antarctica: Victoria Land, Trio Nunatak nord | collected 2016-01-04
CGATTGTCTGACTCTCAACATGTCTCATATCTCCACAACATGACCATGTCTGTGACTGGACCCCAGGCATTCCCAGTATGCAGGGGAATGTCTTGATACTGCAATGCTTGTGACATTTCCTAGCTCTGGGCTGCCACCTTAGGAGGCCCCCGTTATGATCGCTGAAAAGCATAAACTTTCCTAGTGATACTTCTAGATCCCTAAGAGCAAGGAACATCAATAATGCATCGAAGACTTTTCAGCATGAGTCACCGCACCTGAGCAAAAATGAGCAGATGCAGATCAAGCTCAACCCTGTCAGGCTGGTGTGGGGGGTCTGGCAATAGGCTGCTGCCTCTTACATACTCGGTGGGGCAGCTGAAGACAGACTTCTCTCCCTGGGTCATGCTTGACAGCGCTTCCTCCAGACCTGCAGAATCAAAAACCCTCAGGACACGTCAGCCACTGTGAAACCAAAAGTATGTGAAATTGCCATGCAATTATTTTGTCTAGAAAGTTTGGAGATGGTAATCACATACACCGTAGCTGTGGCGAGTCGTGCACGGCGTTGATGTTGTCGGCACCTAGCAGCTCTGATGTCCTCTCCTAAACAGCTGCTGAGGTAGCAGTCCAGGTCAATAGTTGCAACCCCAAGCCAAAATGTACATCTCGTTGCACATAGCAGCAATGGCAGCTCAATCTCATCAAGGCTCTGGAAATCATGCTCACAGACTCATCAGGTCTTGTATGATGTCAGATCACGCAGATGGTGCTCATGTGTGGATTGTGCTCACATCAAAGTTGCTGACTGGGGCACAGAAGAAAGCATTGTTGCCTGATGATTAAGCTGAAGAAAGCATCCTGCAATAGGGCTAATCGCTGTGGTATTCGGTCAGAGGACGGTTGCTGCTAGGACCATAATCACAGCCTGCAATGTTGTTGGCTCATGTATTGAGCATGCTTGGGCTCTTGCTTGTTTGGCACTTTGTTCATCTTGTGCCATTTGACTACTGCCAGTGACACAGGAGGTTAGCCTGACAAGCAACCGTACCCTTAGCCATTGTGACATGTGCGTCTCCACTGCTGATGCACATTCATACTTACTCCCTTCTTGTCTATACCTGCAAATTTGGGCATTTTACTGAGATTACTGGGTGCTCCTCTGTTGGGGCTGGGGTAGGGGCAGGCAGTTCAGGCAGGGAAAAATGTGAATGGGAATGGGAAATATGGGAAATCCTACCCCAAAACAACAGAAAAATACGAATGCATGATGAACTTAAGGGAGGGCACCACAAAGAAGGGGACGCAGACTAGCATGGTCTAATGTCCTTTTTACAAGACTAGGTATATTCACCACAGCAGAAGTCCTTGTACCTGATGGCGCTGTGCCAGATCCCACGGTAAATTTCAGGGAGGGTGCCACAAAATAGGGGGTGCTGTCCCCCTGCCGCCCTGAGGGGGCAGGCACACGGGCTGAACAGCTCACCTCCACCTGCACACATCTTCCTCACATCAGTCCCTGGCGGTGAGAAGCCAGGGCTGACCACAAACAGCGCTCGTCTACAGTAATCTAAATGGTGGTTTGATCATCCTGGGACAGTCAAACAGGTGTTGGAACATTTGAATGAGGACTTGATTAGTCACTGGGGCAAAGGAACTGCCAATAAATGCAAGGTTGCTGGTAAAGAACACCTGAGGACATGCACTGCCATGAACTCTATAGAACATGAAAGAATATACGATTTGGCAATGGCTCAAGGGGGCTGAAGAGAACCTGGGGGGTGGGGCGTGTTGGGTATGCTTGTGGTATCAGATGTGATGTAAGTTTAGGGGCAGCATCAAACTTCTGCTGCAGACAATTGCAATCAGCGCCACTCAATGCCTTTGTGGCTGCGCCGTAATGCAAGATGACTGCTCATCACATAGAGGCATGCAGCAAGCCTAGACAGTCCAGAGTCACTCCAAAAGTTTGCTGCCTACTCGCACCTCAAGCACGCCCTTCAAGCTTAGTGTGAGTGCAACTGCTCACCTCATACGGTTCTCTAGGCGTTTCCCAGGACTCAGACCGCTGCTTGATGGTTTTGTAGATGTTCTCGTTGGCGCCAACCACCCTCACATTGTCCTTGCTATATATCTCCAGCAGCTTGATGTCGACATGCATGGATTGTTCAATTGACACTCCCTTGGGTGGTTTCATGTGACAATCCTTGTGCTTGTAGCCATACTCTGGCTTGATGGTGAGCTGGCACCTCTGTTGACATACCATATCTACAGTAGGGAGTGATGATCAGACTTTTGGCCTTAGTGAGGATCATGTTACGAAATTGCAGACAGCGAGGGGGTCTGCTGGAGTGTCTGATAGCATGACACCAACATGGGGATTACAGGATGCAACATTCCTTGCGGTAACATGCAAGGCATGCTGTGCATGTGTGCTGGCTGTTTGCTGTGTAAGATGTGCTTGCACCAATCTGGTGATCGTATAAGGTCTACAAGAGGAATAGATGTGGCAATGGCTGCTGCATTTAGGCACATCTATGTCAGGAGGGTGCGTGTAGACACCAGATGTAGCTGTGCACAGGCTGTCGTAAACTTCTCAAACATTTCAGCACAGGCTCTCATTCTGCACAGATTCCTGTGTGCAGCAATTGTGTTACCAAGTCACCTTGTAAGCCCAGTTCCCAGCCCCTGGGGGCGCGCACACCCCTCCCCAGCACCAGGGCCATGGGCACCCCAGAACCACCTTCCTCAAGCCTTGTGCTATGCAGAAGCTGACCTGAGGGAGCTCTAACGGAGATATGAACATACACCTGGCGTACCAAGAGCAGACTGTGACAGAGTGCTTTGTCAGCGCCGCTCCTGGGACCTTGCTGAGGAGCAACTTGCATAGCAGGTATGGTCAGCCTACCAAGTCTCCTTCTTGAGGGTGTCTGGTGCCAGCGCCTTGCTCTACCGTGCCTTTGAGTACCGCTCCGTGACTCAGATCTTCTCTCTCACTGTGACAGCAAGGAGCCGTGAGAGTGCTTGCATGCTGTGCGGTACTCAGGTATGCAAAGCGCGACGTACCGGAGCTCCTTATCTTTCTTCTCATCCTTCTCATCAAATTGGGGCTCACAGTCGTTGTCATCGATACGGTTCTGTATCTCACCCACGTAGGCTTGCAGCGCCTGGACTGCCATAGTGCAGGGATCAGAGACGGCACCGAGCTACCAGGGCCAAACAAACGAAACTTGTGCACCAAAACATTTGTCGCGCTGTCAGATTTTGTCGCGTTGTCAGATGTTGTCTGCGGCAGTGTATGACCGACGCAACGGTCTAGGTCAATGGTAGCACGGCATGCATGCAGACTTGAATCAAGTCAACAGGCTGCATTAATTTCAATTCTTGTCAGATTCTAAGTGCACCATGTGTAGCAGAGTTGAGGTGAAAGGTGCTCTGCTCGCCTCTCTCGCGGCAACAATTTTGCACCTGCAGCAACCAGTGTCTCTGTCAAGTTCGCATCTGTGGTCGCCTTTCCACACCAAGTAAGCAGGGACAGACGTTTTCCAATTTGCAAATTGTAGACCATGGTCAGACTCAAGTTGAGTTCGCAGGTTGAAAGCATGTGCACAATATGGATGCAGTGATGGGTATCCCAAAAGTGGCTCATGCATTGCCTGTCAAGCTATATGATGAGTACTACTATTAGGTACATCCGATTACAAATCCTTGGGTTTTGCAACTAAGTACTGATTGCAACAAGTTGCAGCTACACAAAAGCCATAAAATGTAAGTCATGTGACACATCCTGGCGCACCTTGCTTACAGTCTTTGTATCAATGAGCTTCAACTCGAACCCAAATGTACTACATAGTATAAAGTTTGTACTATAAACATTGCCAGCAAGCAAACTTACACTCCAGTGGGATTTCATCAGGGTTGTGGCACATATGATTTACAAGGGTCAGTATATTTGATTGTATGGTTTTTTGCAGCATCAGACTCGAGTGCTACAATTGATTCTGGTACCACCGGTGACGGTTTTTCGGGAAGCTCCTGTGAATTTGTTTGCTGAGTGCAGCATGCTTTGTAAATGGCCACAGACTCTTGCAACAGAATGTGACCAATTTTGAAAAAAGCCTGCACCGATTACTCCACAGACAAACAAAACGCCCAAGCCACCTAGGTACACAATGTTTGAAAACCAAAGCAAGGCGCGAAACCAAGCCAGCCTGAAGGTCCCATGCAGACAATCCTCAGCAGAAATGTTGCTGAGGCTGTTGTAGCCATTACATTTGGTGACCCATGCTGATATACAGGCAGCAATGACAAGCAGAAAGTACACCCCAAGAATAGACTCGTTTGAGCTCAGTTTCCGTGTGCCCCTCTAGCTCTGCCTTTTTCTCATTGCCATCTGGCCACTTGCCTATTTCTTCCATACTGCACCATGCAGCTGAGCACAACCACATGTGCACAATGTGAGCAATAAGAACAGCAGTGAAGGCATCCCGCAGTTGTGCAGAGCTGGGATTCTTAGCACCGTCAACTTTGGGACAATTCCTCCCAGCTCCGGGTGCGACATATATTGCTATGTCCACCACCACCAACAAGGTTCAGATGGTAGCTATAAGACGGCCAATTCTTCCATGGACAGCAAGTGCTGGCGCATTTGCTTCGATCCCTTTGCAGCCCTGCAGACCAGAATAACTGCAGTTTGGGTTACAGGTTTGACCTGAGGCTGCATACAGCAATACTGCACTAGTGTTTGCTCACAAGACTGAACGATTGGTATAGTAGCGTGGTACAAACTATGGTGATATCGCAAATAACAACAGAATGGACATTTGGAGTGACTGAAGGTTGTACAAGCCATATGTGCTAGTGAGGTGAACGGCCGATCAGTCGGTCATAGCTATAGCTATAGCAAGTCTAGGCAGTTCCTGTGCAAAGGCAGCAGCATAGGGCGCATGCGCGTCTTGAGTCGCAACAACATACATTGAGTCGTAACAATATACCTCGAGTAGTGACTCTTTGAATGCAAAGTCAACCGCAACATTATTGATATCGCACCGTCACGCTCGGCCAGTGGACACTTGTCAAGATGCTGTCACCACAGCTGGTGGAAGCTGGTTCTGCCCTTCAAGAGTCAGAGAGGGGCAGCGAGGCGATTGGGTACCACGTATGATCTGATCTGAACCCGATGGTAACGGTGTGAAGCGCTGCGCATGCGTTACACACTTGGACATGTGTGTGTGCATGTGTGAAACCAGATGCAGTATCGTTACAAAACTATAGTAGACTGTATGTACTGGTGCTCAAACAAGAATCCATGTGCAGTGCACGTGTGATATGCCGCAATAAAGCCTTAAGTGGCCCGTGGACCATACCATGCAACCAAAATTATGTTCAACATGGTGCTTCGAATTGGTCATCACAGTTTGACTAAGCACAAACATCCACTTGAGTGTTTGAGGCACTTCTACCTGTGAGGTTAAGATATCAAAGGTATATACCTTTATATGTAAAGCCCAAGCTCCAACCAACCTGGAAATGCATCCCTCAGTGTAGTATGCATATATATAGGTACATATATGCAAAGCTAAGCATTAAGTCAATTCACTTTTTACAAGCTTACCCTCAGCTGTCAGGAGGCAAAACAGGTGATGAGTTTATGCTACTAGTAATGCTAAAAGCATCAGTGTTACACTGGGACTGATGCCAAGCCCCTAGACTCAACAGACACTTCTATCTCTGAACTTGCTTTTGTGATGCAGCATTCTCTATAGATGGCTACAATCTCTCTGCACACAAGCAGCCCAAGGAGCCATACACCAACAAGTCCCAACACAGCCAGCACAACCAAACCACCCAAGTACACAATGTTAGACAGCCATAGAAACACTCGAAACCAAGCCAATCTACAAGTTCCATGTAGACAATCCTCAGTGGGGATGTTGCTTAGGCTGCCATAGGCCAAGGCCTTAGTCATCCAGGCTGATAGGAAGCCACCAATAGCAAGGAGCATGTACGAAATGAAGCAACCCTCATCTTTTCTCTCAGAATCAGTGTGGTTGCCTAGCTCTGGCTTTTTGATGTTGCCCTCTGGCCATGAGGCAACGTAGGTCATGCCGGCTTGTGCACCGCCCCACATGCACACAAGGACAATGTGAGCAATAAGGATAATGATGAAGGCGGTCTGCAGCTGTGTAGAGCTGTCTTTGTCAGCATCATCAATCTTTGAGCAAAGCCTTCCAGCACCCGGTGCAACATAGATTGCTACGTCGGCTGTAACTAAAAGTGCCCAAAGTGCAGTGAAGAGACGGCAGATCCTTTCATGAATGGTAAACTGTGGCGTAACCCCTTCCATCCCGTCGCAGCCCTGCAAATAGACTGAGAGTGAGCTCGGCAGCAATGCCCCAAACGCCAAAATGACTCTGCATCCAAAGTGACCTGCCCCAACAGCTTAAGCTTCCTATGAGTTCATGCTCAAAACTTTCTTTGTAATACTATATGTTACAGGGATATCTGGATATATCTGTACTGTTGTGAGTGAGTTGGGAACCAGAACCGATAGGTGAAGCACAAGCAGGGGCACAGGATCATTTGAGTACGTCAACACCGGCACTAGCTCAAGACAGGTCCGACGAAAGCTCACATACATACTTTTCACAAGGGATGCTGCAAGGACGAACCGCAAATCGGCGCCCAACTCCCGGGCCAGATACACTGAATAGGTTCTGTGACTACTGTCACCACCCGCAAACAGGTGGTGCTCCTGCTGAAGAGACGAGTCGAGACCAGTCGGTCGTGACGTGTGACCTGGCTGAAGCGATGCGAAACGATGCTATGTACACGTAGTGATGAGTGATCAACAGTCATGGTGACTGAAAGGTCAGATCCTTGTTGACAGTGCTACTGTGGTGAGAATTCTGATCACCATGGTGCAGGATTGTTGAGATTAGCTATCGCATGTCTGCATGCATCTGCGTGTCTACTACACACTTAGTAAGTGAACAGAGTACACTTGGTGCTGTGCTCTTTGTCGGTCCCTATTTTTGTGGTATTACTTCAAGCACAGATCATGCCAATACTGTGTCACAGTCACTGACATGAGTATGAAATTCAGATTGCATACTCACACTCTCCAAGTCGTAAACAACGTTTAGTATGATGTTCAGACTGCATACTCACGCTCTCTAAGTCGTAAACAACGTTTCTGTGACTTAGGTCTGCACATTGCGACAATACTGTGAGCAGTATTGTCGGCCAGGTGCGAACAAACATATTCACTGCTCACACTTCCCACATGTCACTCAGCTTAAGTCGGACACTCAACTACTACATAGAGAACATACTGCTGCGTAATTCTGTTTGTCAACCTCAGGGCTCAGAACGATCTCCAGACATCAGCTGCAGCTGCTGCAGCTGGCGGTTCATGAATCCTGATTCACACTCGCCACACATGCTCACAGGACGATGGAAGCATGTCACGCTTCCTGCTTTGAGCGAGGAGAGACATTTACTTGCCCATCACAAGGTTCAAGTCAGCCTCACAGACCAAGTTTGCCCCAACGTGACATGTGCCGCGCATTTTCGCAAACCCATATCTCTTGTTGAACTTGACAAGCTCCACTCTCATCATCTGGGTGGCACAAAATTTACTGTGAGAAACCATCACTCTGGGAAAACCAATCACTGTGCTGAGCGTATACATACACTCTGCAATGTATGGACTAAACGTGTAGCATAACAGCCGAATATACTGGCAGTGTTATGGATATATCATCAGCACAGGCACATCATGGGATATGTAGCGTGCAGCGTGTGTCATGTGCAACATGTTGTAGGTACAAAGGCAGCAGCGAGCCCTTCAAGAGGATGCATGTCAGCCATGAATGCAGACAACATAACATTGGGATGTTGCTGAGTCACAATATGACACTGTATGGTAGTTGAGATTGTATGATTGAGTATGTGTATGACACTGCATGCCCTTCTGCTCAGGACGATAGCGCCACCATGGCTATGCACAATGCTAGATTTTGGCTCGGTCAGACTGACAAGATGCTCAGAGCTTTGTGCTTCAACTGTTAACTGTGCCATAGCAGGGACAAGTTGTAGCATGGTGTAATGCCAACCACAGCAGCAAATTCTGGCTGATTGCTCACGACATGGTCTAAGAATTTCAGCAAGGTTGCCCTGGTTGACGCTGGATATGCAGTCAGCATGAGACCAGAAGAGAAGCTCACCAAGCAGTCACCAGGCACTACTGGGCGTCTCCATTTGCAATTGTCAACGCCCCCAAAGAAGAAGTTGTTCTTTGCGGCCTCGTTTTCAGGATCGATCATCAGCAGACCACCAAGTTGCGCCATAGCTTCAACTTGCAGCACACCTGACAGCAACAAAAGCAGAGGAAACTAATTTTCACTGAATGCTGCACTGCATGGGCGGATGCTGTGCTGGCTTGCAAGGTCAGAGCAGCCAAGCCGCTGCTTATGACCTGGCACTGAGCTGGTTTGGCACAGGTCAGCAGTGTGATCAATGTCCCTTGCCTGGCATGATTGCACGCTGGGGAAAGTGCCCAGGAAAGAAATTGTCATTGATAGTGACGTTCTTATATCCGACGGCATATTTCTCAGGCTCTAGCTCAAGTACCCTATCTACCAACAGGAACGGGAACCTGCAGAGCGTGAAGAAACGTGGGTGACGTGCATGGTCATCACAGCCATGAACTGTAAGCTAACATCGCGCCGACCTAGCATCAGCGAGCTCAGGGATACGCAACTGTGAGGCAAAACGTCCATGATTGCCTGGACATCTTTCACAGGCTTAAAGTCAGGGCCAGTCTTTTCCAACGCGCCTGCCTGCTGGGACACGTCAACTTCTGCACGAACGATAAGAGCCTTCCGCAGTTTCTGTCGCTGTCTCTGATGTCGCAGAGGCTGTGTCGATCCTGCTAAACACGGCGCCGTTCGTTGTGAACGACTCGTCAGTCGCTGCGCAACCGTTGGCTGCATGCATTGGGCCGCCATCAGTGACGTTCGCTGCAAAATCTCACACGTGAAATAGAGGCAGTGGTAGTCGCGATCGAGTTTGACCGATTATGGCTTTGACGGTCGGACTGTTCGGAGCGAATTCGCAGTTAGTAACCAGAGTCACAAGCAGAATATGAAACGGCGGTTGCGGGGTGTTAACCGGCTTTCCTGCGCAACATTTCACTAGGACACCGAACTCTTCGTACTCGTGCACAGCCTGAAGCATGGAAGTGCCAGACTGGGGGGCCGCTCCTGATCAGGACTATCCGTCTTTGTCGGCTCCAGCAGAAGTGCCCAGCTCCCTGAACGCGCAGAAAAAAGCAAAGCGTAAACGAAAGCAACAGAAAATACACCTGCAGGCGCTGCTGGATGAACCCATTCAGTTGCCCCTTCACCAACCTCGAAACGAGGATATTGGTGAGTGCACCACAAAGCCCAGCTTTGCTACAGACCTGCAGCTCACAGAGGCGTCACGCAGTGTAATCACAACTGCCTGTATGCCCGGGTCCTGCTTGTTGCAGATCAACCCAGAAACAAGAAGCAGAGAACCAGCGCTGGCAAACATGCCGACAAGCCTGCAGCTCAGGTTTTTCCTGCTCAATCTTTGCAAGCGTGCCTGCCGACGTTTTGACAAGAGTAGTGCAGTATCCCATTTATTTCAGTTGCTCAGGGAGACTGTGAAAATGCAGCCCTTCTGATGGTGACCTGTCAACAACACTTTATATAGTAATGTCAAGTGCTTGGAGTCTTATTTCGCACTGCTGTGCTTAGCCATTTGCTTACAACTGAACCTTTGCTAAGATTGCAAGTCTGTGCAGATCCAGACTGCAGCAAGCAGTCAGAGGTCAGATGACACACCTGCTAGCCAAGGCGCTGTTCCTGTCAAGTCAAGTTTGCCAGCATCCACACAGTCAAAACCAGCCGGACCTCAGCAGGCAAAGACGTCAGCACAGATAGCACAAGCTCGTCTTCCCAAGGGCGACAAACAGCTGCATACAATCACAGCTGGAGGTCAGCCAGCCACCAGAGAAAGGCAGCACACCACTGGTAAAGGTCAGTCGGCGTCAGCAGAAGGGCAGCAAGCTTCAGTCCAAGGGAAGAAAGTATTGGCTTCAGGGCAATCAGTCTTGCTCAAAGGCTCACCAAAAGGAAGGACAGTCATAGCCCAGGAAATGCCAGCCCCCAGCAAAGGGCAGCCCCCAAAAGCTGATAAAACGCAGAAGACAAGCGCTGCCATTGAGACTGACAGCCTCAGCAAAGCAGACATGGCGCAGCTGATGGCTCTGGTACAAGAGGCCAGCCACCATAACCCAGATCCTGTCATGCCACTCACTTCCAAATCCACTCACCCTGTTGCAAGCGCTGCTGCCGCTACTGCTGCTGCTGCTGCTGCCGCCGCTGCTGCTGCCAAGCATAATCTCAAGGCAGCAGGCAGCAAACAGCCCAGCAAAGGCACAGCAAGCAGCCGAGCACCAGCAGCAGCAGCTACCACTGCAAGTCGAAGTGGCAGGAGTCAAGACAGCCACATCGGCAAGAGCAGCCAGCCCAAAGCCAAGCTGGCTGCGAAGCAGAATCAGAGCGCAGACACACAGTCAGCTGCAGCTGGGCTGACCTACCTGTTACCTGCTGCTGCCACTGCGTCACAGCCTGCCGTGGTCTCAAGTGCAGGCGCTGCTGCAGCTGCTGATGATTCTGATGAGGCAGCTGCAGGTGCAGGTGCAGGTGGCAGTGCGCCCGGCAGCAAGCAGAAGAAGAAGATGGGACGCAAGGCCAGGCTGCGTTTGAAACGACAAGCCTTCCGGCAGCAGCAGGAACAGGCTGATGATGCGCCTGGTGGTGTCAGCACTGATGTTGCTGCACAGCCAGGGAAGGTTGCTGTTGCCAAAAGGGCCACACCTGCCACAAGGGCCACGCTTGAAGCAGCAAAGGGCACAGCTGAGCCTGTCAATGGGCAGCTGGCCCCACTCGATGGGCAGAAAGCAGGTTTGAAAGGACAAGTGGCTCCCCTCAGTGGGCAGAGTGAGCCTGCATCCGCTGAACAGCTGCTACCTGGCAGTGCCTCCAATGCCAAGAAGAGCAAGAAGAAGGGGAAGCAGGATCTGCTGACTCAGACCCCCTCTGCAGCTGGTGAACAGCTGCCAGCTGGCAGTTCAGACGCCAGCAAGAAGAAGAGCAAGAGCCTGCTGGAGCAGATGCGCTCTAAGCTGTCTGGAGGGAGATTCAGGATGCTGAACGAGCAACTATATACTAGCAAAGGCAAAGATGCGTTCAATATGATGCAGGGCCAGCCTGACCTGTTTGAGCAGTACCATGAGGTGAGATGTCATTTGAGCCAATGACACAGCATTCGGCATTTCAGCCAATGACTCAGCCTTGTTGTACCCACAGAAGAAGAGTGAATTGAAGCTGCACAAGATGTGTGCTGATGTCTGAGCGTGCTCTTTAGGGTTTCCGAGAACAGACGCAGCACTGGCCGGTGCAGCCCATTGACCTAGCCATCTCCTGGCTGAAGAAGAAGAGTCCAGAATGGGTGGCTGCCGATTTTGGCTGTGGCGATGCACAGCTGGCAAGCAGTGTTCCACAGACTGTGCACAGCTTTGATTTCGTGGCCACAGCTCCTGGAGTCACTGCTTGCAACATGGCTGACACCCCCTTAGGTAAACCTTGCATAGTCATGCATACAGTCATGCATGTAGTCATTGCTTGCAACATGGCTCACACCCCCTTAGGTAAACCTAGCGTAGTTATGCATACAGTCATGCTTGCCATCATTGCTTGCCATCATTGCTTGCCATGTGGCTCTTTAAGTAAGGGCTGCTACCCTCAAGCCAAGCATGCATAGCTTGTTTGATTGGCACAATGCTGGACAGCAGATGCAAGCATGTGCATCTTGCAGTGCTGTGACAGTAAGTCACTATAGCTGTTTCTGGCGCTCGAACTGTACTTGACACATCAAGCGCTTCAATACACCCAGGATGAAGCAGAACGTGCTGTCTATTGTGTTTGTCCTGTTTAGCACCAGCCGCATCATGGCGGTGATAGAGAGGATCAACTTTGAGAAAAGCACAGCACTTTTGCCCTGGCTTCCCAGCACTGATGTGATAGCCACAATGATCTGCTGTCACTGCAGCAACACAGCAGCAGGCATGTCAGCAAGGCTGCTTCAGTTGCTTTCAGCTTGCTGCTCAGGATTGCCTTTCTGCTGTTGCTGCTGCATCTGGTACAAATGCTGACAGCCTTGCTGATGCCAAGACCTTTGACAGCAACAGCTTTAGCACAGACTTCTGGGTGACCACTAATGTCATGTATGTCAATGATGCTTGGCTGCTTTGGAAGCTGTACATCTTTCATGTAAATGGCACTATCGGCCAGCCAGAACTGCATGCTGAGGCTGTTATCGACAGAGGTCGCAACAAGGCAGGGCCGTCCTGTCCTCAATGCACAGCCCACCTCCTGATACCTCAACTCCAAAACCATGTGTAGCAGAGCTGAGGTAAAAGGCGAAATGCTAGCGTGTCAGGAAGCTAATTTCCAACACTGTTACAAACAGTCTCATGTGGTGCATCGTTTCAATGCAGAGAAGGGTGACTGCACAGCATGGTTTTGTATCTGCTACAATAGATCGCATGTTTTTTTTGTTTCTCAGCAGGCCAGATTATCTGCTTCACATTCTTCGAGTTCTTCACTGGCAACCTTAGTGCCATTATGTAGCAGCCAAAACAAAAGGTTCTGGAAGCTTCCAAGATAATAGATCTGAAAGACATGGCCTGTGTGTATATATGTGTATAGGAATGTCTGCTTCTCAACAACCATCTGCATTGACACATATTCTGATGCTGGTTGCAGAGGATTCATCTGTGGATGCAGCCGTCTTCTGTTTGGCACTGATGGGCACAGACTACGGCAGCTTCCTGACAGAAGCTTGCAGAGTGTTACGCATGGGAGGCCTGCTTTGGATTGCAGAAGTGCGCAGTCGCTTTGCTGACAGCACCAGCAGTGCTGAGCCGGGCATCAAGGATGTGTTTGCTAGCTTTGTTGCAGCATTAAAAAAGCTGGGGTTGCATGTGACAAGGCAGGACAGCTCAAACAAGATGTTTGTAGTGTTTGAAGCCAAGAAGGTTGCTGATAGCAGGAGTGGTGCTGTGCAGTGGCCAGTGCTGAAACCTTGCATGTATAAACGGAGGTGATTGTTGAGCGTTGTGATGCTCAGCATGTGGCTTCCACAACGACAAAAAAAATCGTGGCTTAGCCATGGGGTCAGTGATAGTCATGTATAAATTGAACACTAGTTTGTTCTGCTTGCTACATACAAACACAGCATGTGTACAAATGAAAAGCCCATCTGCGCATGCATCAAGCTCAAAAACTCGTGCATAATGTACAACATGGCAGACTATGAAATGGGGTTGACAGATGTTTACACTCAGGCTGCTGCTCATTGTCTGTCAGCATGTGCGACTTCTTTGCCTCAGCTGTGAACCTAGGGCGAGATATCCTCACAACCTCTGCAGGCGACTTGCTCTGAACAAGTCCTAGGTCAGTCATGCTGTGGCAAGGTTGAGACCCATTCAACCGGAAATGTCCTGAAATCCACCGTCATCCATCTGTGTGGTCATCCATCTGGGTGAATGTTTTATGGGAACTGCTTATTTGATCTTGTCATGAATCTTCTTGAGGACACCTTTTTTCTCGCCAATTGTAGAGTCTGTGTCACCTGTCACCAAACATCATCGTAATTCAAGCTGTCAAAGGTATGTCAACAAATTTTGCTGCTTGCAGAGCTCATGCAGAATTATAGGAGAGCGTTCTTAGGTCATTGCAAAGGTGTCTTCATGTACTGAGATCAGTACAGGCTGTCAACAACTTATCAAGCCGCTGAGGCAGAATGCTTTATGCAGTGCAAATAATGAGGCCAGTGCTCCACTGACACCAGCATTGCTCACTGCGCTCGTGTTATCAGCAAAACACATCATCAGGACAAGCAAAATGGGCAATTGATGCATTCCTGCTGTCAAGACAGAACGACGCAATTACATTCCCAGTCCGAGCCTTCTTTACATCATTCACCACGGCAGTCATGCAGGCAAGACCAACTGGACAATCTGAACAAAAGTCTGTCACGACGTACCGCTGTTGCCAGCACTGCCCATGTCATTGGTTCCACCAACGCCACCTCGTCCAGTTCCAGCACTGGAACCTTCACCACCGATCTCACCACTGTTGCCACTGCTGCCAAAGTCATTGGTGCCACCCACACCACCGCCAGTGTTGGAGCCTACTTGGCCAGAGTTGCCACTGCTGCCAAAGTCGTTGGTGCCGCCAACATTACCTGCTGCAAAGAGGTACAGAAATCAGTTTGTTGCTGGAAGGTGTCATTGCAACTGTTGCTGAGCTACAGTTAAGAAGACAGCAAAAGCAATACCTGCAGCTTGAAAGCAGGTACAGACTGTACATAGGTGCTGGGCAGGAAGGATGACAAAAGCAATTGCATGCAAGACATGGGAAGCCCACTTGGTTGCCGATATTTTCATAAAGGCAGTGCTGGAGGTTGCAGTCTGCATATTCAAAGCAAGTGTAGAGTATGCTGCCTAGAGTATCATACAGCAGAAGTAGCTGTGCACATGCTGCAATTGATATGGCATGTGCACAGTGGTAACAGCATGCAACTGGACTGGTTCTTACCGCCACCACCTGAACCAAGAGAGCCGGGGTTGCCGCTGCTACCAAAGTCATTCGTACCACCGACACCACCACCAGTGTTGGATCCCATTTGCCCTGTGTTGCCGCTGCTGCCAAAGTCGTTGGTGCCACCAACATTACCACCTGCAGGCCAACAAGCAACTGTTATGGTTTGCTCAAAGCAACATAAGGCGGGAGGTCAAGAACAGGATTGCCTGCCAGACTGTAAGAACTCAAGGGACAGATCTCTTGCTGAAAGTGACCAGTCCTGCTGCACCGTGTTGGAGACAGGGACGGCAGGATATCAAGTTGGATGTTATGCAGGACCAAGATCACTGCTAACAGAGAATGTATGCTGTACAGCGCAGCACTGCAATGCATACCCTTGGGTGCTGAACAGCGCTGACAAACGAGCACATTCAGCAACTGCGAGATTTTTCATGTGCTGAGTGGACACTCCCGACTAAGCAGCGCACCGGTGCTGTCGAAACCACGACCGAGATTACCCTGGTTCTGGTCGAAGCCCTGGCCCATATGGCCTTGTCCAGTGGTTTCGGCCATGTCGCTGGCTTGGCTACTTCCGCCCATTGCGCTCCTGGCTTTTTGCTTGATCTGCAGTGCACGTCAGACCATTGACATTGTAAACAAACCAGCAAGAGGTCCGAGAGAGTCAGCATGCATGCAAACGATCTAGCAGTGATTAAACCGATTACAAGATCTAGCAGTGATCTACCTCGTCCATAGTTGTCGCAAATTTGCTATAACGCGAGCTGTTTTTCGCTCTCGGGTGAAGTGAAAGTGGCGCTGGAACCTATCAGCGTCAGCAAATCGTATCTTGTCAGCTTCGAGTCAGCAATACGCCCCAAAGCAATCAGCTTGCCGCCCTGCCCTGGCCGTTTCAGAAGCAAGCACAACCATGCATGAAATTGAACAATACGATAAGCTCATCTGGCTTGTGTGTACATCTGTGTGTGCTGTAACTTCGCCTGTCGTGCCTGAGACTCTCTTGAGTGCTGCAGATGCCCGCGCATGCAGCCTTACAGCAGCAAGCTTTTCTGTGTCTACACATATACGTTCAAGCGACTTAACTTAACGTGACTGCCATGCGATCCTGCCATTGCCACTGAGTTCAAGCGTGTAGGCTTGTGTATCAATGCTTTCGACTTTGTTGTTGTTTGACTTGCTTGGAGACTGTTGCAGTAGAGGTCTAGCAGGGGTGCCGAGCAGGGGTCTCCGTTGTGCTTCACGCCCTGCTTAGCCGCAATGAACGGGATAAGGGTGCATCTGATGACTTGTTGCAGAAAAGGCAAACCCGTGTGTGGACGTGCATAAACATAATAAACAGGCATTGCCAACCTGCAGGTTAGCTGCAGCAATAATTATAAAGCTCCAGGTCAGGTGACTTGTTGAGCATAATGAGCTGCAGCTGTACTCAGAACATCCATGCACATTGCACATAATATCTGCAATGTGCTTTATGGCAAATAACTGATCATTGGGCTTATGGGGCCTGGCTAACAGGTGATAACATTTGATGGATGCTGAAATTGGCTGATGCTAGCCGACAGCGCTGTCATGTTGCTGCCATGCTGCAGCAGCTAATCAGCAGCTGCTGATGCCTCAATACATCCGCAGTTGCTAAGCATAGGAGTCCTTGGGTAACTTGACGCCCACGTGCCGTCTTCTGCTTCTTCTACTGCACCAGCATCAATCACTCCTCAACTGACTGCTGACTTGCAAGTCAGCACCACAGGCAGCCGGCGGCATAGAAGGTCCAGGCCCATGGATGGCCAGTCACAGCTAACAAGGCACTCTGACATGTACATGTACAACACATTCCAAGCAATTGCATATACAGTGGTCTTTGATGCTTGCTGACTGTTATGTCTCCCTGCACAATTTGCACCTCTGCTCCTGGGCAACACACCAGCAGCACCATGTTGCACACGCATGAACTTATACTCCTCATTGCAACAGACTTGCTAGCACTCAATCTGATAGCTAATGAGCAAGACAATCATCATGACAGGGTGACTGCATCAAGACAACTTGTTAACTCACTTCTGCAACTTCAGATTTTGTTATAATCAGGGTACCTGAATGGCCTTCTCTGCATCTCAGAGGCTCTTCCTGCTCCTGGCTGTCAAACATGACAGTGACCCCGTGCTGCACTTCTTAGAGCGCCGGTTTTGCCCCCAAGGGCCCTCACAATTGTAGCCTTCACGCCTCCCCTTTTACTGCACAAAGTACAGTTTCTCGAGACACCGGTTCTGCATAACGATAGCAGGACCCAAAACGGCCGTGGCCCGCAATTGAGCAAGTCAGGAAAATGCATTCTGGCATGAGGCTATATAAGACACTGCTAGAGTGTGCATGGTGTAGCTGCTAAAGCAAAGAACAAAGACACCGTCCTTGACATTGCTCACTCAGTGACTTTCACCATGCATATCATCAACACTCCTAATGAAGCCAGCATTGTCACGTGACATGCACAGACAACTGCTTCAAGCAGCACTCAACATGCAGATCCACTTGAGTAGATAGATTCTAACGCTACTTGTTAATGATACCATCATCAGCAAGCGAAGCGTTTGGCAACAATGCAGAGACCTCGCAATGTTTTCAAAAGCGTTTGCATGCTTGCAATGGTACAAGCTTTGGTCACAAGGCAAAATGTGCACATTAATTTCACAACACATGCTTTCTATTGCTTACACGTCGCAGCATGTGCAAAGACAAGACCGATGGCTTTGGTCCACATGACTCATGAGTCATGATCATGACCCAGTATTGTAATAACCAAATGTTGAGGATTTAGGGTTTTTGCTATGCTGATGCATAGCATTTGTCATCAAGGCTGCCATTCTTATGAATCACCTTGTGAGTCATAAGGTGAGAGATCTTTGGCAGCCGTAAGGCTGCTGGACTTACATGCATTGCTGCGGGCTGCTTGTGACCTTACTCACACACAAGCTCACTTGCTCAAACTCGCAGACTCATTGGTGATCACTCAATCACTCATGGATTCACTCCCTCAATAGCTTGCTCAGTCATGAGCTGCATTGCAGCCCTCTAATGCTACAGTCACTACTCTGCCCAATTGCTTCCTGTGTCAAAAGTAACATAGGTAACAACATTGCAGAGGCATGTCTAAAGCACAACAAAGACTGCTTCCCAGCGCATCAGCACTTAGGTGTCACGGTGTGCCAGCTAGTCATTTCAAGAGTGTACTGATAGTACATCACGAGCATAAATATCATATTATCTTGAAGGACCTGCCTTGCAAGACTTAGTCCTGGCAGAGCCCAAGCTTGCGTCGAGCACTCTGCTGCTCTGGACATCTGTACTGTAACAACCGCCAAGCCGCTTTGGATCATGTCATGTATTGGTAAAAGCTGCTTGCAATATTTTAAATTACTCATTGCTGGGCAACAACGTCACAAGATCTTTAGAGGACCCTCTGAATAGAATATCTAGCTCAAACATTACGACGTGATATACTTTTTGTACTGGAAGCGCGTAGAAGCTTATTGTCTGCCGCTGGCTTGCATTGCTCAACCCACATCTGGTTGGCTAAGGGTTGACTTACATTTAGAGTTCAGCTAGATGTTGATCAGGTGTATCAAATTTAGTTGTCGCAAGTGTCAGCCATTTCACAAATCTATCTATGAAGACATCAAAGAACATTAAAGAACTCATACATCGCCGAGCTATCCTTTCAGCAGTGCCATCACAGGCAGCAGTACAGAATTGCAGACTGTCTCTGCATGCAGTTAGCTCCTTCCTTGCCCTACATGTCTAGGGATTTCAAAGGCTGCCTTTGCAAAGCATCAAGACATGAAAGTTTCTTCAAAGCTTACAAATACGGCAATTCCATTGCTGCATGTCAATTCGGGTTCAGCTAAAGCTGATGTGGCATGTGATATGTGGCAAATCCTGCAAGATATATAATTGGTATATACTATGTTACATACTGTGCTGGCAAGCCATGACAAGGTAAAACTCAGGTACTGCATGACCTCTGCCATATATGCTTGAGTATAGCATGCATCCATACTTCTCCAGAGGAAAACCTGATCTTGACCGCCGGACGTGCTGTGCAGACACGTCAAGCACAGGTTGCTACCGAAGAAGTATAGGTGCATGCCATACCCAAGCAGATATGGTTGACGCCATGCAGCTGCTGTGATTGACACACACATGTACATCATGTGCTTGCACATGTTGTGTACAGCACATTTTCTGCAAACATGTTCTAGAATCTGGACTATTTGGTTCCCGCACAGCAGTGGAGCTGCAGCTCATAATTCGCAAATGCCATTTGACACCCTTGTAAAAACAAAAGGACACTTTGTCAATAAGGCATGTATGTGCGTGCCAATCAGCAGCAGACAGAGGGGGAAGGGCAAGGGGGAGGGGGGATTGGAGAGGGGTTTCTTAAGCATTGCTGTCTCGCAAATGCATACAATTTCTTGTTTGAGGATTTGGGCAGCTGAGTGCAGTTGTTGCAGCGTACATGTTGCACTCTGCTGTTGACCGCTACTCTGCAACTGCCCTCTGAAATCTGCTAGGCCCATGATTGCAAAATGCCAATGCGTACCATGCGCAGGGTTGCACCTTTGGGCTGGTTGACGCAGCGCTGCAAGACTGTCTTTGCAGAGGTGCGCAACAGTCACCTGTCTGTCCTTGTGAGAGGCACTTTTGCTGCCAGGCTTGTCTGGCCTCCCATCGCCAGTGGCTGTGTCTTGGTCCATGTTCACATCTCGCCTGTCTTGCCTTGCACCTGGGGCAGAGTAATCATCCAGCTTGACTCCCAGAAACCAACCCTCCCATTGCTTGCCATGCATCTCCTGCATACACCTACATCAGAGTTAAATCGAATGCTTAAGCTTGAACAAAGAAGGACACTATGCTAGAAAAGAAAAGAAAAGACTACACCTTTTGGCGTCAATTAAATGAGAAGCCAAGTATTATACCGGGCTGCCCATGTGGACACTATGCTACTCGTGTATACTTCAGGGACAAGTGTGTCCACATGTGCGTGCGTGCATGCGTACGTGCCAACACTGCCCCTCCCGTCCCCCATCCCCTTCAAACAGCTGCCTTTCAAGGAAGCTAACTTAGCAAAGCAATAAATCAATGCTGTCATCACATGCGCCTGCTCAAGCCCAGTCAGGCTGTATGACACAAGCAATTGATTCTGGTCACACTGCCGAGATGTAATCGTTGCATGAAACCTTACTGAAGAGCATCGAGTCTGGCGTAACTCTGAGGAAGCCTGATCAGCATCCACAGGGTCAAGTCAGTCATGATGCAAGACAGGACTGCCAGTCAAATTGTAGGTCCCAAGTTTGAAGCTGGAGTGGCTGGTTTTTGTTCCTCTAAACTTCCTTCATCAATTAAGGGGCAACTGCAACTTGAGGGGGGCCTGACTGGCCTCCCAGCAACAACCAAAACATCGCAATGCTGTAATCATGTGGTTGGTGGAAATGTTGGAATGTTGGTGGAAACATCAAAAGCATGCCTGGACTGGCAGCCGTCGTCCTATCTGGAGGGCTACGAGGGTTTCGCATTAATGATTGTCAAACAAGACGACCGATTGCTTCTGTGCTGGCATGCCTGGCTAGTTGGACCTGAGCGCACCTGATGCTGATGGACATCGTCATCATGATCATATGTTCTCAAGCCAAACTTGCTAGCGATGACAGGGGTTGCATCTAAAACTTGAATCTGACAAGACCACCAAAAAGCTGTTGTGCATGGCATACTGGTTGCCATGCCTGACAAGCTTCTCTCATGCGCATCATCAGACAAGCACACACAGACTACACAGCTAAAGCTTCTGAGGTGTAAATGCGAGTGCAGTTGCAGGTGCTAAGTACAAAACAGGAGGGGTGCATGCGTGTTCATGTGTTGGTGTAGTGTATGACTTGAAGCAGAATTCAGTTGTGGCTCACACAGTGACGCAGTTGCAGAAAAAAAAGAAAAGACTACGCCACTTATGCAGTGGCGTTGTATATGGGGGACAAGCATGTGGAACACTTGCCCCCCAGTGCAGAAACCACACGTGCCAGCTTTGCACACAGCTAGCAATGTTGCTAGCTGCAGTTGCTTCAGCTCAACCGTGAAAAGGATTGACATGTTAAGTAATTGTCAGGCAAATGTTAAGCTGAAATGCAATTGGGGCGCAAAGTATGTAACTTGCAGATTAGGTCAGAGTTGTGATGCCTGACAGAAAGCCAAGCGCTTGAGCGTAGCTAGAATTGCTGACAAAGCAAGCATTGCAACACGCCCGTTCAGGCTGAAACCCACCTTTGTATGTATTGCTGTGCAGTGTCACATGAGGGTGTCCTAGCTATAACTGACATGCATGGCAGCATAGCAGACTTGCAATGCAGGTTGTGTAGTTGCCAGAAGCAGCAGGGATGTCCAATCTGAGAGCTTGAGAGCTTGAGACAGCATGACCGAGAGGGATATGACAATATCAGATGCAACTGCTTGACGACTACACCTACATGCTGCGTAAAACTTATGAGAGACACATTGTTACTTGTTGAACATCATTGGGATACTTAAATGGTCTGATGCATGGCACTCGAAATCAAGACTTCCGGTCTTATGAGTCACCTTGTGGGTCCCCAGGTGAGGGTTTTTGGTGACCCTAAGGCTGATAGTCTTGACAGGCATGCTGATTTGCAAAGCAGGCAAGTTGCTGGGATTCCTGACCTAATCCTGTTTCAGTTTCAAAAAGTTGGGCGAGGGACTCTAGAGATTGGATCATGCATTCCTTCCTTTCCCTGAACAGAAACAAGCATGCCTCCATAGGGGTCAGATGTGTTCAGCCTGGGATAGCCCCTTGAACTAAGCCCCTGTCATGGGTTCACAGCCACGTAAGACTGCCCAGTGCAACAGAGCCTCCCATTGCTGTCTACGCTTTCACAACATTTGCTTTCACAACATTGGGAGGCTCTTTTGCACTGGGCAGTCCGCAGTTCCGTGCTTTCTGCTTGGACATGTACGGACAGCATTAGCCAATGCAGCACTCAAATCCAGCATTAGCCAATGCAGCACTCAAATCCAGCATCAGGCCTTGACAATGCCTGGCCAAGCATCAGCCATTGCTGGGCAAAGTGAGGAGCATATGTCAAAGTCTAACGGTGCTTGTCAGGGGCTGGGTACCACTTGATAGCTCAGGAGAACGAGCTGAGTCAGCGATTTGCAGAATAGTTTTCGGTACTAAAGACCATGCTGAGCAGCAGCTTGCGTGCATGAAGGCTCACGACTGGCACTGCATAGGGGCGCAGTCGGAGCAATGTGAGACCAGAAGCGTACTACAAGTTGGCTCCACCCCGAGCAGATGGGTTCATCCTCCCATTGATGTCAAAGCTTTGACAAAATAATATGTGCTGCCTGAACGCTCCTGATGAACTCAGCAGAATGTTTAGGCACTGAAGCAAGATTTGTATGTAGGAGCATCAACATGCATCACTGTTGCAATCCAACACCAAGTCCCAATATTATACAAGGACGCCAAATTTCTTGATGAGTTTCAGATAGGTCTGTCCGACGGTCGTTTAACATACATGTGACTTTGTATTTTACTTGTAAACGATCATGCAAGTTGTACATTTCTGGCAAGCATCCCACCTCACAAGTTTGTTACCATGCTCTCCTTGGTTCCAAAGTCTGTCCCTCACATGCTCACAGTCATTCCGTGCTGCATCATTTATTCACTCCATCCCTCCCTTACTAGATCACCTGCTTGCTCACTCATGAGCTGCATTGCAGCACTCTCACGTTGCAGTCACTAGTCTTCCCTACTAGTGTCCATGTTAAAACCAACACATGGTATGGCCGGAGGAAGCTTACAGCCCATGCACAGCAAGCACTGCTTCCCAGTGCAGCAGCATGGGACGCTTAGGCATCTACCAGCTTGAGCAGGCCAACCTAGTCTGGTCATCACCGCTGATACTGCCTTGAGCCTAGCTGCTGCTCTGAGTTGCAGTAACTGCCAAGATGAGAACCATGTGATGTATCAGTAGAAGCAGCTAGGGCAATAATGCTGTAGCAGGGCCTTTTTGATTGGGATAGTTGGCTCAGATATTGGTGTGTGCGTACTCAGGAGGCGTGCGGGAGCTAACCATCTACTGACATAGCTCAGCCCATTTTCTGTTGTCCCATGACCAATTTAGTTATGTTCAAGCCGATATTCTGCCAATGTATACTTTGCTTTCCACAAGCCATGACAGAGTACCCGCAGATCTTCAGGTGTTGTAATACTTGAGTTTCGCCAGTGAAGCTCCAGCATTACAACACCTGAAGATCTGCGGAGTATTTTCCCTAGAGAAGTATGGGTGCATGTTGCTGTTACACGTCCGCTATCATCATGCAGTTACGGTGCTTGGTCCTGCATGTGCTACGTGTGAGTATGTCAACATAAATGTGATGTGCACAGGTGTAACACACTCTGCACACAGTGTATGTGCAAAAGACGTCCCACTCAGCAATGCAGTGCATCACTTGCAATCGCCAGTCGCCAAAGGGCAGGCTGTCAAACACAGAAGGCAGACTTGTGCCGTTTGGCAGCAAGGGCATTGTTATGCATTGTTGTCTTGCAGATTCAGAAAGTGCCCATGTCGCAGTACCTGAGCTGTGTTTCAAAGGTGCTGCAGCTGTTGCTGCACTGTATGCATTGTCATTTGAAGCTATAGGCTACTGCAAAACTGCCCAATGGACTTTTGAGGGAAGTTTTGAAGTAGCCATCAACATCAGATCACAATACATACACTGCAGCAGTTGCAGTGTCTTTGACTCAGAGCTTGTAGGATACAATGTGTGCACATTGCTTTGTGATTAACATTGAGGCGTTGATGTCCACGACCTAAGGATGAAAACGCACAAACACCACTGCTGTTGGCCACCATAGCTAATGTTTGCACAAATACACGTGGCAGCATAGCAGACTTGCAATGCAGGCTGTGACTTTGCCAAAAGCAGCAGATGTGAGTTTGCCAAAAGCAGCAGATGTGAGTTGGCCAAAAGCAGCAGAGGCGTCCAGTCTGCGAGTTGAGGGCTTGCGACAGCATGACATGATGAAAACGGGTACAGCGCCATGCCAATGATTGAGACTTACAATGAATTCTTGTGTCACTTGTTTGACAGCATTGGGATATCTAAATGGTGTGATGCGTGGCCTCTAACATCAGGACTGCCAATGGTATGACTCACCTTTTGGGTCACCTGGCAAGGGTCTTTGGTGTCCATACGGCTAACAATCTTGACATATGTGCTGATTTGCAAAACAAGCAACTTACTGGGTTCTGCAATCCTGTTTCTGTTTCTTCTTCAATCTTGGGTGAGGGAATATTCCTTTTTCTCACCCAAGCTTGAAGAAGTAATAGAAGCAGGAATGTACAGCCCAGAGATGCTCCCTTAATGGAGCCGTGTTATGGGTGCACAGCATCTTGGGATTGCACGGTTCAAGAAAGCTCACGATAGTTGTCAGAGCTGAGACAGCTACTAGAAGCACTCTTTCACTGTGCAGCCTGCAGTGCCAGGCATGACACATTGTGCTTGCACCTGTCGAGACAGCACAAGCCAATAAATCCCTGGGTGTGAAAGGTGGCTGTCAGGTGGCTTCAAGTTGCAAGGCGTTTCAAGATTGAGGCTGTTGTCACGCCAGGCCTACTTTACAAAAGTTCATTACGCCCTGTTGCAAGGCACTCACACACAGTTGCTGATGGTCCTCAAGTGGGGTCTCGGGAACCACCTCATCATGACGAGCCTGTGACATGTTTCCATCACAATCGACCATGTCGGACCATGTCTTATACTGGCCCAGAGGACATGGTTGATGTGGAAAGAGACATGTCATAGGGATAGGCCCCTCATGATGAGGCGGTTGCAACGTTGAAAAGACTACACCTTTCGGCGTCAATTCAATGAGAAGCCAAGTATTATACCGGGCTGCCCAGGGGTTGCAACGTTGCTGAGACCCCACCGTTGCTGAGACTCCACTTGAGGCTCCAAAACCAGATTATACCACAACGGACGGCCATTCAGCATGGGGTATTCAGATTCCCATATGCTATACAAGGGCAAGGGAAAGGGAAAGTGAAAGGAATAGGCAAGCATTGATTGCCAGTGGTCTGAAGAGTATGATATGGAATCACCTGAATGGCTCTCTCAGCATCTGTCTCAGTCTCAAAATTGAGAGTGCCCCAGCCCTTGGAGGGCCCATCCTGCCCCATCACAATGTAGCCTGCAGGCCTCCCCCAATGGCGTTGAACAGGGCCTTCAGATCTTGCCAAACAAATGCCAATGGCAGGCCCTGGACAATCACCTGCAGTGCACATCAACAAAATCTTTTCCATCAAGGCAGCTGGAACCATCTTTGTTTCTAGCAACCTTTGAAGACGCTAAACAGCAGTGCTACTAGTCTTGGTACACGTTGCATGTCAGTTGCAAAGTATCAGCATCAGACATTTCTGTCGCTTCGGATGGCATCACAGTTGTTAGCTACTTGCTCCTGCATAGTTCACAGATGATGCAATCGAAGGCAAAGCTAGCAAGAAGCAATTTACACCCACCGCAAACTTGCTTGTTTGACATGCAACATGCTTGCTTTGCCGTCCATTGTGTCATCTGTAACCATGTATGTGCACTAGCAAGTAGCTGAGTTTAGTTTGCGTTGAAGCTCAAGACCATGGCACACCTTGACACCTCTGCTAGATGTGAACACCTGGACTCCTCTCTTCGATGTGAAGCTGTCTCTGCTTGACAGAGCTCCGCCTTCATTGCTGGAACGGCCTCTCTGTAGGTCAGCATCCTCCTGATCCTCTCGTACCCTGATCTGACTGCCATCTAAGGTCTGCAAGTCAAACACAAGACAGGATGTCAGCAAAACACAGTTCACAACTCTAAATCCAAATTATGAATTTGCAATTCATATGATGAAAAGCCAGACCATGTGAGTGTTGTTGACACGCGCCAATTGGTATGCGTCATCCACACCCACATGCATACCTTGCCTGCTGGCTTGCAGAAAGCTGTGAACAGCTTGTCTTGCATCATGTGCCCTTGATGACCATGGTATGTAGTGTCATGACTGCCTAACAGCTTGTGACCTCATGACCGCTTATGGGTGTGACTAGTGTGACTGAGCAATATCTGCTGGAGCTCTTGTAGTTCCATGTTAGGTGAGTGGTCATCATGAAACCATCACTTCATCTTACTATGTCAGGGTCTGGTGTTCTAGGAGCAAGAGTAGGCATAGAAATGTCACTACAGCTATTACAATGCTCCAAGGATCTAATTTAGCAGGCTGGTGAGCTGATGTGAATGTACCCACCTACAGGTGTGTTGACCCCTGTGGAGGTTGGTGGGTTCACTTCGCCACCTTGGTCCCCATCTTGGGCTCCCTCATCATGTCTCGGCAGCTTGGTGTCGTCTGCAGATGCCTACGGTCTCCCGAGCAACACCTAACTTGACAAATGTCGCTCGGGAGACCGTAGGCATCCGTTGACGAAAGTCAAGACTAATTTTCACATGCATGAATAATGCAAAGCTACACCACAGTATAGACTCATACCCTGGATCTTGTAGTGACTTTGAATGAATCAATTTCTGGAGTACTCTAGTATTCGAAGTACTTGGTACGAATTGCTTAGCGTTGGCCCACTAATGTCGATTAAAAATTTGGAAGGCACTTTCAGGTTGCATCAGCGTGGTTGTGCATTGAATGCTCTGCTGCAACCTGGTGGGGAACAGACAACAGTTGTTTCTTCCTATAGGTCCAAGGTAAACAAGACCCTAAATCTGATATGGTGCTGAGCCATCTTTCACTGGTGTTGTACCAGGAGAGGCAAGTGTACCATGTTGGTGAGGCGGCTGATTGCTGGCAAGGCTTCATTGACATGTTGTAACTCAACAAAGCCAGCTCCCTTTGACTGTTCTTCTTCGTCCTGCATCAAACCTTACAACATGACTTCTTGACCTCACCATGTCTGCTGCAAACGGCAGCACATACAACAACCAATTCTTTCACATATCGTACGCCAAGTGGGTTTGGTTGTTTTGTCCTGAATGACAGAACAATACGTTGAATTTCGCACGCAATAGGGAGGGAAAACACCAAGCCGAGCAAAGTTGACGCTGTTTGCATAACAACACAAGCGTTGAGAAGGTTTGCTTTACGCACATCAGCAAACCACACAAACTCCCTGTTTCTGCAAGATCATGAGTTGAAAAGCCTTGTGCACAATTTACACAACATCAGGTTCTGCTTACCGTGAACACATCTGTATGGACCACATTGCCGCAAGCCGTTGCAGACTCATGTTGACAAACAAGCGTCTACCCACCACAGCCACATTGGGCCTGTCACCCCTAGAAGAGGGACCTCTGCTGAATGCTGAACCCTCTGCTGCCCGATGGGATGGGCCGGATTCGCGCTTGCTTGAGCCTGTCATGACCAGCTCAAAATGTTCTCTGTCCTCCCCAAGAAGATCTCATGACCATTCGGCTGCAGTCCACATCATTTATTGATGTGGGTTTTATACTATTCAAGTGAGTCAACAATGCTTTGTGCTCAACGCTCAGTGCCCAATTAGTCAACTTTGCAACAGTCACAACAGCATGTGGCATGTGTACCACTTGGGACATGACTGGCAATGCCTTTGTCTTATGTACACACAATGCCTTTGCAGACATGTACGGTATGCCATGCAAAGAGGAGCAAGCCTCACCTCCGACCTGGCCAGATGTTGGACTTGCAGCAACAGCCTCCTCGGGCTTCTCAATCCACAATACCCCATCCCTGCAAGTACACAATAAGGCTTCAGGGTCAATAGCCAGGCAGTGCTGGGTGTGACATGGTTATGTGCTAGTCTCCATGTATGTGGTCACAGATACAGTCTGCATGCATTTCTGCATGCCCATATGGGCCCTGATGGTGCAGACAAAATGTGTTTGTGCAGGTTTTGCTGACCTTGGAACGCAAGCTTTGACCGCCTTCTCTAGCTACGTCAGCTTGTATCACTGCACCGCATTTCAACAAACTCACTGCCCTGCCATTCCCATCAGACCGGCCCAGACCATTTCCTACTGCTGCAAGCTCCCTTGTATGCCTTGCCCAATAAGCTTAAAGTGATCTTTGAGATCCTGTCCGGCAACAAAACATGCAAGATTCCCCTCACATAGTCTCCTTGCTACCACCATGTCGTCGATCTTGTCTGCAGAATGCGCCAGATGACGCCTTCAGGTCATACAGGACAGTGGCACACGCGTGAAATGGAGACAATCACGACAGTCCCTCTGAACGGCGAGCAACGCGTCATGCTCTATCCAACCAAATCAAACTCAGCTGCAATTAATCTGTATTCAATGTGTATATGCCTTGCCGGACGCGTTTCTCGGTCGGCGTATATCCTTCGATGTGCGTTGTTTGATCGTCGCTGGCACTGCAAGAAATGTGGCTGCTAAGCCTGCAACCTGTTCTCTCGAATGTTCTCATGACTACCGCATGATGTTGCATAGTTGTTGCGACCAACGAGCATCGCAACATTGTCTACAGACCTATCGAGACATCTCACGGGCTCCGTGACGTCGTAGCGCGAGGCTTGCACGGACCTTCCAACTCGGACCTTTGGTTCTATGCCATGTCTCATTTCACATCGCAGTGACACCGTACTTACAGCTCTCGTCAAAAGTGGTGTCCAGAGTCTGAAGCAGGTCTGTTTTAGACTATTGTAGAGCACACAGCTGCCGAGCTATTCGATGCTGCGACTCAGGACAGGTAAACGACTTATGTAACGATG
>JAABUS010003079.1_pt1 | contig 28488 bp, 24 predicted proteins | sample 5560161 | NCBI WGS metagenome assembly JAABUS01 (sample SAMN10711885, study PRJNA513376) | rock metagenome | isolation source: Antarctica rocks | place: Antarctica: Victoria Land, Trio Nunatak nord | collected 2016-01-04
AGAGCCAGACGATAATGAAGAAGACGGAGAGGCCATCGGCAGAGGAGCGGCGGAAGTTTTCGAGGATTTGGGGTGAAAAGACTACGATCCAGCAGGCGATGGAGATGGATCTGGCATGATTGGGCTTGTATTAGCAGACTATATTCTATTCGGCGGACAAGACGGTTGGTTGTTCAGGGACTCACCCGCAAATGCCACTGAGTGCTTCCAAGTCGATATTGGGGCCTTGGAGTTGTGGGAACATGCTGATATATGGGTCGATGGAAATATATTATAGGAGGAGCACATTATCCAGAGAGTGAACTGTACTGTATATGGGAAACCCTGAAGATTGGAGATTGTACCCCACATGATCTACTTTCATCTGCTCGAGCTAGCGGGCCGAGGACCGCCGATTCTAGTTGATTGGTAAACCAAACAGAACAGTACAGTCAGCACAGTACCTATAAGATTTAATTGGTAGAACGAGTGACATTGTAATAATTCTTTTTTTATTATAGGGTGGCCCGTTGGGTTGGGTGACACCCAGTAAACCCAACCCATTTCACCCCAAGAGGTGGGTTTGGGGGGGTGTTCTCAGCATCTTGGGTGGGTTTCCAACCCAATGGGTGCCGAGGCCTCAATAAGATAAGATAAGATAAGATAAGATAAGATATTTAAAACAGAACCAGCAATAAGAGAAAGATAACCAAGGAATCGAACCTAATATAATTAAATCACCCAACGACTCGACAATATATGTAAACCATTACCACAATATTGATCCGTAGTTCATGGATTTTGCATCGTTTGAAATCCATGAAAAACGGATCGATATTACCTAGATTGTGAATTGCTCCATGCTCCTGAGCTAAAGTAGGTTTTAGTCTTGGCATTAAACTCAATGGGTTCGCTAGGGTAGTTTGGGTCCTGACTTTTAGCTGACCCCAGCCCAGTGGGTTTTACTTGGGTAGGTTGGGTTTGAAAATCGACTTCCAATAGGCCCAGGGTTTTACTCTTGATATGATAGCCGAGTGGTCTAAGACGGTGTTTGCCCTCTCTGGCACTTGAATCTTCCAAACCACCAACAATATCCACTAGTTAAAATTAAGCTTTTCAAAGTTGCTACAGTGCGAAGCTCACTCATGTCACTTTTCTTTTATCTTGTTTTCAATAACACTCTTCCTCATGAAGCAACAACCTACCCCAAAGAAATTGCTACAAGTTAAACAAGCAAAACAGATAATTCTCTGTAAAGATATACAAAGGAATAAAACTAACCGACTATTTCTTGTAATTGACACAATCATCGATTCGACTACACTTAAACCACGAAGAGAATTCAAGTAACAAAGTTATTCAACCTACCATACAGTCTTCATGCACCCCGGGCAATATAATCCAAAGCCTTCGCCCCTGAAATTTCCGCAAAACGACATTCAAATACTTTACTTAGGTACCTCGCGTTCGTTTCTCTCTCTACCTTGCTATGTAGTTGCTTCTCTAAATAAGTAGATCCTGCTGCTGTTGCTGTGCTGCAAAGGCCAAACCTAATCCTGATATCGCCATCAATATATATATATATTTATATATTCACCAACTCTGTGGGTTTTCATGGGGGGGGAAAGGGGGCGGGTAAATAAGGGGGGGACATATTTCCTTGCCACCTTTCAATTCAAAGTCATCAAAAAAGACACTCCACGATGTTTTTGAACGTTTCTTTGTATTCATAGTAACTAGCTATATGGTTATCTACTGTAGCACCATATCGAGTTATTTCGTAACCACCCTTGAGGCTCCAACCGGCTCGGACCAACGCCCCGGCTCACCCTTGAAAGTTTTCGCTCGCGCGTTGTAGAATCCGTGGATTTCGTCTGTGAATCACCCTTTTCGAAGGCGGTGGGTGTGATCGGCTCTAGATAATGCCAAGCGCACTCCTGAAATCCTCACGCTCGTTTCCACAGGTATCATTACTACTAGATGCTCGCGACATTAGGGGTATGCTTCATCCAAAATGGACTTGGCACAGCATAATCCTTTCTCTCTCCCATGGCCCTCCATCAGCCCTCCGTCTGCGCCACAGGGGAATTGATCGCAGTTGACTCCTTTGCCGGTTGCCCTCCTCGGAGGCTCAACCCGCCCAAAGCACCGACCAATCTCCCGCCAACCGCATCCACCGCCCCCATTGGCATTCTCAAGCTAGGGCCACCCATCTCACCCTTCTCGACCTTGAAAAGCCTAACTCCCGTTCCGTTCCACACCCCCACTGTCCCCTTCTGCACCACCATCTCAGACGCAAAAATGAAGGACCAGAGTAGACTCTCGTACCAGCCGAGGGAGAGCGGGGTCCAAGAGAATAGGTGGATGCGGGCGGGTGTGGGATCGATTGAGGCGGGAAGGGTTGGGGGAATGTATATTGGGGTTTTGGGCGCTGGGCTTGGTGCAGGGGAGGGAGGTTCTGGGGTAGATGTAGGCTTTGGGGGGAGGAAGTGAGACGAGGAAATCAGAGTGAGTATTGTGTGGAGGGGTAGAGTGGGAAGCCAGGAGTCGATCTGTGAGGTCTTAGTGGGGGTACGGCTGGTGAGTGGATATGGAAGTACGTACCCAATGTGCTGTAGGATCGAATCCGGGGTTTGGCGACATTATAGTTGCAGAGTGACTATTGAGGCTCGTAGTGCTATTCTGGCGCAAAAACGAGGGCTGGCCAGCTGGCATTTTGCCACGGGCTTTTTCTGACATCCCACGGAGTTGAGTGGGGAGAGGCTCCTCGATAGATGATGACACGGAAGGTGTTCGAGAGTTATGGTTTGAGGGTGATGATTGTGATTGTGTAGGGAGGATTTCGTGATTCTCGTCGTCATCGGAATCTTCGTCGTCGCCAATTGCAAAAGCACCGCCTTCCTCAGGGACGTTACTGAGCGTTGGAGTTCTGGCAATTTGCGGGCTTCGGATGCTATCTATGGAGCTGTTGCGTGATCTTCTTGCGGGACTATTTGCAGTTTCCGCACCATTTGCGGCGTCCTTCTTTTGTTGCTTCAGAAATTCAATTTCCTCTTTGCCACTTTCTAACGTGAACGACCTCAATGCTTCAAACCGCTTCTTTGACTTCAAAATAGCTTGGACGAAAGTTTTGTTGCCTTCACCATGATTTAGGACCCTTTTCCAAATATCAATTCAGGCGTTTCCACTTACTGGTATATTGATGCTCTATTATAGCGTTCATAGACTCAAGCAAGGACTGCAAAAGTGTGTAATTCGTCTCGTTGGCAAGAAGGAAACTCGGCGAGGACATGGAAGCAAACAGATACAGTAGCTTCATACTTGCTTGAGGACTCAACTTCCTGAGATATGCTGCGATATTATTGACCGTCGCAAGGAGTGCTGGATAAATGGCGTCGAGCTTTCCTTTGCTCGTTGTGATAAGAGTATGAATTGACTGTTCCTATTAGTAAGTCAATATTTTACTGGTGGAGAGTTTCTTACGGTTATCAAGAAGTCAGCGTAGGTGCCCTTGAATTTGTCCAATCTCATATTGGCAGGTAGCGAATCTTGACCCTCAAACTCGTGATTCAAGCGTTTACCAAAGTTCTCCTCAGTACTGAGGGTTTGTAAAACAAAAACGCACATCCGGACAAGCCCCTGTTTTGCAACGTCGGTCTTGTATTCTAGTGCATAAAAGAGGATCAAGATGACAAAATCATGGGCTCTATCGGTGTCAACAATAAAGGATCGGAATCGCTTGTTGCATTGGAGCGTTTCCCAAAACAGCATGATCATTTCGGGAGCCCATGCTACTGACTTCTGACTGCCAGGAAGATAAGAGGAAGTAGCTTGTAGCTGAGGTATGAATCAGTGTAATGCTATGACTTCTTGATACGTAGGTAATTACCGGTTGGTTCAAGGTCTTCGTCATACCATCTACCAGAAGTTGAAAATCTTGGGGGCGGTGTAGCCTGCCAAGGAAGTGTCGAATATAGTTCTTCGGAGGTGCGCCTCGGTCCTCTTCTGGTATAGGGTACAAAAGCAAAACGAGAAGAAGTTGCAGGCAATAAGATACAAGCACCTGCTTTGGATCTTTGTAAACCACATGATCGTACGGAAGTCGCCAGGTAGTAATATTGTAGTTGAGAGTCTAGATGATGTCAATGGAGAACATGCAACCAAGGCAGAAAACCCACAGTGTTTAGCAGGGAGCAGAGTAACGAAAGAACCACCTGCTTGTCCGGGCACGTCGTGATGTATGTAATGGCTTTGACGCCTTTGACGGGAAGGATATCTGATCTTCGTAAGTGATCTAGTCATACCGTAAATTGTTCTGATACTCACTAGCCGGCATATACAAAGACTTGCTAGAGAGAGTCAGAAGCAGTCGCAATATCTCTGTCCTATTGCTTTCCATTTCCTTGCTTGAGCTCAGGGACGTATTGCACCCTACACCACTCTGCCATATTGAGTACGTAACTTTTTTCTTTAACTGGTCATTATGTGGTAATGTAAAGCCTGCGAAGAATAACAAATCGATCAATGTATCAATCAGTTCTTCCCCCAAAGGCCTGGCATCCTCGTACAACTCTTCAGACTCCGGCTTCGTAACATCTTCAGGATGAGACTCATCGAACAATATCTCAGTCTTTTTTACTCGGCCTTTGTTCGAGAGTTTTCTCCCCGCTTGCCAGAAGAACTTGTCCTCCCATACTTCGAGGTGATCTGCTTCATAGAGGAAGGGCAGGATGCGCGTGAGCACTCTGATGCAATTGAGAGCATGTTTCTGGGGTGCAAGATCTAAGTCGGGGAACGCTGGAAGATGTCGAAGGGTAGAAAGGCGATAGGTGAGAGTTGTGATGAGGGTTTCAAGGTTCCCTAGGGAGTTGTCACGGGCTCGGCGGACGTCGACTGGAGAAAAGAGACTGAAGATGTCTTCAGTAGATTCGGGCAGTTCCCAAAACTAGATACTTATTAGCACCAGCCGTTTCTGCTCAGGCGTTGGGAGAAACTCACGCCTTTCCAATAGGGATCCTCTGCTGGTATGACACTTGGTTCCGAGAGCTTGAAGATGCCTTGTTTGAAAACAAGCTTGGAGTCTGAATTGCCCATGGTGGGCAAATTATCTTCACGATTACTTCAGTTACCTAGCTGATCGTAGCATAGAGGGTTGAAAGAATTGCAAGACCCTCCAACCTCTCATGCCTCTACTGAAGCAATCGTCAGCCAGCTATCCCCGGATTTTCCGGACATAGCCCCTAGGGCTGATGAGTCAGCTTCCAATCAGCAGTTTGTGAGTTCATACTTACTTTATGTATGGGGTGAAGAAAGTGCATTGGCCATTATGCCATCAGGGCGTTGGAAGACCCTTGCTGATAGCTATGTACATATTGAGAACTGTTTCCCTTTGGGTATTTGTAATACAAGGAGACTTTATTCGTTTATGATACATTTCATGCTCAAGAGTATATGCCACTACTCCTAGGACTTGCTCTACCCCTCTCATACAGCCATTTACTGTTCAAACCAACACTAGCTCCTCTCCCTACCGACGGACTGGGTGTACTCGGGGCCCCTAATACACTTGCATCTTTGCCGCTAAAATTACGCCCAAGCGGTGATGGCGTACCAAAGCTGTTGCGCCTTGTGACATCTCGAGAGCCTCCAACAGCCTTTTGCCACATCGGACTCGCAGAAGGCGAATATGGCGAGTTGCTTTCCTGCCTGCCTAACGGACTTTCTTTTCGTAATAGCGGAGAATCTGAGTTGCTACCGCTTCTACTACCGGGTGAGCTCGTTCGTGGCGTAGGTGATCGAGGATAACGTGGAGGTGTGATGTACTGTGTGGTGGGGGTCGATGAGGGTGTAACGTTAGGATCAAGACCTAGTAGGGCTCGCTGGGTTGGAGTCAAAGGAATGTCGATAAGATCATCCTTTTGCTTTGCAAGCGGCAATAGAGCCGTTCCAATGTTGAAGAGCAAGACCAAGTTCAGGATGATGAGGATTGGCTGCGTATAGGCTTGTACATGTTTAGGTACAATAGTACTCCTGATCTCTGTACTTTGCGCTGAATTAGCCTTGTCTTGACTCCTGGCATATCAAGAATCGTACCTACCCAATGAAGCTATCCACAACCCACAATATAAACAAGGCACCCCCATTCCAGATAATTCGTCGCACATTGCTCTCATCAAAGATATTTTGACCTTGTCTCCTCGCAATCTCATCAAATTTTGGATGACGCCAGGTACCAGGAGAGGGAGTCGAGAAGGCGGCTTCTGCAATCTGAGGCTTGGGCGTTCGCGGTGCTACCGCCATTGCCATGGCGTTCTCCTGTGAGTTAGTCAAGGTTAAGTCAAGATCGTAGCGAATTAGAACGTCATGTCTGCTGCCGATTCTATGTGAGAATGAGGCTGCGACGATTGCTACGTTAGTAATGTACAACACGTTGATCTATGGACGAGTACGAGGATGTGTTCCATTTGTTCTGAGGTCGCGGTTCTTTGTTTCCTTTGACGCGCCGCTAGTGCGTTGCCGCTAGGCTTTACAGGGTTAAGGTAATGATTGAGCAAATGTTTCGAATGGCCCTCGGGCCTCACAAATATTTATCAATACAATAACATGATTCCCGCGTGGTGGGATGTTCTCTTTGGTGAGGTTTGATTCGGATCCTTTGCGTAGTACCGCGATGATGTCACGTTTCTTATGTTCTGACTTTTGGCATTTTCTCTGTGTGGGAAGGTGTCCTGAAGAGTGGGGTTACAGCTGGCGAAGGGTGGGAAAAGTTGGCATATGCACAAAACATGCGAATCATGAATTCCACTTGTGACATGCTCACTCACAAGCTATCGCTCACGTTATCTTCGTCAGACGTGCCCGTGATTTGCATCATCACTTTTCTCATCGTCTTCGACATTTGCATTGCACGGATCTTGAGCGAGCTGAGTTTCTTTTTAGTATATGCGCGGCATATGCGGACTGCGACTCTCACATTCAAACCATTGAGTCAATCTGTTATCTCATCCGCTCGATTTTCAGCGTCGATGCTTTCGTTGTTCATCGATGTTTCTTTATGCTCAGTTGATGCTTCTCCAAACCCGACGTCAAGTCTTGGATGTGCGGGACATATGCTAATTTCAAAGTCCAACGGCTCAACTTTTCCAACCCACCCGCGAGCTGAAACCCGGCATAGGCCTCGAAGCTTTTCCAACCCGCCGTCAAGTCTTGAATGTGCGGGTCATATGCTATTTTTAAAGTTCAACCCGACGCCAAGTCTTATTTCCGACCCCGACTCAACTTTTCCAACCCTCCGCCGCCAGCGAGCTGAAACCCGCTGAAGAGGAGGAAGACCCTCGGCCTCGAGTTTTCCAATTTTCCAATTCCGTTGCTAAGAAGACTGACTGGACTGACACACTATTACTCTCAAAAGTCCCAACTCCCATATTTCACGAACAACTAAAAGAAATCTTTACTGGGAGAGAATAATTTACGAACTTTGTTGTATTGTTTCAACCGCAAGATTCGACGTTCTACCCACGCTCTTGCCGCAACCAAACAATATGCGCATAGTGTGGGCGCGGGATTGAGTCTATCTAGACGTTGATGCGAGCTGCTACTATGCGGCTGGGAGGGAAGTTGTAGCCGTACAAGCGATGACAACTCCATCTATATGATTCCCCATCCAGATTCTGCATTTGAGTATTTTCTTCCTTGTAGCAACGCATTCCAAGATGAAGAGTCGACCCGCCCATTTCGTATTGTGGCCCAGCGCTATCTTGTCAACGTTCGTTGCGCTCCTCCTTTCCCCAACACCAGCATCAAGCACCCCACTCAACACCAACATATCCATCCCCGGACCCCTCCAATCCGCCCCATGGTGCACCAGCTCATACGACTGGATCCTCCCAGACTTCGTGCCCCAAGACTGCCCCTCGGCCCTACAGGCCTTCACCTACGGCGACTACCTCCGCTACGGAGCGACACGCTTCGAATTCCGCAACCGCCGCACCCCCCAACGCACCCCGCGCCTGGAATCCATGCGCACGCCGCGACGTTATACAATCGGGAACTGCACCATTGCGGTCGCCATACTCGAGGACTCCTGGTTGCTGCCTGGAATGGAGGGCGAGAAGCATTTCGAGCGGACGGATTCGGCGAGCTTCAGAGAGATCTATGAGAGCTTGCGGAGGATTGGGCTGAGCTGTGTCACAAGGGCTCAGACTGCCGGGTGGGAGCCGGTGGGGAGGGCCGGGAGCCTGGGTGTTTTTATGTATGCGGCGAATAGCCCGTTTGATTCGCTCCTTCAACTTGGTGAGCAAATGAGCGTGTCGAAAGGCCTGGGGAACGGGACACTGGATGGGAGTTGGTCGACGTCATGATATTTAGTAATATGAGCTGAGTATATTCTTGGGGCTTCAGGTACTGAGGAAAATTGTAATTATCGCTCAACATCGAAAGGACTACTTACAACGCCAAAAAGTTCGTTGGCGGAGGTATCTACTTTGTTAAATCCACGATGCAACTGCCTATTAATTAACGTAGGGCGTTGCAACACGGATCATACAAATAGATGAGAAAAGTGAAACCTCTACAGTCTTCCATTCAATCCATATCTACTTACCTTCTCTTCCCCCTTGAACATCTACCTTGAGAACTATGTACTACCAGCAGTCCCTATTTTCTCCAACATGATTCCAGTAGGGTTTTTCTGGATCAACAGAAATGAATGAGACTAATGCACTGCTTTAGTTTAATTCCGTGTGTACCCGAGTGCTCGAATTCGGTTTGGATTAGCAGGGCTCGGTGGGAAATAAGTTGACGTGCCTTGACCTTGGGGTATTGTTGGCGAGGAACATCCTCTCCGAGGTGAGAGTTCGGTACAGAGTAGTGGTGTAATTGGAAAAAGGTGGTCCACGCAGAGTGCGCAAGGCAATGTGTCGTTTCTTGGCAAAGGAAATACTTGCTATAAAAGGACCCGAAATGGGTGATACCCATTGAGTGGACAACTTCATGTTGTTCCCTAAGCTATGAATTGCTAAAAGACACCAATTCCACCGTTACCTTTAAACCAGATCTAGCCCCTTGGCAACCGGTCTAAATGCTCACCAAAAAGCCTCCCAGTGTAACAAGAACTGAACATGTTATAATCTGTCGTAATAATATACCCTCACATCACGGCACTCAACTCTCCGTTTCCTCTCAAGAAGTCCTTCGCATCCTTGTCGCCTCCATTCGCTGCCAACTCCATCCAGTGGAACACGACTGCAAATGTCAACGGATCCAGTGCCCCGGACTCGTTCCCACTTCGTTCATTCGACGTGGCCGACTTGAAGACATCCTTGGATTTAGAGAGCGGAAGAGTGACGCGAGGTAGAAGTTCTGGATGCGTGAGATAGAAGAGGCCGAGCTCGCGTGCAGCAGTAGGGGAGCCTTCCTTTGCGATAATGATCCACAACTCAGCGGCATCCTTCAGGCTAGAATGTGCGAGGTTTTGAGGTATGGACAAATCATGCCTGGGGGTGTTCTTGCCCGAAATGTGGTATGTGGTGATTTGATTTGCGCGGTCGATCATCGACTCGCACAAGTCTTCCTTGAGCGCTAGCGCAGCGAGACCCGCATCCCAGAACGCTTTGCCTTTCGGGGTTTGATCAAGTATATCAGGAGGAACAAAGGCTGCAATGAGTTGGAGGTCGCGGAACAGGGTCTGGGGGCGATAGTTGCTGTCGCGGAATATGGCTAAAAGAGTATTTACAATGTCGTCCGTATCGGGAACCTCAGTCTCAGCACCGTAGAAGCTCGCACCTCTTGGGGAGGGGATAAGGTTCGATGATCTAGGTTTCATAGTGCCAGCTCGTCGCTCGAAGCAGTTGGCGACGACCTCCTCTAGACTTGTCGCTTTCGTTCTCGGCGTCCTCATCGTACGCGCCGTAAGATGATTGTTTCTTGGTACAGGGGTATTTGATTTGCCCAACGTAGAATCATTAAGGTGCTCCGAGATTGACGATTGTTGTATAGAATTCAGCACTAGCATCTCGAGCTCGTAAAGCACCTGGAGCTTGACATGCGGATCTGGGCTGGCAGACAATTTCTGAAGGAGGCTTTTGTAGGCTTCCAGGTATGGAAACGCAGAGCTAGAGCTGGAGCTACAAATGCTAATGCCAAATTGTTGGCCACCTGCAGGATTATCACTGGGAATCCTTGCGGTCTCAGTCGAAGATCGGTCAGTAGGTCTTGAACCATCAAGTTCTGTGTGTCCCTTTAATACCGTAGTGTTCTGCGTGTCGGGTACGGGCGTGCCTTCATTCATGCTATCATTGTTGTGTTGAGGCGTAGTACGAAGTAGAACGGTTGGGTCTGAATGTAATTTTGGAAGATCCAGGTTAACCCAAGCATCCGTCTCGCTGCCTTGAGCCCAGAGTAGGTAGCCCAGATCGCTAAGCAACAGGCTAGTGAGGTTTTGCTTTATTTGACGGATAAAGGCAGTTCTCTTAGCTTTACCAATTTTTCCAGAAGGATTTCTTCGCAACATATTGTCATCAGGAAATATTTTAGATTGACTTGTTGTCAAGAGTGTAGAAGAGTTGTCAAACCACAAATGTCTTGCACGGACTGGTTCTTGGACCCAAGGAAAGCCAGCCGAATTAGTTTCCGCAGTCTCATGCGATGCTATTCTAGGAGTATTCCATAGGCGGCTGATGTTATTAGTGATGTCGTTGGTTCTCAGGCTTTGGAAAGTGGTTGGGACCAATTCCGGACCGTGTTTCTGTGACGATGAAAAGCTACCACGGCTCCAAGGATTCGCACTTGTATTTGAGCCTACGTCTCCAAGCCCAGTAACCTCCTCTTTGTCAAAGGCCAGCTTTTCGCGCTCGAAGAGCCGGCTAGACCACAGTACCGGGCTGTCCAGCAAACTGGCCCCACCAAGCTTACTGACACACCTCTGGATCTCAAAGCAGAACCTGTGAATTCTCTCTTCACCCTTGCAGAAATTCTCGACGCTATTCCGAGTCAGCCATCTCGATGTCAAATCGATTTGCTCGTCGGCCAGCTTATGTGGACCACCATGGTCCTTTTGTGCAGATAGAGCCTCGAGTGCCTGAGCTTCGGATCTATCGTGTGCAGTAGAACTTCGAAGTCGATGACGAGCCCAATTTGTTATGCTTCCAGACTGCTTCATACGTGGTGGACTGGCCATAGCCCGCAATGCGCGTGTGACATGCAATGCATCTTCGTATGTCGATGAGTGTCTGACATCCGAAATGTACCACATCTTCAGTCGCAAGGCATTCTGTTCTACTTTTAATCTCTCGAGCACGTTGTGTTGCTGGACCTGCATGATCCTATATGAGCGAAGCCATTTCTCATTCTGCTCGTTTATCCTAGCATGATCCATCGTATTTGTCCGGACATCGTGCCCAATCGAACGTAGGAGGGTTTCACAGGAGTTTGGTGAGTTTTCGGTATGTGTGAAATGACGCAACGCTTCCAAACTCTTCCACCAGAAGTGAGCATCGCTGAAATCAAAATTAACTTGGCACGTCTTCATCATTGCAAGAAATATATCTTCTAATCGCAGGTCTAAGCTGTCATTCTCTGGAAATCCACTCTCTAGGACACCTGGGATTTCAAGGAGATTGTTCAGCCTATCCTGATTATCCATCAGCTTAATGACCGCTTCTCTCAAAAACACGTAGTCCATGTTTTGGTTGGTTGTCGGATGATTGCGATCCGCTCCTGCCGTCCCTGAAGGTTCATCTAAATTTGCGACAGTCTCAAAGGGCGCCAATGAAAGCTTCTCTCCGTTCGCAGAAATGTAGACGAATGCCCACTCTTCCGGAGATTGGATATCGTTGGGGCTCGTTTGAAGTCCTTTCCTTTCCATCAGTTTCCCGCAAACCGACTTAAGTTGGACTCCAAGATCCTCTTCCGTCTCCTTAGCTCTCAACTTCAATCCAGAAGTACAATCAATACTTTGAGCCAGCGGAAACCCCGCCTCCTTGACTTGTGGACCTACAAAGGGACCTTCACTAAGCATGGTGGTACTGGTCATAGACGTGCCACTAACGCTTGGAGTCGTTGAAGAGACCATTCCACTCCCAGGCTCCATGGAACCTGTGGTAAGGGTAGAAGACCCGGCAATTGAAGACTCAGTGGAGTCCGTACCATAAATGGAGTTCGTAGAACTTGACGAAGGAGGAGAATCCGGAAAGAGCGTCCTGACCAACAACTCAACAGAGTGCAGACTAAGCATCAACGGTGCCTTGAATGTATTTGCGGCAAACTCTCCTTGACCCTGTTTGATCGAAAACGTAGAATCTTTATGTTCACTGGGATCAAAATACTGGAAAAATTGGCCAATGCACGCCTGGATATCAGATGCTACTAAGAGCGGTTTTCTCCTAATAGGTTATCTCAATGAGTCTAATCAAACATATTAGAGAAATTGCAAGTCATACCAAGGAGAAGTGATGTCAATCACTTGTTTCTGCATTCGGATCACCAGCTCTTTGAGTATCATTCGCCTGGCGGTGCTTCCAACGTGGTGTGTCATCATGAGACCTTGGCTCTGATACGTATAAGGTTATGCCTAGGGTCAATCAAGCTAAGAAGTTGACTTACCTCGGGATATACAAGGATATTCGAGAGAAAAGATGAAAAGTACCATTTGGCGGCAATAAAATTCTTCGCGCGGATCCTAATTCTTGGGTCCTTGATCCTGCCTAGAAAAGCACGCGCAAAATCCAAAACGCTCCCCGGTATGCTATCCCGCGCTGAACCTCCTGTCAACAGTTTGAAGAGATCATTCAAGGCTTGGTCAAAGAAGTTGGAGCCGGCTATGGCAGCCCTGGCCTTGCGTATTTCCACCGGCTGCTTGAAGTCGATGAGTTCACTGGCAGACGAATCCAGAAGAAATGCCCCTTGCTGGAGTACCCGGATCAGGAAAAGCTCAACTTTGGGTTTCAGTGGCCACTCCTGCAGGCCAGCAAAAGAATTTAAGGCGACATTCAAGAATTCGTCACTGCCGCGCTTCCCCAGTGTGGTGGTTCGTGCACAAGTTGTGGACCATACATCAATCCGGCGGAGATACTCCGAGGACCTTGGTTTGGAAGAGTCGTCAAAACAATCGTAGAATAGAGCGAACATTGGATCCTTGTGATGGAATCCTCTTAAGGTATCCAGGCAAGCGGGATCTGTTCCAAGCCGACGAGCCTTGTCGTGGCCCCTGCCTTTACCATGAGATAGGTTCTCTAGCACAGAGTCAACGACAGAAGTAGATTGATAAGGAGAAGACAAGGCAACGAGCTCAGCAGATGACAGGCTAGAGATACGGTCCGGTAAGAAATTTGGATCTGTCCTGATCCTCATGAAAAATTTAAGGACGTCATCCTGTTGGGCTGGCGGCAGATCCTGTAACCATGAGATTGTTGAACCTCCTCGAAGTTGCATATACGCAGAATCGTCAACACTGTCCCCAGTATCGGTTGGTATGGAATGTCCAATTTCATGGCATTTATGGAGCATTTGTTCACATGTTCTGAATAACGCTGCGAAACCGGCTTGGTTATCGGCCTTGAAGTGGTCCAACATAGCAGCGTAAGCCAATGTGGTACTGCGTATTAACCTCCTGTTCAGGCCGCAGAGGAGCATGTCACGGGAAAGAGTATTTTGCACAGATGAAGCATGACCAGATTGATATTTCTGAAGCCGGATGAGCTGAGCCAATTCGTCCAACGATACGGCCGGTAATTCGGTGGCCGCGACTTCGATCACATCCTTACTAGTGACACCGACCTGGAGCTCTTCTGCTGGTGGGGTGGACATGTCCTGCTTTCCTTGTGCCTCATGGGTGATTGGTGCCTCTTCTGTTGTTTGGGGCCCCATCATAGCCTGTCTTTCGTAGTCCTCTTCATCCCCTGAGCAGGTGCTTGAAGCAGGTAACGGTATTGCCAGCTCGATCGGAAGGTCCAGGATGGGGCCGATTTCCTGTGTTGCCATTGGCGATGTCGCAAATGTCGTCAGTGGAGAAGCGTCGGACTTGACTGGTATTATTGTCGATGCCAGGGCTTCGTGGATTAGCGCACTCCTCCCACAAACAAGAAAGAAATGGCTCGAGCCATTGTGTATGTGCAGCCAAGAATCTAGGAAGTGATGCTACGTACACGACATGCTTCGTGTATGCCCATGCAAGGGATAGCTATGCTCCATTATGTCCACCATCTGTAGCCGATCCGGCGCCTGAAAAGCGACGACGCCGGCTCTCTTGACATCAAGACCTCCGCATCCTGCGCAGGCAAGAGAGGATACTGCGTTTTCGAGGTTGGTCTTGGCACGTTAAGAGGGCCACTGATGCTGATCAGAGAGCTGCTCGTCAGCTCAAGCGCATTGTGACAGTAGACGGATGAGTTTGATGGAAAGTCTTGAGGATTTGGTAGGATCTTTTTTTTGGGCTACCATGGAGGCGGTGTCGTCGCAAAGTGTGCAGAAGTCATGCTTGTAGAGTAGCTATTCATGTGGTGAAGTGGTGGTGTGCTGCTTGTTGATTGGGCCAGCATCAAGTGCTGCTTACTGAGGTAGATAGGACTACAGTAACAGGGATTATAAGGTAGAGGCCGCTCGGACCCCCTCATCCTTTCAACGTCTGTCTATGACTCTATGTACGAGTACACAATCACACAGTATACCTGGAACGCATCCTTTTACACAAGATACATAGGATGGAATTGACGTCTATTTGTAGAGGTTCCGATACGACTGGATGATCTCTTCACCGACAATCCTGATGGCTTTGCCTTTTCCCCTCTGTTGGGCGTGCTTCCAGCGCAGCAGGCTAGACAGAGAAATGCGCAATACGCAAGTAGCTGGCGTCGAGTCTTAGGGTAAGGTACCTCGACTATCGAGCATTGGTTCAGTCAGCTGCCGTTGGTCAATCGACTGAGCTGCTTCCACTAAGTGACTACGTTAGATAGAACTAGGGCTAGCTGCTGGTCCTGTTCTCAAGATATTAGATATATGCACAACACCCCATGGCCGGACGAATCAACACGCCTTGCTGTTCACGAGAGGCGTTCGACGCCACCACACCATCGAGACCGTCGAGTCCTGACAGCCTGACAGGTCCATTATCTCTTGGCGTTTCGATCTTTCGGGCCTGCTGCAGATTCTCTTGAAACAACCTTCGGTTCTCTTATCCGTGAACCGAAAACGTAAATCGCTGTCCAGAACGAGTTTATCGTGCTGAAAAGCTTTCAGCCCCCAGACAGTCCTTTTCTCGACTGACAGCGCAGACACCACTTAATCTCACGGTCGGTTGTCAGCCTGCGCCGATATGTCATCCGAGGTGCAGCTCGATGCAGAATGCCACTTACCGACCGCACCTGCAGCTATCCCACGTGCCCGCTGGCATTGCATAAACTTCTTTTTTGTTGTGCGCTGACTTGTCAGAAGGGCATTATGTAGGTATTTGAGGAAGTTGCAGGCACGATCGTCCGCCTTGATCGGGCCCTTTCCCACTAGATTTCTATCTGTTCGGTCTACCCATCTATACTCATGGGGTTCAGGGTGTTGACCGAAGTCTGATTTGACAATAGGTAGGAGCCTTTGTATTGAGACCTCTCAATCCTGACGGTCCACCCAACAATTGGAAATACCATGCCAGCATACGTGCCTCAGCAATCTTTCACCCCTAGATCACAACACTCCGGTTCTAATACCCCCATTAGGAGGCTAACAACCCAGAATCTTGCGTGTTAGGAGAACTCGATGCACTGTTTAAAATGCAGTGTCCGGACCACAGGTCATTGATTACCCTATACTATTAACCAGCAACTATGCCTGGGTGTTTTGCGCACTTAGCTTATCGTTCCGTAATATACGGAAATCCTGAGTTAGATAAGTGGAATCGCCAAAGTTCTTATGAGTAGATCGTTTAGCCTGAATTCTGCGTATGTCAACGATCAACGGAACTGGGGAAATCCCGAGAGAATAGCGATGCTTGTTGGAGTCGTTGGTGCGTAAATAAATGATCCTACATGATACATCTCGAGTCGTGGTACCTTACCCTAAGGTATCTGGCTGTGTTCAGCCCTACGATGCTCCGTTTCCCATGGAGAAAAACAACGAAATTCTAGAAATTCAATTTATTTAGCGCGCAAGTAGGTCATCATCTAATTGTTAGCTCACCACACAAAATTCTGGGGGAAAACATCTTATGCGATCAACAACAACTTCTTCACACGCCACTGTGTCTTAACGTTACATCCACTTACAAACTTCCAACCAGGCAACGTCGATGCAAAACAATCACTATCAGAGCCACAATTCCTCATCTACAGACGCTTAAAACATCCTTCATGAGCCGCAAGGACCTGCTACGCTTCCTATCAAAGCCTGCAAAGTACGTACATTTGGATGGCCACAGCGCCACATTCACAACACTTCGACAAATGATCAGTGAAGCTAATCTGCTTTGCACAGGCCCAGATAACACCCCCCACAAACACCCAAAGTAAAATCCACCACCTTTTCTTACTTACAGGAGATATCCTTGTCTGCTAGGCCCGGTACTTCTAGAGGGTATCGGACTCTGTCAGAGCAAGGAACAAAACAAACAGCCAAGATTCCTTGGTTCAAGGCCTTCTTCATCCCGCTCTCCGCTCGACCTCCGTAACGACCCCCAAGGTTTACCCGATAATACTACCTACTGCTGCTGGCAAAAGCCAGCCTCCACTTTACCCCACTTATCGTGGGCCTTCTCTTCTCAGGTGGACACCGCATTGTTCTTCTGAGGGGTGGAGTGAGCATCACATATCTTAGCATTGCAGGTACAATTCCAGGTTAGTTTGTCATGTTATCCTACCGGGTGGCGGCAATGTGATGCATAATTGCTGACGTTATTACAGAACAAGCATTGAAAGCCGCCCGGAAGGATCAGCAGACCAGGTCACCGCACGGAGATGGTCAATACTGAAATACCCCTGAACTATACATCTTCTCCATCCTCTTTCAGTGGTACGCCGCATTTGACCATCAATCGTGATGTTACTGTTGATCTCGATTCCACCAATGCATTCGAAGGTACGTCAAATTCATTGGCTTCATTGGGCTGTAGGAGTGACTCTAGATTAGGCCCGGAGAAGCTTTTAGAAGTATGGTTCAGCGTGTCTCCAGGCTCTCTGCCAAAGTCTACCGCTCCCAAGGGCTTGAAAAATGTGCCCTCTGAAGTCTGGAAGGATATGCTGGATTTAGTTAATTGCAAAGTTCTCTCGATTGTCGAGTCCGAGCACGTCGATGCCTACCTCTTGTCGGAATCAAGCATGTTCGTCTTTCCTCATAAGCTGATACTCAAGACATGTGGTACTACGACCCTACTCTATGGCCTACCTCGGATCCTTGAAATTGCTGCAATCGCGGCCGGATTTCCTCATACTGTGGCCAATTCTGTGACTGGTACCGGTACAGCTGCGATTCCTTACCGGGTCTTCTACAGCAGAAAGAATTTCCTGTTTCCGGATCGTCAGCGTGGTCCACACCGGAGCTGGAGAGATGAGGTCAGATCACTCGATAAGCTTTTCCTGGGTGGTAGTGCATATATGATTGGCAAGATGAATGGTGAACATTGGTATTTGTATCTCACCGAGCCCAACACCATTTTGACACCGCCGGCTACACCAGATAGGAAAGAAACAGAGATTAAAATGCTTGACTTACCGGCTTCCAACCATGCAATCAAGACGTGCGGTGATGAGGAAGATGATGGGCAGGATGAAACTTTGGAAATGCTGATGACGGATTTGGACCATGATAACGCAAAACAATTCTATCTTGACCACGCGAGTGCGGTCGCGGAAGGTCAATACTTTCAACGAGCTCACATAGCTCGCCAAGATGCACAGCAGCACCTGGGCGATATCAATGATCAATCTCTATACGATCAGAAAACCACTGGCAACGGCGCCTCCAAGCTTAGCCAAGTCAGCTATGATGACATCCTTGACGTTTTCAGCAATACGTCCTCCGAAGATGAAGAGTATGAAACCGACAATCAGCTCTGCAACCTGCCCGAGGAGTTAGCAACAGAAGGCCACGCCCTTGGCACCATCGTATCCGAAGCTTCCGGGCTCTCCGCCGTCTACCCACCTTCCAAATACCCTGACGGTCGCATTGACGCCTTCCTCTTCACTCCATGCGGTTTCAGTGCCAACGGCGTCATCCCCGCTCCAACCGGACCCAACGCTACACACTATTTCACCGTCCACGTGACCCCTGAACCCCATTGCTCCTACGCCAGTTTTGAAACCAACGTCCCTAGCCGCCAAACCGGCCGCGAAACCGCCGACGTCGTGGAGCAAGTCGTTTCCATCTTCAAGCCCGGCCGCTTCTCCGTCACCTTGTTCGAAGCTAAAGCGGTGCCTTTTGACGATGGAGAAGGTGATGTGCTGGATGTTAAGGCCGCGCAACAAGTCCCGAAAAAGAAGTGCGCGCGCATGGACAACATCAGGGGCTATAGGCGCGTGGATCGCATCGTGCATGATTTGCAGGGGTATGAATTGGTTTTTAAGTACTACGAACGCCATGATTGGGAAGGGGGCGCGCCGAGGTTGGGGGAGGTGGGATTCTAGGGGATCGGAGACGAAGGTCGGGCTTAAGAAGGGCAGGGGAATGTGTAGGGAAGACGGGGAGAGATGGAGGGGGGCGCTAGACTTGGACACTCATTTGAGTTTCTCGCAATGCTATGTCAACTGCTTGTTCTCAGAATGGAATGGGATTGGGCTTGAGCGTGGCTGTTGGCACACCTGCGATAGTGATGGCTTGAGCACCTTACAGCTCGATGAGTGGTTGTCGTAATACCTGATTAGTCTACGGCGGGTAATTTGGTAACAATCAATCCCTTCATATTATCTCATAGATTACCTATTGACCTCAACACCCCACGCCCCATTCTTGCAATCCACTCACTTCCCCGCCCCCCCTTTGCTTTCCACTGCCTTCCAACCCCCAGCATCCCATCTCTCTCAAATCAGAACCCCATTCCTTCGGTCGTCAAAGGATGCCATAGCGCTATAACTTTCCCGTCTACGGAAACAGCTTTGGGGGGTGCGGAGGCGGGGTGTTGAACTACCACGATGGTCACTCCTGAGTTTGTATCGTCCAGGGGAGATGAGGTGGAGTGTCGAGTCTGGGGTTTTCTGGGAAGGTTGCGGGCGGGGGATGATCCAGGTGTGCTGGAGATCTGAGGATGGAGTGGCGGTGTTGGGGAGTCGGCATCAACCTTGCCTCACGTGAGAGGGGGAGGGGCAAGTGCTTGGAGTATTGTATTGTCTTATTGAAAATGAAGCTAAGCCAGTTTTGTGCTCGCTATGTTGGGTTTTCGCGGTTGGGGCGTTGGTGGCTGGGTTCCCGGGCCCTGTGGGATTGCGATGGGGAGATGATGGGGGTGCGAGAGCTTTATGGGAGAAGGGTTGTGGGGACTGCGGGGGTGGGTTTTGGGATTTTGATGGGTTGGGTGATGGAGGCTGTTGGTGAAATTGGAGGGTGGTTCTTTTGGATATGATCCGTCCAAAGTTTCTATCCGTACCAGGGTTAGACTTTCCTTTACCTCTTCGACAGCGGTAATGCGCATCGTTTTCTGTGCTCCATGTAACATGCATCCATCACAGCGAAGCCATCGAGCTCCTGTTCTCGCCCAAGATCCTATGTAGAGCGTCCGCAGCGCTGGAATCTCGAATCTGTAGACTCTCGATCCGCGAGGTAGAGCCTCGTAACCAAGCCATGATTTGGTCCGAGCACGAACCCGACAATTGGAGCGTGTTTGCCGGTGACTGCGGGGGGGATCTCGGTTGCGATGTAATATTCGAAGTTGCAGCAACCGGACTGCTTGAAAGTGCAAGCGGGGCCCGATTCGAGGACGTGCTGGCGAGAGCGAAACTATGGCGTTGGGCATGCCGGGATCGTGAAGCTTCCTCCACCGGTTCGAGTCGGGAGAGGGCTGCCATTTCTGGCGGGTTGCTCTGCTCGCGTAAGGGATGGAGCTGGCCTTGGGGTGGGAGATGGCTGTCGTACTCGTCCGCCAAGCTCATCTTGCTCCGGCCGCAGATCTCGGCGATGGTGTCGATGGAGGCTCTAATTTCGGGGTCGATGGAGGCGAGGATGTCTTGGAAGGAGAAGCTTTCGAGGGGTGGGAGGTCGTAGGTGTTGGTGTCGGCGGTGGGCTTTTGTTTTCTTTTCATGGCGGCTGCTTGAGAGGAGTTGGAGGTGGGTCTGGGGGTGGGGTAGGAGCGGACGAGGACGGGTTGGGTGCTTGTTGTGGAGCCGGATTCGGAGGTGGCGATATTGTGTTTGTTGGCAGAGACGGTGCCGTTCAAACGTCGTAGGGCGACTTGGTGGGCGGGGTAGCCTTCCTTGGTATCAGTGTCTTGAGGTTGTTGGTCAGTCTCCAGGGGAGGAGTCCATTGCGCTATGGCATGAGCCTTGAGGTTCTCTGTAGAGAGCGAATAAGGACTTTTAACAGAATGCAGTGGATTGTTTTCTCGATTTGTGGGCTCTAGTATATGGACAGCGTCATCTGCTGCTGGGATTCTGCTGCGTCCGCCATGATACTGCATGCCCTGTGCAGGAGCCGCGTCTGCAGAAACACCAGGTGCTGGCACTTGGTCAGGAGCCTTGACCATGATGCGCTCGGCTGTGGTGCTGGAATATCGAATGGATTGGCTTCCTATCGGACGGTGCATACATCTAAGACATGAGGAGTGCAGGCTGAAGATGCACTGGAAAGAGAAACGCGCGGAACCAGTGGAGTAGCACCAATGCGGGCGGGGATGAGGAACATGCAGCATGCGCTGGCAATCATAAATTGAAATAATATTAATGTGGGAACAGGAAGTGGGAAACAATAATAACCATGAGAGAGTCAAGAGCTGAGGGGTGCAGCTCGGCTTATTCTAGAATATGTTCTCTCGCGACGCCCACCAATCGCTGTTGATCCTCGAGCGAGTTTCATGTTGTTGCCCACCACGCCCACCTAACCACCTTCCATGAGCTGATCCGATCTGCAGCTATCATGCAGCCTCTTATGCCAGGTCACATCATAGGGACGTGTATCGAAGAACCACAAGTCGAGAGGTATGTACGGAGGTACGCCAGACCAACCATGAGTCTATGTGGCAACTTCAGTGTGAAAGTCAAGATTGACCCCGTTCCATATGCTGTGTTTCCCAATACTTCTCATCGCATTTGCTTCTGAAAGGCAATGAAGAAACTTTTCAACTAGACAACAAGTCTAATGGTTCGTTTCGAGATCTTCTAACTTTCGAGACCCTGTGAAGAAGTAATGAGACGAATAAGGGTGAATCTACAAGTATGAGTACATGAAGCTGCCATCTTTCCAGAAATAGCATTGATGCGACTTCTTTCCTAATAGTTCAGCTGCAAGTTACACGATGGATTGAGTTTCATGTGTTTCATCTATCATTCTCTATATATCTATGGCCGTAAAGTTCGCGAATCCATCACTTATTTGCAAGTGCATTTTGGTATGTTTCTTGCATTGGCTGCTCTGAAATTTGTTACTGCCTTAACGTTGTCGAAGCTCAACGGCACACCTTTTCTCGAAGCAAGCAACTGCGCCGTCTTGATGACGTTCCTGATCTGGCGTCCATTCATTGGAATGTCTGACAACGTCTGAAGATTTTCCTCTGTGAAATTGGTGGCTCCTGAGAAAGGGGCGCCCAAGAAGGTCTTCCAGACGTGATACCGAGATGAGTGAGAGAGTTCCTCGTACTGCAACGACAGGTGTATTCGCGACTCAAACGCTGCGTCGATATTGTCGACGCGGTTGCTGGTCAAGAAAAGAAATCCTTCGTAGTACTCGAGGATGCGGAGGAAGATAGAGACAAGCTTATTGCGCTCTAAATCGTGCGTGCTTCGTGCTTCGAGGAATACATCTGCTTCATCTACTAAGAGGACTGATTGCCACCTGGTAGCCATAGCCAGGATCCTGGACAGTTTTTCCTCAACTACACTGGGATCAGTGCCAAGATCGCCAGCGGATAGCATGTACAATGGCACTCGCATGGTCTCCGCCACACACTCGGCCGTGAGAGTTTTGCCTACCCCTGGAGGGCCGCTCAAGAGCATGATGATGCCTTTGCCCTTTCCCTTGACGACGTCGTCAAATACGTGCCCGTGCTTTGCTTGACTCTCAGCAAAGGCGAGTACAAGTTCCTTTTGATCAGAGGGAAGCACAAGACTTTCGAAAGCTTTGTCATTCCATACAGCATCTTTGACGGAGTCTATCCAAAACTTGAGCCATTTCTTGTCTTTCAAGGAATACCCCCGGAAAGATGCGCTGCACATCAGCAGTTGGTCGTCAGTCAATATTTGGTTGTCTAACCAATCAAGTCGCATCCGGCCATCCGGCTGAAAGCGGCTGTATGAGTCGGTGTCGATAATGATACGACTATCGATGTTATACTTAATGGACTTTTCATCCATTCCAAGGCCTTCATATTGTTTGTAATGGTAACCCTTGTTGGCCTCGAAGACTTTACCTCTTGTGATGAGGCGTTCTTCCAACTTGCTTTTATTTTGGTGGTACTCCAACGGAACAGCACGTAAACCTTCGATTGAAGCTGTCCCTTTGAATTCAGAGATTTCAATGGTTTCGTCTTTCAGCCCAAAGCGCTCGCCATCCCAATCAATGTACTGACATTCCAATTCGTAAGTACCACTCGAATCGAAACTTCCACCAGTGAAGCGCAATAGTCTTTCGTGGCCATCATCAACCACTATCGGGCATCGCCTCCGTTTGAACGAATATATATTATATGTGTTTGGGCAAACCCGGCGGCCCCTGGCGGTCTCCAGGGCTAAAATTTGCCCCGGAAGCCGCCCTGAGGTGCCAAGCACTCCCTCTATCTAAGCGACTGAGTCTATGGAGTGGGTGGGTGGGGCAAAAGCGCGTTTCTGGCTGAATCCTAAGGGATGGAGAAACAGGAAGAGATGATGGGGGAAACAGAAGGGGAAACGGCCTATTTATCCCCTTTTCCCTGCTTAATCTCCTTGTTCTCTAGCGGTCGGCATTGGCCGAGCCAAGCCGGCTAGCCACCTTCGCTTGCCGATAGCCTCCAGTCAAGCTGGACCTTTTAAAACTAAACATCCGGGTTCAAATATTGTCCAAATGTGCTTGAAGGTTATTACACCGTGTGTAACATGGTCTGCCTTCCTTTCTAACGTGTCTCTCAATTGGTGTTCGAGCGTACTCCATAACAGATCGAGATGAATCTTGGCTTCCGGGTCTTGCTCTGCCTGTCTGGCCGTTTCTAGCTGCTCCCACCTGTGAACGAAAGGCTCAAAGGGTGCTTCGAATTCCAATCGGCCCAGTCCGGTGGTAATACCGGGGTAGTCTTTAAGGACATTTCCTAGGATTCTCTTCAGGATCGGACTCTGCACGACGATTGAATCAATCGTGAGTTTCTTGTGACTATCGCTACTTTTCCGATTGCGAACAAGCAGAGCATAACACAGAGTCTCCGAGTTCTCAGCAGGTTCTTCAATATAATCTGGATAGCTCTCGGTCCAATCGCGGTCTCCGTCTTCATCCGCCTTAGTCTGGTAGAGGTTCTTGATATCGCATCGCATGCCAGTGGATTTCTTCACATCTGGTTCGCTGGTCAATAGAACGTACTACGTTGGGTTATGGCTTATAGAACTACCATCGGTTTCTTCCACTTCGTTGATGGAATCGTCACTAACTCTGCGAGTGATGGCTCTTATTCTTATCATCTTACCCATTCTAGCGTCTTGAGTCCGGGATAGTTCTTTTGGGCGTACGATAGGCCAGCGCTGCAAAGGAGAATTTTGAATATCTCAGAATCTATTATTTACAGCATGAATGGTAAGGAAGGCAAATGAAGGACTATATAGACGGAGGTTTAGGCAAGCTTGTCATCTCACCAGGCATAGGCATGGTTGCTGCCTGCCTAACTTCCTTGCCGGTTTGTTGCTGCGCGAATCCTCCGATGCAGCACAGCCACGGTTCGTGGCGTGTACTTGGCAAACTAGCATGTTGTTCAAAGAGCATGAGTCACATCAAAGTTTTACAGGATCGGTGGGAATCAAATGAGCCAGTAGACCTGCAGTGATCTGCTATCTAGGAAGAAGCCTCATGCAAGTGGCAGACAGCGCACCACATATTTTCATAAGGCGTATGTGAAATTCGATCAGGTGTAAGTGGTGTATCTCGGTAGCTCGTTCAAGGGCTGGCAATCCATAAGCGCAGGAGTCTTTACCTTCTGTCGGCGGTGGAAGCAGGTGAAGGGCTCCATTAGCATGACTAAGCATGCTTCAGCCTTGAAAACGTCATGTCAGTAAGCAATGATAACCATGCAAAAGTCGTTGCCGATTTTCAAATTGATCGATCCCCACCAAAACATAGGCATTGTACTACCAAAATCACGAGAAAATCACTCACTTCTATCATCTAAAATTCAGTAGAGCGTTCATCACGCTGATAACACTGCTTCACCCTATCCTGCATGCTAGCCTTGCCTGTTTTTATCCTCCTGACATCTGGTTTGCCTTTGAAACTTTATATTATGCACTCATCATTGATTCTCTTCAGTGTTATCTTATTTCATTCATTCTCTGTTGCCTTTCTGAGCTGCCTGTGATTCATAGAATGTTTTAGCTTAACTCGTGACTTTAGCATACATCAAACGTTTTCTATCGAATTTAAACCAGACGAGTGAGAAGATCAGTCATCGATATAATTCAGCTCGTAATCGATCTTTCTGTAGCATGTTATGTTTTCTTTCGAACGTATATCAAGTGAGTCATCATTATCTTCTTGACATCGTTGAGCGTTCTTCTGACGCATGTTCTTTTCAATCTGTGAGAAATTAACGTGCATTTCAAGGGATGACCTATGATAGTTCAAGGTATAAGAGCGCGTCTCCTTCGGTGAGACCGATAGAACGTTGCGAAGGTGGGGTAGTAGGCGTTGCGATGAGAAGGTAGTAGGCGTTGCGATGAGAAGGTAGTAGGCGTTGCGATGAGAAGGTAGTAGGCGTTGCGATGAGGAAGTAGTAGACGTTGCGATATGCTACAGAGTTTCCTGCAGAAAACTCTGTAGTAACTGATGAATCAAGTTGCATGACGGATAGTAGTGCAAAGTCATCAAGGCCGTTTGCAATTCTTTCCACTATGTAGACTCCCCCATGTTCTGGAGCCTCGATGATCTGCTTTCCATGCCTGTTGTGCTTGTACAGCCCCTTTTCATCGAAGCTCCCCCGCAGACCCTTCTGACACATCCTCCTTCCAGAGAAGAGATTTGTTCCGAGCTTAGGAACATGAAGCACAGAGGACAAAGAGACTGAATTGCCATGACGATCTTGCATGACTGCTGTGCCACAATGGTTGGCATACAATTTCCCCCCTCCGACCTTGATCCTGCGCCTTTTGATTCGAACTAAAGGGCCGCTGAAGAGTCGGAGTTGGTCAGTCATGTGTGAGGAGGCGCCGGAGTCTGCAACCCAATCGGACTTGGGGACCTTACTGGCGACCTCCTTTGACGGGGCTGCGATTTCCTCGCAGTCCTCATCATCTGTCTCGCTGTCGGATGGCCCCGTTGCCTCGTCTTCCGCGTTGTAGGCTCGGTGCTTCTTGTGTTTGCCTTTTAGAAGTTTGGCAAGGGTTTGGAGATCATTAGAACTCTTCTGCATCCTTTTCTTGTCCTTGCGTTCCTTGACAAGCTTCTGGGCTGCTGGTAGGTGAGAACAATCAGCTAACCGATATTCTCATGCTTTGACTGGCTGTCTTACTAGAATGATCAGGACTGTTAGACGTTTGAGGAATTTGCACAATTATTCATGTAATAGAATATCAACCTGTCATACGCACCTAATACTGTAAGTCTATATACATAATTCATGCTGGCGATATCTATAAAAAAACAGGTTCTGACCACGACTGGTCGCTGGTATTACTCCGTTTGTTGGGCTTGAGATACCTCTCGTCCTTCTACTAGAGCTGGACTTCATACACTGAGTCAGTCGGCTTCTCGCTAGTCGTGCGTATCTTAGTGAGCTCGAAAGGCGTGCGCTTAGAAGTACATGTGTGGACTTGAATCTCTGGGAGTTTGAGGTGAAAGTCGTTGTTCTTGACTCTTGATAGATCGGTGAAGTTCCGTATAATCTATATCAAAGATCCCTTGAGGTTTGAGTGTTTACCTTCAAAGATCATGCCCAAGATATGTATTATCAGCTCACTGTCCATCGAGTTCGGCTTCGATTAGACTCTCCGTTCCTTGTTCATAGGTCCACATTTTGACGACCTTAAGCCCCACGGATTCCAAGAGTCCTCGCCACTGCGTCTCCGTACGTTCGCGTACGCCTCCAAGAACCATCATAAGCCAGTCCATGGACGTTATCGACCATGCAGCGCCCTTATTAGAGACGACATTCTCATTGATAAGTACCTTGGAATAGTTTGCCCTCATCGCAGGGACAAGGTTACTCAGGATCTTGCGACATGTATCGTCATCCCAATCATGCAGCACGGAATGAAGGTAGTAAGCTTTTGCCCCTGCATTATTTTAGCTGGCGATTGGCTCTTTATATCGTCCCACATACCTTGGATGGGCTGAGGAGTAAAGAAATCATGAACAGTTGCTTCAAAATCTTGCTCGGACTTCGAGATATGCGTAATGACTTCCGCCCGTTCTTGCAGAATCAGACGTCCAGGTAAGTCTGTATGTTTAGCTTTGAACTCTTTCAAGTCATGGCCGATACCACCTCCAACATCCACGAGCAGGACGGCATCTTCATTATCACTCAGCCCTTGACCGAGTCTTTCTGCAACGGGGTAGAAATCAGTCTCCATCCAGCTGCGCTTTCCTTGACGATAACCACTCATGTAGTTGTTGAATTGTTCCACGTAGCCGTTTTCGCTCAGCCAGTCCCAGAAAGGTACCTTCGTATCGTGTGCATACTGAAAAGGACCGTCTGAAATGTCTTTAGGATTTTTGTAGTCTGCTCGCGCAAGATAAGCCGGCAATTTGTGAAACGAGGGTCCGACGACATCGTAACTGCGAAGACTGTTACGTTACGATCTGAACTTTGAAAGGAAGAAAGAAAAACCAGTATGTGACCCCGTCACGATATTTCGGCTCTGTCAATGCCTTCGAAAAAGCGGTCGAGACGTAGGTATCCGCTTCTTTTTCTGCAACTATATTCATGGCCGCTAGATGTTTCATAGTACGAGCTAGTAAAGGGAAATGAGTATTGGACGACTGTCTTCCAATTCAAAGAACACTTGCCAACAAGGGAGACATCGGCTTTTGTATCTTTCGCAAGCTGAGCAGCACTCAAGCCTGTCTTATCATTCGCAGTAAGCTTGTCGAATAGCTTCAAGTCAATTGCTAATCTTGCAGCGGCAAATCCAGCGGGCTAGAGGCTCAATACTGATCAGAAGACGGATAGGCGAAAGAAGCTTTGAAGAATTACCTCAGCCCAACCAATCCTCTGGATAGTTTCGCTGGGTGTTTCGAGCGCAGCGGTCAATGAGTGAGCTAGGTCCAGCAACTCTTCTCGAGACCCAGGTTTTGCCTGAGCGAATGCTTCTCTGGTGGCAGCGATAGCGTCCAGCAAGGCCGGAGTATCAGGTTGTGGGGTCATTGTTGACGAATTTTCGCGAAGCATTCCAAAGGGTTTGGGGTCTAAGGGTGTCTGGATAATGGGCTTTGATCTGTGGTGGTTGTGCTGCACTGGATCTGGAAGGCTGTGGAGTGTGATCTGAATGGGCTGGGATTGGTTTGCGGCAACATGCGGACCCCGCCGCTCAGCCTCACGTTGCGAAACCCCAATTCGACTTGTTGCATTCGTGTGACCAATAGAGAATAAAAGAGGCTCTGAGTTGTGATACAGCTCGACGAAGTAAGAAACGATGTTAGTACTCAAGGCAAGTTCCGAAAATACAGTTCTGCTTTATCTGTGAAGCGAGGTAAAGAGCAAGAAGAGCGTCATTTTATTTATGTTGACTGCTCACACTGAAATTCTTCGAACGAGTTGCCTTAGATCTCGAAATTTCGAATTCTTGTTTCATCGCTGCGATCACTTGATTCTTCTGCCTCTCAATTCTCGATGTTCTGACAGCATAAAGCGACTTCAACATCTATCAAATCTGAACGTTAGAACATCAAAAGATAGATATTATGTGTAAATTCTTAAGAAAGCTACACACGTGATTTTTCTGATTTCAGCTTGCTCATAGCTTATTCAGCTCTTCTGACAGATATAACACTTGTGATATTCAGTCTTCAAGTTAGAAGCTTTTTTCATAGTGTCTGCACTGCCGTTCAATTCGACTACGGAGTATTAGCGTATGCAGAAAGCCATGGATTCCTTGGCATCGCAATTGTCGCGCCCCCCCCCCAAATTTACTATTGAATCCAGACATTCTTGACATTCTCAAACCTTCAACGCTCTATTGGAAAATCAATAGAAAAATCAAACCGGTAAATTTGAAGCTGTTCAA
>JAABUS010003080.1_pt1 | contig 28483 bp, 30 predicted proteins | sample 5560161 | NCBI WGS metagenome assembly JAABUS01 (sample SAMN10711885, study PRJNA513376) | rock metagenome | isolation source: Antarctica rocks | place: Antarctica: Victoria Land, Trio Nunatak nord | collected 2016-01-04
TATTATTAAATTAATCTTTTGCTTATAAATTAGATTTATAAAAATAATTTTATTTGCTATTGCTATTAAAATTATAAATTATATAAATAAATTTAATAAATATAGTTTTTTTATTTAAAAAAAAAATCTTTGTTTTAGTTAATATACAATAATTTTAAATAAATTATATTAAACTAATATATTGTTGTATTTGTATTAAAAATAATATATTATTTTATTTTAAATATTTATTGTTAAGTTTGTTTAATTTAAATATATTTTTAAAAAGTTAATCTAAATTTTTAGTTTGCAAATATAATTAAGATTAATCTTTTTATTAATTTAAAACTTAATAATTGTAATACTATTTTTATATAGTAATCGAATTTTTTTTTAGATTATTTTTAACTGCTTTTTAAAAAAATTAATTTTCTTTTTGTTAACTTTTGTTAAAATTGTTAAGCTAATTAACTAGAATACAATATTAACTTATTTTTTTTTTTTTTTTTTTTTAATATATTTGTTACAAAATTGCACAAAGTTGCTATCTAGTAACTAATATATTAAAAATTAAATTACTATATTTAACAAACTTATATTATTAAACAAACTTAATTTAGTTAGTCTATTAATTATAGTTTTATAAAAATTAAATTAAATAAATAACAAAAACTTAAATATATTGTTCTTAAATAAGTTAGAATATTTTTCGAGTTTTAAATTTTTTTCAGAATTGTTTTAATTTAATAAAATTTTTACAAAATAATAATTGTAACAAAAAATAGTATTAATATCTAATTAATCTTTATTTATCGAAAATTTCTTAAATAATTTGCAATTCTTATTAGAGTTAAATTTAATTTAATTTTTTAAAATTAATTTTTTGTTAATTATATTATAGATACAAATAAAATACAGATAGTATAGAGATTTATACACAAAAATAAGAGTTCGAAATTAAATATATTTAATATTATATAAATATTAAAAAACTTATATTATTTGCAAAACAAAATTTTTAATATCGAAAATAGATATTGTTTAAAGTATTATTTTGTTGCGTAGCAAATCTTTTAGTATACAAAAACAAAAATATTGTTTAAAAACAATAACAAAATCGTATTATAATTATTATTTTAGTAGATTTGCTAATTCTATTCTAGTAGATTTACTAATTCTATTCTAGCAGATTTACTAATTTTATTCTAACAAACTTATTAATATTATTCTAGCAAATTTACTAAATTAAAATTAAAACAATTTGTTGATTTTTATTCTAATAGATTTACTTATTCTATTTTAGCAAATTTACTAAATTGTAATTAAAACAATCTATTATTTATTTATTCTAGTAGATTTACTAAAGTATTAACAAAATTAAATATTGTTAAGTTGTATATTGTTTAAGAGATATTTATTGTTGCAACTTATTTATATTTTGCAAAATATTTGTTCTAGTAATTTTATATTTAGAACTTGTTTTGTAAAGCAAAGAAAGTAGCAAATATAAGTATTTTTAAAATATAATTTGCAGAATTGTATCTAAAGAAATAGCTAGTATTATATTAAAGTTAGAATTGTAATAACTAGTATATAGTTAATTAACAAAAATATTAACTATATAGAACTAATTATATATAGAAAATAAATATAAATACTATAGATATTAAGACGCTAGAAGTTATTTGTAGTATATTCAAGACTAGAAAGCAAAGATTCGAAGAGTAATCGAAGAGCAAAGTCTATCTAGTCTGGAATCGTAATACTTAACAATTTCAATATTAGAAATTAACTCGAATATCGATTTTTTTAAAATTAAATTAAATCGAAATAACTTAATTTTCGATTCTAACTTTTAAAATTAAATTAATATTAAGAAATACTAAAAATTAATTTAAATTAACTAGTTTTAATATATTTTAAACTATTTTGGTTATTTATTATAATAACTGCTAATATGTATTATATATATATATATTACTTTTATTAAAATATTGCATTTTTAAGAAATTACTATTTATATAATTCGATTTTCGATTTTAATATTAGAAATTAGCTTAACTTAACAATTTTAATATTAGAAATTAAATTAAATTTTCGATTCTAATTTTTGAAATCGATTTAATCTAACTCGACGCGATTAGTCTAGACTTAATCTAACAATTATTCTAAATAAATATAAAGAAAAATCTAAAAAAAAAAATTAATATAACTTATTTTTAATATCTAGTGTTAAAGATAATATACTAATATATAAGATTATATAAAGATTATACAAAATTCTACAATATACTATTAATATAATTATATATAAACAAAATAAACTTTAATTAATTTCTATATAAGAGACAAATATTTAATATTGCTATAATAATATATATATATAATTAAGATTAAATATTAATAAAATATATATTGCTAATATATTTTATAAGATAAAATAATAATAATAATATAACAAAAAGAAAATACTATAAACTTAAAAAAAATCTCTAGATATTGCTAGTACAATAATAACAATTATATCTATAATATTTTTGATTAATATATTGTATTAATCTTAAATTATAAAATTATTAAAGAGAAAAAAGAGAAATAAATAAAGAAGAAACAAATTTATAAAGTTTTTGTATTAAGAATACTTATAGTAAAAGACGCAAAAAATAGTAATTTTTATATAAAAAGAAATATTAAATTAATACAATATTTGCAAAAATATATAAAATCTTATATAAATCTATAATAGATATTAAATTAAGTAAAAATTATTGGAAAAAAAGAAAAAAATATATTATTTATAACATATATATATTTAAGTTTAAGTTTCTTTAATATATATTTTTTGTTTAAAAAATTTGTACTATTAATAAATCTTTAAAATTATAATATAATTTTGCTTTTTTTAAATTTTATAAACTTTAACAGTATAAATTTATTTAATAAAAATTTAAATATATAATAGACAAATTGTTGTTATCTTTTATAATAAAGATTTTTAATATATAAATAATAATATTTTTATTATTTAAATAATATTTAAATATTATATTGTTATTAAAAGAAGAGCTTGTTTTTATTATAAAATTTATAGGTAAATTCTAACCCGTCCACAGTTCACAAATTATATCGACATGGTCTACAGCATCTCCCTCTGCACGAATGAAATATCCACCATGTTGCTGATGCTTCGAATCTTCCTGTCGGTTCAGCGAAATTTCTGGTGGTAGCTTACCCAATCCCTCATCGTCTCCAACACCATCTTCTACATCATCTTCTTCTCCATCCCAATCTTCCTCTGCTCACCACGAAGCAAGATCTGGAACCCCCCCAATCCTAGACGCCGTCTCAACATCGACGACCTCTACATCGCCTCCGCCGTCTTCATCAGGGTCTCCGACATTTCGCTGCTGCGTGTGCCAGTTTACCTGATTCGGAACCTGCAGATGTTCGTCCGCCGTAAGATCGGTGTCTTCCTCATCTTCGGCACTGGAGGGTTGTCAGTCCCCACTCCTCACCCTTCTCTCTATCTTTCTTTTTCTGTCTCTTCCCGCCCCATTCAATCCAGCATCCGGTCCGGCTAATGAACCCACATCAGAGCTTGCATCTCCAGCATGATCCGCCTCGACGAATGCGTCGTCCTCGCCCGCACCGACGACTACACCTACCGCAAGGACGTTCGTCCTCCCTCTCTTTCACACCTTGTCACCCGCCACTAAGTCCCATACACAGCTTGGCCGAACTAGCGTGCGGCCTCATCTACTCCTGCCCCCCCTTCTTGCCCCGTTCTACCAACACGTTTCCGCCATAGCGCCCTACACCGCTCACCACGGCTCTTCCGCCCAAGCGCTCCAAGATCCAGACACCAAAGCTTCCGTCTCCCATGCCGCACGACGGGGGCTAAGCAAGAGCAACAAGCGGTGAGGGGATTGGATCCATTTGGATGATAAAACCTTGCGGACTCTGCCGAAGGGGACGACGGTGGATATTGAGCGCAGAGGGGGCGACGAACAAGCTTTTGAAGAGGCGGTGAAGGGGCGGAACGGGGGTTTGGAGAAAAGGAGGGGCTGAGTCCGGCAGGCTGTCCGGGGTGAGATTGAAGGTGCGTGAGTCAAAATGTCTACAACCTGACTTCGATATCGTCTATCATTTGATGAAGCGATAATATTTCAAGCCGGCCGACGAAAGCCATATTATACCCTCCGCTTCCCAGTGTCTGGACTGCACGATCACTTTCTGGGATCTACCAGCTAACCGCGCAGAATCGAGCCAAAGAGTTCCATCCATACTCCGGCAAAAGAATTTTCTTTTCTTTCCCTTTTTCATTGTTTCTGATTGCCCCGTCCTCAATGCACCAACGCATCTCCCCAGCAAAAAGCCCTTTCTACCCCTGTCCCAACAGCCCAACCACCCTCCCTCCATCACAACCCTCTCGACGCACATCCCATCTCCCATCTCACCTATCCTCCCCCCAAACCCTGCCCTTCTTCGTCTCCGCGCTGGCTCCCAAACCACACCATCTCCATTCACCATACTTTCCTGATTGTCTGAGTCTCTCAAAATAGGTTTCAATCCTCTGATACCCGCAAATACAAGAGTCATGCTGGTTCTAATTGGGGAAGAATAGACGGTGGTATGTGGTGTGTGATGATGATTGATCTATTGTGTGTTTGGCTTTTTGGGGTAATGTTGTCTTTGTGTTGCTGGTCATAGGTGTTTGACTGCTGGCTGGTCTGACTCCGCTGTTGTTGAGAGGAGTTTAAGAGCAGTCGTCGAGTATACTGGTGAGTATTTTTCGGCGGAAAATGTCGCGTAGTATAAATGGTTGTGATGTTCCTAAAATGCGTATATCCTCCCAGCGTGGGTTATTGACCTGACGCAAGCGAGTCTGTGAAAGTTGTTAGGGTCTTTCGCTGGATATCTCTTGATCGGAAGAGATTTGGTCACGTTTTAACCTTGTAACTTTTAACTGTTATCATATCCCTTGCCCATAAACGATTGGTAATCATCTAGTCATCCATAGTCTCTTCTTGACTCTTGACTCTTGTCTCTTACGCTTCTCTTTCTCGTCTGTTGTCTCTGTCGTATTCCTCTCTTTTCTCTCTCTTTATTCTCCTTCCCTTAGCCTTAGATTTGCATAGCTTCAGAGGGTAGATACTGCGATAGAGAGGTCGTGCTAGACACGGGGATAGGGTGTGCGAGCCACGGGAAGAATGGTGATTGTCTCGAGGAAAGGCTTTCATGGAGGGTTTTCTCGGTCACTCAGCTGTAGAGAGAAGCGTGTGCTGCGAGATCAAGCTGCTCAAGATAACACCTACCTAGAATTAGAGACCCATGAACTACTCGACATAAAATACTCTTTGCCCCACCCAGGAAGTAGCAACTCATCCACACACTCGTAACATACTCTCTTCACGTCCCGAATATTTAAGCCCACCTAGCACCACCCCTCCCGCTCCCCCTTCTGCCTCCTCCAAAGCTTGAACCCCCCCGGCACCAATCTCTGAAACACCCCCCTCCGATCATACCGCCTACTTACCCCCCTCAAGAACTCCACATTCACCTCACCATAGCTCGCGACCGGGTCTTGCGACTGCAGCGCGTAGTTCAGGTACAGATACTCGTTGTACAGATCCTGGGAGCGGGCGTAGGCGATGGCTTGGCGGAGGAGGGATTCGGTGGCGGTCGTGATGGCGGGGTCGTCGGTTGCGGAGCGCCATTGGATCGTGAGATCCAGCCCTGGGGGAGGGGGTGTGGGTATTAGCTGGTGTTATGTTTGGGAAAGGTGCGTGGGGAAGGAAGGGGATGTAGGAGACTTACAGACTAGGTCTTGGCTTCCGTCGAGGCCGAGCACGTTTCCGCCGTTGGCGGCGCCGCGGCTGGTGATGGAGCAAGGCATGGGTTGGAGGACGATGCTGGCTTGGAAGGCTGCGACGGATTGTACGGGCTGGTAGGCTACTTCGGCGAGGGAGAGGATCTGGGCGAAGAGGGTTGCATTGTTAGCGAAGGTCGCGGTGCCGAACAGTTGCCTTTTCACGAAGGTTAGTCAATTGTGTCATTGAAAGCTTGGAGATGTGCATACCGGTAGCCATTTGGGGTGCCGGCGCCGGTTTCGATCGTGATATCTGTAAGGTTGGTGATGCGCATGGTGTTCGAGTACTGAGGCTGTTGGCTGGTGAAGTTCTGCAATGCAGGGGGATATTCCTGTGCTTTAGTGTAGGTATATTGGTTCGCGACGAATTCAGGTCCTTTGGGGCCAATGATGTAGGCATTGATGACTGATGCATAGTCATCTACCCCCGCACCCGAGGCGCTCGTGAAATCTTCGAGTGCTTGGAGTTGGGTAAGTACGCTTGTCCATGGGTAGATGATGAAGCCGCCCCATAGCTTGCCTTGCTCGAATGTCTTAAGGTCGAAGCGAGTCACGATGCCAAAATTGTTGGTCCCGCCTTTCAACGCTTTGAAGAGGTCCGAGTGGTCGTAAGCGTTGGCATTGACGATCTCGCCAGAAGCGAGGACAATCTGGCGTCCTGTTAGTGAACCTTACTGGAAAAGACCTAGTTTATACATTACCTCGTAATTGTCTACATTATCGCAGACAAAGCCGTATCGGGATGCAAAGTAAGAGTTCCCGCCTTGTCGTTGTCAATATAACCTACTACTCCCATTCCCAGGACGTACCTCCGAGAGTCAGGCCTCCAACACCAACGTCATTCACGCGTCCACCAGATACCGCAAGATTCATTGTGTCCAGTTTGAAGTAGACATCCTGCCATCGTGCACCACCGCCAACGGACGTTATGCTGTTGTCCTCTGACACACTGACAGTGTTCATGGCGCTAAGATCAATTGTGACACCATTCTGTATATTGGCAGCTCCAGCCCAGGACATATGACCACCACCTCGGACAGCAAAGTGGCAATGCAAGTGGGCTAAGACAGCCACGGCACAAGAAATCTCCTGAGCATTATTTGGCGTATATCTGCAGTAGGGTCTGACCGAAGACTCTTGTTGCGTCCACTGTCATAAATATCAGCGAGCTTTCCGCCCAGGACATAGATAGCCTGAGGATGTTGCTCACATATCCTCGACTCCCGTTCTGCTGGTTTTGGAAAGCTGCTGAGTCGGCGAAGGAGACCTGGTCGTTAGGAAAGAACCAGCCTGAACCGCAAGTACTTTTCAGTATTTGGCACTACCGGATCATACATGAACAATGCTCAGGCCTTAACATGGAGGCAGGCTTCACTTACACATCTTCTGCTTGCCTCCGTCGATGCAGTCGTAAGTTCATTTCGACGCCCGTGGCAATTACCATGGAAGCCACAGACTACAACAGAGAAGCATAACGCGAGACAAATCTTCATCATATTTGATACGGGCACAATCCAGGCCAGAGACAACCAAGAATGCCTCTCCGCTGTCCACAAAGAGGCCAAAGGTTCAAGTCGATAGAACAAAGGAATCAGGGTCCGTTTGTGATGTTATTTAAATTGGAAGGAGGAAGTGACGAGATCTGAGATATCTCCACATTCCGAGAACACGTGGGAATTAGGTAAGTAACACAGTAATGACTCTAAATGAGAAGCTCCGAGGCATAGTCTCTCGAACGAAGGAAAGAAAGAACAGTCTGATGTACCGCCCTCTTTGAAACGCGACGTCGGTATTTGCATGCAGTCAGGCAGGCGCAGGGAGTACAATGGGCTCAAAACGATAGCCCGTAGAATGCCAGGGATTCAATGATCGCCAACAGCGTTAAAGAGCCACGCGAGAGGGATCTCACAGACGACGATCTGTCGCATGGCTGATCACCAAAAGATCTGGTTTGCAAATGGTGCAGATGCGCTGAATGCATGCATCCATGGCGAACAACTCCGCCACCTGCAGAAGCCTTTGCGTGTTTGACACAAGCCGAGCTGTACGTCCGATACGAAGTATCAAGCAGGCCTTCTATCGTTATGTAGCCGCAAGCGAAAGTCTTTAAAAGGTAGGATAGGAGAATTAGTCGAGCGTCACGATCTCCAATCAACATTGCCTGGATTGCCACTTTTGACCCGAGAAAAGTCAAGTAGTTTCTGTAGAAATTTGATCTTGAGAGAGGTCTAGCGATAACAGAGGAAGGAGCGTTGAAGACTTTGATATGTACTTGCTGGCGCGATTGGATTAACCTTTATGTCACGTGCGATGCTTGAAGGTGAGACGGCCAGGTTTGCCCCCATATCTTGTCTCAGTGTCCAAGCAACTTCGCAATCTTTCGCATATGTTTGCACGGTAGGATCTCGCCTAGGCTACTGCTCGTAAAAGTAGCAGCGACAATCGAGTATTCCAGTCCCTCATGATCATGCTGTGCTCGATGCTTGCTTGACCAACGCAAGGTAGAAGATTGACAATGTACTTCGTATCTGTCCCTCACTGGATGTGCTTGCTTTCCAATCCTTGCTTAAGTGTTGTGCAAAATGCACCGGAACCATTATATGAAGGCAAGGGACTATTTTCGTCGTAATGCAAGGGGCCTGGTTTTTCTTCCTTTACGCGCACGTGTTGTACCTCATTAATACTTACCCTCTTCCATATGAACATGCTATTCCTTCGTTTTTCTTTGCAATCATAGCACCGATGACGAACATTGGTAGCCTCACGCCTTCGCTCTTGTTGGTAAGCAATCCTTGAGAATATTCAAATGAAGAGAAACTCAACCCAGCCCAGGGCTTGATCTGGCTATCCGTCGCTATTGCCATTCTTCTTACCATTATTAGAACAGCAATCCGTATCTGTGTTTACCGACGTCTCTTCGCCGACGATGGCGCTGTGTATCTTGCACTTACAATCCTTGTTAGCATGGGGGTCATGTACCAGATCATTACGCCAACGATGTTCGAACTTGAACGGCTATTGACACCAGGAGCAGTGCCATCAGCGAACTTCGTGCAGGAGGCAGCATTATTTCTCAAATTGCAATTCGCCATTATTATCTTGTTCTGGACGACTCTCTGGGCTGTCAAGCTCTCCTTTTTGCTGTACTGTAGAAACCTGTTAGCTGGGCTACCCAACCAGTTGTTCTGGTGGTGGTTGGTCTCTGTGTTCGCTGGAATGGCCTATCTTGGATGTTGGGCTACGCAACTGGCCTCCTGCGCTCCGATATCCAACTATTTCCACCTAGGTACGACTGTTATCATCGATAATGGTTAAATTAAACACTGATCGCTCAAGGTGCCTGTGAAACAAAGCGAGATATCTGGGTGTCCAATTTCAGTCTTTACTACGCAACAGCGGTGGACATCCTATGCGACCTCCTCATCATGGCTCTACCACTTCGCCTCCTTTGGAATCTTCAGATTAATCGGCAGCAGAAGTCGACACTTGCGGCAATTTTCTCACTCGGGTTCGTCGTAATTGTTTTTGCTATCGTACGGGTGATTGAGACGAGTGCTTCGATACACCATGTTGATCCTATCTGGCTTGCTCTATGGTCGATGATTGAAGCAAGCGTGGGTGAGAAAAGACTGCAGCTGCCATGGAACAAACCTTCCTCTAACAGATCTTGAAACAGCTGTGGTCGTGTCCTGCCTTCCCTCTTTCCGGGTCTGGACCCGCGCGAGTCGATCAGCCTCTGCCTATAACCGACGAAATGTTTCCACCAGTCGCTCCCGGTCACACTGTTCATCGAAGCGTGCTTGGCGTCTAAAGCCCATCAAGCACGGAGCAACATCATTCGGAAGTGGCGGTCACGGTGGTGGCGGTCCTTTACCAACCGAGCACTATGCTGGCGCTGAGCGCGTTGATCCGTTCGCTGGGGACCACGAAGCTGAGGAGTCGGCACGAGGAGATGGCAGTAAGGAGTACATCTTGCCGAAGATGCCCAGAGAGGGCGTACACGTCAGGAGTGATGTGATGGTCGATTTCAACTAGATGGGCGTGTTGGAGGACCTTCGGACGGTCTTGCTTGTATGCCACAAAGATGTACTGAGGATTTCATCCCGGAGCACAGAGTCTGCGGAGACGCATACAGTCACAGTGACTTAGGTTGAAACGCTGAAGTCTTCTCGTTGACTGCTGAAATGGCGTCTGTCATCTCTTTAATGCCTCGTATATTCCGTCCTCTTCCTTGGGTGCTCTTCGTCAGGCTACACCAGTGTCACCCAATGCACCAGCTCCGCTTCGCCAGAGTCTTCACAGTTTCGACATAGTCTTACGCTCTCTCCTCATGATCCGCCGACGAAGATCTTCGTTGAAATTTCCTCTCCGTAGCACACCAGTCCCTCCTGTTAGCCACAACGACAGACTTTCCGCACTACGCCTACCACCCAGTAAGGTCAAGAATAATCTACAGCCTTGAGGTCGTTGAGTCGTCTGGCGCTTGTTTCGTTTAGCTGAAGCCAGTGGCTCACAGCAGTATTTTCCACACCCTGCTATTCGGCTTACAGGAGATTCACATCTCGGTCCTCGACCTACATTGCAAGGACCTGCACCATGTAGGGTAGCCCGCACTTCCTCGGCTCTTTGATGGCTCCGTCCGCGATCGCGTGCCACTTATCCGGGGCTCCTCAAGTGGGGACGTGCGGGTGGGCGACAACATATAAAATGGCCGAGTCTAAGGTTCTGAAATCAAAAGGAACACATGCGAGAGAGGGTAGGGGAGAAGCAGGATTGGCGGGATAGGTAGCTGGCGTCGTGGGTCGAGAGGTTAAGTATGTGGGTGGAGGAGGTTCGTTTGCTCGATATGGAAGAGGCGAATAGAGAGGAACATGCCAGCTCCCATTGGATTACTGTTGACTGTTGGAGAATGAAGATGGCCATTGTAGAGGGCTAGGGTGGATGAAGGTGTCTTGAGGTGTGCTCGTACTCCCGGTAAATTAGGGGCACCGCGGCTAGCTGAGGCGGGGTTTAGCCGCCTAAAGGGGCGCCAACCTGAGAGCCTTCAGTGAGACAGCTGGCCGAGTGCTTTCTGATTTTGGGCAACGTTACGGGACACTTTCATGTGACCGGCTACGTCCTTATCTCTCTACACGATGCGATCGAGACAGTCGAACTCCACATTGCCTAGAACTCGGGCGGCTGAAGCAGGAGCGTAAGTGAGGATCGGCCAGGCGAAGTCTCGACATCTTCGTGACTTTGTCTTCACTTCCCTTCATCAAATTATATACTGGTACCTCGTGCCGTTCTTGGCTCAGAATTGACTTCCTAAAGTCGAAGCGCTCAAACACACGTGTGTCAATGATGGCATCCCAAGAAAAGCAATGCCAGGATTTCGTCAACGCATGCCTACGGAAGCGTGTCTCCCCAGAAATGTATGGAGTACTCGTCACCACGTTCCAGGATAAATACCCAACGCTACGCTGCCGAACCCTGCTTATTGTCCTTTTCAAGCGAACATTGGTCGATGGTGCAGATGACCCCAGAGTACCATTGTATGTGCGGGAAATGCTGCGCCTGACGATAGCCAGTCTGGCAGAGGTTCTGTCAAGCTTACTGCCTTCTCCATCAGAGCCATCTTCAAAAGGACACAATACGTACCGTGATCAGACAATGCTGGAAGTTGGTAGCGCGCAGAAGCCGACATTGCAGGGTCTGGTTTTCCAGATGTTGATTCTTGAAGTATCAGAGGGTTTGTTAAAAACAAAACAAGATGTCAGAGCCGCATTGAAGGCACTGATAGCTTGGATGTCATTGTTTCCTGGGTCAACCTCCTTGGGCTATCTGGTATACGCGGTTCTTGGTATGTCAATCACTCAAGAGACACTTAGTGAGGCGTCAACGAAAGGTAACCTGAAAAACAGTCTCTGATTAGCAACATTTAAACGAGCGCTAACGTTCTCAGCTTAGGCTTGAAGAAGTCATTTGGACGTGCCCTGTCCCCACTAGTCCCTCAACTTCTGCAGACGAACATGCATATTGCCACCGCCTTAGACTTCTGGCAAAAACAATGCAGCCTAACCGACGTGGCCGCTGCTCGACCTGCTGATCAGGCCTTCGGGACTGTCAACATGGGGTCTTTCTCTTTCCAAGAGAACTTTCTGCATACGCCATCAGTAACAACAAGGGCAGGTACTTACGTTTATCTCAATGCTTTGGTAGGTACTGGGTACATCTGAGCTCTTTTGCGCATTGTTAACAGCAACAGCTGCACGCTCGTCCCTTGTTCGATGATTCAACGGTGATGAACTATCTCAATTCAAGATACAAGGTATTCCATACTAATGTCTCCTGGCCTTTCTTTGTTTAATGGCTTGTAGGGCGATTATACTACCCTCGTCATCGACCTCATCCTAGCATCATTCGATGTCCTTGCTAACGCCATGTATCTTTCGGAACCAACGGAGTCACTAACTTTGCTCAGGTCCTATCTCGTAAATAAACTGCCCGTTTTCCTTTTAAACTATGCTAGCATGATGTTCGAACCCATGACAGTTGAGTATTGCATTAGTCAAGCTCTTGCCCACGTTGACCCAACGGCATTTCCTTCATTCTCGCAAATGTTCGATATTCTTGGCCGTAACAGTGTGTCAGAAGCGCGACAAGAGTTCCTATTTGCTTGTGCTTTGCATCAACTCATCCCCGAGCAGAATATCGAGGGCCTACTGGGGGATGTTCCTATGCAGAGCCTACCTGCTGGTGGTAGATGTACAAAGCATGACTTAGTAGCACAGTGCACGGCAAACCCGAGCAGAATCGAAGAGCTTGTTGTGGAGCTTGAGAACATGGAAGGTAATGCTGGCGAAATTGCTAGCGCTCTACTAGAGGTACGTTACCAAAGACGTGTAGTTCCAAAACGCTGTTATCGGACAGTCACATTCGAAGGTTTAAATCGGAGTCACCATTGCAATGAAGAATCGAGCATGCTGACTCTGGGTTTCAATCAGATAATGCAGACTCTTTGTACAAATAACGATACCATGACACTGAAAGGATTGTGTAATGCGCTGTCACGGCGCCTGGGGGCTTTAGATGTGATCATGCTCTTCAGTACACCGGAGTATCTACTAAGGCCGCTATGCAACACATTGGACAACTGGCAGATTCACGAAGATCAAGGTTTGCCGATTCTGCTCAACCTGTCGGTCTTTACAGCTGACAAGAGCAAAGGCGAGAACCAGCCCGTATACGACGAGTTTGGTAGCATCCTGTTGTTTGTTATGTTGGTGAACTACCGATTTGATCTCCAACGACATGACCTTGGAGTCAGCGATTCAAGCTCATTCATACTGCACTATGTACGAGTGGCGAGTGCCGAGAAGAATTTTGATGAGCTAACAGAAAAGGAGAGCAAGCTCCTAGGCGCCTGGGTGCGTGGTCTATTTGAAGAGAATGAAGGCATCAATGATGAACTTATGGCAGCGTCGAGACCCATCGAATTTCACCTGGTGGTCGCTACGCTTCTTGATCAGAGCCTGAAAGCTTGCCAGGCGGGCTTCTTGGCGATGTCGACGCTCAAAGACGGGTTAGAATGTAAGCCGGAATGTCTTCAACGCCTTACTGCGCTTCCTATTTGTTAGCCCTGTCAATTCTGGTATTACCTAATATGATGAAATCAAGTCTAAAACTTGAGTCGCGGATGGACCAACATCCTGATGCTAAATGAAAGTTTATTTTCTATGTTTTAATTTCTGACAATACGTGCCCCCAAGGCTCTTCTCTTATGGCTCAGCTTTAGTCCAGCATATAAAAGTCCTTACAATGGCTGACTCACACTTAGATCTCCTCGAACCCTTTCTTCCTTCCCTCATCGCCGGTCTGACCTACTTCGCCCACAAGATCTGGGAAACCACCGAACAATCCACGAGTCTTGACATTTTTCTCCCAGCACTCACCACACTTGTCAAGCCCCGTTCCATTTCCTCTGATTCGGCAGCCATGCACTCCGCCGTCCTGTCTATCGTCGCCAAACCCCTTGAGCACGCTCTGCAGCACGCCCAACGCCGGCACCCGCGTCGCGCAGACATACTTCCCTTGCTCGAAGCTCTTAAACCTCACGCGCACAAAATGCGCGGCGATACTACCGCCTTCGCAGAACTTGAAGCCTGGTCCGCCACCCCCGGCGGAAGCCTCCCAGCGTCTCTACGGCACACCCTCCGGAGCCTAATTCTCTGGGCCAGTCCCTCCAGCACAGAACTTTGCCCGCCGCATTATACCCATCGCCAACTCATCCTAAGTCTCCAGGTCCTCGGCGCCAAAACCGTGCTCAGCAACCTCATCGACGAACTCATGCTGCACGTCACCTCTCCTGACAGTCTCGACGCCGCCCTCGACGTCATCGTTACTATGATTTCCGCGCCGCAAGCACGCTTCCCAGATGCGATAGCCACAACAGACCTGAACAGCGCGCTTCCGCTACGGCGCCAGCTCAGTCTTCGGGATGCGCTGAAGATGCTGTTTGACGAGGCGGATGAGATTAGTAAGAAAGATGTCAATCGCGCGAGTGTGATTGTAAGGCTGCAGCGAAGGGTCGATACCTTAGTCGGAAGGGGGCATGAGGCGGGCCAGGGAGTGGAGGGTGGGCTGGAAGCAGGGGTGGGGATCAGTGGGTTGGGCACCGCAGTAGAGCTAGTGACCGAGGGAATCATGGGGAATGAAACGGTGAAGAAAGCAGACGGCCTGCCAACCGTTGATATTGATGATGTATTGGAGCAGGTAACGGAGGATGCGCAGATGTCCGCGGCAGGCTTTATGACTGGTGGTGATATGGGACAGAATGATTTCATGACTTTGGGATGACAGGAATCAGGTGGTTTGCTTTAGATGCACCGAGTCTTCGGCTTTGGAACTTTTGGAGTAAAGTGTAAGATGTAAGGATGGTACATTCTACATGCAGCTCGCAGTCGAGATCAAGTACTTTTGAGACGCTAATCACTGGCTTTACCGTTCATTTTGGGCAGATATCTTACCTAGACTAGGTTATAGTAGAGTAAACGCGGACAAGCAACAACCTTTTTAGGGGCCTCTGGGCGCCTCGCTTGCGCTTATTTGGGTGGCCGTCCCCTATTTTATCACGCTTGACGCCCCCAAGTTACACCACTTCAGCTTCAGACGGTCCCATGAAACCTCTGGGCGCTCATAGGCCAGGGGAGACATGAGCACTTTCGAGTAACTATCATTCGTTCACTACCTCCGCATTGTGTAGCTAAAGGTTCCTTCAGCCTGCAGTACTGGCCGAGAATGATGAAGCTCACTCTCTCATTCATAGTGTCCACAATCTCGTTCTAATTTTACAACATTTACGCTCTTCCAGATGACGCGCCGAAAAGACCAAAAGCCAGGTTCAGGTCCAAGAGACACAGTTTTAGACAAAGCATTCCCGGGCTCATCAACTTCGAAGCCATTAGAAGGCACTCCGGAGAGATCATCACTGCCCACCACCATGGAGCCCGTATACACTTGGGAAGAGGATCCACGTCCAGCTAAGCGTAAGAAGACAACGAATACAGAAGATGCTTATCATCAGACTTCTATGATCCTCAAAGCTGGCCCACAGGAGGATATTCCTGATGTAGCCAACAGCGGAGTTGCGGCCGCCAACCTCTCCACCGACCAGCTTCACTCCGAGCTCCGTCATCTCCAGGACATATTCGAATTCACCACGATGTCTATCGTATCCTCCTCAAAGATGGAACAAAAAGTTCGGAACCTTCTGTTGCGCACGAAGCGGCTATCAGAGGGAACAAAGCCTGGCGTTGTGATCCTCACTGCCAAAGCGGATGTGGCGTCGAAGATGGTGGGCATCGTCGAAATTGCCAAGCGAACAATCCGGCAAGAAGGCGGCAAGTGGTGGCAGTACTCAAAGCTCCATTCACAGGTGATCGAATTGAAGAAGAAGAAACCGAGGCCGAAGCGGGCAGAAGGTGGGAAGACCCTGCGAGAATGGGCCCATGAACAAGAAGAGAAGGGGGAACGTGTCTCAGAAGGAATGAAGGAGAATCACAATGGCGATCATGACATGCCTGACGACCAGGAAGCTAGATTGGATGATTTGGAGAAAGAAGAAGACGAAGACGAGGGAGCATTTCAGACCATGGGCCGACATCAGGTCATGGCATACGATGAAAACAGGAATAGGATGCGAGCAATCCCGATCATGACCATCTATCTGGCGCAAGTACCTGTACCGGTGTTGCGGAGTACTTGCAGGTAGCCAGCGCCACGTTCTGACCCCCCTATCTGTTCATTGACTGACAGGTGAACAGCGAGCAGACTAATTCGTAGCAAGTCGCTCAGCTGCCTCTGTACCCGTCTCCATACCACCAGCTATATGCTACATCCTAGGAATTGAGGAGCACATTCAGCGGTTTCAACATCGGAAAAGTTCGAGAGTTGTTTTGGGAGGGCTTGCTGTCAGCTTTGATTGATACCCCTTATAGCAATGCGGCAAACAACTATCTCCTACAACCATCCACCAGAGTCTGTACCTACTCGTCGTAGTTCCCGTAACCACCCAAGATCCCCCAAATCCCCATCTTTATTCTCCATAACGCCTGATATCAACAGTCCCCCTCCCAGTTCCACCCATCGCCTCTATTTACCATCTCCAACCTCATCCATACTCCCCCTCCTCCCCTTCCCTAACCCCTCACCTCCCTCCCCCCGCCCCTAAACCTCAACACCAAATTCACCACCACCGCCGCCAGCAGCGCCCCGGCCAAAAACGTCGGCCCCCACCGATCATCGAAGCCACCCTGCCCCCTCATCCGTATGCTCCGCGCCCGCCAATGGTACGTCACCAGCGCATACACCATTGTCGCCATCGCCACGCCCATGAATATCACAGCGGCGGTGCGGCCCACGCTGTCACCGAAGTTTAGGAGGCCGATGGAGAGCCCGCCCAGGATGACGGTGAAGTTGAGCCAGGAGAGGAAGGTGCGTTCGTTGGCGAAGAAGACTTTGGGCTCGACGCGGATTGGGAGGGCGATTCGTTTGGGTGTGGTGGGGAGGAGGGGGTGGGTTGACATGATGATGATGATGGAGGTGGAGGAAGGGTAGGGGGAGGCAGGCGAGGAGGGCGGTGAGGTCGCTGCGCGTGGGGCTGTAGCTGAGGCGAGCTGGGGAATTTAGTTGAGGGCCTCGAAGTACCTGATGATGGTGGGGGGATTACTTTTGTTTGCTTTTCTTACGGGTAGAGGCTGAAAGGGAGGTTTTGTTGGTGGCTAGTCTGTGACTGAAGAGATGTATGTGTAAGTATGTACAGCGAGAACCTGAATATGAACAATTATGTATTGGTGCTGGAATTGGACCCAATCCAACCTAAGGTGGGGGATCCACTGTGAGTACCTCTTGCGAAGATGAGATGAATTGTGTCTAAGGGTTGTCATAGGGCTGGAGTGGGGCTTGGCAAAGGTACAACACCTCAGTCCACATCCTTTCTCTCATGCGCTGGTGCCAATGGGTCCTGCTGCTTAAGGTATCTCAAAACAAGCCTCCCCCGGCTCCCGAGCATCTTCCACTGGATGAACGATGTTGTTGACCGTTTTTGCGCTTTGGCGATGTGCCATGATTGAATTGTTGCTTTTTTTAGCCCAGCTCCTGCAACTCGCACCCTGCCAGCGTACCTCATGGAGAAAATCTGTTAGGCCTGATTTCAGCCAATCCGCTTTGATCTCAATATAAAGCATCAGGAAGGTATGGAGGATCGTTGTCTAATGAACCCCGCAATGCCTATCGAAGCCAGACTTGAGGACTAGAGTGCAAAGAGCAGCCCCGCAGAATTCGAGCTGACGATCCTTTTTCTCGGTCTTCTCATGTTAGCTGAGATCACCGTTGCCTAGCTGTGAGCGAGCTTTTTCGAGGTCCAGTCCGCGCCAGCCAGGCTTCAGCTTCTTCTTATATATCCATGTCGACTGTTGACGTTGGCTTGTCAATTTCAATATACCATTCACATTGCTGCTGTTCGCTTCTCTTGTTTTCAGGTTGTGCGCTCAATAAGCGCGACCATGTCTCTCTTGGTACTGCGATTTCTCTCTCTTTGTTCGTGCATAGCATCAGTAGCTGGACAAGTCAACCTACTGACCTACGTTAATGGTGGCATTGGCGACATACTGGGATCTTTCTTTGGTGCTTCCGGCACAATTGCGAATTATGACTATGTCGTCGTTGGCGGGGGCACTGACCGGTTTGACGTTAGCCACCAGACTCGCTGAAGATCCCAAAATCAGTGTTGCTTTCATTGAAGCTGGAGGCTTTTACGAACTCGACAACGGCAACAGGAGCGTAGTGCCCGGATACGCGAACTACTACACTGGATCAGACCCCAACAACTATCAGCCATTGATAGATTGGGGGTTTTCGACAGTCCCACAGCCAGTATGCGCTTGAACATTTCACTCTTGGATTGCTCGTGAGCTGATTGCGTTTTCTCGCGTAGGCTGCAGGAAATCGTACTGTGCACTACGCAAGGGGCAAGACTCTGGGTGGTTCTTCTGCTCGGAACTACATGATATATCACCGGTCGGTCGTTGCACCCCTCCATCGACAGCTTGTCGATGGAAAGCATTTCTGATTGTCAATGTCTAGACCGACGAAAGGATCTTTGCAAAAATGGGCTGACGAGGTTGGCGATCAAAGCTACACTTGGGACCAGTTCCTGCCGTTCTATGAGAAATATTGCAAATTTACATCATTCGACCCAGGTCTATACAATGCAACCATTCTTCCTCAACCACCTGGTGTTTTTGATCCCGCTGGTGGCCCTTTGCATGTCTCCTTCAGTCATTACGCTGATGCATTTGGCTCGTGGGCTCAAAAAGCATTCATTGGGGTTGGTATGGCTCTTCAAAGCCTCGGTTTGAATGCTGGTGTAGTCAACGGTTCTGCCTTTTCAACCTTAACCATCGATCCCGGGAATGGCTACCGCTCGTCCTCTGAATCGAGTTTTCTGCAGGCTGCATTGTAAAATGGGACAGCGCCTATCATATATAAGAACAGCCTGGCCGAGAGAATATTACTCAATGGTACTACGGCAACTGGTGTCTTAGTATCAACAACGGGCTCATATGGTACCAAACCAGTAAATTTCACGTTGACAGCCAGGAAAGAAGTCATTGTATCCGCCGGTGCTTTCCAGTCACCCCAATTATTGATGGTCTCTGGTATTGGTCCCAAAGCGACACTTCAGCAACATGGCATTCGAGTAATGAAAGACCTTGCTGGCGTAGGCCAGAACATGTGGGATCACGTTCTTTTCGGCGCTAATCGCCGGGTCAACGTTCTGACTGCGTCGGCGTCCTTGAACAGCGCAGTCGTGGCGGCCAAGGGCGCCCAATTATTCCGTACCAGCGGATCAAGGCCACTATCTGCGTTTGGCGCTGGCTATTATGGATGGGAGAAACTTCCCAGTCCATACCGTCGAAGTTTATCCGATGCCTCTCTCTCAGCTCTGGCTACTTTCCCATCCGACTGGCCCGAATTGGAGTGGCTATCTATCAGTGCATATCTTGGCTATCAAACTAATCGCCAAAAAGAGGATCCTCGAGATGGATACAATTATGCCACTATCAACCCTGGTATTACTGCGCCTTTGTCTCGCGGGAACGTAACCAGTTCCAGTGCTAATATGGCCGATCCGCCAGTGCTCGATCCCGCTTGGCTATCTGATCCGACGGACCAGGACATGGCAATCCAAAGCTTCAAACGGTCACACGAAATCTAGGCTGTCCTTGCCCAGAATGGCATTACCAACGGGGATGCTGAGTATCTTCCGGGCCTCAACGTGACCTCTAACAAGGACATTCTCACCTACATCCAAAAGAGCTTGATGACCATCTACCACGCGGCAGGGACATGTAAGATGGGTACCTCTAACGATTCGATGGCTGTGCTAGACAGCCAAGCGCGGGTCCTTGGAGCACAGAATCTGGGCGTGGTTGATGCTAGCTCATTTCCATTCCTTCCTCCAGGCCACCCACAGTCGACCGTGTACGCTCTGGCCGAGAAGATCGCTGCAGACATCCTTGGGCGAGCGTGCCACCACCTGGATACGATATGGCAGGCTACTACGCCGACCAACGACTGATCCTACAGCACGAAGCGAACATCACCAACAGCAGTCTGCCTTCAGCTGACCAAAAGTAGCAGACAGGTAGCGTCGCTTCGCTACCTTCGCCGCGCGTACTCCATGGAATTGATTGCTCTCTGCATAGTCTCTTCGCGGTTCACATGAATCTTATCATGGGCTTTCGAGGAACTGTGTGGTCAGGGATCTATTTGAGCTTCGTTTCCAGATATAAAGGGATTCTGACATTTGGTGGATCAATTAGCATAGAATGAGCCAATATACACGCGGTGGGATGCAGTGCAAAGTGCGTAAGGTATCATTAAAAGATTGTAAATATATACCTCCAAAGTAAACAATGAAATGTTCATACCTGTCTGGTGAAAATTAGATCAGGCTTGGCGTCAGCGGAGAAACAGTGTGTTGATCTATAATCGCGTTCCAAATCCGAATACTTTCTATAAACGTCCGCATTAAATGCCACAAGCAATAAACATGGCATCAGGGACAGCATCTCAACCAATGTCGACAGAGGTAAAGCCCGCAGTAATCAGTATCCCTCAATCGCGCCCGCGACACAATCGACTGATCAATAACAACATAGTCTTCACAACCCATCCCCCCAACGCGCCTCAACGAAATAGCCAACGATGTGCGGATCTCTGCCATCGCATCGCCTTCAATGCCTAAGCGATACTGACATCTACATCAGGCCTGCACCACCATCTTCCAATTCGTCGACAGCTACGACCACTCGCGCACCAGCGCCTGGAACACCAACATCATCGTAGGCCTTACTCCGCATCCTCATCTCCGTCAAGGGCTCCAGCTTTCCCCCATCAGCACCTTCACCTCTGTAACATCTGACAATCCTCCCAGAACACCATCCTCCAAGCCCTCATCTCCGAGACCACCGCCGACAACGGCGCGCCCACCTACAAATTCGCCGTCACGAGCACCATCATCCAGCACACGACACCGCTGAGATCGTATCCCGTAAGCAGCGAGCATGCCGCAAGTGAAGGGGGGCAGGATAGCGTGATTGGCAGGAGGGGCATGCATTCGGCGACGGGGGCGTTTTGGAATAATGAGAAGGATGGGATGTGGAGTTATAAGTATGAGGGAGGGGAGAGTAAGGGGTTTGATGTTGTGGTTAGTGTGGTTTGGATTGGCATTGTTTGATGGATTGGGAGGGGACGATAAGAGGAGGCTGAAGGGGGCGTCTGCTATGCGGAGGAAGATGGGACGGCATGCGGCATGTTCACTTGATCTTCGAAGGCGAGGAACAGGCTCAAGGGCCCATGCGCCTGGTACGCGGTTCCGGAATCGTTGGCTCTGAGGTTGTGCGCATGGCGCCATCGACTGCAAAGACGCCTCTGGCACAATCTAGAGTATGCGTCTGCAAGCAATTGGTGTGCAAGACTCCCTCAGCCCAGGATTATGATTCTATTAAATACCCCATCGCTTAATGAGCAGGAATGGGGATACCTTAGTGCTCTTACAGTAACGATGCAGATAGACTACCTTACGCAGGCATTTTGCGAAGGATTCTTAGCATCAGCCCTGATCTGCGTACAGAAGTCTTCGTTCCTCGGTGCACAGTTGATCTTGATCAAGTTTACTGTTCCCACTTCAAGTTCAAGTCCCATCTTACGGTCCAGCTACGGCAAATCGCTTGTCTGCAGATCAAGGCGTCTTCAGGCCACCACCACTGTTGTGCATAGCACCCTCATTTTCCCTCACGTACTCAGAGCTCGTGCTGCGAGGTGTAATCCTGCAGAAGGGGTCGAGACCAAAAATAGTCGCTCATGAATCGTTGATCTCCCAACACTTCCGATCAACGATCAACAAACAAGCGATCCTCCCCTCCCAATCCCCGCTGGTTCCGAGGGAGATGTTACCGTACGGCTTCAAGGCCGAAAGGTAGAAGTAAATCGGCAGCTCTCAAAGCACTCAAGCTTCCTTCGTAGCGCCTACAGGTGTCGACATATCATCTTGACCACATGCGCCAGTACCTTGAATCGATAGAAAAGATTTCGACTAATCTCTTCATGGCGGGCGATTGCAAGAGTGGGATTGGAGAAAACCTAGGAATGTTGATCTGAAAAGAATCTGCAAACGAAAGAAAGTTGGATGTGCAAAAAGCAGGAGACACGAAAGGCGCTCTTCGGCGATACAAGCGAGGTGGAATGAATAAATCTCTAGCCAGGTGCACGGGACAGACGACGGAGTTGTATACCTCACGTGGAGGGCGCGAAGGCATAGCGCAACGCTCAAGCGCCTGCACGAGTCGATCCGTGACCTGCATGAAAGAACGCTGATGGACTGATGGACGGAATTACCCGTAGCGGAAGAGGGAAAGCGTTGAAGGGTTCCTTTCGCTCAATTCGAAGACCCAAGGGCCCGTTTTCCGATTGTTGTGGCAGTGGCGGGATCGGGGCGGGGGGTGGTAGGGGCAGGCGATGGTAGAGGATGCGCTGAGGGATGGAGAGTGGGAAATGGGAGATGGGATGGGGTTTGGGGAGAGAGATGGCGGGGTTCCAGGGATTTGCGGTAGCGACGTGGAGAGCTGTCGGAAGAGTGGGATAGAGGTAGAGAGGGAGATCTGTGGCATAGGGGAGACTATTGGGATCCCCCAATATCACGCTATGGTCGACAATGAATACTGATGTCGATATGCGGTATGGGTATGTTGTGCGATAGGATCAGCCTCTTTGGATGGCAAGACATTGGAAGAGAATATTTGGATTGCTTCATATGAGGAAACGGTTTCGGTGGGACTCGTGGTGAGAAAAACATTACATACAAAATCGAGATATATATTCTATCGTACCAGTGGTACCAAGTTGGAGTTTGCGTAGCCCCTGCCAGAAGAAAAACTAGGCCGACTAGCCCACGAGACAGAGGTATAGATCAGGAGACCAATTCTCCAATCATCGAGTACTCTAAGGATCTAATGATCCAGACCATGTGAAACCGGTGACACGACATCACGCCGCACGTCTTCGTATCCGGAAAGGCACCTTATCGAGAGGCGGCAGCGTTCCTGTTGGGAAAAAGGCCGGGTCCATCCTAGGCTCCCAAGCCCCTGGCACATCAAGCTCTATGTCGTACTACAGCACTAGTCTCGCAAGCGTGCTCAGCACTTCTTGCCTTGCAAAGTGGCGTCCCGGACATAGCGATGATCCGCCGCCGAAGGGAGTGTAGACATCTTTCAAACCCTTCAGGGAGAACCGTGGTTCCTCCGAGCTCTCCCCCTCCATCGTCGTTGAAGAAATCCTGGGTGGTGATCTGTCTTTGCATAGTGGTCCGCTTTGGGGGTCATAGGGATATATAAGGAATCTGTCGGCCCAAAACTTATCCAATGGATGCGGATCCTCGCTTGTACCGGCGTTCCAAATCTCTTTGTTCATGGCTCCTGCCCGAGATGGAAGTCGCAGGAATGAACCCTCGGGTATAGACCACTCTCCGAGCTGGAAGTCACCTCCTACTGTGTACCTAGGAATGATGCCCACAACTTGGAGTCGAGTCACTTCTGCAAAGATCGATTGGAGCAGCGGATTGTTGCCGAGCTTTACGGATTCTGAGTCTTCTTGTTGTGATTTCAAAGCGGCTTCCGCGATGTTGCGGACGCGAGATAGAAGATCAGGCCGTTTGAAGACTTCGAAGATGGTCCAGAAGACAGCGGTGACCGAATTCGCCGTAGCTCTGAGCGTTCCCTATTGTTAGTATTAGTGACACGAGTCTCAAGGGATGCACATACGCAAACAATAAGCCCAAATCTTCCGATGCACGGCTGTCAGCATCCATGATGTCGATATCGTGTAGGAACCTTGCCGTTCCTTGACAAATTTCGTTCTAAGGAATGGCTCTCAGTCCGAGTCTTTGCTACGGATCTTGTTGAAATCAGTTCGCTTATTCGCGTATGCGTGCCATCTTTTGGTTATTCCTAGCATCTTGTCGCGGCTCCTGTGGGCTCTAGGAGCTAGCCAACGCGGAACCTGTTTCAGCAATGTTGGGATGTTTTGTTCGAAGTTCCAGAAGTCCTCTGTCAAGTTGGGATTCAATGATAGTATTGTCGAGCCGAATATAGACTCTGTATTAGCAGGGAATACCAAGTTCTGAATAAAGAGTGATAGGTTTACAGATTTCGTCTACTCGTAACGCACGCAAGTATTTGTTTTTAGATTTTGACTGAGGATCTCCAAGTAGCGTTCACCAATCCGAATTCCGTTCTGATCGGCCAGAAAATGATGCGTGGCTCTGTTATGGAAGTACCTGATACGATGCTCCTTGGGTGTTTTACTGTCGAGGAGAGGAACGGCAAATTGACCGGACTCGTCCCTCTCATACAACGGAAGGGTGTGAGCCGGCGTGCCAAGGACATTTTTCATCGCAAAGGCAACCCCTAAATGGGACGCTAAGCCTGGTGTTGGTTTGAAGAATAGTTTAGCGTCATCCGGATTTCCTACGAGAAGTAACTTGACGGGTCCCAGCCGAATACCGGCAGGTACATTCTGACCGAATCTGTCACTGTAGAACAATCAATGACCCGGTGTCGCCTTCTATTGCCTGCAGCGCAAGCCGTGGGGCTTGTGCGCACACGGAACATTTGCACTCATGCCAAGATAATTATACGTACATCAAATTGGCAGCCACGCGGGGACCGTCTGTGAAATACGGGCCCGCACTCCCGAAGAAGGGTATCCAGTACGGCAGTATTGGCGGTCTCCTCCCATGACCGGAGCTCCTCAAGGCCAAAATCGCTGTCATCGACGTGACAGCATATGTTATAAGAAGCGATGTTACAACTGTAGACGCAACAATTGCCCTCCCATCGTATTTCTGAGCTTGGAAGGATACGACGTCGAAGAGGTATCTGGCGACACTCACCTGTCATGAACGCTTGTTCAGCTTTGCGCTCCTGTTGGTTTTGGCTAGGCCGCGATTCTGACTCTACTTACGCTACGCCAAAAGACATCTTGGCACAACCCGCTTTGTGTTAGAATGTCAAGGGACATTTGGTCCGTGAATGGAGCATCGGTAAAATCACATCTGAACATCGATGTTGGAGGCTAAGATTGAACAAAGAAGAAATTAGGGGATGAATTATGCTGCAGCTCAAACATCAGGTAGAGCTCCATTTTCAAGGGATCGGGTCGACCAAAGCCCAATTACACTGGAGGCTACTACACGCAATCAACAGTGAGAAGTAGGAAAGACCAAGGATAGCGACTCCGTTTACCTTTGGCGCGGCTGACGAACGGTGGGGTTGCGCTGCCATGCCACGGCCGAGCCTCGATCTTACACTCATGTCCTACTGTTGCCATTGATCGTCTGATGGCAGTGTTTCTGTCTTCTGATAGACCCGCACTGATTTTGACCTCATCGAAGCATTGTCTTACCGAGGACGACACAGCGGTACTGGAGCTTGACAATTCATCACCCGGTGGTGCGAGAACAACATCAACAATGGCTCAGCCATCATGGTCTCTCTACCTGCATCAACCCTTTTGTCTTTCCGTCACAGGATTGAGGGTGGGTGTTTGGCCGTCCATCCACCGAATGAACCTTATGCTGATCTTAGGGAGCCCAAAGTTTCCCCAAGCTCCATGCAGATTTGCCCTGAAGACAACAAAGTAGACTAATCTAGTTCAGCTGAAAACAAGGTGACCTTTGCTCGTACGGTCGGGAAGTTTGGCCGAAGTACGAAGATAGCCAATCCTGGCAGTGAAACAGATCTGGCCGTGCAACTCTTGAGGCATACCTTAGCGGGCCTCTGAGGTTTCGGACTAGGGTTGCGCAATAATATTACTGTCGAGAATACTTCTATATCGATCTAACGCAAAAAACAGTTTTAGATTTCTTGTAGCAAAACAATAAAGTTCTTTAATTTATACTCTTATTAATATAATATATTGTATATTAAAGATGCTTTGCAATTAACTCTTTTATAATAAGAAATCTTAAACAACAAATATAGATATTTCTAGTAGATTATTAATTAACAACAACTTTACGACAATCTTTACAAAACAACAATCTTAACTCTAGAATAATATTTTTCGTAGAATTGTAGCAATAAGTAAAAGATAGAATTTTTATATTTGCAAAAAGTACAAAATATTGCAATTGCTTGCTACTTATATTGCTATATATATATTAATACAATTTAATTTTAAATTTTAAAATTGCACAATTTAAGTATAGTTCTTGTATATAGTTAAACTTATATAATTGTATATAATTGTATAATTAAGTATATACTTGCAATATATATATAATTATATATTATATATAAGACGATCTTTAAATTCTAAACTAAAATTTTAAATTATATTCGAAATATATATTTATAATATTATTTGTTAGATTGTAACTTTTGTTAAACAATAGATATAAATTAATTGTTCTAATATTATAATCTTCTTTATAGAATAAGATTTCTTTATAATCTTATAATATAATTATAATATATTTAGTTAATAATTGTAACAATTTAATTGTTAAATAACTATTACTTTTATAAAACAATTGCTATATAATAGATTCTAGATTCTATCTTACAATAATTAAGACTTGTTAAGATACTTCTCTTAACTTTTGCTAATATATAATTATATTACTTCTAGTTAAAACTAGTTAAATATACTTGCGTACTTATTATATCTCTAATTACAAATATATAATAGAATAGAATTTAAACTAATTGTATTAAAAGTATTTGCAAGATATTTATATATTATAAATACTTACAAGAAATAATATATATAGAGATAATAAACTAACAAGTTATAATTATATTTTCTTCTAAGAATTTTGTTTCGAGATTTAATTTTTAGAGTTATTTTAAAATTAATTTAGAATTATATTAGAATTATCGAAAAATTTCTAAGATATTATATACTTAGAGATCTCTTTAATATAATATTTAATATATACTTAGAAATTGTTATAACAATATAATAGTTTAAATATATATTATATTGTCTTTACAACAATATATTTATATCTATTCTAATATATTTATATATAACAATATAATCTACAATACAAACTACTAGACTTCTTTAAGATATATAATATTAAATTTGTATTTACAATTATCTAATTAATAATTACAAAGAAAATTAATCTTAAGATTTAAATATAATATATTGTATTAAGTTAAAGTATAAGTGCAAATACTATTATAATAAAACAAAATTAAAATTAAATATATTAAAAGTACTTATAAGATATTTATATATTACAAACACTTGTAAGAAATAATATATATAGAGATAATAAACTAACAAGTTATAAAACACTTATTATTAACTACTCGAAGCAGAGCAATATCTTAAATATATAACTATTATTGCAATATTAATAGCTTTAGAATAATATTTAAAATAGTTAATTAACTTTTAATCTTATTTAAAATCTAGATTTAATTAAATTAAATTAAATCTTCGATATATATTCGAGTTTATATAAGTCGAAATAGAATATTATTGTCTTACTAATTCTAATCTCTTAGAGATAAGATAATAGTATAAGTATTAAGATCGAATACAAAGACAAAATACTTAAAACTAGTAATCTTAAGTATATAGTTAATTGTTTGTATATATTTGTTCGATCTAATATTAATTAGCAATTGCGTTATAGCAATAATTAATTATCTACAAGCTAAAGATAAAATTAAATAATATAGATAACAAACAATATTAAGAAATTAATATAAAGACTATAAAAAATTAGTTATAATAGAGATTGTTAATAAGTAATAGTCGATTAATTCTATCTAAAGTAATAATTGTAAAATAAGTAAATAATATTCGAAACAAAACTCTTAATATTATATATATTATATATATACTATTAGTATATTATTAATGCGCACTAGTTAATACAATTTAGTATAAAATATTTAACAAACTATATAATTTAGTTTAAAATATCTATAAATTGTTTATACTAATAATACAATAATTTCTCGATACTAAGATTACTTCTAAATTTAGCTCTATAATAATTTACAAAATATCTATAAAATACTTGTTTTTTTCTTAGTATTGTTCGAAGAAGAATTTTTAATAAGAAATTAAGATAAAATACGTATTATTCTATTATTAACAAGTAAAAATTACTATTAATATTATTATTACTAGATTAACTAGTAGACAACTTAATTGTCAATCGATCTAGAGTAATAGCTAGACTAATTGCGTTAGATCAAGTTATTAAGTTTGAGTCGAATATTCGATCCAAATTGAATCAAATTAATTCCAAAAATTAAAATCGAAAAGTCGATTCGAATTCTAGAGTTGAAATCGACAATTTGGGTCGATTTCTAGAGTTAAAATCAAAATTCGACTTAAAAAAAATCGATTCAAATTGTTAAGACTTTTAATAAATAAATAAATAATTAATAAATAGTATCTATAATATCTATAAATATAAATTATATATTAATATTATTTATTTAATATTTAATTAATAAATAGTATCTATAGATCTATAGATACAAATTATATATTAATATTTAT
>JAABUS010003081.1_pt1 | contig 28481 bp, 31 predicted proteins | sample 5560161 | NCBI WGS metagenome assembly JAABUS01 (sample SAMN10711885, study PRJNA513376) | rock metagenome | isolation source: Antarctica rocks | place: Antarctica: Victoria Land, Trio Nunatak nord | collected 2016-01-04
GGTGGGGGGCCGGGGTTACGGGTTCGTAGATGCCTGCCCCGGGACAGACGATGTCCGCGCCGCCGAATTCGCGCGTTGCGACGGTGAAGAGGCGCTCCAGCTGGTCCCAGTCGCGGACGTTGGTTTTTTGGAAGACGGCGCGTGCGGGGGAGGAGGAGGGGGAGGAGTGGGCGGCGAGGAGGGCGTGGGCTTCGGGGCGGAGGGCGAGGTCGGCGAGGAGGACGTTGCAGTTGTGGGAGAGGAGGGTGCGGGCGAAGTGGTAGTTTATGCCTTGAGGGTGGGGAGGTTAATGGGTGAAGGTAGGGGAGCGAGTTGGTGGGGGGTTTGGGTGGGCTGGGGAGGTTGTGTACCTGAGCCTGCGCCGGTGATGATGGCGGTTTTGCCGGCGAGGGAGAGGGCCATTGGGTTAGGAGATCGGGGCCTATAGTTTGGTCATGGGCTCGAGAGAAGTCTCGAGTGGTTGGAGACTACTTTTTGGAGGTCTGTCGTGGAGAACGCTTTGGTGAGGCTGATTGAGGGGAAAGGAAGGAATCGGGAGGGGCAGTTCCTTAGCTGCTTGAGAGTGGGATGACGTGGGACAGACATAGACAGGAAGGTGTAGGCGTGTGGATCGAGAGGGAAAAATTGATAGAAAAGGATTATCAAGGAAATGCGCAAGAACAAAGGTCATGTCTATGTATCGCTAAAGCATATTCGATCTGCTAGAAGACATCAATCATCACGCTACCTGAGATCCAGTGTTCAAGCACTCTCGATCTTCTTCTGCAGGATCTCCTTGAGGGTGATGGCGTCGGCTGCGAATTTTGAGATGCCCTCCCTCAGCTTCTCGACGGCCATGGTCTCCTCGTTAAAGTCAAAGCGGAACAGTGATTCTTCGTTGATGTAGGATTTCTTTGGAATGTCCAGGCTCTTTGCGTCTTCGGCGATCAATTTCTGCGGAACCTTGTCTTGAGAGTTATAGAGGTCTTCAAGGAGGTTCGGCTATTTGGCAATCAGCTGTTACTCATTCTGGATCATCACAGGTCCCACGTACCGAGATGGTGAGATAGTCACAGCCCGCCAGTTCTGTGATCTCTCCGACATTCCTAAAGCTAGCCCCCATAACGATTGTCTTGTATCCGTACTTCTTGTAGTAATTGAAGATAGCTTGCACGCTTTTGACACCAGGGTCGTCTTGCGCCGCATAGTCTTTCTTTGTTGAAGCTTTGTACCAGTCCAAGATACGGCCAACGAAGGGAGAGATCAGGAATGCACCCGCTTCGGCAGCGGCGATTGCCTGGGGAAGAGAGAACATCAGAGTCAAGTTGCAATTGACACCGTGCTCTTTCTGCAAGACCTGGGCCGCTTTAATGCCCTCCCAAGTCGAAGCGAGCTTGATGAGAACTCGCTCCTTGCCGATTCCCTGGTCTTTATAGAGCTATGGGAGATGAGTGATGCGGATGTGCAAGCGAACGTAATTTCGAACGTACTTTGATAATGTGGAGAGCCTTGTCAATTGATCCGTACATATCGAAAGAAAATCGAGCGTCGACCTCTGTTGACACCTTCCCGGGCACGATCTTCAGGATCTCTGTACCAAATTCCACGAGTAGGCGATCAAGGGTTGCATCAACCTTCTCGTCCATATCTTTGCCCTGTATCACGTATTAGCTCGTACGATTGGACAAGGCGCTTTGGAAGACCGTGGAGGTAGATTGGCGGTCCAGCCTTCGAGGAAGTTCAACGCACATGGTCTTTGCCGTAGGCTACGGCGCCGTCAATCAGCTTGGCGTACTCTTCCTTTTTTGATGCAGCTAGGATGAGAGAAGGGTTCGTGGTGGCATCTTGAGGCTTGTATTTGTCGATGGTCGCAAAGTCGCCGGAATCACAGACGACAGTGGTGCCAGTGGCCTTTAGCTGGTCTAGAGAGTTCGGCATGAGGCTATGCTTCAGTACAGAGTGCTTTGAGGCTTCGAGAAATGCTTTGAGTGGTTTGAGAATTTGCAGATCCTTAAAAATTTGTTATTTTGTTAAAGCGCTCGATGCGCCATTTTTACCCCTCCAGTGCAGGTGGGGGACTCAGAATGACGGATGCAGCTAAGGCTTCTTCCGTACTAGTCACGCTGACAGAACGGGCCGATGTTCCGGTGCACAAGGGCGATGGCGATCTAAGTGATAGCCGCAGTTGAATTGGCTCCATGACCAGGTAACATCTGCTGTGGAGATCCAGGAAAACGAGAATCTACATGCCCAATATTTCTAAACGCTGCCATCTCCGCTGGAACATCAGGTTGGCGCCGCATCCTCTCTGGCTCGCGAAATCGTCACACCAGACGCCTCTACCATACTCAACGCACTCGGCTTCTCCACAGCGACCGTGATGTTGGGTACAAAATCCAAACATCGTCTAGCAAGGAGTGAGGACAAAGCCTCGAGTGTTTCGAACGTGGAAACCTCGACAATCTGTACACTGGCTCAGTGATTCGTACATCCGAGTGGACACGGTGACTTAACGAACCTCGAGTACTCTTTTGACTAAAGCTTGCCATTGCTCCGTCGATAACGGTAACAAAGACCCCTGACCAGATGCCCGTGCTAAGCGGGTCCATGATACGGTCAAATCGACGTTGACGGTCTGCTTTTCAAGTCGCTCATGTGCGTTGATACCGATGATGCAAGCAGCTTTGATTCCCTCAACCACCCACCGGTCCTCCAAAAGTCCCCACTCGCCTTCAGGCAGTTTGGAACGGGCGAAGTGCTTCCGAAAACCACCCTCAATACGTAGAAACGCTTTTGGAAGCAAGACTTGACCATTGATCTCTTGCCCAGGCCATGAACGTGCAGCCTCACACAGCGCATTCGTCAGGCGATCGATATCCACAAAAGTCTTTGCTTCAACCGCTGATGTTAAGTCCTTGCAGATCTGACCATAGCTGAAAGAGTGCTGAAGATTATCAGAGCTGCCTGTTTTTGAGGTGTCCATATGGAGTTGCAGACAGATAATGACCGGTTGTGTCTTGCCGGGACGGCCCCAAGCATCACGTTCAAACATGGCAGCGAGACGAAGGTTTCGGACGTAGATGGTATCTTTGACAGCAGCCGCAGATCCACTGGTTTGATAATGAGGTCCGTCCGCCATTATAGGCAAGCGATGCGCAAAGTATATGCTGATCGAAGTAACGGGAACAGAGTAACCGTTCTATGTCATTGTCTGGGACAAGACACATCTGTTGATGGCACGGTCAGCCCACATTAATCGTGCTGAATTCAGTGAAAATGGAGATGGGGTAAGAAAGTGTCAGACTGTTGAGCTTGAATTTGGTTATTACTTCATGAAGTTCAGAAGTTATCGTTTAGAAGTAGAGTCATCATGGGAAGGGCGTTTGGGTGAAGTGTCCCGGAAGGAAAGAAAACTTGGGCATTGGCTGTACCTTTAGTCAGACATGCTCCCTTATCCAATACCGCCTTCCAATATTGAGGGGAAAGACGAACGACCTGCATCGCTATGACTTTCCTGCAGATATCTTGATTTGGCAGAGCACCCAAATAGATCCGTCTGATACAGAATGGTGATCAGAATAATCTGGATGAGAGTACGTCGTTTGCTTGGCGTATCGGCAATCCGTCCGCGCTTATTCGCTCCCGGCATGACGCCGCAACCACCCCACTAGTCGTAGCCCCACGCCTCAAGTACTACTTCATGGAGTATAGTGGTTCCTACCAGACCCTCGCACCGAGCTGACTATCAGACTATCTGAGGGTTGAACAATACTCCCGCTGATCTCTTCGGAGAGCCAACGAATATCATGGGTGGTAAGTCTGTCCTGAATTATACCAGAGCATGGCGCGCGCCTTTCCCTTGAGTCATGACCCGAACTATCCAAAACCGCTGTACGTACAATACAGAGTACTGACTTTCGCATACTAGACTTCAACACCATTGCGCGTATGTGGCCCATGCGAAGGGCATCAACCTGAGCACGATCGACCACATATCCTTCGCTGTGCTAATTGTACCACAGAGCAATTTACCGAGTTCTACTACAACACCTTCGATCAGAAGCGGGAAAACTTAGCACCTCTCTACGTCCGTCCTGTTTTGCTGTACAGCTTGGAGCTCAATCGCTAAAGATACCGCAACAGCGACCCCAGTCGATGCTCACATTCGAGGCCTCGGCAGTTCAAGGCGTGTCCGGGATAATCGAGAAACTCAAGGTACGGCATCCTGGCGAGTCTGTGTACTTCCGAGCTAACATTTATGTCAAGGAATTACCATTCCAGAAGGTTAAGCACCAAGTCAGCACTCTGGATGCGCAACCTTCGAATGAGAGCGGTGGTATTCTTGTTACTGTTACGGGTGCCCTCTTGGTATGGCTCAATCTATCCGAAGCATGATCTGATAAGCCTTGACAAGAATGCTAATCGCTGCGGTATGTGAAGGTCGACGAAGAGCAACGGCCCATGAACTACTCGCAAGCCTTCCAACTGTTGCCGGACGGAGCGGGGAGTTACTATGTATTCAATGACATTTTTCGGTTGATCTACGGTTGAATAGAAAGAGCTCTAGGTACAGCCAGAACAACACAAGTTTTACTAGGGAAGATCGCTTACAATGCGCGTCCCATGGCAGTCATCTCGACATGGGTAGCTGTTGATTATAAGAAACTTCGGCTTGTGCTGCTGTTGGACGAAGGAGAGATCCATTGACAGCCTCAAAATTACGACTTCTCTTCGTTCTGTAGATTAGAGTCATTCATCGTCTCGCAAGCGATCCGGCTATTCGGGCAGTTTTTGCGCAAATTTGTGCCAGTAACGGGAAGAACAGGATACCCTTGGTTTCCTTAGACCATAGCGGTGGCTGCTCATTAATTGTCCAAATCGGAGAAGTTGCTCTCGTTATATAGCTCGCTTTCATGATATGTTGTAGATCGCATTACTGCTCTCCTTTGAGCAGAGAGACTTATCAAATCCAGACCTGGAGAACAATGGAAATGCCATGTGCCAGAGCGGGACTAGTGCAGATCATGTGGACCCTGACATTATCTTGTCCCCAACAGCTGGCATTGACAAGCCACTTTATATGACGTCCAATAGGCAACATTAAAGTCAGATAGGCAACCCAACAACAAAGCCTCATCCCGCATAGCCTTAAATGTGAAGGCGACATTATCTCTACAGTGTTACGGCTGTCCGAATCAATCACTCGACTCCGTCTCTCAGCTGCTGCCGCTCGAGCTGTACTCAACGCTGGAGTATTGGAGAGTCCACCAAAACCCTCGTGACGCGCAACCGTCAGTATGACGATAGCCGAGGAGCTGAGATCGCGCAATTTCAGTGAGTCAATGCAGCTTGCTTGAAACTGACAATGGCTAATAGGATGCGCTTCAGGTATCTATGGACAATGGTGAGAGAAAAGGTTTCCTGCGCAGTTTTAGCAGCCAAAAAGCCATAACGCATTGAAACGACCACCACCTTCTCTGTTACGAAGAGCAGGCTATGAACCCTCCAGGCACGATACAACAGAACGCTTCGCATCAATGGGATTGTCGCGAAGCTTTCTAGCCCGCCCAGGTTTCCTCATCCTTGTGACCCTACGATTTCAGGAGCACAGAAGGCAAGCAGAACGGTTTCAAATGATCGATGCTGATTCTTGACGAATCTAGGCTCGGTGTACTCTGCATACTACTCTGCATTGCACTCGGAATAGCAAACATTCTAGATCTCGGCTATATGATTATCTTTAGCATAATTTGCCTGTAAGTCCGCAAGAGTATCGTCTTCAAGCGTTGTGCTTTAATAACAATTCATTCAGAGTCTCAGGCCTCGTTCTCGTCTTCATCGAAATACCTCTCCTTCTCCGCATATGTCCAACCTCTGCGACTTTCGACGCGTTCATTCGGAGATTCACAACAAATTATATGCGGGCCGGAATATATGGGGTGATGAGTCTGATCCAATGGCTGAGCCTTTTCGTGCACCGTACAAGTCTGATCGCAGCGGCCGTCGTGCTCTTACTCACCGCAATCTGCTTCGCTATTGCTGGTTTCAGAGGGCAAGGCTTTGTGGGAAGTAAAACACTGGGCGGCCAAGGCGTTGCACAGATGATCGTTTGAAATGGTCATGGAAGGGCTTGCCTGTTCGTATGGGAATTGGTGTTGGGTGTAGCCCCAAGCTTTCGTGGTCGGACGAGGTCGGCATGTCCAACCGCGGCGTGTATTCATAGGTTCTGGATTCATGCGAAAAGAGCGATGGGCTATGGGCTATGGTGTTCTGGCTTGGGTGTACTCTGGGTTTTCAAAGTAGGTCTCGTAGGTTGAGAGTCTACGAATAGACATGAAAGATTCTTGGAGGTTGCTTGCAACCAAACATTGTACATTGGTATAAGAATCCGACCAACCGACGTTGATCTCAATGCATACGATGTGTAAGCTCAACCGGACAACCTCGCAAACGGTGGAGAAACGAAGTGTTCGTTGTAAAGTGAGTTATCGAGAAACCATTCGTGGCCGACCAGGGATAAAGCAAGTGGGGATGAGTACGACCTTGAGAGATTGGAGACCAGCCACAATCGTTCGGTAAGTATTAATTCCTTCGGGCAAATATCAACCTTCGCTTGACCTGCTGAGGCGCCCAGACCTCGAGCTTGAAGTTGCATCGGGACTGCTGACTTTCGTGTCCCGGAAAGGGGCAAGCCTTGCCGAATGCTAGCGCCTTTCGTGATTGACGAGAAGCAGTGGAGCTGCTAGCCCCGCATGTGCACCAGGAGAGCAGGTCTGTGTTCTCCTGAGAAAGTCATCGCTTGACTCCGTGTTACCCCATACTCTCGATTTGCCAGTATGACCCATCCTCAAATACCACCTCGACCAGCTCGCAGCCAGCATGACGCTATGGAAAGTTCGGACATGCCGAAAGTGCCCCCTCGACCCTCACGGAGGAGTCGTGACCGTACTCAGTCCCCAAATCCAGACAACTTCCCCAGATCTCCTCTCAATGATATGCCCTTAGGGATGAGCCACGGCAACATCAGCGGTACAATGTATTCTGCAGGCTCACAGAACGCCTCCAGCTCTAGTCTCGGTCTACACCGCCCTCCCAGCGTCTCCTTACCATCAATTGGCCAGGAGGGAAATGAGTATGCTGACCTAGGTTACGAGAGCTCGGAAGGAACCGCCTTGGAGAAGACGCTCAGTAATGAACCGACCCAAACACGGAATGTTGGCAGTGACCTACCTCTCCACGCTCCAAGGCCGTCGTTCTCGGACTCGACCGCCAAAGCTAGGGTCTCGGCTGTCACTCGTACGGACTCGACCCAGGCAGCTGCAGTAGGCCTTGGCAAGATACCGACACCTACAGCCGACGACAGAGACCCACACCTTCGAAACCTGAAGGCGCAAGGAAGCTTTCCGAGAGCCGAGTCTTCTGCATCCACCGAGCGTCCGGGCTCTGCACAAGCTGGGGACGGCGACCATGGTATACCTGAGATACCTGGGGTTGGACAACGAGTACCCATGTATCCAGACGCTGGTGATGTGCAAGCGCCTTCCCCTTCCCCTTACGCCCAAAATTTTCCTTCAGGCATCGGCTTCCACAATCAAGGTGGGAAACCAAAGCATCACAAGCGCACCAAAAGCGGTCGTGAAGTTTTCCCTCCAGGTAGCTATGGCCTCCACGGTCATGGCGTCCCGAATCCAGATCAATTTGAGAAGGCTTGGTACGACAAGCATCCCGAAGCGCTAGAGCGAGAAGGCCACGGGCAGTATGGTCCCAGCTTGAACGCTCCTCGAGGCGAATGGGCATTGAGTAGCGAAGATCTCAATAAGCTCGTAAGGGAAACTAGGAGCGCAGGATTGGGTATATACGTGCGTTGAGAGGTGGATTTGATCTTTTACTAATATGATGGATCCAGGGACTTCTCCGGCCATTGCTGGTCTGCCAAACGAGCAGATTGGGTATATGGCGAGCGAGGAGTATGCGTCGCGCTTGAATGCTCCACACTCCGCTACAGGGTATCATAACAAAGCACATTCGAATCATTCACAGCCTCACGTCGAATCACCATTGCGTAAAGCAAGTTTCCCTGTTGACACGGAAGGCAAGGACATATTCGATAAATCGGGTCATCGCGGTATGAAATTGCGTCAGTCTGCTGATAACGCTTTGGAGAGCGAGACGGAGGACGAAGGGGTACATGTTCCTGCGCCAGCTCACCGCAAGGATAAGTTCACGGGAAATGGCTACGATCCGCCGACGGAAGACTTGGGCCCTGAAGGCGGGAACACTGAGGCTCAAGGTGGATGGATCGAAGAAACAGGGTACGCATATGCTAAGTGTTGTCTTATCCTTCTTTCAATTTATTCGTGCTTTATGAACTTTGAGCAATACTAAATAGCCTTGCGCTCAAGCCAAGCTCAAATCCCTAGTTTGGAGTGCGCAGAAACGCTGACAAGGTTCTCAGGTATGGTGTACCGATCCTGGCTTCGGACGAAGTGGCCAAGGAGCAGGGCGCAGAATACATGCAACCTGCTGTGTCAGCCCCTCAAGAACGCCGAGGCTCTACTTACTACAGCGGCGTTGACTCTGAAACCCCTCCTTCCTACCAGAGTGGCTTCAGGAACAGCAGCCGGTCAGGTAGTGCAAACAGTTCTAGGCCTTCCTCCCGCCCAGGTTCTATCCATGGCTCTTTGCCTGGTATTGCCCGCTTTACCTCTATCGATGACCGTGAGGACATGCATACGCCATTGGAAGATGTAGAAGAGTATGAGCCACTGTTCCCAGACGAAGAAGGTAAAGGTCGAAGCGTGCCCGCTACAGAACGCTTCAAGCGCCGCGAGATGAAGCGGTTCCCAAGCCAAGATATCTGGGAAGATACACCAAATAGCCTTCAACTTCAGGCCACTGTCAACACCCCAGAGGCTACCGAACCACAAGCTGCACAAGTATCCATATCATCCAGTGCAATATTCGAGCCCCCAGAGGTAGAAAAGGCACGAAAAGGGGAAGTATCTGAACAAGAGAAAGAGAAACTCCTACCGAAAGAGGAGCGTTTACTGAAGTCGAATTTCAAGCCCCATCTTCACGAGGAAATATCGAGACCGGGAATGAAGCAGAGATTTCCTAGTAGAGATATTTGGGAGGATTCACCGGACAGTGCTCGTCTAGAGACCACCGTAGGTGGACCTCAGCCTACCGATACCACAACTCCACGCGATACGCATTTGCAGGATGAGGGTTTACGTGCTGGTGCCGTAGTTTCGACAATTGGACGTCCCGATGCAGGCGCCACTGAGGGAGAACAAGCTCGCGGTGGGGCCACTGCTGGTGCGGCCATTGTATCGAAGCCATCTATTCCTCCAAGGCTTCACGTCAACAAGTCTGTCGCTGAGTCTGTCGAACCTAGCGAACAAGCTCCTCCTTCTTTACCCGCGCGGCCACCGAAGCGGCTACACAAAGTACCACCTGCATATGCTGAGGTCTCAATAGCATCTTCCAAGGCGTCAGTAGAGACATCGCCTGTGGAGGCCAAACAACCATCCCCAACAGAGACTCGAAAAGCTCCTATTCTGCCGGAAAGGCCAAAGCCTGATATTCCTCCCCGTCCGGCCAATCCCATAGCACGCGACTCCTCGGAGTGGATTCCGCTCTCGAAAGTAACTTCTTTAACTTCAGCAGCTTCAGCCGTTAATGGTAGCGTTGATGATGATTTACGCGGAATCAGGTCTCCTCCTCCGGCGCCAAAGCCTAAGCCTGCGGTGCCCTCTCGTCCGGCAGGCGGCAAGATAGCTGCGCTCAAGGCCGGGTTCATGTCAGATCTCGACAAACGTCTTCAGCTTGGCCCACAAGGACCCAAGCCACAGGAGAAAGCCCTGGAAGAGGAGGAAGAGAAGGCCCCGTTAGCTGACGCTAGAAAAGGACGTGCGAGGGGACCAGCCCGACGGAAGCCAGCGGCATCGCCGGCTGGCCAGGAAACCAGCACTGCAGCGACCAGCGAACAACACGATAAACCAGAACCAGCTAAATGGACTATACAGGAACCATGGGTTGTATGGACTGTCGGGTCTGACGGGTCGCTTGACGTTGCTCATGTAGGCAGTGCGGAGAAGGCATCGCCGGACGACGATGCGGAGCAATCAAGCGCTTCAGTCCTAAAACGAACGCCGCTTGAGGCTTACTCTGAGTCGATCAAAGGTACCACCTCAGCAATGGCAACGGAGACTGCTCAGCAACTGGAGACATCGAATCCTGGTCCAGTGGCGAAACTCGCAAAGGAGACGTCCGTATCGAATGAGCCAGTCTCGCTGGATCAAGCCACAGCAGCGCATAAAGCAGAAATGCAATCTAAGCAACCTGAGGCGGTTGCCGAGGCTTCTACCAAAACGGTTGACAATGATATCTCTTCGTCAACCTCAACCCACGAAACGACCAGCGTAGCAGGTCAAACCGGGGAGAAGAACGTCGCGGCCAATGCGGGTGTAGACGCTGATCGGTCGACGGCTTTCGAAGGTGGAGACGTACAAGCCCACGATGGAGGCAATGTGGCTGTTCGACAGAGCGAAATTACCACCGAAGAATGACAGAGAAGCAGCTGGCTTGGTCTTAAATGCAGGTACACATACCTAAAATAGCATAATTCACAAAAGAATGTTCAGCCTCAAAGTGTCTCTCTGGGATGGCGAGTCATCCTTGAGTCGACCGACAATCGTTCAATATGGTCGAATTCTTTCAATATCAAACCCGGTAGTGAGCCATACAAATTGGGTCAGTGATCAATGTGAGGACGGCATGCTGCCCGGTTGGCCGCAAAGACGTCGAGCCGAGGTCCGTTGAGTTCCAAACCCAACCACAAGCGCAATTTTGGTCCCGCTCCACCGTCGTTGCCCAACAATGGCGACGGTGCTGCCTACGATGCCTGCGGTCAGGCGAAGCCTGTCAGGGTCAAGGCAATCCATTCGAATTTATACAAGAGCTTACTCACACTACCCCCGGGCCCGCCGGCGCTGCCCTTCCCCCCCATTTAGTTCCAGCATCGTTTCCAAAAAAAAAATTTCGTTGTCGACATGGCGGACATTTGCCGATGTCAGCTCATCCTTTGACACTCGGCAGCAGGATCGTGAGAGCGACGTAGTGGATGTCTGTATTGTTGGCGGCGGTACATGGCCTCTTCTCATTCACCCATTCAGATGCTGATTGATCAGGCCCCGCCGGACTCAGTGCAGCCATCAAGCTCAAGCAGCTCGCGAACGATGCAGGCAATGAGGAGTTCCGCGTTGTTTTATTGGAGAAGGCTGGAGAGATTGGTGCACATATACTTTCCGGGAACGTAATCGAGCCTTCTGCCGTCAACGAGCTTCTACCGGACTGGAATTCGGAGGACAATCCCTCACGTTTCGACGGTGCAACCCTAGCGACTGGCGACAAGTTGCGGTTCCTGACGAAGAACAGCTCGATACCCCTGCCAGCACCTCCGCAGATGAACAATCACGGCAATTACATCATAAGTCTCAATCAATTCTCCAAGTGGCTGGCGGAAAGGGCGGAGGAGGTCGGTGTGGAAGTCTACCCAGGCTTCGCAGGTCGTGAAGTACTGTATCAGCACGATGGTTCCGTCAAAGGGATCGCCACCAACGATATGGGGATAGGAAGAGACGGAAAGCCCAAGTCCTCGTTCGAGCGCGGCATGGAATTCCACGCCCGCGTCACCCTCTTCGCTGAAGGCTGCCACGGCTCTCTTACGAAGGAGGTCGTTAAGAAGTTCGACCTTCGACGGGACAGCCAGCCCCAAACCTACGGCCTCGGCCTCAAAGAAGTCTGGGAAGTCAAGCCCGAGAATTTTCGCAAAGGCGAAATCGTCCACTCCATGGGCTACCCCCTCCCCTCAAACACCTACGGCGGCGGCTGGCTCTACCATTTCGGCGAGAACCTGGTTTCTCTCGGTCTCGTCGTCGGCCTAGACTACCCCAACCCCTGGCTAGCCCCCTACGGCGAGTTCCAAAAGCTCAAGCACCACCCCCTCTACAAATCCGTCATCGAAGGCGGGAAATGCATCTCCTACGGCGCTCGTGCCCTCAACGAAGGTGGCTATCAGTCGATCCCGAAATGTGCTTTCCCCGGTGGTGCCCTCATCGGGGACACAGCCGGCTTCCTCAACGTGCCCAAGATCAAAGGCACCCACACCGCCATGCGCAGCGGCATGCTAGCCGCCGAAGCCGCTTACGACGCCCTGACCAAGGGCAACCCCGACGGCGGAACCGTCTTCCTCTACGACTACGAGGACAAGCTCCGCGCGAGCACCATCTGGAAAGAACTCTACGCCGTGCGCAACATGCGGCCCTCCTTCTCCACCCCGCTGGGCCTGTACGGCGGGATCATGTACTCCGGCCTCGAAGCGTACCTCTTCCGCGGCAAAACGCCCTGGACACTGAAACACCACGGCACCGACCACGGCGCCACGCGCAAAGCAGATGAGATGCCGAAGATCGACTACCCGAAGCCAGACAACGAGATCTCTTTCGATATCCTGACGTCCGTGAGCAGGACGGGGACGAATCACGAGGAGGACCAGCCCGTGCATCTGCAGGTCAAGGACTGGGAGGCGCACACGCGCGATCAGTGGCCGAAGTACAAGGGGATTGAGAACCGCTTCTGTCCCGCGGGCGTGTATGAGTATGTGGAGGATGAGAGCAGGGAGTTTGGGAAGAGATTCCAGATCAATGCGCAGAAGTAAGTGTCTTCTTTTCTCCTTGAGTTCGATGAGTCCTTCATGGATGGTTCGCGCTGATGATGTTTTGCTTGCTAGCTGTATCCACTGTAAAACGTGCGATATCAAGAGCCCGGCGCAGGATATCAACTGGGTGCCGCCGCAGGGAGGGGAGGGGCCGAAGTACTTGATGACGTGATATGTTGTGTATGAAGAAAGAAAAGCATATGGGGATCATGTAGGATTGGACTCATGAAAGACGCATCGTAGGTGTTAGATCACCGTGGGGGGGGGGATATCGCTCAATACGAGATGACTGTACATATGCGCGACCTACAAACGTACGAACCGATTATCCATTACCCTTGTGGTGAATTAGGCCGGCAAGGCACAATAGCAGGATCCGCCATCACAGCTAACCCGAACGGCACCGATTTTCGATACATGTCCGGTCGTGAACGAGCAACTTCAACTATGATGCGAGGAGCTTTGCATCTACGGACTTCGAAGCTGCTACTCTCCATCCGAATCAGCGAACATGTCCTCCGCCTTCGGTCTGCGTCGCCTCGCTGGAGGCACATTGTCCTTCTTCGCAGCCTCCGTGACCGGTGCCGCCATCTTGAACCCAACCGCAGGTCCTACATGCGTTTCCTTCACCGGCTCCTCCGCCTCATCCTCGTCCTCAAGCATCGACTCCCCATCCACGTCCTCCTCCTCCTCCATCGGTTCCCCATCCAAATCCTCCTCCCCTTCCTCAAGCATCGCCTCCCCATCCAAACCCCCCTCATCCCTCTCCCTCGCCCCCTCCTCCACAGCCTTCCACCTCCCCCTCGCCCCGCTCTCCCTCTCCCTCTCCCTCTCCGCCTCCCTCCCCCTCTCCTCCTCCTCCATCTCCCTCCTCGTCGCCGGCGGCTGGTTAAACACCGCCACGAACCGCTCCTGGCTCGCCTGCGGAAACACGCACCACCCTTCCCACAGCGCCAGCACACTTCCCATACTCCGCTTCCACTTCTCGGCCCGCAGCCGGCCCCAGCGCAACTCTTTCTCGAGGCGGCCGAGGTGCTCGAAGACCGCGCGGGAGCGGAGGGCGGACTCGAAGAGCTGGCGGTAGCGCCATGCGTGCCGCACGCCGGAGGTGGAGGACGAGGAGAGGATGTCGGAGAGGAGGTAGAGGGCGATGAGCTTGGAGGGGGAGGTGTCGTCCTTTTCGGGTATGGGTGTTGCGCTGTCATCGTTGTTGTCGGCGGCGGCGCCTTTGGGGAGCGGGTCTCGGTCTTCGGAGGGTTTGTACTCCGGGTTCGCGCTGCTGAGATTGTAGGGCGTGAGCACGTTCTGCGTGATCATCTGCACGACTTCGTCGGCGCCTGCGCCGGCGTGCTGGATCGCGAAGGCGGTGACGCGCGCGACGTCGCCTTTGCGGAGTTTGGCGTTGGTGGGGGGGAGGCGGGCGAGGAGGTGCGTGAGTTTTGCTTTTCGCAGGGGGTTGAGGTAGGAGGGGCCGTCGTTGTCGGGGGTCGGGGCATCGGGTGGGGGGGCGCCGCCGTGGTGCTGGAAGTAGCGGCGGCGGCCTTCGTCGCCGGAGTTCTCGTCGTCGTCCGAGGAGTTGTAGTCGCTGTCGGAGACGAACTCGGAGATGTGCGTCGTGTATTCGAATTGCAGGCCCAGGTCTGGGGGTGCCCATGTTGCGCCACCTTCAAACAGCGTCTGGGGTGGCATGAGTGCTCGCACTCGGCTTGCTCGGTTTCGTCGTGAGGCGCCGGTCAAGACGTCCCAGAGTCGCCAACGATAGTATACACCGCCCACGCTGCGAGAGTCCCATATCCAGGCCCATCGTTCTTCTATTTGCACGCCTTTGCGGCTCATCAAGAGAGCTTCAAATTCAGGTCCATGTGTCAGCAAAGCCTCCAAGGTCTTGTGTATCAATTTGAGCTGCTTTAAATCCGAAGGTGGATGAACAGTCACTTGTACGGGTGGGGCACCGCGCCCTGACTGCCCGGGAACGGACGAGGCATAGGACTGAGGTGGAGCAAAGCCTCCACGGTGTACACCTCCCGCACCGCGACCAAACCCTGCCCCAGGTCCTTGTGGTATCGGACGAGCACCGAATGGTAGCGAGGAAGATGAAGACGAAAGACCTAGTAGGGACGGCTCTGTATCCAGCGAAGTCGAAGAAAGATGGCGTGATAGCGAGAGGTAGAAACCGCGACCCATGTATTTGTTCTGCAAGGCGCTGACGGCAGTATCGATATCAAGGGCAGGCGTGTCTTTCGCGAGCGTGACGATGGCGGATAATAACCTTCTCTCCATGCTTCCAGGCCCCGAAGGAGGTACGATTCGAACCCCATCGATGTTCAAGTTGGGCGGTATGAAGGCTTTGATGGCGGCAGGAGAGGTGCCCGGAGGCAGAGACGATAGACGTAGTGTAGGCTTGGGCGGAGCCCTCTCATGCAGCCTTCCAGGCCCAGTGTTATCTTCTTCGTCCGATTCGTGAAAGGCTGCTTTCGCATCTGCTGGCCCGGTGTTCGCGTCCTCGAAAGCGAAGAGCCCCGAGGTCGGTTCTCGGTGTGTGGTTGATGTCCCATCGTAGGCTCTCTTACGCGACAATGACGGCGGAGGTGGTCCTAAACTTCCTGGCCCGCTATATCCTCGAGAAGCCAGGGCTCCTCTTCCAGCAGGACTGGGCGGCGCTCCAGAGAAATGCCGCTTTGAAGGTCCGCCAAATGCTCCACCTCCTCTAGAGCTCGCCAATGCTCCTGCCAAACCACTTCCGGGACCTGTAAACGGGGGCTTGTCATCATCGTGATCGAAAGACTTTACAAAGTCCTGATATACAGCTGCTGTTTCTTCCTGTTCACGTTGGCGTTTGGCTTCAGCCTCTGCCTTCTGGCGCTCAAAGACAGATTTCTTGGTAGGCGCAGTGAGCTTGGAGCTGATGTCAGGGAACTCCTCAATCTTAGGCTCCTGACCCATCTCGCACCTGCTGTTAACGCTGTGAGAAGAGAAGCATTGACTTGTAATGTAAAGCCAGATAGGTATCTCAGAAGATCCATGCACCTCAATACTCGGTACCTTACTTTAGCTAGTCTCTTGACTAGTCTTGAGTGCAGCCCTGGAAACGTCCCGATTGAGAACGCCGAGGTATGTCCGGTGAAGTGCTGCCTTCAATGCATGCTTCACTTGAGGTACCTTACTCTCGAGCTCTTTACACAAACCCTCGCGATCATTGTATCAGTATTGTGACAAAGACCTTGCACGGCGGATATTATGGCAACCGCTTCAGAAATCCAAGCTCTTCTACGGTTTCTCTCCCAAGATGCCAAGGTACCTTTGCCTGTCGCCATGTCAAAAGTCAAAGACTTGCAGCAGGCTACCTTGACAACGTAACGACCCCATTGCCTACTGGCTATGTACACCAAGCTAATCTGAATGCAGTCCAGAACTCCTCTCGAAGGCTGACATCGCTTCCATTCAGACAGTCTTCGCAGACGAGAAACTCTCCAAACAGATACTCACCGCTGCCAAACGAGTGTCGAAGAAACGAACGGCGGGTGACGTATCATCAACACCTTCCATGAAGCGCACAAAACCCTCCATATTCAATGAGCTTCCCAACCCCGTAGCCATCGAAGCTTCCCTCCAGCTTCCCTCAAGTAACGTCGAGGAAAAGGATCTTGTTCCCATAGTACTACACACCAACCGCGCGCCTCTTGTACTCGCCTTCGCTGTCACACTGCTGAGATACACAATGCCATCGCAGCCGCTTTCTTCGCGCCTAAGCTTGGCGCAAGCTGTCGTGAGTGTTAATAGCAGGAGCAAGGCCATCAGTCTAGGCATAGAGAAAGGCAATACTGCCGAAGACGAAGGATGGGGCCAAGGTCAGCCCAAGGTCCGTATCATGGGTCGGGAGATAAAGGTGATGAAGAGATGGGGATACAACCCGTCGGAGGTAAAGGCTGGAGAGACCGATGTGAAAACCGAAGACCGAATTGACGATTCACAATCGACGGTTGTCGGCGATCTTGAGACGGTGGATCATACGAACGACAACGATACTGCTCTATGGGGCCTTGATCTGGAAGCTCTTCGTTCCTCCAATGGTCCCGTACTGAGCAAACAAGATGCCACTACGAAGCTACCCATCTACACCCCTGAGTCTGCTCGTGCATATCTTTTCAAATCCTTTGCCCCTGTCCCCATATCGGTTATGGCACAGACACCTTCTCCGAGAAAGAAGCCATCAGCAGCGGCACTCGCAGTTGAGAAGGAGCGGAATCTAGGTTTGCTTCTGCAGTCGCTTGACCTGCTATATGCGTCTTGGGCCCATGTACTAAGCACTACCGAGCTGGATCGGCGCGCTTGGTCTTGGTATGTGGCCGTACGACCCGAGATCCAGGACGGTGTAGCGGGCTGGGGAGCGAAAGGAGAGGTCAAGCTTGAAAAGATCTTGGACATGCGAAGGAGAGGGTGACCGGCCTCTCACATTGAAGTCATCGAGACTTTGAGGTAGCATCTCGGGCGTGCAGGATCAGCCAACTTCGCATGATCATACTGCCAGATACTGACTGAGATCGGATAGTTCGACGACTCGGGATAATGCAGGGTCAATGTGCTCGTCTTTGCGATCGAGCAGTACGCTCTGCCATCCAGCTGCTTGCGCTGCGTAGTAATCTTTCTCTAGATCATCACCAATATGGATACACCTGAGGTCTTGCCCAACAGCCTTTTGTGCCATCTTTTTGGTTGCGTCAAATATCCGTGGATCGGGCTTCGAGAACCCAACATCATAGCTCAAAGCTACGAAATCGATATCATGGTTCCTATCAGGCATTTTCTGCTGATTGTGTAACAGTTCTCCGTATCGCCGTGAACCTACCTGCAAGCCTAAGCTGGACAAGATTCGAGGTACGCGGTCATCGGAGTTTGTTAAGACGCCAATGGTAGTGTTTTGCTTGTGTCTGTAAAGGTCCGTCGTTGAGTCACCGAGGCTTCGAAAGAAGGGAAGAACATCTGGATAGAGGCTATAGCCTTCAGAAGAAGAGAATCTTTCCAATAGATCTGGCACCAGGCCGGGAGGCAGTGCCGTAGATCTTGGAAGGAGTGGTTGGAATGTAGAGCTGATGACCTATTACCGTCAGGTCCGTCCATAATTAAGAGAAACTGAGTGAACATATGCAAGGCCAAGATTGCGTCAAACAGGTTGTTAGCTATCTTGCTGGCTGGGATGGCTAGATAACGATGTACTGGATAATTGAGACTGCATGAGCGGCAGACGATCTCCACCGAACGCGTTCAAGGACTACCAAACGTTTTATAATTCTGTCTCCACCAACAGAGTTGTGCTTCAGTTTTTCTCAATGCGGCAACAAATTTCGTGACCTATCCTGTACGATGTACGGATGATGAAGTGGTGGCATCCAGATACTGTGCGAGAGGCGTATGTACTCACGTTGGCCCACCACTCGGATGTCTTCATGCTCACTGCCTTCCCGTAATTCGGATTCTTCCTTGAGTGTATATGGAAGGCTGTTCCCACAACATTTAGCTCGTGCACATGGTCTTGAGGGGCTGTAAGTCCCCACCCCTCCGAAAGCTTGCGTCGACCGCGTCGTCTGTAAGACCTGTCACACCGCATCTCCTCGCGGCGTCACCATACTGCTTGGCAATCGGTTCATTGGGCCCAAAAAGTGTACCGAAGGCATCGAAGGTTAACAGCCTACGAGTCTGCTGCATCATGATTCCACCCGAGAGCCCATCGCCTGATAGAGCCGCGTCTCACATCTAGGATGGAGAGGCTCGGCCTCCAGACAAAAAGCCAGCGATCTACAATTCTGGAGCTGAGATCCTGTCTTGAGAAGCTCCGAAGAGAATTGGCCAAAGCGTAAAGTAGTCAAAACACAGAGGCCGCTTAAATTAGGTTGGAATTGCTCGGCTTCCATCTTGGCGGGCCCACCGAGCTTCACCCCTTGCGCGATAGCCGATCTACAGTCCGGACTCCGGAGCACATTTACTTCTGGACCTGCCGCGTTTAGCGTCTTGGTAGTCTTGGCATGATTTCCGAGTCGGACGAAAAATGTTGAGGCGTTGTGGATGGAGATTGTTGTCCACAGTGCACAATAGAAAAAGGTGGCCGGAGAACAACAATCTTCCTCTTCTGATTAGCACAAAATCCTCTCGAACGCCTTCTCCCCCGCGTCACTACCGGGCTAGACGATCAATAGCCTAATTCTTCGGTTTTGCAATTACCATCTGGTGCAACTCGCTCGAGTCCATACCCCTACATCTTCCTTTGCCTCACTCACTCTCCCCGTTCAAGCCGTCGCAGGCCTCAGACCTTTCAATCCAGGAATATTACTCGGATTGGTTGAACACATCACGCACTATGGCCGGTCGACCAACAAACATTGGCATCAAAGCCATTGAGATATACTTCCCTAGTCAGGTATGCCCGCTTGCCTCAGTGTATGAGCGATTTCTGCCCTTGCGTGCTGCATGCTGACTACATTCAACAGTGTGTTGAACAATCTGCGCTCGAGAAGTTCGATGGGGTTTCCCAGGGAAAATATACCATTGGCCTTGGCCAGACTAAAATGAGCTTTTGTGACGATAGAGAAGGTAAGTGCAAAGAACTTTTGGATGCTGGGCCGCGACAGGCTGACCCTCTGATCAACCAGACATTTACTCCTTTGCTCTGACCACTGTTTCCTCTCTGCTCCGAAAGTACTCCATAGACCCCAAGTCTGTTGGTCGATTGGAGGTCGGCACGGAGACACTGCTCGACAAGTCCAAGTCTGTCAAGTCAGTTCTAATGCAACTTTTTGAACCTTCGGGCAACACTAGCATCGAAGGCGTCGACACGGTCAACGCTTGCTATGGTGGCACAAACGCGCTTTTCAACACGGTCAATTGGGTGGAATCATCTGCTTGGGACGGTCGCGATGCCATTGTCTGCGCTGGAGATATCGCACTGTACAAGAAAGGCAACGCACGCCCGACAGGTGGTGCAGGTTGTGTCGCTATGCTCGTTGGTCCTGATGCCCCACTGGCCTTCGAACCTGGCAAGCGAGGCAGCTACATGAAGCATGCATATGACTTTTACAAGCCCGATCTTACCTCGGAGTACCCTGTCGTTGATGGCCATTACTCGGTTAAGTGCTATACTGAGGCAGTCGATGCTTGTTATCGGGCGTATAACGATCGCGAAGCCGCGTTGCAAAGCAGAGGTCTCGCCAATGGTATTCACAAGGCAGACGACTCTTCAACCACTCCTCTGGACCGTTTCGATCATGTCCTCTTTCACGCGCCGACTTGTAAACTTGTTGCTAAGTCCTATGCGCGTATGCTTTATAATGATTACCGTACCTCGCCCAATCACCCGGCTTTTGAGTCTGTGCCAGCCGAAGTACGGGATATCTCATACGAAGCATCTCTCGCTGACAAGACGGTGGAGAAGACGTTCATGGGTCTTAGCAAGAAGAAATTCCAGGCCAGAGTACAGCCTGGGATCGAGGTCCCAACGATGTGTGGCAATATGTACACCGCCAGCGTGTACGGCTCGCTGTGTGCTCTCCTGAGCAATGTGGTGCCGAAGGATATAATGAGAAAGAGAATCGCGCTCTTCAGTTACGGAAGCGGACTTGCCAGTTCACTGTTTAGTGTCAAGGTTAACGGAGATGTCAGCAAGATAGTTGAGACCCTAGACCTCCACAAGAGACTAGAAGCGAGGAGGACTGTAGCACCAGAGGTTTATGATGAGGTGAAACCAGGAGACCCCTAATTGACGGACGCAAGTGCTGACAAAGTCATAGATGTGCCTTCTGAGGGAAAAAGCCCATCTGCAGAAAAGCTACAAGCCCGCGGGAAGCGAAGAGACGATCACGAAGGGTACCTACTATCTCATCGAGGTTGACGATATGTTCAGGCGGAAATATGAAATCAAGGCATAGAGGGCCAGCGTGGCACTTTCATACGTGTAAGAACCATTCTATCAGCCGGCAGTTGTCTGCCTCGAAACCGGGAGGAAGTGCTGTCAGACCAGGGAAGCCGGTAATATGGGGGCTTTCCCTCTCTGACAAGTCGTGCAATGGCGGCTGAGGGCATCGGCGATAGAGATAGATATTCTCGATGCCTTGCTTTAGTAATCCGCACGCAGCTGGTTTTGGAGATTCATCATAAAGGATAAAGTGTTGTACATCTTGTCATCAAGGTCCGAGATTGGCAAATGCACAACGAGAATATCAATATGAATGATCAAGTGAGTTCCATGCAATGTGTCTCGAAATGGACATCTGCAGTGGCGCAGCAGTCCGACTTTACCTTTACGGACTGGGTGAGGGCTGAGAAAGGGAGATGCCCACACTAACTCAAACGAACCGCGAGATTCGATCATTTGTGCCCACTCTGTCTACTGGCAACATACCAAGTCACCGCCATCTTTACAGGTGTGGTTTCCATCAGGGTGGTGATGCAAGAAGGTCCCAAAGAGGAAGAGCTGGGGTTGAAACACCAACGTTTCGGCCCTCGGAGTCCTCTGAGATAAACTTAACCAGCGCTTGTCTTCGGCACCACAACTGCCACTCCTACACTGAGTCAATCGTTGCGAATTAGACCGGTATCGATCTAACAGACGATCTTCCCGCCAGGTGGTGGTAGTACTCTTGGGGTGGTATTTCGGAAGGCTGCGTCGTGTACAATCGGCACCAGCAAACCTCATGTAAGAAGGGCGCCAGACGATCATGGCTCAAGAAGTCAACGATCCACCTAATACTCTACGATACAACGCTCCTAATGGCTCTAGACGATCCTCAACCTCGGATGTATTCAGTGATACCAACGCCTCTAATCCGTTCGATGTTGAAGCACTTCCGTCGCCTTCCGACGACGAGGACCGACAGTCAATGGCCACACCTTTTCCTTCCAGTCCTATCCATCGACCGCTGTCTTTACGGCCCTCCCTTCGGGCTCAATCGGAGACTCTGCACAGAAGTAGTGGCTCCCAGCGCTACTTTCTTCGGAACTCCTCATCATCTCGCCGCGATGTCTCCACGACAGCGCCTACACATTCCCTTGGTCTCACGTCCGACCGCGGTAATACTCTTGCAGATTCGACGCCCCACAGGGCCACCAGCAATGCCTCGACGATAATTATACCACGAACGGCAAGTCCATACCGAGGGACGAGTGGGCCTAGCCATCCTTATGCGATGTATTCCCAAGATACAGCGTTAGGAAGAACACTTAGCAATGCCACGAGTTCGACCTTTGGAACAATTTCGCGTTCTTACGCTGGACCATCGCGGCCTACCCATCCTTACGGGATGTATGCGCAGGATACAACTTCAGAGGAGGACCTTAGTATCGGGGCCGCCGCTACTCCGCTAGTTCCTCTGGCAGCTGCTAGAGGACACAACAGGTATCAGAGGCGACTTGGACCAGAAGGCGAGGATGCCGACGACTTCATTGGGCCGGACGGCCACACAGAGCAGCTCCCTCCATACACCCGCTATGCAAACGACCTACCACCCAAGGAAAGTCCGGAAGAAGCAGAGCCACCTGCAAACGTCCAGCGCAATCCATTTGGCGACTCTCAGGTCACTCTGGATGCTATACCAGTACAGCAAGCCCAGAACATCAGTGCCCTACCTGCTACTGGCGCGTCCGTCCAAAGCTCAGAGGCGAGTGAAGCAATACGACCAGCAGACGAAGGAGGCCATTTCAAGGAATCTTCTACGCTGAAAAGTAAAAAGCGAATATGTGGAATTATCCCAATATGGCTTTTGGTGCTTCTGATAGTTATCATTATGATACTGGTCGTTGGTGGTGCTGTTGGTGCATCGCTGCACCACCAGCACGATCCCACAGACATCGTACAAGCATCGCCTGTGCCAAATGAAACACTACCGTCAACACCGGTAGCGTAAGTTCCATCTTGATTGAAGGTAAAGCTTTCAGCTAATAGACGCAGTGCCACTGTCACCGTTACATCATTGATCGATGCCGCCCCTCTCACCGCCACGCCCTCCAATCTTCCGCCTCTCCCAACAGGGTCGTTTTCGATAGCTTTAAAGAATTCATCCGGACTCTCCACTTCGAATGACTCCTGTCTGACCACCAGCAATCAAAGAAACACTTGGGCATGCATCGATGGTGGAAATGTCAACCTTGAGCTCATGCCCGCTGTGGGCAACCCTCTTCAAGCACAACTACTCGCTAATACTCCGCTCAACGCGCCAATCCTTTACGGTGCACAGCCGCCTCAATTACCGAAACCGGCAAATCTTGTGCTCATGAACGATAAGGAAGACCTAGACCGAGGGCCCACATTATTTTTCCAGCAGCTATATGATAAACTAGTTGTTGTTAGGGAATCCGATTTTGCCAGCACCAACATCAAACGCTGGGTTGAAGGTACTCTCGAGGATTCAGAAGTAGAGACACTCGAGAGACGATCTCGAAGGGGTTGGAGCGAGAATCCTGTTGCCGTCCCTACAGAGCGGCCGTGGTTTTGCTTCTGGAACAACACTGCTATGGAGGGTTTCATATATCTTACCTCGGATGCTAATAGCTCGACCCCACTATTCTCAACCGCGGCTTCGGCTTCAGGTTCAAATGCTGCGAATCCCAGTCTGGGACCATCGGTCAGCAATACAGGCCATGGGAGACACCCTGCGCCAGTTCCCACGACTGCAGCGTCGTTGCAGGACCGTCAAACGACAGGGCTGCCATTCCCTAAAGTTCTCAAGTTGGAAGAGCGACGTGGTCCAGGGAGGTCGCCACCGTATTGCCAGCAAATGCAGATCATGAACGACATGACAGCGTCTCCCATCACAATAGCACCTCATGGGGATCCTATTATTGTCAATCTTGATGAAGAAGAACCAGTGCAACAGAATCGGGTCACGCGGGCCCCAGAGCAGAGACGGCGTTCTGATGTGGAGAAAAGGCATTATCGAGGCTTCTCTCTGGGGAGTGCTTGCCAATGCCAATGGCTTAACGAATAATGCGTGAATGGAGTTTGATCAGTTGCTCTGGGAGTCTTGTGCTATTTCATGGAAATATAGTCCCGCGGATTGCCTGGGGCTCGGAACGAGGGAGTTTCGGTGGACCAAGCTGGACTTGAAGGGAATGGGATGGTCCAGCTGCGATTGTGTTCACCTCTGGGCTCAGCTTGGTATTTCCTTCTACCTTCTCACGTATATGTATACAAGGAAATCTGGGTAAGAGGTCAAGAATACATCATGTATAATAACTAGCCGTTAGTGATGTGTCCTCGCTACTTTGCTGTCATATGCCGAATTACAGCACTGTGCCGTCAGTAGATACTGCATATTGCAACTCCGACTGTGACCCGTGGACATTCTCTGTGGATCATTCTTCAAGCCTGGAGCTTCTGATATGATATAGCTAGCCGCGGTACGCTAGTGGAGGCTCGGCTGGTCATCACCACTCCGCGCAGTCCAATGCCTATCAAAGATAGCAAGGAAGTTACACTGCTGCCATTGCTTCGCTCTGTTTCCGAGATGTTCAGGTGCCGGCCCACCGCATTCGTGACTTTGGAACTGCTGTCACCTCCGTATTCGGCCTTGCTCAAGCCAGCTCACGCAAGAACCGCTTGATCGATTTCACGCTGGAATACAACAGAGCTCATAAGGAAGCGAACAAATCAATCTCTGCACCCTTCAATGCCCTCTAGATTCAGTATCTGGATCGTTCTGTTCTGTGTAAGGTGTTTTCTCTAAGCTTTCGTCTACCTGGCCTGCCCATCCTACGGCAAGCCCGTCCATAGTCTGCTAGGAAGACCTTTCGAAGCATGCCTTGCTTCAAAGGGCTCGCGGTTAGCATACATACACCACAAGGTCCTCTACCGGAGCACTCGATACAGAAACAGACCAGGTTCTCTCGTATCAGCTCCTACATTCCAGTCCCTCCACCAAAGATACCTCAAGACTCTCAGACCAACAAACCCGAGCAATCCACGTTCGCGATCTCCATCACTCTTCTTACACCAGGTCTCAACGTCCCCTACTCCACCCCGAAGCCCACACCTGAGGATCCGTATCCAAGACCGCGCGTAGTCAGTGGATTGCCGTCTGTTACAAGCGAGAGAGGAAGATATGCTGGTGTCATCGGGCCCTACGTACCGCTGACGACTTCTCCGAATGAGACTATAGCGGCGTATATATACTTCGATGGTCGGGCGAAGGAAGAAGTAGCTACACTACTGCGGCGTGGGGAAGAGACTTGGGTGAACTCACGATGGGTCAGTGTGCCGGAGTCGGAAGGAGGAGGTCTAGCGGAAAGAGAGTTTCTCTTCAGAGAAGTGGGTCTAGAGAGGTGGCTCAACGGCTTGGACCTGGGGGGGAAGAATGCTGGTGCCATCATCGAGCGTAGGCGGCAGAAGATGGAGAGGAAGAGACAGCGCAGGAAAGTCAAAGAGGAAAGCGACGATGACTCGCCCGCAATGTGGGGCCAGCTCGATAAAACAAGCAAGAATGTCTTACGTTACGGCCTGAACGAGACTTCGCCGCTTGAACAGATGTCAGATCAGGATGAGGAGTCCTCTTCTGGCTCCGATGAGGACGATGACCCGATACCAGAAGCAGCTGGGCAAATCAAGGTAGCACTTTTCCGCGTACTGGCGTCGGGAGAAATCAAAAGAGGAGAATACTCACCACAATTTGATGCACATGACGACGACGATGATCCTGAGAAGCACAACAGTGGAGCAAATGGTAACGGCGAGAGTACGGAGGAGGTCGACCATACAACAAGCTTTGCTCAGCCGAAGACTCTGGATCCCAAGTCCATTAGCACGCAAACAGTGACAGGGATCGATCCGCCTGACAAGCCCTTCGCCGTCTTTATGTTCCTCTATCGCGGCCAAAAGCAACTTCAGAAAATGGTATTTCTGACTCCTAATGCTCGTAATACCGACGTACTTAATGTCGAACAGGGTATTATTCCGTCATCGAAAGCGAACGAAAAACCTGCAGCGACTGCCAAGCGAAAATCAATACCTACGGACTTCGCCAATCTCAAGCCTTTGAGCCCCGGGGGAGCTCTAGGATTCTCGAGGTTCCGCGACAGTCAGTCTCGATCCAGCTCTGGCGGCAAAAATGGAGCTATCAAGAAGGACCCTGAGGATATGGACAGTGATGAGGACGAAGTACCTGACGACTCTAAAGCCGTCAAGGATGAAGAAGTTGACCTGCAAGATGTCTCAAAAGCTGCACTTTCTCCGGAGGACATCAGACGGCAAGGCGAGATCTCGGAGGGCGTGCAAAAGATCAAGGTGGGTACTCTGAGCAAGGCTACTATTTAGACAACTTCATGGTATTCTGACTGGAACGGCAGTTAAAACGTCAGCATTCTGCGGAACCTTTGGATGCAGGCTTGGCCGCTACTCGGAAATCGCCAGCATCCAACACGCCCACAGCAGGGTCGACGCCGCCGAGTACATCAGTGCTTGATTCCGGACCACCTTCACTGCTTCCGAGCACTTCATATATGCAACATCCATCTGACGACGGCATCATTGGCAGCCCAATGAAACGGGCCAGAGCCAGTGTGTCAGGGGTAGAGGACGAAGCGACGAGGCAGAGGCTGGGGCTGGGTCTATCAGCAGATATCATGGGACGAATTGAGCAAGACAAAGCAATCAAGAAAGAGCCAAATGAAGACGAGGAGCTCTAAGAGGCCTTTGTGCGGTGGGAAATCTCGATTGCCGACGTATGGGTCTATTGCATCAGAGGAACACATTTGGGAGGGAATACATGCATAGACGCAATGCCTCCTGGGTGTCGAACATCTGAAGCACGCTGGAAAGATGCGAGAGATTCGGGGGGGTGGTCGAGGGGGACTACGAGAATGTTCCACTTCTGTGCGTGTAGCAGTGAGCTGTCCGAGAGTCTACGCGGAGCACCACAACGAGGCAGACGGACAGCATAGAATGGCAGAGTATGGAAGTAGTAGTTGTATCTGGATACGAATACAATTGCCGAGAGTCCAATCCGACGTTGGGTTTGATTGCCAGTACCCTTGGGTCGAAATACGAAACAGATGAATTCCAAAGTATCTTAATCTCCCCCCAATCCCAGCATTCCAGAGGTAGATGATAAGGTAATGATCGAGGCCCACAGACACCCGTTCGTGACCACTGACCAGACGTGCTTTCTTCACGATGTACTTCTGGCCCTTTTGGTTCTAGCGCGCAATCTAAAAGTGTTGCTGCGACCGTTCGCCGTTCGGCCCAATTTTCTTGGCCATCTCTCTTCTATTTCCTCATCCACTTCACTTCGTTAACACCACTTACATTCGCCTTTCTCCTCTTGAGCATTGCACTTTCAAGGATTTGTCTTCTATCCGCCGATCTTCCCTCGTCTCAAGGCTTTTCGAACCGCAATCCAGGCATCATGTACACTCCTACTGTACTGTTTACCCTCCTCGTGCTCGGCTTTGCCGCCGCGCAAAACAGCACCAGCACCTTCGATGCCTCACAAGTTGACCCAACCCTGAGGAGTGAGTGCCTGCTCCATACCTCGACCATCTCCATCGCTAACCACCATTCGCTAGATCAATGGTGCATCACCGAGAAGAACACTTGTGGCCAGCTCTGCGGAACCTCAAGATATACCAAGACCAACAACTGCGACCCTGTAGGTTTCCTCCTACCAGCACCCACTCGATAACCCCCATCCAATCTCATTGACCATTCGGCTCACAATGCTATCCTCCACAATCTCCCCACCCAAGCTAACACGCTCCACAGATGAGCCTTAACTTCGCCTGCGTCTGCCAAAACGGTCAAACACCCTCCAACCTCCCCCAGTACCAGCAGACCCTCCCCTTCCTCGAGTGCCAGTACACCTTCGCCGCGTGCAACAAACAGTATCCCGGCTCCTCCCAATGCAGCAACAACTGCGGCAACCTCGACCCTTCAACCGTCAAAGCCGGTGCCGGCGCTGCTCCCACCAGCTCGGCCGCAGCGTCTAGCACTGCATCTGCCACGTCGACGGGGGCGAGCCCTGCTGCTTCGAATTCGAAGAATGCGGCGGGGAGGTATGTGCCTGAAGCTGGGTTTGCGGCTGCGGTGGTTGGGGCCGTGGGGATCCTCTTATAGGTTATCTGGAGAGACAACAAGGGAGAGGTCTGCCTTGCATTCGATGGTGTAGATGGCTTCTTCGGGTGTGGTAGCACGGCGTGGGTGCTCTTCTTTCGGCTTTCTGCTTGCCTGTGCGTTGGTGGTTTTCGAGCATTTGATACCAGCGAGCGTGTCAGCTATTGCTGGATTGCTCGCACTTTATTACTTGTAATGGCTTACAGCACGTAAGCCCTAATTGTTCTTCTGTAGCATAGATCCGATGTCGGTAATAGCGAAGCATCTGCATTCTCAGTCCTGCACTAATGTGTCTCCGTATCGGACGCAGGGCATCCTTATTCTACTTCACTTCAAGTATGATCTCAAGTCCACAGATTCTTCCCCTACCACATATCAAAGTCCCGGCTCACTTGCCTTCCCTGTCATCTTGTCCACTCGACCTTACTAGCTACAGCCAACGGCTTCCACACCTCCACGCCTCCACGAAAACCCATCTCACCAATAACCCACCCACCCCTTCCTCTTCAGTTCTCCACTGCGTGCTTGAGAAAACCCGCCGGATCTGCTTCCCCCATCCCCTACATTCATTCCCTACACCTCCCCCCCCCCTAGAATTAAACCAGGACCCACTTCCTTCCTCTTCGTCACTGCATGCACCAACCTCTCGGCCCACATTTCATAAGCAATAACGCAGGCTCTTGTACCTCCTTTTTT
>JAABUS010003082.1_pt1 | contig 28452 bp, 25 predicted proteins | sample 5560161 | NCBI WGS metagenome assembly JAABUS01 (sample SAMN10711885, study PRJNA513376) | rock metagenome | isolation source: Antarctica rocks | place: Antarctica: Victoria Land, Trio Nunatak nord | collected 2016-01-04
TGGGACGGGCGGGCGGGGGAGCGCGTGGCCGCCGTGCTCTCCGAGGCGCTGGTGCCCGCGACGGCGGCGCGCGCGCCACAGTCCTCCGACCGACTGGTGGCATGACCGCGACGCGGGCGCGCGCCGATCGCGCCGACGTGCTCGGCGTCGCGATCGACCGCCTCGACATGGCCGAGACCGTCGCCCGCTGCCGCGCGGCGATCGAGGAGGGCCGCTACGTCCAGCACGTCGTGGTCAACGCGGCGAAGATCGTCGCGCTGCACGACGACCCGGCGCTGGGGAGGATCGTCGCCGGGTGCGAGATCGTCAACGCGGACGGACAGGCCGTGGTGTGGGCCTCGCGGCTGCTCGGCGACCCGCTCCCCGAGCGTGTCGCGGGCATCGACCTCATGCACGAGCTGCTCGCCCTCGCCGCCTCCGAGGACCGGGGCGTGTGGGTGCTCGGGGCGAGGGCCGAGGTGCTGGCCCGCGCCCTGGAGAACCTCCGCGCCGCGCATCCCGGGCTGCGGATCGACGGGCGCGACGGCTACTTCTCCGCCGCGCAGGAGGACGACGTGTGCGCCCAGATCCGCGCCTCGGGCGCCGAGCTGCTGCTCGTGGCTATGCCGTCTCCGCGCAAGGAGGAGCTCCTCGGGGCCCACGGCCCGTCGCTGGGCGTGCCGTTCGTGATGGGGGTGGGCGGCGCGATCGACGTCGCCGCGGGCCTCACCCGGCGCGCACCGCGGGCCTGGCAGCGCATCGGGCTCGAATGGCTCTACCGGGTGCTGCAGGAGCCGCGGCGTCTCGCGGGTCGCTACGCCCGAACGAACGCCCGCTTCGTCGGGCTCGTCCTGCGTGCGCTCATCGCACGGCGGTGAGCGACTTCGTCAGGCCGGCGAAGCGCTCGGCCACGAGGCGGCAGTCCGGAAAGTACGCCGACATCTCGGTGCGCGAGAGCAGTTCGATGCTCTGGACGTGCGCGAGCGCCTCGGGAACCGACCGCGCGAGGCCGACGAGAGGCCATGCGGCGACCACGTGTGCGCGAGCGGCCAGGGGCAGGAACTGAAGGCCCGGGGCGACGAAGTGGGGCTCGACCGGGAAGTACCGGTAGGGCGTCTGGATCCACAGCCGGTCTCCGAGTGACCGCGCCGCCGCCGCAAACGCCTGCCGCTTCGCATGGCCTCCGACGTGCTCGATGACGGAGTTCGAGAAGACGAGGTCGAAGTGCTGGCGCCGTAGCGCGGCGGGCGGGTCGCAGGCATCGCCGACCAGGCTCTCCGCGCCCTCGACGTCCCCCGGCTGGTCGAGGTTGAGCAGCACGAGCCGCCTGGGCCTGAGCTCTGCCGTGCGCCAGGACGCCGCCGTCCCCCCGAGGTCGAGCACCGACATCTCCTCGAGCGCGGGGAAGCTGCGCCGCAGCAGCGCCCAACGACGGAGGCGCCGGCGACCCGAGAGGGAGTCCGGGCCGCCGCCGACCAGGCGCCGCGTCACCTCCGCCCCTCTCATCCGCCACCTCGCCGGTTCAGGACCTCCTGGTAGATGACCGCGAGGCGACCCGTCACCTCCGCCGCGGTCAGGCGCAACGCCCGGGCGCGGGCAGCCGCCCCCAGCCGGGTCCGCTCGGGCCCGTCCGCGCTGAGGCGGGCGAGGGCGGCGGCCAGGGCCGCGGGGTCGCTGGGCGCGATGAGCCGGGCGTCCTCGCCGTCCGTGAGCACGTCGGGCATGCCGCCCACCCGCGTCGCCACGATCGCGCGGCCGTGGGCCATCGCCTCGAGCAGCGCGACGGGCAGGCCCTCGGACACCGAGGGGAACACGACCACCCCCGCCTCCCCGAGCGCGCGCGCCTTCGCGGCCGGGCCGAGCCAGCCCGCCCAGCGCGCGCCGGCCGCGCCGATCACCCGGGCCTCGGCCGGCGAGGGGGCGCCGGGCCCGGCCAGCACGACCTCGACATCCGGCACCGTCCGGGCGAGCGCCGGCAGCGCGGCGACGAGGTCGCTCCCGCCCTTGACGGGGTTCTGGAAGCCACCGAGATAGAGGACTCCGGGGGCCCCTCCCGCCGGCTCCGGCTCCGGCTCCAGGTGCGGGGCGGGGTTGGGGACGACCTCGACGTCGGTCCGCCCGAACCGCTCTCCGAGCCGCGCCGCCCCTGCCAACGAGACGCTCAGCACCCGGTCCGGGATGCGCAGCCCCCGCGCAAAGGCCCGCCGGCGGAGCGGCCCGAGACGGCCGGCCCAGGCGTCGATGTCGCCCACGCCGGCGTGGAGGTGGAAGATCACCGGGCAGTGGAGGCCCCGGGCGACGAGGACGTAGACGCCCTTGCGGTAGAAGCTCCCGCGCACCGCGGCGTGGATGTGGACGAGGCGCGGCCCGGGACGCAGGCAGAAGGCCACGAGGGCGACCAGCCCGGCGGCCGCCACCCTCAGCCTCCCCCACTTGCCCGCGGGCCGGAAGGTCGGGATGGCGACCATGGCATAGCGACCGGCGAGGGGCGACGCGAGAAGCTCGCGCATGACGGCGGCCATCCCTCCGCCGCCCTCGGGATCGGGTCCGAGGTGGGCGACGTGCGCGGATCGGGGCACGAGGCATCGTACCCTAGGGAGCGATGGTCGTGGCGCCTCGGTCGGCCGCATCCTCGCGCGCGTCACGCCGCGTGCTGCTCGTCGCGCTCGCGCTCGCGCTCGCCGGCGCGCTCGCGCTCCTGCTACCGGGCCGCGGCGGCGCGCGGCCCACGTGGCAGTCCTCCTTCGAGCGCCGGGGGCTCGCCGAGTGGTCGTGGCGCGACGGCGGCAGCACCGTCCGCGTCGTGGACGCCGTCGCGGCCGGGGTGCCACCGCTGGCGGGAGCGCACGTGGCCCGGTTCGAGACCACGCGCGCGGCGCGACCGGGAGCGCCCGTCCACGCCAAGCTCTATGAGAGCTTCGGGCGTGACCTCGGTGGACCCCACGCCCGACCTCCGGCGGACGTCTCGGGCTCCTACCGCGCCTGGTTCTTCTTCCCCCTCGGCTTCCGCGTGCCGCGCGGCACATGGGTCAACCTCTTCCAGTTCAAGGAGAAGTACCAGGCCCGAGCGGACCGGGTCTCCGACCCGCTGTGGTGGGTGCAGCTGGGGTCGGCCAGCTGGACGCACCCGCCCGGCCGCGCCCGGCTGGCCGTCCGTTCCGACGCGCCCGTCGCCTTCCTCAACTTCTTCAGCAATCGGTGGCGTCACCCTCCTCGCTTCGTCGCAGTTCCGCTCGGCCGGTGGGTCGAGATCCGGGCCGACGTGCGGCAGGGGCAGCGGATCGACTTCTTCCTGGGCGGTGAGGCGCTCGGCACCGCCCGCGCCTCCGAGTATCCGGTGAGCCCCTTCCACGGGACCGCATCGCGGGAGTGGATCTTCGGGGTGGGCGACTACTCCACCGGCCGCAACGGCCCGCTGTTCATCGACGACGCCGCCGTCTACCCGCTGCCCTGAGCATGCCGGCGGTGCGGGCGCAGGCGGCGGTTGCGATCGTCTCCTGGAACACCCGCCATCTGCTGCGCGCCAACCTTCTCGCGCTGCGCGCGGACCACGACGACGGACGGGTCGAGGTCTGGGTGGTCGACAACGGCTCCGACGACGGCTCGCCCGAGCTCGTAGCCGATGAGTTCCCGTGGGTCCAGCTACTTCTCCCGGGCGAGAACCTGGGCTTCGGTCGGGCCGTGAACCTCGTCGCGGCGCACACCGCGACGCCGTGGATCGCGCCGGCGAACGCCGACACCCAGGTGTCGCCGGGAGCTCTGTCCGCGCTCCTGGCCGCCGGGGACGCCGACCCCGGCGCCGGACTCCTCGGCCCCCGCCTGCGCCTCGACGACGGCTCGGTCCAGCGCTCGGTGCAGCCCTTCCCGACGCTCGCCACCACGCTCTTGCTCCACTCCCGGGCCCACCGGCTGCTCCCGGTCGTCGCCCGCCGGCTCGCGCGGCCCGAGGCCTGGAACCCGGACGCCGGGGCGCGGGTGCCGTGGGTCACCGGCGCCTTCGTGCTCGTCCGCCGCGAGGCCTGGGACGCGGTCGGCGGGTTCGACGAGGAGCAGTGGATGTACGCCGAGGACATCGACCTCTGCTGGCGGCTCGCGCACGCCGGATGGGCCACGCGCTACGTGCCTGAGGCGGAGGTACGCCACGCCCACGGCGCCGCCGCGCGGCAGGCGTTCGGCTCCGACACAGACCGCCGGTGGATGCTGGCGACCTACGCCTGGATCGCCCGCCGGCAAGGCACGGTCACCGCGCGCGTCATCGCCGCGCTCAATCTCGCCGAGACGCGCGCCCGAGCCCGGGCCTTCGCGCTGCTCGGCGGGCGGGACCCCGTCCGCTCGGGACCGCGCCGCCGCGCGCTCGAGGCCGAGGCGGCCGTGCACGCCGAGGCCCTCCGGGCCCCCACGCGCATGAGCTAGACGCCCCTACCGACGTTCTCGGGCGGCGAACTCGGCCGAACGTCCAGGACGCGGCCCTCCGCTTCGCCGACTCCGGGGGCGGGACCGATAACGCCAGCAGCGAGCGCCCCATCCGCCGCCGCGTCATCCCCGTCGAAGCCCTCAAGTTCTCCTGTGACAGCCAAGTCGTCGATCCGCGCCGCGCACGCCAGGCTCGCCCTCGTGTCCCTGCTTCTGGCATCTGCGGCCCTGGCCTCACCCGCCTCCGCGGCGGGGCGCGGGAGTCACGCCCAGGGGGTGCACCGGTGCGAGATCGCGACCCGCTACCGCCATCTCGGCCGGCGCTGCGGGATCGTCCGGCCGCGTGCGCCCCTTGCCAGCGCGCGCAGCCACCTCCGCGCTACCTGGCGCTTCCCGGGCATGCGCCGCACCGTCTCCGGCGTTCTCGTCAACCACCGCTGCCAGGCCCAGGTCACCGGCCCCTCGGTGGCGCACGTGGACTTCCTCGTCGACGGGCACCGCCTCAACCGCGAGTACTTCGCGCCCTACACCTGCTTCCTGCCCACGCACCGGCTCGCCGAGGGCCCCCACCGGCTGAGCGTCCTGGCCACGGACGTCCACGGGCACCGCCTCACCCGCACCATCGTCGTGCAGGTGGACAACCCCACCACGTCCTCCAGCGGCTTGACCTGGTCGGACTCCTTCAAGTCCGGCGACTTCAGCGGCTGGAGCTGGTCGGGCCGCGGCGATCCCACGTACGCGCACCGCTCCGTCATCGACCCCGCGACGGAGGGGGTGCCGCGGCTGGACTCCGCCCGCGTCGCCCGCTTCGAGACCACCCCCGGCGACGTCGCCGCCCACCACCCGCACGCGAAGATCTTCAAGAGCTTCGGCACCGGCCTCGACACGCCCCGGTCGCGCCCTCCGGTTGACGTCAGCGGCACGTACTCCGCCTGGTACTACCTGCCCACCACATACAAGGTGCCGCCCCGAACCTGGGTCAACGTATTCCAGTTCAAGGAGAAGTACCGCGTCCCCGGGACCGGCGACACCTCGGATCCCCTGTGGTGGGTCCAGTTCACGGACGCCGGCTGGGCCCAGCGGAGCGCCACGACCTGGCAGGAGAACGTCCCGAGCGCGAGCCGTCCCGACGCGCCCGTCGCGATGCTCAACCGCTGGGGCAACGACTGGAAGCAGAAGCGTCGCTTCGTGTCCGTCCCGCTCGGCCGCTGGTTCGAGATCAAGGCCGTCGTGCACCAGGGCGACCGGATCGACTTCTCCCTCGACGGCCAGCCGCTGGACACCGCGCGCGCCTCCGAGTACCCCGTGAGCCCCTTCCACGGGTCGGCCGGCACGGAGTGGATGTGGGGGGTGGGCAACTACTCCAGTGCAGCCAACGGCCCGCTCTACCTCGGCGACGCGAGCTTCACCCAGGGCTAGCGAGGCCACTGGAGCGCGAGTCGCTGGGGCAAGAGCCCACGGCGGCTGGCGAGCACCCAGTAGGCCAGGGCGTAGAGCCCGCCGGTCCCGGCGAGCGCCGCCACCGCGGCGGGGCGGCCAGTGACGCCGCCGACCAGGAGGTCAACGAGGACGAACGGGAGGGCGAGCGCCGAGGCCAGGGCGAGCGGCGATCCGACGGCCTGCCCGAAGAGCCGCGCCGGCAGGCCGTAGCGCCGGTGGAAGCGAACGATGAACAGACCGCTCGCGAAGGTCAAGGCCGCGAAGGTGCCCGCGAGGACCCCCCAGAGCCCGAAGACCGGCGCGAGCGCCACGGTGAGGGCGACGTTGAGGACGGCCGCGAGCACCGCGTTGGTCGCCACCATGCCGGCCTGCCCGTCGGCGAGCGCCGTCGTGCTCGCCACGCCCGTGGTGAGGTTCAGCGCGTAGGCGAGCGCCACGGCCACGAGGATCGCGGGCGCGTCGGCGGGTACGCGGCCGAGCCAGGCGTGGAGCAGGTAGGGGGCGGTGAGGCAACCGAGCGCGAAGAGCGGGAAGGAGATGGCCACGCTGCGCTCCGTGTAGCGGCGGTAGTGGGCGGCGATGATGCCGCGGCCCTCCACGGTGAGCCGGGCGGCCATCGTCGGGATCATCGCCGAGACAGTGAGGATCGCCGCCGAGCGCAGCGCGGTGGCGACGCGGGCGGCGAGCTCGTAGGTGCCGGCGGCGCGGACTCCGACCACCGCAGCCAGGATGATCTTGTCCGTTCCGAAGTTTACGAGGTCGGCGAGGTTGACCACCTGGTTCTTCACGCTGAAGCCCAGGACCTCCGAGACCAGCGCCCGGGAGGGGAACGCGGGCAGCGTGGGACCCCAGACGTGGACGAGGCTCACCACCGCGGGGACGACGGCCAGGATCGCGGCGAGCGCGTTGGCGACCGCGTAGTCGGTGAGGCGGCGGGACAGCACGAGGGCGCCGACGCTGAAGCCGAAGTTCAGGACATTGCCGATCATCCCGGCGACGCTCGGCGGCACCATGCGCCGCAGGCCGATGGGCACGGCCGCAAGCGCCTGCACGTAGGCTAGGCAGAGCAGGATCGTCGCCGAGCACACGAGCAGGAGCCGCGTGTCCCCCACGCGCGAAACGTGCAGCAGGTCGGCGACGACGGGAGCGAGGATTACGGCCAGGCTCAGCGCGAGAAGCCCGATGGCCGTCACCATCAGCAGCCCCAGCCCCAGGCATTCGCGCACCCGCTGGCGGTCCCCCCCGGTGTCGTAGATCGCCACGAAGCGCGACAGGGAGCGCCCCACCCCGAGATCGAGCAGCGAGGCGTAGGTCGCCAGCGCCCCGGTCACCGCCCATACGCCGAACGCCGCCAGACCGACCCGGCTGAGCAGGATCGGGGCGACAAGGAAGGCGAAGAGGTACCCCGAGAGCAGTTGCGCCGACTGGGCGAGCGTGTTGCGAAACAGCATGGTGTCCACATGGTGCCCAAGGCCGAGGCGGCTCCCAGCCCGGCCCTATACTCGCCGCGCCTGCGAGTCTTGCTGCTCATCCCCAGCCTCGGCTTCGGCGGTGCGGAGTTCCAGATCACGTACCTCGCCCTCGGGTTGGCCCGACGGGGGGAGCAGGTCACTCTCGCCGTGATGGAGCCACTCGTGCAGAGCCCGGCCCCGCTCACGCGCGCCGGCGTCCGCGTGGTCGCACTCGACGCCGCCAACCGAAGGGCGAAGGCGTGGGCGATCCGACGCGTTGCGCGACTCGCGCGCTCGGCAGACGTCGTGCACTGCACGCGCTGGGACGCCGGTCTGTGGGGGCGCGTAGCGGCGCTGACCGTCGGCACGCCGGTGACCGTTGGGGAGCACGCCAGCGAACGCTTCCTCCAGATCACCAAACGCGGGGCTCCTCGGGCGCGCGTGATCGGCTGGCATCACCGGCTCCTCGCCCCCTTCACCGCCGCCACGGTGGCCTGCGGGCGGTCCCAGCTCGATCTCCTCCTGAGCGAGGGGGTGCCCAGCGAGCAGCTCGCCATCGTGCCCAACGGGATCCCGCTCGAGACGGTCCGGCGTAGCGCCTCTGCCGGCACGGTCACGCGTGCAGAGATCGGCGTGCCCGATGACGCACGCATCGTGATGCAGGTCGGACGCCTCACGGCTCAGAAGAACCAGGTCGCCACGCTGGACGCCGTGGCAGCGCTGCGCACCGAGCTCGGAGACGTCCATGCCGTGTTCGTGGGGGATGGCGAGGACGGCTCGGCACGGGAGCGTGCGGCCGCGCGAGAGATCGACTGGGCGCATTTCCTCGGCGCGCGGACCGACGTGCCCGCCCTGCTGGCCCTCGCCGACCTGGCCGTGCTGCCCTCGCTCACCGAGGCGCTCCCGATGGCGGCGCTGGAGGCCATAGCCGTGGGCGTCCCCCAGGTCGTCACGGACGTGGGCGACCTCGGGGAGCTCATCCGGGAGTCGGGAGCGGGCACGGTCGTCCCCGCCCGCGACCTGCCGGCCTTCACGGCGGCATGCCGGGACCTGCTCGCGGACCCCGCCGCCTGGCGGCGTCAGGCCGACCGGGCCCGGGAGTCCGCGCCACGCTGGGACGTCGCGCCGATGGTCGAGAGCTACGCCGCGCTGCTGGCGGCCGCCGCCGCCCACGAGCCCCTGCCCGCGGCCAGCAGCCCGTGGCGCTCGTAGGCGGCGAGGGTCAGCTCGGCCACGCGCGGCCAGCCCGAACGAGCGAGGATCCCCGCCGTCCCCGCGGCCACGAGCCGCTCCGACAGCCCGGGACGGGTGAGCACCTCGACGATGGCGCCGGCCAGCGCCGCGGGGTCCTCGGGGTCGACGAGCAGGCCCGATCCGTCGGCCAGCAGCTCGGGCAGCCCACCCGTGCGGGTGGCAACGAGCGGCCGCCCGAAGCCCTTGGCGAGTGAGCCGACCCCGCTCTGGCTCGCCTCCCGGTAGGGCAGCACGACGACCGACGCCCGGCCGAACAGCCCGGGAAGCTCGTCCTCGGGGACGTACTCGTGACGAACCCGCACGCGCTCGTCGGCGAGCAGCGGATGGTCGGGCAGGACGCCGTCGCCCGCGACGCTCAGCGTCACATCCCCGAGTCGCTCCCAGACGGCGGGCATCGCGTCGAGCAGGACATCGAGGCCCTTGTACCAGGAGAGGCGGCCGAAGAAGAGCAGCTCCCGTCCCGGGGACGCCGGCAGGGAGGACGAGGGCACGACCCCGTGGGGCACGACCTCGATCGGAACGTGCTCGCCGATCCGCCGGTGGACCTGCTCCACGAGCGCATCGGCGTGGACGAAGATCACGCCGGCCCGGCGGGCCAGGCGCGTGTCGATCCAGTCGTGCCGCCGCCGTCCCCCCTCGTCGCCGGGATGTCGCTCGATGTCGTGGATGGTGTAGGCGTAGCGGCCGGAGCGCAGCCCGGCGGCCGCCAGTAGGCGCGGGTCGTTGACCGAGGTCTGCTGGACATGCACCACGTGGGGCGCGAGCTCGCGGATGGTCCGTGCCAGCCTCCGGGTCTCCGGCCAGGTGCGCGGATGGCGGGGGCGCCCGGCAAGGGTGAGGAGCTGGGCGTCGGCTCCGAGCATCTGCCCGAGGTACGCCGCCCTCGCCCCCGGCTCGCCACCGAACTCGAGGTCGTGCGTGCGGGTGAGCAGCGCCGCGCGGGCCCCCTCGCGAGCCATCGCGGCGGTCAGGCTCGCCGTGTACTTGACGAGGAAGTCGCAGACGGAGAGGACGCACGGGGAGCCGGGCCCGGCCCCGCTCACGCCGGCTCTTCCGCCGCCGCGAAGACGCCCACCACCCCGCCCACGAGCGCGAGGAGCACGAGGAAGGCGGGGTCCGTGAACGAGAGCATGACCACCGCGCTCAACATAGTCATGACCACGCCGGTGAGCAGGGTGCCGAAGGCCGCGTCGCGACGGCGCGCGCGCCAGGCCGTCCGGAGCACGCTGACCAGGTAAGCGAGGAGGGCGATCAGCGCGCCCACGCCGCCGGTGACGACGAGGAAGAGGTACTGGTTGTGGAGGAACGTCTGGGAGACGCGCTGGTAGCGGCCGCCGCCGAGGTTCTCGTTGTAGAAGACGCCGAACTCCGCGCCCGGGCCGAGCCCGAGCCCGAGCTTGTGCCGGACCGCCTGCCACGCCACCGTGGTCTCGTGCCCGCGGCTCTGAAGCGAGCTGTCCTGGAGCTCGCGGCCGGGGGACAGCAGCGTGCTCCCCCGCTGGATGAGCGGGGCCAGGGCGGAGGTGGGCCCCACCACCTGCGGCCCGGCGATCACGAGCAGGGCGATGCCCGCCGTCGCGGCGACCAGGGCGGCGGTGAGGCGTCGACGCGTCCGCTCCCCCGCGGCGACGATCACGAGCGCGAGGCCGAGGACGAGGCCCACCCACATGTTGCGGTTGAACGAGATGACGATGCAGACGGTGGTGGCGGCGAGCGCGAGGCTCCACAGCGTCTTGCGACGGCCGTCGACGAGCGCCTGGGAGGCGATCCACCAGAAGAGCCCGTAGGCGAGCGCGACCCCCGGGAGGCGCACGCGCAGCAACCCGCCGAGCCCCGCGTTGTCGGTGATGAGCTGGCGCCCAGGGTCCTGGAGGGGCGAGCTGACGCTCCCGGCGACGGAGGTCGCGAACTCCACCACACCCGTCCCGGCGGCGAGGACGGCCGCGGCGACGAGGAGGTTCCGCGCGCGCTCGGGCTCCGGGAACAGCCGCACGACGACCCAGTAGAAGCTCAGCAGGAAGAATGGCCGGGCGCTGTTGACCGCCGTGTGCAAGTCGACGCGCCCCGCGGACACCGCGGTGAACGTCGCCACGACGATGACCCCGAGGAAGGCGAGCAGCGCACCGCCCGCCGCGCCGCCCCAGGTTTCGCGCCGCGGCCGCACGAGGGCGACGAGGAGCAGAGCGGCCAGTACGACCTGCGGCAGGGTGAACTGCACCCCGACCCGGAAGGTGAAGTAGGAGTCGTAGAGGACCGAGGCGCCGAGGGCGAGGAAGATGCAGGCGGTCGCGAACGGCAGGACGAAGGCGAACGTGAGGCCCGCCATCGCCGCGAGGAGGACGAGGAGCTTGCTCAGCCCGGGCTCGACGACCGCCCCGGCGAGCACGAGCTCGCCGAGCAGCACCGCGAGCGCGAGCCCCGCGGCGCGCAGGCGCCCGCTGTCAAGGCGCGTCGTGATAGACGGCGTAGGAGTCATCGCGCTCCCGGCCGACGAGGTTCGCCGCGAGCCCGAGGGGTCGGCCCCCGAGGAAGGCGATCTCCTTGCGCAGGCGCAGCGCCGCGTCGCGGGTCGTCTGCCCGAGGCCACCGACCACGACCACGCCGGACACCTCGGGCACGAGGGCGAGGGTGTCGGAAACGACCGACAGGGGCGGCGAGTCGATGACCACGAGATCGAAGAGCGTCTCGAGGTCGTGGAGGATCTCGAGCATCCGGTCCGAGCCGAGCAGCTCCGACGGGTTGGGGGGGACCCGACCGCTCGGCAGGATGGTCAGCTGGCGCCGTGCGTCCCCGGCGGGGGTGAGCAGACCGATGTCGCGCAGCGCGTCGTCGAGGTCCGCACCCGCCAGCACCCCGGACAGTCCCGCGGAGGGCGGCCCCTCGAGCGCGAGGCCGGTCTTGTGCAGATCGGCCTCGACGAGCACGACACGGTCCCCCATGCTCGCCATCGTCACCGCGAGATGATGGGCGACGGTGGACTTGCCGTCCCCCTGCACCGCGCTGGCCACGAGGATCGACTTGATGTCGCGGCCGAAGTTGAAGTAGCGCAGGTTCGCCCGCAGGATCCGGAAGGCCTCGACCTCGACCGAGCGCGACATCGCGCCGTCCTCCTTGAGCAGCTCCCCCTTCTGGAGGCGGGGCGAGCGCGGGATGCGCGAGATGACCGGGAGGTTGTAGGCCCGCTCGAGCTCCTCGACCGTCTTCAGGCGGCGATCAAGCCGCTCGAGCAGCGCGGCGAGCCCGAGGCCCACGAGCAGCGCGAGGAGGATCCCGAGCAGGAGGTTGCGCTTCAGGCTGGGGGACGAAGCCGAGGTGGGCACTCCCGCGCGCTGGGCGATCTCCGCGTCCCCGGTCTGGAGGGACTGGGCGAGGCGCAGCTGGCTGAGGCGGGTGGTCAACCGCTGGGCCTCGACGCCGTTGCGCTGGTCTGCGGGCAGGGCGGCGAGGCTCTGTCGGGCGAGCTGGATGCCGCCGGCGAGCTGGTCGCGGTTGGCCTGGCGCCGGTAGTCGATGTACGCCCGGGCGTACGCGTTGGCGATGGCGGCGGCGCTCGCCGGCGACGGCGAGGAGGCCTCGATCCCCGCGAGGTCGGAGTCGCCGCTTGCGTTCACGGTCACCGCGTTCATCACGGTCTGCTGGTCGTAGCCCGGGCCGAGCTGCTGGGCGGCCTTCTGCGCGATCACCGGGAGCTGGACGAGCTGCTCGTTCGTGGCGAAGTTCCGGGCCGGGTCGGTGACGCCTCCCGAGACGTCGGTGATGAGGCTCGCGTCCTGGTTGGCCCGGAAGAGGAGGTTCGCCGTCGCCGTGTAGGTCTCGGTCTGGGCGAGGGTCAGGGCGACGACCGCGGCGGGGATGAGCACGAGGGCCTGGAGCAGGACCCACTTGCGGTTGCGGACGATCCGCCACGCGGTCTCGAGAAGCGTGGTCTCGCTGCTGAGCTCACCGGCACGGGCCGTCACGCCCGGGCTGCGCCGGCTCGCGACGCCGGTCGTGGTGCCGTTGTGGCGCGGCGCGGGCAGGAGCGGTTCCGGGTTCTGGCCGAGGGCGGTCATCGCAGGGTGACCCGCGGATGTACGGGGCGTAGAGTAGGCGTTACGGTCGGAGCATCGGCAGCAAGGGGCGTGAGCTGAAGTCCATCGCATCTACGAGGTGAGCCGCTCAGCCTCCATACGCGCCTGGACCGGCGGAAGACCGATGTATCCCACCCTTGCCCCGGATGACCGTCCTCTGAGGCCCCTGGCGAATCGCGGCCCGGGCGCGATCTTCCTCTGCTACCACTCGGTCCATCCCGACGGACCGCCGTACCTGTCGGTCCGGCCCGAGCTCTTCGCGGCGCATCTACGGACTCTGCGCCACCACGGCTACCGCTCGGGCCGGTGCGCCGACCTCGTCGCACTCGAAGCCGGGGACCCGCCCGAGCAACCCCTGGCCTTCATCACCTTCGACGACGGTTACGTGGACAATTACGAGGTGGCACTACCCATCCTGCTCGAGTATGGCTTCAGTGCACTCGTGTTCCTGGTCACCGCGCAAGTCGGACGCCCGGCCCTCGTCTGGCCCGAGTTGAGCGGTGCCGGCGTCCGTTATCCGGACGTCATGCGTCCCCTCAGCTGGGAGATGGTCGGCGCGATGGCCGCGGCGGGCGTGGAGTTCGGCAGCCATACCCAGACCCATCCCCACCTCGCGCGGCTGGACGACGCCATGCTCGAGGACGAGCTGGCGACCTCGCGCGCCGAGCTCGAGGCGCGCCTGGGCACCTGCCTGACGCTCGCCTACCCGTTCGGCGAGTGGAACGGGCGGGTCGCCTCCCGAGCGAATGCGGTCGGCTACCGCTGGGCGTTCTCGCTGCCGCCTGGCGTGCGCTTAGGTGGCCCATGGTGCATTCCGCGGGTATCAGTAGACCACCGCGACGACGCGCGCCGCTTCGCAGTTAAGCTGCACCCCGCGGTCCGGGCACTGACCTTGTCGCGCACGGCCCACGCCGCGCGTCTCGCTCGGATCCGCCTGCGCATAGCGCGGGGCGGGTGAGGCGCAGGGTGACGCCGCCCCGGCCCGTCGCGCAGTACCTGCCCGCCGGAAACGAACGGGTCTTCGGAGTCCTGCACGAGCCCGACGCCGCCGCCGCCCGGGCCGGGGCCGTGCTCCTGCTGGCGCCGTTCGGATGGGAGGAGTCCGCCTCCTACCGCACCCGCCGGCTCTGGGCCGCAGACCTCGCCCACCGCGGTCTGTGGGTCCTACGCATCGACCTGCCGGGAACCGGTGACAGTACAGGCGTTCCCGGCGACCCGGGCCTGCTCGCCGCATGGATCGCGGCCGTCGGGGCGGCTGGGACATGGTTGCAGGACCGCTCCAGAGCGCAGCGACTAGCCGTGGTGGGGCTCGCGCTCGGCGGCCTGCTCGCCATGGAGGCGATCGGCGCGGGACTCGCCGTCGATGACCTTGTCCTCTGGGCGGTTCCTCGCCGCGGCCGCACGCTCGTGCGCGAGATGCGTGCATTCGCGCGCCTGCAGAAGGGCACGGTGCCCGCCTCCGGCGAGGATGGCGGAAGCCTCGAGGTGGGGGCCACATGCTCTCTGCGGAGACCCTCGCCGGACTCGAGGCGATCGACCTAGCCGAGACCTCGCTGCCTCCGGGTCGGCTCGAGCGTGCGCTCGTGCTTGGCCGCAGCGGCGACGCGGTCGATCCGGCGCTCCGGGCTCACCTCGAACAGGCCGGGGTCGAGGTGGACGGCGGGAACGGGCGGGGGTGGGCCACGATGGTCGGGGAGGAGCCCCAGGACTCGGTGGTGCCGGAGGGGGTCTTCGCCCGGGTCGGAGCCTGGATCGGCGGGCGGACCGTCTGCGCCGAGATGATCCCAGCCTCGCCGCCCCCGAACCGCGTCCTCGAGCTCGAAGCGCACGGCAGGGCGATCCGCGAGACGCTGCTCTTCTTCACCGCCACGGCAGGCGAGCCCTTCGCGGTGCTCACGGAGCCGGTGTCGGGTCCCCGCGTCGACCGGACCGCCGTCCTCCTGAACGCCGGGGGGGTCCGGCACACCGGGCCGAATCGGCTGTGGGTGGAGACGGCGCGGCGCTGGGCGGCCCGCGGCGTTCCTACCGTCCGCGTCGATCTCCCCGGGATCGGCGACGCCGACGGCGACGCCGAGGCGTTCCGCGACGTCCGCGCGTTCTACACGGCGGAGTTCGGCGACCAGGTGTCCGACATGCTCGACGCCATCGTCCACCGCGGCCTGCCGGCGCGGTTCGCGCTGGGCGGCCTCTGCTCCGGTGCCTACTGGTCCTTCCACGGCGCCGTCCGCGACCCTCGCGTCGTCCTCGCGCTCGTCGTCAACCCGCCGGTCCTCGTATGGGACGAGGGCCTCGACCGCGATCGGGCTCGGCGCCGTCTGCTCCGCGGCCTACTGGCGCCGACGGCCTGGCGCCGGATCGCAGCCGGCGTCGTCCCACGGCGTCACGTCTGGCGCGTGGTGCGGCTCGCGATGCTCGCCGTCGTGGACCGCCTGCGCGGTGCCACCAGCCCAGGGTCCCGGGAGGCCGCAGACGGATTCGACGTCACCGACGTCCTCGCGCGTCGCGCCACCGGGATCGTGCTCGTCCTCGCCGATGACGAGCCGCTGGAGGAGGAGCTCGTGCGCCGCGGCATGTTCGAGGGCCTGATCAGCCATCCCGCGTTGCGCTTCGTGCGCATCCCGGTGGCAGACCACACGCTGCGCCCTCTCGTTGCTCAGCGCCGGCTGCACGAATTGCTCGACGAGGCAATGGGACTGTCCGGCGCGCTGGAAGCAGGCTGTTGACGAACCCTCCCTCGTGGTCGAGGACGCCCGGCGCACACGACCCCACCGGGGGGCCCCGACCCCACTCGCGGCCCAGAGGAGAGGCCGTGCGGTGTGCGGGCGTGCGTTAGGGTGCATCACGGCATTCGGCAAGATCCGGATGTACGCATGCCCCTCCGCGTCGGCATCGACCTCGTAGCCGTGGACTCCGTGCAGGAGTCCCTCTCCCTCCACGCCGAGCGCTACCTCGAGCGGATCTTCACCCCGCAGGAGGTCGCGGACTCCTCGCCGGCGGGGGACCTGGACCCCGAGCGTCTCGCGGCGCGCTTCGCGGCCAAGGAGGCGACGGTCAAGGTGCTGCGCCCGGGGCGCAACGACGGCGTCCTGCTCAAGGCGATCGAGGTGCGGCGCCATCACGACGGCTGGGTCGGGCTCGAGCTCACCGGCTCGGCCGCGGCGCTCGCCGAGCGGGTCGGTGTCACCGGTCTCGCACTGTCGCTCTCGCACGAAGCGGGAATGGCCTCGGCGGTCGTGATTGCAGAGGTGGGCGATGTTTGCCGATAGCGAGAACATGACCGAAGAAATCCGCCGGATCCTCTCCGAGCAGGGGCGGCTACCGGTCGACCCCGACGCGCTCCCCGACGACGCCGACCTCTACGCCGCGGGCATGACGTCCCACGCGAGCGTGAACGTTATGCTCGGCTTGGAGGACGCCTTCGACGTGGAGTTCCCCGACGCGATGCTCACGCGCTCGGTGTTCGAGTCCGTCGCGTCCATCGCCACGGCGCTGAGCGAGCTGGGCGTGGGGGCGCCGGCATGAGCGTGCTCGAGGCCAGCACCGACCAGGCCTTCCTCGCGGGCGTCGTCCGGATCGCCGACGAGGACGCCGCGCCGAACGCCGACGACGTCGACCGCAAAGCGCGCTTCCCCTTCGAGACCGTGGCCGCGCTGCGCGAGCAGGGCGCGCTCTCGGCCTTCGTTCCGAGCGAGCTCGGCGGCGCGGGCGTGTCCCTGGAGGCGATCGCCCGGGCGTGCTTCGAGCTCGGCCGTCGCTGCGGCGCGAGCGCGATGGTGCTCGCCATGCACCAGATACAGGTGGTGACGCTCGTCCGTCACCTCCCTGACGGCGGCTGGCACGAGGAGTACCTGCGGGACGTCGTGCGCTCCCAGCGCCTCATCGCCTCGGTCACCTCCGAGGTGGGGACCGGCGGCGACATGGGGCGCTCCGTGGCCGCGGTGACGCCGACGGAGAGCGGCACGGTCACCTTCGAGAAGCAGGCGCCCACGGTCTCCTACGGCCGCTACGCCGACGATCTGCTCACCACCCTGCGCCGCGCGCCCGACGCCGAGCGCTCCGACCAGGTCGTCGCGCTGACGCGCTCCGAGCAGGTGCAGCTCGAGCCCATGGGCACCTGGGACCCGCTGGGGATGCGCGGGACCTGCTCGCCCGGGCACGTCGTGCGGGCCGAGTTCGAGCCCGAGCAGGTCCTCCCCACCCCCTTCAACCGGATCATGGCCGAGTCCATGGTCCCCGTCTCGCACATCCTCTGGTCGCACCTGTGGCTCGGCATCGCCACGGACGCCTTCGACCGCGCCCGCGCGTTCGTGCGCGCCGCCGCGAAGCGCACCCCGGGCACCACGCCGCCGGCCGCGATGAAGCTCTCCCACGTGATGAGCGAGCTCTCGCTGCTGCGGGCCGAGGTCGGTCTCGCGCTGCGGGAGTTCACCGAGGCCTCCGACGAGCCGGACCGCGAGAAGCTGAACACCATGGCGATGGCGCTGCGCTTCAACAACCTGAAGATCGCGGCGTCCGAGCAGGCGCCGCGCGTGTGCCAGGGCGCCCTCGGGGTCTGCGGGATCATGGGCTTCAAGAACGACACGCCGTTCTCGGTCGGCCGCCACCTGCGCGACACGATGTCCGCCTGTCTCATGGTCGCCAACGAGCGCATCCACCAGACGAACGCGTCGCTGCTGCTCATCGCCAAGGAGGTCTGAGCCGTGGCGCAGTTCCGGGAGGCCACGCCCGACCAGGCGGAGTTCCTCGAGGAGCTCACCGCGGCCGGGCGGCTCGTGCCCTCGGGTGAGCCGGGCGTCTACGGACGCGACGCGGTCTTCGAGAACGTCCGCGTGGGCGTGGACGCGGCGGTGACGCGCGCGGCGGCGCCCGACGGCGCGGAGGCCCTGCGCTTCCCGCCGCTACTGCCGCGCCGTCACTTCGAGGCCAGCGGCTACCTCAACTCGTTCCCGCATCTCGCCGGCTCGGTGTTCGCCTTCGCGGGCGACGAGGAGCAGGCGGGCGAGCTCGCCGACCGCGCCGGCCGCCACGAGGACTGGGGCGGTCTCCAGTCCCAATCCGAGCTCGTGCTCGTGCCCGCCGCGTGCTACCCGGTCTACCCCGCCATCGCCGCCCGGGGGCCGCTCGGGCCGGAGGGCGCGCTGATCGACGCCGGGGGCGCCTACGTCTTCCGCAACGAGCCCTCCGGGGATCCCGCGCGGCTCCAGATGTTCCACCAGCGCGAGATGGTCCGCCTCGGCACCCCCGAGCAGGTGGCCGAGTGGCGCGACGCCTGGCGCGACCGTGCCGTAGCGCTACTGCGCGGGCTCGGGCTCGCCGCCGAGTTCGACGTCGCGTCGGATCCCTTCTTCGGGCGGGCGGGGCGACTGCTGGCCCGCTCCCAGAAGGCCCAGGCGCTCAAGTGGGAGGTGCTCGTGCCCATCGCCGGCCCCGAGCCGACGGCGGTGGCGTCGTTCAACTACCACGGCGACCACTTCGCCTCGACCTTCGGGGTGACGCTGGCCGACGGCGGGGTCGCGCACACCTCTTGCCTCGGCTTCGGCCTCGAGCGCATCACCCTCGCCCTCTTCCGCGCCTACGGACTCGACCCGGCGGGCTGGCCGGTGGCGGTCCGCGAGGAGCTATGGCCCGCGTGAGCACCGCGACCGGCACCTGGACCTCGCTGCTGGGGCTCGCGCCGGAGACCTACGTGCCGCACGCGCTCCACGCCCCGGGCCGGACCTACGTGGAGACCAACTGCTACACGGACATCATCATCGAGCTCCTCCACGCCCGCGGCGACGAGCCCCGCGCCGCGCTCGGCGGGTGCGTCCGGACGGACTTCGAGGGCGACCAGTGGACGTTCTTCAAGCCGCCGCCCGAGGATCTCGAGCAGCTCTTCGGGGTCGACATCCACGAGATGCAGCCCTACCGGCCCCTCCCCGAGCAGATCGAGGACCTCATCGGGCAGGGCCGCACGCTCATCGTCGAGCTCGACGCCTGGTACCTGCCCGACACCGCGTCCACGAGCTACCGCTCCGACCACGTGAAGACCTCCGTGGTGGCCGAGGGGATCGACCGCGCCGGGGAGCGGCTGCGCTATTTCCACAACACAGGACTCCACGAGCTCGGCGGCGAGGACTACCGCGGGGCGTTCCGGATCGACCTCGACCTCCCGGGGGATGTCTTGCCGCCCTACACGGAGATCGTCCGGCTCGACGCCGGGCCGCGGCTCGCCGGCGACGAGCTCGTCGCGGTCGCGCGTGAGCGGCTGGGACACCACCTCGCCCGCCGCCCGCGCGAGAACCCCTTCGCGCGGTTCGGGGCGCGGCTCGAGGAGGACCTGCCCGACCTGCTCGCGGGAGACGCCCGCCGCTACCACGACTACGCCTTCGCCACGGTGCGCATGGTCGGTGCCGCATTCGAGCTGCTGGCCTCGCACTCGGAGTGGCTGCTCGGGCCCACCGCCGGCGGCGCGGGGGACGCGATGGCGCGGATCGTCGACGGCTCCAAGGTGCTGTCGTTCCGCCTCGCGCGGCGCAGGCCGTTCGACCCGGGCCCGGTGATGGAGGATCTCGCCGGGGCGTGGGACGAGGCGATGGCCGCGCTCGACGCCGCCGTCGCGTGACACTCGCCTGGTCGGCCGCCGCCTCCCCTCCCGACGCCTGCCCGGACCCATCCGGGCTCGACGGGCTGGACTGGATCCCGGCACGGATACCGGGGACCGCGGCGGCGGCGACCGGCGATCCCGACCGCGACTACGACGCGGAGGACTGGTGGTTCCGGACGGAGCTGCGGCAGGGCGGGTTCGTGCGCCTGGAGGGCATCGCCACCGTGTCGGAGGTGTGGCTGGACGGAGAGCGGTTACTCGAGTCGGAGTCGATGTGGGCACGCCACGTCGTGCCGATCGAGCGGGGGGGCGAGCTGGCGATCCGCTGCCGGGCGCTCGCGCCGCTGCTCGCGGTGGCGCGCCGGCCGCGCGCCCGCTGGCGGACGAAGCTGGTACGCGACGGGAACCTGCGCTGGTTCCGGACCTCGGTGTTCGGGCGCGCGCCGGGGTTCGCCCCCGGGCCGGCGCCCGTCGGTCCGTGGCGGCCGGTCACCCTGGAGGACTCCCTGCCCGTCCCCGTGGTCCTCGGCCCGCGGCTGGAGGGCGAGGACGGGGTGCTCGCCGTACGTGCGCCCGCCGGCTCCGAGGTGGAGCTCGCCGGGCAGGTCCTCTCCCTGCCCGGCGGGGTGGGGGAGCTCCGCGTACCGGGAATCGCACGCTGGTGGCCCCACACGCACGGCGAGCCGGTGCTCCACGACGTCGTCCTGCGCGCGGATGGGCGGGAGCTCGCCCGCCGCCGCGTCGGATTCCGGACCCTGGAGTCCCGCGGTGAGCTCGAACGCGACGGGCTCGACCTACAGGTCAACGGCATCGCGGTCTGGGCCCGGGGTGCGGTGTGGACGCCCGTCGACCCGATCGGGCTCGCCCCGTCGCGCGCAGAGCTGCGCGCCACGCTCCTCCGCGCCCGTGACGCGGGGATGAACCTCCTGCGCATCCCCGGAACCGGCGTGTACGAGTCGCCGGACTTCTGGGACCTCTGCGACGAGCTCGGGCTGCTCGTGTGGCAGGACTTCGCCTTCGCCAACCTCGACTACCCGATCGGAGACCCGGGCTTCCGGGCGCTCGTGGAGCAGGAGGCCGACGACGTCCTGGCCGATGTGGGCGGGCGACCGAGCCTGGCCGTCCTGTGCGGAAACTCGGAGGTGGAGCAGCAGGTCGCCATGCTCGGGCTGGCGCCGGAGCTGGGCCGCAGCCAGTGGTTCAGTGAGCTGCTGCCGGCGCGCGTGGCGGCCGCGGGGGTCGACGTCCCCTACGTCCCCTCGGCGCCGTGCGGGGGGGCGGTCCCCTTCCGCGCCGACGTGGGCGTGGCGAACTGGTTCGGGGTCGGCGGGTACCGGCGACCCCTCTCCGACGCCCGGACCGCGGGGGTCCGCTTCGCCGCGGAGTGCCTCGCGCTGTCCAACGTGCCCGACGACGACGCGCTCGCGGGCGCCGGCGTGCCCCGGGATGTCGGCGCCGACTGGGACTTCGCCGACGTGCGCGACTTCTACCTCGGCGCGCTGCACGGCCCCGGCCACACCGATGACCTCGGCCGTTCACGGGAGGTCTCGGGCGAGGTCATGGCCGCTGTGCTCGGCGAGTGGCGGCGGGCCGCGTCGCCGTGCCGCGGCGGGCTCGTCCTGTGGCTGCGCGACGTCGTGCCCGGGGCGGGCTGGGGGGTGCTCGACTCGGGCGGCGAGCCGAAGGTCGCGTGGGCCCATCTGCGGCGCGCGCTCGCACCCGTGGCCGTGTGGATGGTCGACGAGGGGCAGGGCGGGGTGCGCATCCACGTCGCCAACGACCGCCCGGAGCCGCTGCGAGCGCGGCTGCGCCTGGCCCTCTACGCCGACGGCGAGCGGCTCGTGGGCGAGGCCGAGGAGGCGCTCGAGGTCGCGGGCGGCGAGACCGTGGAGCGCGACGCCGAGGGCCTGCTCGGGCGCTGGGTCGACATCTCCTGGGCCTACCGCTTCGGCCCGCCGCAGGCCGACGTCGTGGTGGCGAGCCTCGAGCGCGAGGGTGCGCCGCCCGCGCAGGCGTTCCTGTTCCCCGCGGGGCGACCGGAGCGGCGCGAGAGCGTCAAGGAGCTCGGGCTCGAGTTCGCCACCACGCCGGGCACGATCGCGCTCCGAGCCCGACGCCTGGCGTGGGGCGTCCGCCTCCAGGTCCCCGGGTGGGATCCCGACGACGACGCCTTTTCCCTCGAGCCCGGGCGCGAACGCACCGTGACGCTGCACCCGCGTGAGCCCGGCACCGCCTGGCCGGGCGGCAGACTCACGGCCCTGAATCTCTCCGGAGCCCTCCCCCTCTGAGCATGGCCGGCCTCCCGCTCCATCTGCCGCTCGGCCCCGAGCCGGTCCTCGCCTTTCTTCACGAGGGTGCGGAGGAGCGGGCCGCGGTCCTCCTGGTGCCCCCGTTCGGGTGGGAGGACATGTGCTCCTACCGGCCGCGCCGTGACTGGGCCGAGCACCTCGCCGAGCGGGGGCACCCCGCGCTGCGGCTCGACCTGCCGGGGACCGCCGACTCAGCGGGGGGTCCCCGCGATCCCGACCGGCTCGGCGCCTGGCTCGCCGCGGTGACCGGGGCGGCGGCATGGCTGCGCGATCGGTCCGGTGCGGGCCGGGTCGTCGCCCTCGGGATCGGGCTGGGGGGCCTACTCGCCACGGCGGCGCTCAGCCGCGGCGCCGCCATCGACGACCTGGTCCTCTGGGGCGTCCCGGCCCGCGGGAGCACGCTGGTGCGCGAGCTGTCGGCCTTCGCCCGCCTCGAGGCCTCGCAGTTCCCCGGCGCCCCTCCCCCGCCGGACGACGTCCTCGCGGCCGCGGGCTACGTCCTCACGCAGGAGACCCGGGACGCGCTGACCGCCCTGGACCTGACCGCCGCGCCGGTCCCGGCCCGCCGCGCCCTGCTCCTCGAGCGGGAGGGGATGGCCGCCGACGGAGCGCTGCGCGAGCATCTCGAGGTCTCCGGCGCCGACGTCGAGGTCGCTGCCGGCCCCGGCTGGGCAGCGATGATGGCCGAGCCCCAGCAGGCCGTCGCCCCCGCGGAGGTCTTTGCGCGGGTCGACGCGTGGCTCGCGTCCACGGGGCCGGTCTCCTCCCTTCCGGCCAGAGCCGCACCCCGGCCGCTGGACGCGCTCGACCTGCCCGGCGTCCGCGAGACTCCGTTCGCGCTCGAAGGGCTGTTCGGGATCCTCTCGCAGCCCACGGGGGTCCCTCCCGCCCCAGTCACCGCCGTGCTGCTCAACGCGGGCGCCCAGCGGCGCATCGGCCCCAACCGGATGTGGGTCGAGGCGGCCCGGCGCTGGGCTCGGCGCGGCGTGCCCACGCTTCGGCTAGACCTCTCGGGCTTCGGCGACGCCCAGGGCGACGCCGGCCGCTACACGGACGTCGGCGAGCTCTACGTCCCCGAGCTCGTGACCCAGGTCCGTTCCGTGCTCGACACGCTCGGCCAGTGGGGACTGCCGAGCGACTTCGCACTCGGCGGTCTCTGCTCGGGCGCCTACTGGGCCTTCCACACCGCCCTCGAGGACCCGCGGACGACCGCGGCGCTCATGCTCAACCCCCGCGTCCTGTACTGGCAGCCCGACATCGACGAGGAACGCGAGGTGCGCAAGGCGGCCAAGGCGCTGCAGGGCGAGAGCTGGCGCCGGCTGGTGCGCGGCGAGATCTCCCTCGCCCAGCTCCACGTCACCGCCCGTGCGCTCGCCCGCCGCGCGCGGACCGCGCCCGCCCGGCGCCGGGCCAACCGTCACGCGCCCGCCGATCCGCTCCCCGGTGCGCTCGATGCGCTCGAGCAACGCGGCGTCCAGTCCCTGCTCGCCTTCTCCGGCGAGGAGCCGCTCCACGAGGAGCTCGCCCGCGACGGCCACGTCGCCCGGCTCGGGGAGTGGCCCTCCCTGCGCCTCGCCGAGCTGCCCGGGGGCGTCCACACGCTCCGACCCCTCGTCGCGCAGGTCGCGGCCCACGCGCTGCTCGACGACGCGCTCGAGCGACGCCTCGCCGGCGTGGTCTAGAGCGAGGACACGAAGCCGCGGAGGCGGTCGAGCATCTCGTCGCGCAGCCAGGCGCGGTGCATCGAATGGTCGATGCCCGGCACCTCGGCGATCGTGATGCGGGTGGCCTCGGTGACCATGCGCGTCCGTCGCCCGTGGCGGGTGCGGAGGTACTCGATGCCGTCGTCGCCTTCGGCGAACAGGAGCAGGACGGGGATCTCGGTGGCCTGGAGCTCGTCCAGCCACAGCGCGGCCCAGGGCCGCTGTCCGACCCGGTCGAGGGCGTCCCAGGTGCCGCGGCGAGCCCCCTCGGCGTCGCGCTCGCGCTCGGGCTCGCGGCGCTGGCGGGTCTCGGCCATCGTCGCTTCGACTGGATCGCCCGGCTGCCAGTAGAGCTGCGGGTTCAGCGCGACAACCCCCGCGACCGGCTCCTCGAGGACGGTCCGCAGCGCGATCCACGCTCCTGCGCACAGCCCGGCGAGGACAAGCCGCTCGTGCCCGCGCTCGCGCAGTGCGCGGACAAGCGTGCGGGTGTCCTCGACCCCGTGGAGGGCGTACGGGCGGCCGGGAGCGTGTCCGTCGTCCGGGCTCTCCCCCCATCCGCGGAAGTCGGCGCGGACGACCGGGAATCCCGAGGCGGCGAGCTCCCGGGCGTACTCGACCCAGGCGCGGCCAGGGCCGACGTGCGGCTCGGAGCCCGAGTTCAAGAACATGACTGTGGGCGCGCCGCCGCGCGGGGCGGCCGGATGCGTGATGACGCCGGTGAGGCCGACCGGACCGAGGAACACCACCTCCTCCTCGAGCTCCACGCCGCGCCAGGTCATCCGTGCGGAGGCGACCGGAGGGGGAGCCGGGGCCCGACCGGGAGTCCCTGGGCCGATCGCCGCGCAGAGCGCCTCCACGACCTCCTCGGGCACCGCCGCGTACTCGGCCGGGGCCTGGAGCGCGTCCGCGCCGCCTGGAGGCGCAAAGAGCTCCACCTCGCTCCCTCGCTGGCGCAGCCGCTCGGCCAGCGTGTCCTCGCCGTCCACGAAGGCCACGCGTGCCGGGGACCGCCAGTCGGGCTGATGGAGGTCGATCCGGGCGACATCCGCGAGCGTCTGCGCGGCGAAAACCGAGCCGGCCTCGACCTGCGCGCCGCCTCCCCGGGCCTCGTCCGGCACGGGCGTGGAGAGCAGCTTGATCTCCCGCGCGTAGCGGCGGCCGCGCGTCACGGGCGCCCACGCCACGACGCTCTCCGCACCGAGCTCGGCGCCCTCCAGCAGCGCGAGGGTGCCGCCGAGGCGGACACCGGCGAGGTGGAGATCACGCACGCCCAGCGCGCGGAGCTCCTCCGCCCCATGTCGCGCGCTCTCGCGCCACGCCACGAGCCGGTCGGCGTCCCGTTGGTCCCCGGCCGAGTCGCCCGTCCCGTCGTAGTCGAGGCGCAGGGCCAGATGGCCGGCGCCGGCCAGGCGCTCGGCAAGGACGCGCAGGGTCCGGTGGACGCTCCACCAGGGGTAGCCGACGGGCGGCAGTATCAGGACTCCGCTCTCGCTCCCGCCCGCCCGCGGCGTGCTCAGCCAGCCGAGCAGCGGGCGGTCATCCGGCCCGAGCCAGCGCGGCCGCGCGCTGAGCGGGGCGACGGACGGCGTCGGGGCGGACGCGCGGACGGGCGTGGATCTCGGCATCAGACCAGATTCTAGTGTCCACGCGGGAGCCCGGTGAGTCCTTACGCTCGGACTTCAGACGCGGCCGAGAACCCACCGCGGGCGCGACCAGGCCTGCCACCGCTCGAGCTCGACGAAGCCCAGCGCGCGGTAGAGCGGCTCGCCCGCGTCCGAGGCGTAGAGCAACGACGTCGTTGCCCCACCCGCGGCGGCCTCGGCCAGCGCAGCGGCGAGCAGGCGGCGCGCGCGGCCCCGGCGGCGGAAGCGCGCCGGCGTCGCGACCGACCAGGAGACGACCACGTCCTGCACCCGGACGATGCCCGCGACGGAGACGAGCTCGTCCTGCTCGAAGAGGCCCCACACCTGGTGGCCGGGTGCGCGCAGGGAGGAGTCACGCAGGGCGACGTCGGCCATCTCGGCGGGCACGTCGAACACCTCCCGGACGAGGCAACGCGCCGCCGGGACCTCGGCCTCCGTCAGGCGACGCGCGGCAGGGTCCTCGGGCAGGCGGGCCCGATCGAGGTCGAGCGCCATGAACGGCACGGCGCCGAGGCAGTGCCACCCGGCGCGGACCAGGCGCTGGACCTCCCCGAGCGCTGGCCCGGCCACCATGACGATCGCCGGGACGCCGCCGGCCGCGACCTCCTCCAGCGTCCGGTGCAGGTCCTCGCCCGCCCCGGCGCCGTGGCACAGCGCGACGTTGTAGTCGACGCTCCGGGCACCGCTCATCGCCGTCCAGCGCGTGGGGCCGACTTTCACGCCGTCGAGCCCGGCCCAGAGGGTCGTGCTCGCGCCGAGGAGGCTCCGGAGCCCGGAGAGCTCCCTCATGCGCCCTCGCGCAACGACACGACCGCCTCGGAGTTGAGCGCGCGGACGGTGCCCGCCGGGCCTCGCGACAGGTCTGACGCGGCGAGGGGGACGGTGCGGCTCCGCCCCGGCGCCAGGTGGAACCAGGAGTCGGCGGGGCGGAAGCCCGGTAAGTCGAGTGCGACGTACTGGGCGAAGCGCTCGGTGGAGACGTCCACCGACCACCCTCCGTCCCCGTCGCTCACGAGGCGGGCGGCGAGCCCGAGCTCCGGGAGTTGGGGCCGGGCGGGCCCCGACGGCAGGTACACGGCCTCCGCGATGGCCCGGTCCTCCTCGTCGCGCAACTCGACGAGCACGACGTCGTGGGAGGGGGGCGAGAAGCGGTAGGCGCGCCCGAGATCGCGGAAGCCGCCGAGCAGCGTGTCCGCCCGCAGCTCGAGCGCGCCCCGCGCGGGCACTTCGGTGTCGCGCACCGCGTGCTCGAGGGCGGTGCCGGGCGCGGCGAAGACGGTGAGCTCGACCCGGCCGCGGAAGGGGACGGCCGCATCGTTGACCACGTGCACCCGCAGGCCGGAGAGCCCCTCGTCCACGAGGAGCACCGCGAGGGGCGAAAAGGCACGCCGCAGGCCGTACCAGGGCGACTTGGGTCGACCGAGGGAGTCCAGCAGCCCCCAGCCGGCTCCCGGCCAGAGGTCCTGCCACGTGAGCACGAGCGCTCCCGCACAGGAAGAGGACTCCCGGCGCCACTCCGCGATGACCGAGGTCATCGCCTCGGTGACGGCCGCCCGCCCGAGGTCGAGGGCGCGGTCGGGATCGACGTAGCGCAGCTCCAGCGGGTCGACGCCGAAGATCTGCCGGACGTAGAAGTCCCGCACGTCCTCGAAGTCCCAGGACATCCGGGAGTCCCGCGTGACGGCGAGCTTCCAGCGCGGATCGTGCCCGGCGGCGTCCGCGCCGCCGAAGACCTCCCGGACGGTCTCGGGCTCGGGTGGGGTGGCGAACGAGAGGCACTCCGCCGCGAAGCGCACGTGGGCGCGGCGGGCGTCGTCGAGCGGGCGTAGGTAGGCGCCCACGCCGAAGTAGTGCGAGACCCCCACGTCGGGGTCGAAGGGCATCTCCCCTCCTGACGGAGTCGACGGGACGTATGGCACGCCCGGAACCGTCTCCTCGGCGATGGCCGGGATCCGCTCCTCGAGGAGTGGGCTGGCCCAGCGCTCGGGCGGCAGGCCGAGCATGGCTGCCTGCTGGTAGGTCTCGCTGCTGCCGCAGACCACCGCAAGCGCGGCGCGTCCCCCCAGTGCCCCGAGCACCTGGCGCAGCTCGTACTCCACCCCCGCGACGAAGTCCGGATCCCCCGGTGGGTCCGTGCTCGCGAACATGCAGTCCTGCCAGACGAGGATCCCGAGCTCGTCGCAGGCGTTCCAGAACGCCTCGTCCTCGTAGACGGTGTAGCCCGTGACCCGCAGCATGTTCATGTTGGCGCTCCGGGCCAGCGCCACCGCCGCGCGCACCTGGTCGGAAGAAGCCGTGAACGCCACGGCATCGGGCGTGCCCCAGCAGGCCCCGCGGCAGAACACGGGGACGCCGTTGACGGCAAGAGTGAAGCCCCCGTCGCGCCGGTCCAGCTCGAGCGTGCGGAAGCCCACGGCGCCGAGCTCGTGCACGGCGTCGTCGAGGTCGAGTGCCACCGGGTAGCGGGGCTGGTCGCCATGGGTGTGGGGCCACCAGCGCTCCACCCCGGGGACCCGCACGGTCCCGCGCACCGCCACGCGGTCGCCGCGATCCTCGAGCTCGACCGGCGCCGTCTCACCGCCCACGCGCACCCGGGCGCCCCGGGGCATCCCTCCGCTCCGCCCCAGCTCGGCGTGGACCTCCACGACCCCCGCGTGGCCCTCGCAGCGCGCCGTGAGCTTCCGTGCGAGCAGGGCCGCAGACGCGAGCGAACGCAGACGGACCGCCCGCCACGGCCCCCACGGGGGCCGCCCACCGTGACCAGGCGGGGACCCGCCCCAGCAGGGTCGTCCGGTACCACCGCAGGCTCTGGGCGCGCACGAGGCGGCTCTTCCAGCGGGGACGCGGATGTGGTGCGGCGAGCACCGGACCGAGCGCCGCGCAGCGGATCGTGAGCTCGTTCTCCCTGGCCAGCTCGTCGACGACGATGCGATGGGCGAGGAACATGTTCTCGCTGGGCAGGAGGTGGCGTCCGTTGAGCCAAACGTCGGCCAGGGTCGCGAGCCCACCGAGCTCGAGCGACCACGGCCCCGGCTCCGAACCGCCCGGGAAGCGACAGCGAAACCACCAGTCCCGGCCGTCGAGGACCGATTCGTCGTCGACGCCCCAACTCCAGCGTCCGGCCGCGCGCAGCGCGCCCGCCGCGGTACCGGGAACCGTTGCCCCCAGCCAGTCGGATCCGGGCCGGGGGAGCTTGTCCGGCGCCGCCGCCTCGCCGGGCGACAGGTCGATGCACTCCCACGCGATACCCGCCAGCAGGTCGCCTGCCATCGGACCATTGGATCACGCTGCGCCGCGGGGCGTTCGCTTAGGGCGTCCGGAGGATGGGCGCGGCTGGTTTCGAACCAGCGACCTCTCGCGTGTGAGGCGAGCGCTCTCCCGCTGAGCTACGCGCCCGGGGGCAGGTCAGGCTAGCGTCCGCGCCCCCATGCGCGCGCTCGTCACCGGCGGGGCCGGCTTCATCGGGTCCCACGTCGTCGACGCGCTCGTGGCGCGGGGGGACGACGTCGTCGTCGTCGACACGCTGACCACCGGGCGGCGGGAGAACCTGAACCCGCGCGCGCCGCTCGAGCTCCTCGACGTCCGCGACGCCGCCGGCCTG
>JAABUS010003083.1_pt1 | contig 28450 bp, 35 predicted proteins | sample 5560161 | NCBI WGS metagenome assembly JAABUS01 (sample SAMN10711885, study PRJNA513376) | rock metagenome | isolation source: Antarctica rocks | place: Antarctica: Victoria Land, Trio Nunatak nord | collected 2016-01-04
GTGTGGGTGCCGGGCTGGGCACCGGTCCCGCCGAGGGTTGCGGGGGTGGGGGGGACACCGGCACCGACGGTGTGGGCAGCACCGGACCTGAGGCCACGGGCAGCCCGTACGCGGTGTCCGCCCCGGCGACGCTGGAGGTCACCACCGCCCGCGTCCCGGTGATCCCGATCGGGCTGACCCCCGATCCGGTCGGTGATTCCTGCCCGGTAGCGGTGACCATGTACCGGTCGGAGTTCCGGGTGCCGTAGGCGGCGGTGTCGGTCACCGACGTGGTGGCCCACCCCGTGGGCAGGGCACGGGCCACCCCGTCGCGGGCGTCGACGAGCACGGTGCCCGCGGTGGCCAGCAGGTTGCGGGGTGAGGGCTGCCAGCGTCCCGAGCCGATCCCGGTGGTCGGCACGCTCAGCGGTGCCCCGATCGCGGTGTTCGTGACCGGGTCGATCAGACCGACGAGACGGGTCGCCGGGTCGGGGGTGTACCAGGAGGCCACCAGGATTTCCGGGTGCGCCACCGGGGTGGTGGTGCCCAGCCCGGCGTATCCGGCGATCGACGCCAACGGACCAGCCCCGGCCGGGGTGGGCACGGTCACCGGTGCCGGTGGGGTCTGCGCGGTGGCAGCGCCCAGGCGCCACACCTGCCCCACCGAGTTCGCGGCCACGACTGTGTCCCCGGTCGCCCCGAGCGCCACCGCCCCGGCGGGCACCGCCCGCTCCACCAGGTGGCCGTCGGTGATCGTGGCGGCCCGCTGCCCCGGCTCGGTGACCAACGGGGAGGTCCCCGCGAAGGACACCGTCGCCCCGGCCGGGACGGACACCGACCCCGAGGTGTGGGCACCGTCCATGCCCCACCAGTCCAGCCCGTCACTGGTGGCCGCGGCCACCACCGGGTGGGCGTCGATCTGAGACAGGTGCACCCCGCTGCTCGTGCTGGACGTGGTGGCGTCGCGGGGCAACCCGGTTGTCCACACCGGGGCCCCGGTCGCGGGGTCGAGGACCGCCAGCACGGGGGAACCGGGCGTGCCGGTGACGGTGGTGATCGTCCCGTCTCCGGCGATGAGGGGGACGCTGCCCGGCGTGATCGGGGCCGACCAGTCGGCTTGCCCGCCATAGCCCGGTGGGGGCAGCGACGGGTAGGGCGTCGGTGTTCCGGTCACCGGCGGTGGTGCGGGGGCGGCCACCACCGGTGGGGCAGTCCGGTTGGAGGCCACCACCGCCACCGTGGCCACCGCCAACAGCACCACCGCGCCGCCCAGCCCCGCGAGCACCCGCCACCGGCGCCACCCCGACAGGGCAATACCCGGTGCGGGGGTGGCGTCGAACAACTCACCGTCGGCGGTGACGATGGCGTTCCACACCACCTCGGAATCGGCGGTACGGACCTTCGCGCGGATCGCGCCCTGCCCGCGCCGCAGGCGGCGGGCTTGGGCCACCAGCACCGCGGTCGCCGCGGACCGCGGGTCCGCCTCGTCGTCCCCGAGTGGTACCCGCTCACCGTCGATCTCGGCGTACTCCGCACCCACCACGACCTCCGGGCAGGGGAAGGCCGGCACCTCCCACACCTGACCGTCCGGGGCCACGAAGCCGGTCTCCCCGCGGCGCGCCGCGGTACGCGGGCCGCTCATGACCCACCGCTGAAGGAAACACGGCTCACTTGCCACGGGGTGGTGGTGCCGGTGCGGGTCAGGAACACATACATGGTCTGGGAGTCCAGGGGCGCCGACCAGGCGTTGTCGCCGTGCCCCGTGGTCGTGACCGTGTAGGCGCGGGCGGCGGAACCCAGCTGATCCGGGGGCCGCCCGTCGTCGTGGTTCACGGCCAACGCCACCGTGGTGTACCCGTGGTGCGCGGCCAGGGTGTTCCATTCCGCGCCACCGCCCTGCTGCAGTGGCTGTTTCAGCACGGCCGCGAACGCCGGGGTGGCGTACACCGCGGAGCGGACCTGCGCGTCATACGGGGAGCGGTCCAGGGCGGTGTCGTAGGTGAACGTGGCCGTCGCGAACGCTGAGGCCACCCCGTCGGGTGACTGCCCGTCCACCGGGCCGCCCGCCTGGCCGCGGGGTTGTCCCGGTGTCCCGGCCGGGATCGGCGGATTCGAGGGCACCGGGCCTGGCGTCGAGCGCGGCGGGACCGAACCGGGTGCAGCAGAGGAGGGTGCAGCACTCGGGGCGGGTGGGGAGGACACCGACGTGCCGGTCGGCGGTGCGGGGGCTGGAGCGGGTCCGCCGCACCCGGCGCACACGGCCACCGCCACGGCACCCGCACCCCACCATCCCGCGTTCCCGAGCCGCCTCACGAGTGCGCTCCGCCACTCTGACCGCACCCCGCGGTCAGAAGCGCCGCCGTGGTGCGCCGCTCCCGCCGGGCGATGTACCACCCCACCGCGACCACGAGCCCCGCCACGACGCCCAGGGTGAGCACACCCCGGCCCGGGCCGGCCGCCCACGCGGCCAGCGAGGCACCCGTCACGAAGGACACCACCAGCGCCAACGGCACCAGCCGCGCCTCCCAGGACGGTCCGCAGCTATCACCGCGGCTCGAGAACGCCACCACCACCATGGCGGCGCACGCGGCCACCAACGACAGCTCAAACACCACCCACATCAGCGCGTGCAGCACAGCGACGATCTCGTCGAAAGAGGCGAAGACGTACGGGGGACCGACGGACAGCGGGCCATCAGCTCCGGTCGTGGTGGTCATTGGGGTGCTCCTCCTGGTGTGCCGAGGGGTCGGGTCGCGCCGAAGAAATCGGAGTGATAGATCGGTTTGATGTTCAGCGGTTCCCCGAACGTGGACGCCTGGATCAACTGCCCGCCACCGATCGCTATGGCCACGTGGTGAATGTTGTCGGCGGTGCCGTAAAACAACAGGTCGCCGGGCTGGTAGGACGCCGGGTCGAACCCGCCCGGCAACCGGGCACCAGCAGTCGCCGCGTACTGGGACTGGGCGGTGCGGGCACCGTGCAACGCGTCCGAGCCCGCCTGGTGGTAGGCGTACAACGTCAGACCGGAGCAGTCGAACCCACCACCGGTCGGGCCATTCTGGTCACCACCTCCCCAGATGTAGGTCGCGCCGAGTTGGGTTTTCGCCGCACTCACCGCCAGCTGCGCCACGGGACCACCACCCCCACCGCCCCCGGCCGCGGCCGGGGGTGGTGGCGGGGTGAAGTGCAGCGCCGCGTCGAGGAAGTCCAGAGACGGGCCGTTGGCTTGGGCGGTGTAGCCGTTGGCGTGGACCGTCCCCGGGAACACCAGGGTCTTCGACGACCCACCCACCCACCCGGTCCAGGGCCGCGGTCATCTCCCCGACCTGCGCCACCGGGACCAACTCGTGATCGGAGTTCACCAGCATCGTCGGTGGGGCACCCGCGGTCACCGACAACGCCGGGGATGCTTGGCGCCACAGATCCGGGCACACCAGCATCGGGCAGCCGAGGAACAAACTGGGATCCACCACGGCCGCCGCCTGCTGATAGGTGTCCCCGGGGGTTGCCTGCGCCAACAACGAGGTGAAATCGGCGGGTCCACTCCACGACACCACCGCTTGCACCCCGTGGTGATCACCGAGTAGCCCGGCATCCAACACCAACCCGGCCCCGGCCGAGTCCCCCAGCAACGCCACCCGCGCCGGGTCGATGCCTTGGGCAACACCTTGGGCCCGCACGTAGTCGACGGCCGCGTCCACCTGCTGCACCTGCCGCGGCCACCGCGGCGCACTCAAGTCGTAGGAAATGTTCAGTACTTGATAGCCGTGGGCGGCGGCGGCTTTCGCCGCGTCACCCAGCTCGGAGCGGTCCCCAGCCACGTAGCCCCCGCCATGGACCATCACGATGACCGGACGAGGTGGGGTACCCGGGCCGGCCCCGGCCGGGACGTACAGGTCCGCGGGCTGCGTGCCACCACCAGGCACCGGGTAGTCCACCTGGTGCACGACCACCTGCCCGCCCACACCGCCGCACCCGCCGGAGGCTTGCGCTCCGGCACCACCGCCATCCGCGGGTGGCGGTGGGGTCGCACCGGGGGCGGTGATCGTCCCGGCATCGGAGAACGTCGTCCGTGCTAAGGTCATGATCCGCGGCACGTACGCCATCGTCTGCGAGTTCTGCGGAATCCCACCCGAAGCAAGCACAGCGCCGAAACCGGCGTTGTAGGCGCCCAGCGCCATCTCCGTGACCGACGCGGACGAGTGAATTTGTCCCGCCGCCTGCGCCGCCTTCACCTGCCCCGCCAACGCGGCGTCGAACCGGGCTTGGGCGTCGATCGCGGCGACCGGGTCGTGCACGTTGCCGCCGTTTCCCCAGGTCACCCATGTGGCCGGTTCGAATTGAGCCGGTCCCTGCGCCCCCGTCGAGGACGTCGGATCGGAGAAGCCGGACTCCTGCGACAGCTGCGCGGCGATCACCGGGGCCGGGAACTCCGGGGACACCGCGCCCGCCTTCTGAATCAGAGGCACGTAGTTCGCCGGGATTCCGGCGACCCGCAGCGCCCCCACCCCCGGGGAAGACCCACCTGGCCCGCACGGTGACGGTGGGGGTGTCGCCCCACCGCCCAGCAGGATCAGCAACAACACCACGATGAACACCGGGGCACCCACCAACGCCACGCCGACCAGCAGCGCCGAGCCGCCCTGCTCATCTTCAGCCACGCCGACTCACCGCCCCCCACAGGGAACGGGCACCGGCGGCCGCACGGCCACGGTGGGTGCTGCTGATCGTCCGGATCATCGGCGGGGTGCCTGTCCCCGCACCCGGGCCGGGCTGTGGTGCCGCCCGGCGGCTTCGGGGAAGTCATCGGCCACCACCGCGGCCAACTCCATGAACGCCTCCCGGGTCGGCGCACTCACCCGGTCCAGGTCGATCTCGGAGCCCTCCGCCAAATGCATGTCAAAGGGGATGACCTGCACCGCCCGCACCCGGGCGGCGAAGTGGGCCACCAGCTGGTCCAGGTTCACCGTGGATGCCCCCGGGCGGGCCAGGGAAATCACCACCACCGTGCGGTCGACCAAGTGTCCGAAGCCCTGCGTGTCCAACCAATTCAACGTTGCATCCGCGCTCTGCGCGGCGTCCAACGCCGGGGACGACACCAACACCAGCGAGTCGGCGGTGTCCAGCACCCCGCGCATCGCCGAATGGGTCAGGCCGGTGCCGCAGTCGGCGAGGATCAAGTTGTAAAACCCCTCCAGCACCGACAGGGCACCCCGATAATCGGTCTCGGAGAATGCCTCCGCCTTGCGCGGGTCACGCTCGGAGGCCAAAACCTCCAACCGGGAGGGGGCTTGGGAGGTGAACGCACGCACGTCGGAGTACCGGTGGATGTTGGGCACGTCGTTGAGCAGATCCCGCACCGTCGCCACAGTTTGTGCTGGTATCCGGGCGCCCAAGGTGCCCCGATCGGGGTTGGCATCCGCGGCGACCACGTGATCGCCGCGTAACGAGGCGAACGTCGAACCCAGGCCCACGGTGGTGGTGGTCTTCCCGACCCCACCCTTCATGCTGAGCATGGCGATCTTGTAATCACCGCGGATGGTCTGGTTCACCCGCGCCACCAACTCAGCCCGACGCACATCCGCCGGGGACTCCCCCAAATTCAGCAACCCGAACGTCAGCACCCACACCAACCACCGCCACCCCGACCGTGGCGGCTGCTTCGCCGGTCGGCGCAACACCTCACGGCCAATCTCCCCGTGATGGCGCGGCCCCGGTGGCGGTGCTGGGGTCTCCGCTCCGGGCGGTGCCGAGCTGTAGTCCGGCTGGACCTCGCGCGCTGCCTCCTCAGCAACCAGCGGTGCACGCGGCGGCGGCGGGGGCGGGAGCGGTGCGCTGGCACCAATCCTCGCGCCAGCCGCCCGCTCCCCGTCCGGCCGCGCGGCCGTCGACGGCGGCTGCGAGCGCACACCGTCCTCCGCCACCCGCAACGGTGGCCGCTCTGCCGCACCCCGCTTCGCGCTCACCGGCGGCGCCGGTGGTGGTGGCGGCGGCGGGGGCGGGGCTACGGCCGTCCTCAGTGGTTGTGTCTCTGCCGCCGCGGGCGGAGCCCACGACGGCCCTCGACGAGCCACCCGATTGTTGTTTTCGCTGGTCACCACGTTGCCTCCGGTTTCGGTTCAAATGCGACCAGACCGGCGGCACGCAGGCGCACCGACCTACACGCGAGTGCTGACAGGACATCTGCTGAGAGGGCGGACCCGGCACGACCAGCGCAGAGCATCCGGCTGCCACCACGGCGGCCGTGCCGGCGCCAAGTGCCCCCACCGACCGGCGCCGAGAGCACCCCAACAAGACGAAAAGACAAGCGAGACACCCCAATCCGACTACGGCAGAGGACACACCCCTTGCAGGGCGTCCTGGCACTATCCGCAGTCGGTGTCCCCGCGTGGACAGGGGAGCCGATACCCCACCACGAGTGCTGGGGCGCAGACGGAGAGTAAGTGACGTGGCCACTGATCGCAACAACGCTTGCGACGACAACGACCCGGATCGTGACGACGTCGCGGTGCGTGAGTGTTGCTGGGCTACGCATCGCCATTGGCTGCATACCCGGCTTACCTCCTCTCACTGGTCGTGCGTACTGGGCAGGTGGTTGAACGCCCGTGGGATATGGTATGAAACCATACACCGCAACGATTCACCGTATTACGGCATCCAGCCTGATTGAGGAGACGTCACAATGACCGAGACCGCAGGGAGTCAGGACCGAGGAGAGTTGATGCCGCGCAGTGGAGTACGGGGCTTTTCCCCGTCCGCTCTACGCCAGGTGAGGGCGGCGGCGCACCTCAGTCCTGACGAGCTCGCTCGTCTTATTGGGGCGACACGCCAAGCTGTCGGCACATGGGAGCGAGGAGATAGCAAGCCGAGCCCCGTGATGCTTCTTGCGCTTTCAAATGCTCTCGACGTACCTGCCGCAGACCTCGCACCAGTTCGCGAGACTGATCTACGACTCGGTGATCTGCGTGCCTATGCAGGACTCACACAAGGCGCGGTGGCGAAACACGTCGCTACCTCCACGACAGCAATCAGCGACATTGAGCGCGGCTTTCGCCCAGTCGTCGACGAGCTTGTCGCGCCGCTGGCCGCGCTTTACGGCGTCACCCAGGACCGAGTCCGCTCGGTCTGGCAGCAGACGTATGACGCCATCACGACACGGCTGAACGCTCGAAAATAATTTCCGCAACTTTCAGCCTGCTGGCGTGTCGGACGCCGCTCTAGCAGTTAGCTATGCCACGGTTACCGGCATGGCCCAACCGCACAAGGGCGACCGTGACCTCATCACCGCCCGCGTACCGCACCCCGTCTTCCTCGCACTCAAAGAAGCCGCCGCTCAACGGGGCATACCGATGAGCCAGTACGTGGGCGATGCCATGTCGCTGCACTTCGGGCGCCCGGATCTCGTGCGTGAACTAGGACAGGAGGTGTTGCCTCGATCGGCGTGATGTGAGCGGCTCAGCAGTCGCACTCGATAACTGCACATTCGCATCAGGTAGCCCCTAGAACGCCGAAAACCCGCCCTTGCAGGGGCGGGTTCGGATATTGCTAGGGCCGACGAGTTGGAAGCTCGCTGGCTTGGTGCTCTTCCCCGAAGGGACGTTGGCTTGCTGGCCTCGTCTGAGGGTAGCTCATACCCTGAAACCAGTCCATATCTGGATCAAACCAAACCCCCGCGTGTCGCTGACCGGCGGAAACGGCCGCCGCGCGGCCCAGTTGCCGCGTCACGGCCACCGGGCCGTCGCGACGCTCGCGATCCGCTGCCACCGCGGCCGTTGCTGCGCCGCCCGGTATCGCCGGGTGTGTATGCGGGAGTGCCGTGTTGGTGGTCCGCCGAGCGCTGGCTGCAGCATGTTGAGGGGGTTTACCGCAGGCATTACCTGCTGGTGCGCCACCAGCTCGTGGCCACCACGGGTGGCGGCATCTCGCTGCCTACCGTCCTGGCGGTGGCCGCTGGGCACGCGGCCGCGGCCGACTTCGGTACCGGCCGCAACAGCTGGCCCCTGGTCGGCCAGTCCGGGGCCGAGCAGGGCATGACAGCGACCACCGGGCGCGGGGAACGCACCATCAGCCGGGCGCGCACCTTCCTCCGCTTGGTTGGGCTTGCCACCGAAGTCCAACCAGGGCGCCAACGCACCCTGCTGGAGCGGTTGGACTCCGCCGAACGCGGCGACAAGAACCGTGGGTGGACCGCGGTGTACGCCCTGCACCACACCAGTACCCACCCTGTGGATAACCCCGTCCGCATCGCCGCAGGTCAACCACCAGATGGCACCCCTCCACGAAGTGGTCTTTGTTCTAACCCCTCTCTCGGAAAGAAAGTGGTTTCTACCACCACAGAGCACCCTGCGGGATCAGCGGACGGCGCTCCGCGCCGCGCATCGACACGAGAAAAGGTTTCGGAGGGCGCGTGCGACCCTGGTGGGGTCGGGTTGGGGCTGAGCAAGACGCTGCGGGCTCATCCGGAGTGCCCCGGGTGGATTAGGCGGTACTCCCCCCACGCCTACGCAGCGGCACTCACCCGCTGGGCTCAGGCCGGCTGGACCGGCCGCGACGTCATCCAACACCTCAACGACGTCGCCACTACCGGGTTCCGGGTCTATGACACACCCCGCAACCCCGTAAAATACCTACTCGCCCTGCTTCACCGCGGCGACATCGGCGAACGCCCCACCCTCTGGCGCGACGCCCACACCGCCGCCGAAACCACGGCCGCCGCCGAACGCAACACCGCGGCACCCGCACAGCTCGCCGCCGCCACCGAAGCCCGCAACATCGGCCGGGCCGCGCTCAACGGCCCAGGGCGGGCCCAGGTCCGGGCAATCCTCACCGACCGACGCGAGTGGAGAGGACGGTGAGGTGTTCCTATTCGTCGAGGACCCGCATCGACACCACGACCCGGGCATCGCCAGTGTCCTCGTGCATGTATCGGCGGGCGTCGAGCTCCACCGACGCCCAGCCCCCACGCGTCGCGGGTAGGCGGACCACGATTGGTGACGGGGCAGCTGCCCGCGCCCCCAACCACGTGTGTGCCTCTAGGTGGGGGCGGTCCACAGGGTGGACTATCTGGGGCAGATACGGGTCCGCTGGCCACTGCACGCCGGGGGCGGGCGGGGTCAGCCAGTGCATGAGGTGCAGGTCGGCAAGATCAACAACGGCCAGTGGACGGGCGGAGTGGCTGAGCACGGCCAACAACAGGTTGTCCGCGGTGGGTTCTTCCGGGGTTGGGGGGTGGACGTCGGTGAGGTCGACCGTGACTCCCCGGAACGCCACGGGTGTGTCGCCGTCGAACTCGGGTCGCCCGCATACCAAATACGGGTGTTCGCCCTCGCCGAGCAGTGTTTCGAATACCAGCTCTTCGGTCGGTGCCTTAGTCATCCGAGCCCAGAGATTGGTAGCGCTGAATCGTGCCGGTACCGTCAGCGAACCGGAGTACTCGACCATGCTGAATTGCGCTTTGCGCAGCTCCAGCGGGGTGCGGGTGACATTGAAAAGTTGCCGGGTGGCCCGCCCCATTCGGGTGGGGACGTTCCAGTCCCACGCACCGACAGGCGGCGGTTCCGGCAACGGTTGCCCGTCGGGCGCCAGAGCGCACGCGACTGCGTAGATGTCGCCCAACGGGCCCAGTATTGGGGTTGCCTGCACCTGATAGCACACATTGTGAATCGCAGAACTCAGGAACACGAGTGGTTCACCAGTGCGAGCTACCTTGCCGATAGCACCGGGCAAAAGCCGACCCGCGGGCGGACGTACGCGGGACAACGACCGGCCAGTGGCCAAGCGAGAACCCACGACCACTTGATAGTCCCCGGGTACCTGAACATCGACAACCACCCACTGCTCATGGCCCGGCGTCTCGCATGTGTTCATCTGGGCCTGCATACCACCCTCCCAGCCGGTCCCTGCTCAACGGTACCGGCTGCCGTCGAACTGATGTTCGCGGGCGACCGTGGTCGCAGTCTGACTGTCCAACAGTCGCGTTACCACGCCAGCCCGACACCGTCATCAAAGTCGCCCAGGGGGTCGGTGGCTTCCTTGTCCTGCCCTGCCGGGGGTTTCGCGTCCTCCCCCGGCGCGTGGACGGGAGTCGCCCCCGCCGAGTTACTGGCACCGGTGGTGGCGGTGGAATCATCCGGTAGGGGGCTGTGCGCCGTAGTGTCCGTCATCGTGCCTATTCTTCCGCACCCGCATGTGGTTCGTCACCGATCACCGGGAATCTCCCGCACAATCGACCAATGATCGACTCTGGCACAGCCCATTACCTCACCGCCTATGAACGACCCGAGCTGCTGATCGGCACCGACAGGACCGCGCAGACCGACATTCTGATGTGCTGGCACGATCAGGTGCACCAGCTCGCCGACGGCAATCGACTCGCCGTCTCGGACACCTCCACTGGCCGGTTCTGTGTGGCTGTCGAGCTGCACGGACACACCCGGCGATGCGCTGAGCGCGATCTGGCCACGCTCGACCCTCTCATGCATGCCCACGGATGGGACAAGGTCACGCGAGCTGGGCGGGAAATGGCTGCCCTGCTCTCAATCTTGCCCGATGCCCTGGAATCGGGGCCTATCGTCTGGCTGGACCCCGATCACGCCAGCGGTCCCCCTGACCGCCCAGCGTGATCAAATACGCAGGCAGGAGCGGCGATCAGGCGGGAGCGGATCATCTCAAAGACCACCGGCCGCACCACCGCCTCTCCCCCGCCCACCTTTGACCTGAGTGTCTGCTGCGCGTCGATCGCGGCCACGCCAGGACGGCTCCTACGTCCTCGGACACCCGACAAAAGGCTGCTGGCAACGATTCACGACGCTGGGCTACCTCCAGCCCAGGCGACCGTTCGTTTAGTGGTGCTGCCCCAAGCGATCACCACGGCACCGGGACCCATCGTCGTAGAGGGAGCGTTCCGCCCCCTTACGGTCTCGATGTCGATGACAACCTTCCTCGTCGAGCACCCGCAGGCACGGTTTCTCATCGACCCCGCTATGTGCGCCGATGTGCACGCGCAGGTTGTTCCGCTGCTGCCTCGTGCCATCCGCCGGGTGGTCGCGCCCAACAAACCCGTTCTCGGCCTGGGCGAAGCTCTCGCCCAGGCCGGCCGCACCGTGACAGACGTCGATTTCGTTCTGCCGACCCACCTGCACTGGGATCACATCGCCGGCCTGCTCGAGCTACCCGCACACGTGCCGGTGCGGGCGACCGTCGAGGAGCACACGGCGGCGGTGCAAAGCCCCGTCACTGAACTCCTCCTCCGCGGGCGAACGTTCAACCCTTACGTACTCGACGGGCCGCCCATTCTGACCTTCACCTCCAGTTTCGATCTCTTCGGTGATGGCGCGGTCATCCTCGTCGACCTTGCCGGGCACACTCCCGGCAGTGTCGGAATCCTCCTCGCGCTCGACGACGGAACCCGGGTGCTGCTGGCAGGTGATGCCGTGTGGCACAGCCGCCAGATCGCACTCATTCGTGAAAAGGCTCCGTTCCCAGGTAATCTCGTCGATCACAGTCGCGATGCGACCTTCAAAACGATCCATCGGTTGCACGCCTTACCCGCCCACGTACGGATCATCCCAGCGCACGACTGTGTCGCTATCAGCGCTCAGCGCGAACGCGAACGGTGAAAACCACAAAACGGCATCAGCTCGACGGGCACCGGTGGCGCATCACCGCTGGGGGCAGGGATCGCCGACCACCCACATCTGGGGGAAAAAGTGGCCGGCGACCGACTGCTCGCCAGTCCCAGGGGGAGGGGTCCGGCGTGCAGGGGGGGCAGGCAAAGCCCGAACAGCGAGTACCTGTACCCAACATTCAGCGTAGAGACCGCGTGGAGGCGGCTGTAGCAACGGCGGCGGGCCGCCCGCTAGCTGGCGACGTCGTGGCTGGGTAGTGCGACGTCGTGGGCGGGTTGTGGGTGGCCGAATAGCCATCCTTGGGCCATGTCGCAGCCGAGGGTACGTATTTGGTGTTCTTGGAGTTCGGTTTCCACGCCTTCGGCGATGGTGCGCAGGCCGAGGGCGGTGGCCATTTTCTCGATCGCTGAGACGAGGCTGGCTTCGGGTCGGTCTTCGCTGAGGGCTTGGACGAAGGAGCCATCGATTTTCACGACTGACATCGGGAAGCGTTGCAGGTAGCCCAGGGCGGAGTAGCCGGTGCCGAAGTCGTCGACGCAGATGACGACGCCGAGTTTGTGGAGCGCGGTGAGGGTGCGTAACGCCGCGGAGACGTCGGCGATGAGCGCGGTCTCGGTGAGTTCCAACCACAGGGCGGAGGCGGGTAGGCCGGTGTCGGCCAGGGTGGTGCGCACCGCGGTGATGAGGGCGTCGTCGCGGAGTTGGCGGGCGGAGATGTTCACCGCCATGTGCAGTGTGTGGTGCCCAGCGGCCCACCAGGTCGCGAGTTGGGCGCACGCGGTGCGCAGCACCCAGGCCCCGATGGGGACGATGATGTTGCTGGCTTCGGCGATGGGGATGAACTCGTCGGGGGGGTGGGTGCGCCCGTCGTGGTGCCAGCGCAGCAGTGCTTCATAGCCGGTGGTGCGGTGGTCGGACAGCGTGATGATGGGCTGGTAGTACACCTCGAACTCGTTGCGGGCCAGGGCGTCGCGCAACGCAGTCGAGGTTTCGATCTGTATCCGGGCGCGGGCGCGGAGGCTGTCGTCGTAGAAGGCGTAGCTGCCGCGGTCTCGTGCTTTGGCGTGATACATGGCGGCGTCGGCCTCGCGGATCAGCCCTTCGACAGCACCAGCACGGGATGTTGCCCCGGTGCGGGCGATGCCGATGCTGGCCGAGACGAACACGCGGCCGACGCTGAGGGTGAACGGTTCACCGAGCACGGTCAGGATGCGCTCGGCGAGGCCTTCCGCGCCGGCCCGCTCGAGGTGGGTGGCGACGACGAACTCGTCACCGCCGTAACGGGCGACGATGTCCTCATCCCGGACGATGCTGGTGAGCCGCTGCGCGGCGGCCACCAGCAACTCATCGCCGACGCTGTGCCCGTAGCTGTCGTTGACGAATTTGAATCCGTCCAGATCTAGAAACAACAGGCTTACCCTGCCGGGTTCGTTCCGCGCGGTAAGGCGCTGCCCGGTTTGGGTATGTAGCAGGGTGCGGTTGGGTAGCCCGGTCAGCTCGTCGTGGGTGGAGCGGTATTGGGCGGCGCGGTCGCTGGCGGCGTGTTGGCGCACCGCGCGTTCCGAGCGCAGCAGCACGCCGAGCAGCAACGCGGCGAACAATGCGGCACGGACAACGCGGTCGGTGGTGTTCGCCGGCGGAATCAGCGCCAACGTCAGCGCGGCGAGGACCAACGCCACCGTGATGCCGTAAACCCGTCGGCGTCCCCGGTAGGGCAACTGCGGTTGTGGGATGGAGAGCCGAATCATCGACGGGTGCAGCGCACCGGCGCCCAGCGCGCCGAACCCGATCAAGAACGGGGCATCCAGCAGTGACGGGGGGAACGTCGCGAGGCCGGCGCTGGTGGCCGCGTACCCCAGATCGCCGAGGAAGATCGCGATCAGCGAGGTGGCGAGCAGCCCGAACGCACGGTCACCCGGTGCGGTCGTGAACGCCAAATGGACCAGCAACGTCAACAGCACCGCATCCGCGACCGGATAGAGCGCGGTGATCACGGTGGTGGGGTCGAAACCCTTGTCGGCGGCGGCGACGGGGGCGATGAGCAGCGCCCAGGACGCCAGCGTGGCGCCGACGCCCACCAGGAGTGTGTCCAGGGCGGTGTCCCGGTTGGCGTGCACGTTGCGGGCCCGCAGCCACCACACCAACGCCACCGCCACCGCCGCGTAGCCGGAGAGGGTGAACCCGGCGGGGGCGTACCCACTGAGCGGCACCCCGGTCCGGGCCAGGGTGCGCAGTACCCCGCCGCTGAGGAACAACACGCTCGCGGCGCCCACACACCACCACGGGAGCAGGGGCCGTGGCCGGTGCTGGCGCATACCGACCCCGATCGCGACGACGGAACCGCCGGCCACCCCGCCGAAACCAGCGGCGCTCACGGCCGCCGAGGGCACGGCGACATAAAGGACACACACCGCGCACGCGGCGAGCAGAAACGCCCAGGCGGCCCGGGTGTGCAGCTGAGCGTGGCGGTCCAGCGCCTGGGCCGCCGTGCTCATGCCACGATTCTCCGCTCGAATCCGGGCTTATCCCGCTGCGCCGCGGAACTCCGCCGAATAATAGGTTTGGGTGTCCAACACTTCCACAGTGACCTCGGCGGCGGCAGTGAGCATCTTGATGATGTTTTTGTCGAAGCTCAGTGCGGAGTTGTTGTAGGCGCAGATGTCGCATCCGACGACGGCCCGGTCGGCGACCAATCGGGCCAGCACTTGGCCGATCATGTCGGTGAACGTGGTCCCGCGCCGCGCGTTGGGGTGCACCAACGTGAACCCTAGGTAATACACGGCGCCCCGGGTGGTGTGTTCGGGGAACTGCGCGGCGTAGTACTCGGGGCTGATCCACGGCACGGTGCGCAGGTCGTTGGTCAGGGTCGTCAACCCCACCGGCGCCCCGGCGGGGTTCCAGGCAACATACTTATCCACCCGCGGGTCGCTCATCTCGGCATAGAACTCCTCCTCATGCAGCACGTTGCGTGCCGCGGCGCGGGTTCGCATCGGCGCGAACGCCGCGAGGTAGAGCTCGAAGAACATCCGCGAGGCCTCGGTGGGCACCACGGTTTCCACGCTCACCGTCGACGCTGGCTGACGGTCCCGCGCCCGGCGCAGGGGTATGGCAATCGCCATGATGCTCACCACCATCCGCACGGGTAGGCAGCCAGGACCAGCACACACATCGGTTGCTGTCCACACACCGCCGCGGTAATGCTCATTTGGGGTGGTCCGAAACCACCGCCCCGACCTGTACCCATATCAGCCAAGCTGGCCTCGATCTGCGCCGCCACTTCCAGCTCGGTGCTGCCGTGGTGCTCCACGAACAGGCCCTTCCCGGAGGCGTCGTCGGACAACATCCACCCCACCCCGGCGGCCGCGGATTGTCCCGGGGCCTCGGCGTGGGCCTCGGCGTACACGCAGTACAACCGATCCCCCCACCGCCCCCGCGGCGCGATCCGGGCGACCGATCGGATCTCACTGCCCGCCGGGATCACCGACGACAGCTGCACCAAGTTGAAGTTCGCCGCACCCACCTGGCGCAGAGCAGCGTCAAACGCCGCCAACGGCGTCGACCCACACCCCACACCCGAGCTCATCTGGATACTGATCCCGCCCGACGAACGACGATCAGGTTGCACCGTGATCGCTTCGGCCACCTCACGCGCAGCAACTTCCACCGGCATAAACACACTCCCTCACAACGTCACATCAACACGAACGTAAGATCATCATGACGCATATACAGCCCCCTCGCGCATCAATCCGCACCCATTCATACGCACCGTCACACAGAGGTAGCACCCAGTTATTTTTCAGCTCTTTACGGCGTAAGTTTCCTTTTGGCAATTTTCAAGCATTTCGCCGGGGCGCCGGTGGGGCTCGCGCATTCAACCCGACGGCGAGGGATGGTGGGGCGGGCGGCGGACCACCACTCCGGGTGGTCAAGCGGCCGCCACGAAAGGGGTCGCGGTCGGTCCACCCGGCAGCTCCCGACAGGCGTCCGGCGAGCACGTCCGGTGGCACGGTATCCCCCACCGACGGCGTGCGCCCCGGGTTTGCCGGATCTGTGGATGACCGGCAGGTTTCCGCTCATACGACAACCGTCCGCAAGCGGCCCTTCGGTCTGCTCCTGCGCCGAAAACAATGGGCGGTAGCCGCCCGGCGTGACCCCTTCCCGATCACGCCGGACGCCTACCCGCACCGCAACCATACCGGTAATCTTCGAACATGCGAGCGACGGATGGGGCACGGTGGAACGAGTCGTTCCCGCGTACCCCCTCCTACCGTCAGGTCACCCCGTCACAGCCGGTGACCATCAACCTCGACCAGGCCCTCGCCCGCGACAACCCACCCCTGCGCACCGTCAATCCCCTGCGGGTCACCGCCGGCGGCCTCCGGCTCACCGGCTACTGCCCCGGCCAGCTGCACGCCTGGGTCAGGCTGAACACCGGGAGCTGGCTGGGCGAATGCACCTTCACCGTGCACAGCGGCAACCACCGGGCCGCACTCGACTTCCGGCAATGGCTGCCCTCCAGCGCCATCACCCCACGCCAGCGGCAGCCGCCACCGACATGCGGTCGCCCGCCCTGAGTGACTGACAGTCCAGAGCAGAAGAGACCCGGGGCCTTCGGCAGCCCCGGACCCCCGCCGCCTCTGATGAGACTGGGGGTGGGTGGGGATGGGTGCGTTGGGTGGTGGGCTGGGTAGTCGATGTTCTCATCGACTACGGGCAGTTGCCTACCTGATCCCCCACCAGGGCCGCAAGCGGTGAAGCGTGCTTGCCCCCTGCCGGGTGCCCAGGTCGAGACGGCACCCGCCGACGATGAGAACACCGACCCAGCCCCCGCATGGTCGGCGGCAACATCAACAAAGCCCGGCTCTGCTCACGTAGGAACCGTCCGGCTTAAAACGCAATGATGAACAGATGATGAGCTGTAGAACTGGCACCAAACTAACCCAACAGATACCTAGCATTGATTGAACAGATGGACTAGACTAGGAATATCAGCACACCACAGAAAGGGTGCCCCTCATGACCACGAACACCGCCCGCACCGAAACCGGCGACACGGAGACGTTGGGCGCGGTGTCGGCGCGCTACGCCAGTGCTCTGATGACCGCCGTGATCCAGGCCGGGGCACCCGGTCGGGTCTTGCGCGCTCGGTATGCCCCCGGCAGCGAGTCCGCGCAGGAGGGGCCGCACACCCGCTGGTCGTTCGTCGGCCTGCGTGTCAGCGCCCACCAGGTGCGCGTGTTCTGCATGCCCACCAGTCAGGGTGTCGTGCTGGTCATCGGCACGACGGATGGCACCTCCCGGTGCCTGCCCACGTGGGGTGCCCCGGCGGAGACGTTCGGTGCGAGCACCGTCGCCATCGCCCGTCAGCTCTGCGGCCACCCGGTACAGCGCTGAGGACACCCCCACCGGCGAGCGAGGAGACCACCACCATGAGCACCCTGACTCGCGAGCACCGCCAAGCCCTGGCCGACATCGGCGGCTGGCCCATCTCCGGATGCCTGCACAGCCCGGACACTGCGATCCCCCACCTGCGGACCTCCATGCAGGGCGGCAGCCACCTGGGCGAGCGCTGGCCGCGCGGCACCGGCTACCAGTGCGGGCCGCGCGGCATCCGGGTGGGCACCCCCACCCCCCGGGACGCGGGGTTCACCATCACCTGGACCGGGCTGCACGCCTACGCCATCACGATCAGCCGGTCGGTGCGCGAAGCACTGCGCGACGTCGACGCGCGGGCCCGCCGCCACCAGATGGACGCACCGCCCTGGCTGCGCGGTGAACCCGAATGGGTCTGCGCAGCCTGGCACCGCGACGTGTACCAGCCGTGGCTCATCGATGCCGCCGCGCTGCGCGAGCAGCGCACCCGACTGCTGAGCACCGCGCTCGGACTGGATCACGACGAGCCCGAAGACCTGCTCGAACTACTGGCCGCCACCAGCTCCTAAAGCGCCATAGCTTCAACTGCACAGACCCGCAACACCGAACAGGCAACTACCGGCCGAAACAACGAGGAATCGCCGAACGATCAACTAGCCTGCATTGAACAGCAAGACTAGACTCGGAGTATCAGCACAGTACCGAAAGGACCCCGACATGACCGCAGTGCAGCACCAGAACCCGCGCAGCGATGAGGCGAGCGCGGTCTACGCGTGGATCATCACCCACGATCACACCGACCCGAACCCGGCGAGCAACGCCGAGGGCATCTCGGGACCCGTCAACGCCCCGGCAGCCCTCCTGGACGCGCTCGACACACCGGGGCGGGGACACCGCTTCCGCCTGTACGACGACGACGGCACCCTCTACTACAGCGGGATCGCAGCGTGCAACGCCGAGGACGAGGGAAGCGAGGACGTGTGTTACGCCCCGCTCGGCGAGTTCGGGTGCGGCTACGCCGGAGCCACCGAGGTCCGGTGGGACGGACACCCGGAGTGGGACTGCGGGTAACCACAACCAACAAAGGACACATCCAGTGACTGTGTACACCGTCGCTCTCCCCAAGGGGGGCAGCACCAAGACCACCACCGCCGCCGAGCTGGCGCACTACCTGGCTCAGCAGGGCAGGCGGGTGTTGGCCATCGACCTGGACCAGCAGGGCAACCTGACCACCCGACTGGGCATCACCCACGACACGGAAATCGGGGCGGCCACCGCCGACGTGCTGATGGGGGAGGCCGACGCCGACGAGGTCGCCGTCCCAGCACCCACCGCGCCCGGGGTGAGCGTGCTGGTGGGAACCCACGACCTCTCGGCCGTGGAGGCGACACCACCACCGGATCTGGTGACCAGCCTGCGCGATCACCTACCCACGGTGAGGGAGCACTACGACGACGTGGTGATCGACACCCCACCGAGTCTGACCGGGCTCACCCTCGCCGGGCTCGCCGCCGCGGACGTCGTGATCGCGCCGGTCTCGGCGGCGGTGGAGTCCTACGACCAGGTGGGCCGCCTGGCCGGGGTCATCGCCCACACCCTGGAGAAAAGGGTGCGACCGGGACTGCGCATCCACTGGATCGTGCCCACCCGCTACGACGCCCGGCGCACCCTGGATCGGGAGGTCCTGGAAATGCTGACCACGACCTACCCCGGGCAGGTCACCAGCCCGATCAGGGAGGCGGTCGCCGTGCGCGACTCCTACACCGCAGGACAGACCATCAGCGTCTACCGACCCACCTCCGCCGTCTCCCAGGACTACCGGGCCGCGCTGGCCAGCATCTACCAGACCAAGAAAGCGAGCTGATGAGCACCAAACGCCGCAGCCTGCGCGACCGGGAAACCCAAGCCATCACCGGGAAGCTGACCCACCCCGACGCGGCCGCCGCCGCGGGGGCCACCACCCGGCTGGGCACCTACTGGCAACGGGGCACCTTCGAGACCGCGAAAAGCGCCTACCTCGTGGACCTGGACACCGCACCCGAGGCACCCAGCGGATTCGCCCACTGGATCAACCGGGTCATCGACAAACACGCCCGCCTGTCCCCGGAACGCCGCGCCAAGCTCGCCCACACGCTCGGACCCGAACCCAAGGACGGCACGGGAGTGTCCCGCAGCTTCACCGTGGCGCAGGCCACCGTGGCGGCGATGGAGGCCGCCATCGTCGCGGACCGCAAAACCCTGGCCCGGATGACCAGCCGCACCGAGTTCGTCGCCGAAGCCGTCCGCGCCGCCATCAACGAAACCCGTAAGCGGTACGGCAGCCAGCAGCTGCCCCCCGCACCCGCACGACTACCCAACAAACCCCCGCGAGGATGAGACCACTCCACGGCGCGGTTTCTCAGCGCAAGTCCCGCAACCCCAACCAGAATGAACAGTGCACGTAGTGCAGAAATGGCGAGACTCAGTGCGCCTCGTTAATTAGCATTGATTGACTAGTGCGACTAGGGTAGGGGTAGTCGGACACTACCGGCACCGAGGGAGACATCATGAGCATCTGCGCACCCTGCCAGGTTCCCCACACCGCTGAGCACTGCGAAGACACCCTCGCGGGCAGGACGGGACTCACCCGGGCATGTTTCTGTCAGCACAGGCCCTACAGCGCGGCCGTACCCCAGCAAGCTGCGGGCAGCGGGCAGGGGTCGCCGGGACCGGAATGCGACCCACCGGAGACCCGCACGGTCACCGAGGCGGCCGGGGGGTGGCGAGGAGGCTGCCCACCAGCAGGGGCAGGCAGCACCATGAGTTCGTCGACCTGTTCGCGGGCAGAGGTGGACCCGGCCAACCGGGGGAGGCGGGGATGAGCATCGAGGGCACCTATGAGGACGCGACACATGAGGTCGACGCGGGGGAGCCGATCGAGGTCGGGGACCTGCTCGATGATCCGCGTACCGATGTCGAAGCCCTGTGTCTGTGTGCGTTGCTGTGGTCGGCGACCGACACTGCCAGCGACGTGAGCGACCTGTTGTGCAGCACCGACTTCGAGCGGGGTGTTTACGGCGAGCTGTTCGAGGTGATCACCGCCCAGGTACGGAGTGGGGCACCGCACGACCCGGCGAGCATCGCGAGCAGGCTCACCCAGTCCGGGCGTACCGGTGGGCACCGTGGTGCTCGCCTGACCCGGGCATTGTCGGAGGCCACGATCGCCGGTGCTGTCCCGGAAACGGTGGGGCATTACGCGGTGGCCGTGCTCTCGGCCGGCTACCGCCGCAGCTTTCACCTGGCGGCCCGGTCCCTGGCCGCCGCCGCCGAGCAGCTACCCCAAGACCTGCTGTTCGACCACCTGTTAAGCATCGGAAAAGCGCAACGCGACGCCACCGAACGACTGAACCACGCGTCGACAACGCTGTCGCCAGCCCAGCGGGTCAGCCATTCACGGCACACCGAACCCAGCACCGAGGGGAGCACCACACCATGACCATCAACGACCTCAGCGGCGACGAGTTGCGTGCGGCTTTGCTGCGCACCGCATCCGGGGTGTACACCACCGAAGCCGCGATAGGACTCCTGCTGGCCCACGGGAGTTGGCCTCTCCGCCTCGACCGTGCAGGGCTCCTCACAGTCTCGGAGGCGACGACGGCCGCCGGGTCGACTTCGCGCTACGCAGAGGTCCTCTGGGAGGAGGTGAGCACGAACATCGACGCAGGCCAGCTGTTGATCGGCAGCGGCAGTGAGATCCGCATGTTGCGCATCGCCGCCAGCCTCGCCGCCGGCATCCCGGTGGACCTGGCCGACGCCGTCACCGGGCTGGACCGCCACAACCTTGCCCTGGTGCTGGCCGCCCTGTCCCACGCCAACGGCTCCCACGAACACAAGGACTACGCCGCCGAGCGTCCCGGGGACGGCCGCCCAGTCGTCATCACCGCCGACACCCCCGTCCTCGAGCTGGGACCGGTCTCCGGGTGGCCGCAATGAGGGAGCCAAGCGGCGCTGCGCTTGTGCGGGTTCGCATTGATTGTGCGCCGCATGGATGCTCACAATGATGAGTCACCGACCGGGCTCCGCGGCGGGGAAGCCAGGGATGCCGCCGCCGTTGGTGCCGGATGGTTTACGCATCACGATCGGTGGGTTGTGGGCCGTGGCCGACCGGGCCACCCGGGCGTTCGGTTCCTTCAGGGTCGACAACTGGTGGTGGCGGGTGCCTGCCGCGGCGGGGCAATGGTGTGCCGTCCTGGTGTATCGGCGGGGGATCGCCGCTTCACGGCATGCGCATGTGCAGGTCGCTGCGGTGCGCGGCACCAAGGGGACCTGGCGGGGAGTCACCCCCCTCGGGGTGGCGGCCGCGGTCGCCGTGGTGGTCGCCGCCGCGGCGCTGCTCGGGATCGTCCTCTTGGTGGTGCTGTTTGCCTTGACCCGTCTGGGTGTCAACGGCTACGTCGCCCTCGGGGCCGAAATGCTAGCGGTGGTGGCGTTCCTCGTTCCGCTGGGTTTCGAGCTGAGGTACATCAACACACAGGGCGCCGGCCGCGGTGGCCGACTCGGCGACGGTGTCCGACGGGTAGGGGAAGAAGGTCACCGCGGGACCGTGGCCATCGCCTCAAACTTCGCCGCGCATCCACAGAAGCACGGCCACGGCAGCGAGGTGATGCGAGCCTGGGTGGTGCACGCTGACGCTCACCGCATCGCGGTCGTCGCCGACGCCCGCGACGAAGGTCTCGCGAAGGCGTACATCAAGCACTACGGCTTTCGGTTCGCCGAGAGCACCGACCGCCGATTGGTCGTGCGGCTTCCCGCGCAGGCGGGGGAGGACCTCTGATGTACGCCGGGCACGAGTCGGCCCGGACACGGCCGAACACCGGCGGCTATCTGGTGCTGGTCGCAGCTGTGGGGGTGACTGCCAGCGCCACCACCAGCTGCACGAACCTTGCGGCCATCCCCACCACAGCACCGGCACCGGTTCCCACACCACCACGACGACGACGCCGCCACCGCCGTTGTGGGGTCCGAGCAGCATCGGCATCTCGCCCGGCCGGGGTGGGCTCGATCATGGTCGGCCTCCTTGGTTGCGCGGAGTTGGGCGTTGTCGGTTTCCAGTTGGGTGTTGGTGGTTTGCAGGTGCAGGATCTGGGTGATGCCGGCGAGGTTGATCCCGGCGTCGATGAGGTCGGTGATGCGCCGTAGCCCGCACGCACGACTTCCGATTGGGCGATGACGACCCGCTGCTGATGTACCGCCTCCCTCAATGCCCCAGGCGCGCAGCGACAGGCGCGCCCCCAGCGTTAACCTGCACAACGCCTTAGATGTTGACGGCCTTGTACCCGTCGAGGTGTTGCTTGCCCTTGGATTCGAACCACTCGACGGCGGTCGGTGTCATGATCCGCTCGTCGCCCTGGCTCTTTAGCCAGTTCGTTTGTCCGTTGTAGAGCGCTGCGACGCCACGAGGGTCTCCATAGCCGCTCACCATGGCCGCGTGGCTAACCTGCGCCCGGGACAGGCTGTTGTCTTTCGCCGCTACGAAGTGGGCGAGTAGCCGTGCCCGCCGCTGTGGGCCGGTGAGCTTCTTCTCAGCCCCCTCGTGGGGCTCTTCGGTGTTCTCGTCCGTAAAGACAGCCTGCGCCTGGCGCAGCGCTTCCTCGGCAATCTGGAGAAGCTTCCGGATCTTCTGTTCGTCCACGGACGTACCTACCCTCTGCTGTGCCGTTCGCTCACCATGAGCATTTGAATCATATCACTTCGTTGGCTAAAATATGACGATTCATCGACGATCAACGCCCATCGCTCTTAGATCAAAGTTGACGGCGACCTGGTTATGTATTGCACAACCCCATGTTGTGTAGCACACTACGGGTATGGCGATCACGTGGGCGAACAGTGCCGATAAGCACGGGATCGAACACGAGGACGCGCTGCACGCGATCGCCAACGCCTACTACGTTGAGCGGGAGTTCGACGAGCCTCGGGTGCCGGGACGTGTGCGGCCGACGCTGTTCCTTGGGCCGCCGCGCCAGCGGGGTGGACCCTTGCTGGAGGTGATGGTCGAGATGACCCCGCCGCGCGATATTCACGTGTTCCACGTCATGCAAGCCCGGCAGAAGCATCTTGATCGAATGGAGGATCCGCAATGAGCACCGAGAAGGACTACACGGCCGCCGCCGAGTGGGCCGAGCACGAAATGACGCTGCCCCACAACTCTGCCACCGCGGTACGCGGGGAGGACGCGGCCGAGTACGGGCGATCCGTGCTCGAGCGCGCCCTGGGTGGGCGGCCCTCGATCGACCCGGACGCAACACCCGGGCAGCACTCCCGCGTTCGCCAGGTGCGCCTACCCGGCTCGATGGATGAGGGTCTAGCCACTCTCGCGCAACAGCAGCACCGCACCACCAGCGATGTCCTACGGGACGCGGTGGCCGAATACCTGAGCACCCACGTCACCACCAGGTCGTAACCATCCTGCTCGACGGCGCGCTTTACGGTGTGCGGGTGCTGTGGCAGGCCAGGCCGGTCAGTTGATGAGCGGCGTGCGGCTCGGGTTGAGCGGTGCGACCGCGGTGACGGGCCGGCGGAGTGCTGGTCGAGCAAGCACTGAGCAGTGCGACACCGAAAAGTGCTGCGGATGCTGCGGCCGTACAGGACGAATTGTGTCTCATCGCATTTCCCCTCGCTGCGTCCTCACTCCTGACGCTACTGGCACTGTCCAACGGCTCACGTTGGCTTCGCAACGTGTCCGCTTGGGGTACCCCCCTTTGACGTTCTTTGCGGCGGATCAGGGGCTCGGGCTGTTGTGTGCCTTCGCGGACGTGCATCGGGTTCGCGCACCCATCGTGGTTGGCTGGGGCCACTCGTTACGCGGCCTGCGTTAGATCAAATTTATCGTTGCTTTGCCTGATCATTGCTCTTGCAAACTAACGCTGCCGCCTGGTGTCCACCGGGTGGCCGGGTCGCTGATCACCCATGCTGTTGCCGCTTTACGGTGGCTTCGCCGCAGCCACCGACGGTGTCGGCAAGGTCTGGGTGTCCGGGGTGGGACCGCCCAGCCACCAGGGCGGCGCGCCTTTGGTGCCGTTGGTGCGAACGTGGGCGATGGCATCGCGGCAACCTGATGATGCGACTGTGCCGTCGGGTCAGGCGTCTTCGGGTGTATTCCCGATCTGGCGTACACGCCAGCCGTGTTCTGATTACTCAGAGTCAACGATCTGCGCTGAGTGTTAGATCGTGCTTAGGTAAGCGAAGAAGATCGATCTTTGGGTCAGCGCACCCCTGGGGTGCGCTGGGCGGGCGCTGGAGCGGCGGCTTTCAAGGGGTGGCATGACGGCAAACAGATCAGGACGCAGCGAGGGGAAGCGACCCCGTGCCGTGGTACTCGCCCAACGGGAGCCCGTGGTACGGGTGTTGTTGGGTGATGCTGATCCTCTCGCTGGCCAAGCGGTGACCGAGCTCCTGTCTAGGGAGACCAACGTGGCGGTCGTCGGCTGTGAGAGCGGGGCGTTGGCGCTGACCTGTGCAGTGGAGAAGTGCTCACCGTCGGTGCTCGTGGTCGATGTGGGGCAGCAGCAGTTCAGCGGCGTCGGGCTGGTAGCGCAATGGATCGCGGCGTGTGGGCATGTTGTGGTCTTGACCTCCGACCTCACGTCTACTGAAGCGAGGGAGTTCCTGCGGGCCCGGCACCACCATCGCGAACGGCATCACCGGAATCCTCTCCACTAAAACCGGCACCGCCGCGCCCACTTATTACGAACGCACCCCCAGCGGTGGTCTCATCGCCGAACGCGGCGCCGGCGGTGAGTTCTACTACGTCACCGACGGCAACGGGTCTACCGTCGCCCTCGTGGACACCACCGGCACCGTCCAAGCCACCTACAGCTACGACCCCGCCGGACAAACCACCAGTGTGGGCGGACCCAACCCCGCCATCGCCGGCGGCAACCCCTACCGCTACGCCGGCGGCTACACCGACACCACCACCGGACTCATCAAATTCGGGGCCCGCTACTACAACCCCACCCTCGGCCGCTGGACCCAACTCGACAGCCTCACCAGCCTCCTCGACTTCACCAACGGCAACCGCTACGCCTACGCCGGTGACGACCCCATCAACAACAGCGACCCCAGTGGCCACTGCATCTTCGGTCACGTCGACGGCCCAGACTCGGCGTGCCGCGGAAGTAACGTGAAACACGATATTGTTTATGCTTCGGAGTATGGCGGGGGGGAGGCGGTCTTGGCGGCAGCGGGGACGGTAGCGGTTTGCGGGGCTACGGCTGGGGTCGGATGTGCACTGGCAGCTGGTGCTGTAGGAGGCGCAATTGGTGGCGGAATCGGCGGAGGAGTTAGTTCTACAGCGGAGGGCAACAGCGATGACCAAGTGCGTAGCGACGCAATAGACGGAACAGTGGGCGGCGTTGATAAGGGCGGTTTGCGCGCGGCACGTACTGTATACAGCGACACCCGACAGGCCTTTACTAATATATCTAATCCCTTTAGCGGGTGAAATTATTGTGGCTCAGAGTATATTGTTTATTGTGGTCATCGCCGTAGCGTCGATTAGCGCCAAGGTGATAGTGAACTCCCGTTACAAGAAGCGAGCAAACAAACAGTATATCAAAGTCGCAATGAGGGATGGTAGCCATCGCTACTCGATGAGGTGGCGACGCGAGGTTTCTGCGCGGAAAGGCTCTTACGATACGATATATGTTGATGGTGGAGAGCTCGTACGATTGACCTCAGGATCCCGGTCTCCAAGAGTCTATGAGAGGCTTCTGTTGAATAGAACCGTCACTATATCAGTTTGGCAATATGTTAGCTCTGGAGGTAAAGTTGAGGTAGCTACTATGGATTCTGATTTTCAATTATGATGTCAGTAAATGATCTTACTCGACCGGGGTAGTATCTCAATACAATCAATGGACTTCTGGGGTAGATGAGCCACAATTACTCACAGTAGTTGACTGCACGCTGCGTCAGATTCGATCGTTTCTGCGACACTGGGGGAGTGGTCCGGGGCCCGAGGCGACGGTGCTGGTCGGGAGGCCGCGCACCCGCCCTTGGTGTGTCGCGGAACTCAGCTGCACTTTCTACGTGTCATACCGGGTCTTGTCAGTGGGTTCTGGCACACTCGCCCGTCATGGGCGAGTTGTTGGGGTACGCGAGGGTGTCGACCACGGTGCAGGACCCGGCGTTGCAGCACGACGCTCTCAAGGCCGCGGGATGCCGGTGGCTGTGGACAGACACCGCGTCGGGGTCGAGGACGGACCGTCCGAAGCTGGCCGAGGTGGTGGCCGCGCTGGGGGAGGGCGACACCTTGTGTGTGTGGCGGCTCGACCGGCTGGGCCGGTCGTTGCCGCACCTGATCGACACTGTCCGCGGGTTGGAGGAGCGTGGTGTCGGGTTCCGGTCGTTGCGGGAGTCGATCGATACCACCACTCCTGGGGGCCGGTTGGTCTTCCACCTCTTCGGCTCGCTCGCGGAGTTCGAGCGGGACCTGATCAGGGAGCGCACTCAAGCTGGGCTCGCGGCGGCCCGGGCCCGGGGCCGGCGGGGCGGGCGGCCCACCGTGCTGAGCCCGGTCAAGCGCAAGCAAGCCACCCGCATGATCACCGAGGGAACACCGATCGTCGAGGTCGCCCAGGCGCTCGGGGTCTCCCGGTCCACGCTGTATCGACAGCTACGGCCGATGCCCGCACCCGGGACGTGAACGGGTGGGCGTCGTCGCGGCGCGGGCAGGACCCGGTCCGCGAGCAGGGCCAGCAGCGCCAGCCCGGATGAGGAGCAGCCCGATGACAACCAGCAGCACTGGGTCACCCGCCGCACGATAGACACATCCGAGCGGGGACCGCCGGAGCCCGATGACCCCGTGGATCGGGATCGGTTCGGACCGGACCGTGGCCTCGGATGCGCGGGGTTGGTCAGGGTTGGCCGAGCATGGTCGGGGTGAGGGCGGTGGTGGTGTCGGGTATCCCGGTCCACCACGCTGTGTTGTCGGCCAAAGCGAGGAGTCGTCGGATGCGTCCGGCGACGGCGTCTTTGGTCATCGGGGGGTCCATCATCCGGCCGAGTGCCTCCAGGGACACCTCACGGTGAGTGATCCGCAACGCGGCCACGACCGCCAAATGTTCGGGCGCCTCGCCGAGAATGAGTAGGGCCCGGTCCACCCGGGCGGCGGCGGCAGCCGCGGCGAGGGTGGCACGGGTGTGGTTGGCGTCGTCGAAGCCGGGCCGCCGGGTGGTGAGGGTGTGCTCGCGGTAGTGGGTGCGCTGCTGCGTCCAGGCCGCCGCGGTGTCGGGGGCACCAATGTGGGTGAGCAGTGCGGTGATGGCGTCGGGTTCGCGGACGGTGACCCGGTCGACGTCACGGATGTGTTTGGTTTTGGTGGTGATGCCCAGGCGGCGGGCGGTACCGGTCAGGGCCATCGCGGTCTCCGGGGTGGGGCACACAATGTCGAGTGCGGGCAACCGGTGGGGTTCGGTCAGCGAACCGGCCACCAGGAACGCCCCTCGCCAGATCGCGGCGGCGTCACACACCTCGCCGGCGATGAGGGCAGCGGGCAACCCGCGGACCAGGCGGCCCCGCGGGTCGGCCAGTCCGGTGCGCCGGGCCAGGGCTGCGGCGTCGGCGGGGGCGCTCACCCGCAGCCGGTGACGGGTAGCGGCGGGGTTCCCGAACGGAGGAAGGGCTTGTAGCTGGGTGGGATAGCCGTACAGGGCGCGGATCGCGACCCCGAGGCGGCGGGCCGCCAGGTGGGTGTCCAGGTCCACCTCGATGCTCAGCCGTCCGGGTTGCTGGTGCACGGCCCCGGCGAAGCGGAGCAGGGTGATGGTTTCCGCGCGCCGACAACAAGCGTGTGTAGGGGTTGCCCTGCTCAGCTCGTCGGTGAGGGCGGCCGTCATCAACACAGGGTCCACTCTCCTCGGGGTGGTCGCGTTGGTGGGCGGAGGGCCTCACCCGGGGCAGGGGGTGCCCACCCCCTCATATCGCGGAGTGCTTACCCGGTCGGTTTGCTGAACCGTTCGTGTGCCGATTGGGGGGTGACGGTGAGGGAGCGCGCGATTCCCCGACCGGGTCGTGTTCGACTACATGCTCGCCACCCTGGTCCATGGCAGCGGTTACGAGCGCATCGCCACCCGGGGTTCGCAAGTCGATCAACCTTGGCGGCGGGGTGAAGCTCAACCTCAACAAGAAATGCGTGGGGTGCGTTCGCGGGGCTTGACAGAAAAGCTGATGGACCGGAGTTGGCTGCCACACTGGGCCGACCTCGCCGCCATGCGTACGCACCCGGTGTTCGGTCGTCACTTTTGTGGCTGACCGGCGGGGGTGGTGCCGATGAGGGTGGTGTAGGCGACGATGTTGGAGAGGTAGCTGCGGGTGTGGGTGTCGAAGGTTCCTCCGCAGGTGACGAGTTGGAGTGCGCTGCCGCCGTGGGGTGCGTAGACCTGCTGGGCGGGGAATTGGTCCTTGGCGTACATGGCCACGGCGCT
>JAABUS010003085.1_pt1 | contig 28437 bp, 4 predicted proteins | sample 5560161 | NCBI WGS metagenome assembly JAABUS01 (sample SAMN10711885, study PRJNA513376) | rock metagenome | isolation source: Antarctica rocks | place: Antarctica: Victoria Land, Trio Nunatak nord | collected 2016-01-04
TTTTTAATTTTAAAAAAATTACAATAATAATTTTAATCTTTAATATAAAAATTTTAATTTTAGATAATTAATTTTTGTTTATTATATACAATTAAGTTTTTTTAATTTGCAAAAATTAATAATATAATTTATTTTATTAGTAATTTATATAAATACAATCTATAATTTTAAATTATAATAAATAATCTAAGTATTAAATATATATTTAGAGATATAATTTTTTTAAAAAACAAAAAAGATATAATATTGTAAAATAATATTCTATTATATATTTATAATTTTATCTATAATAGAATAAATATAAATTAATCGAAAATTAATATCTATTTATTGCTATTATTAAGAGTTTGTCTATTATTCTATCGAAAGATATATAGTTCTATTAAAAATTCTATATTAATAATAATTTTAAACTTAATTATTTATAAGTAGAAAATAGTATTAGCTAGAGTTTTTTTCTTAAATATTTATAAGTTTTTCAGAATATATTTATATTATCGAAACAATAATCTTTTAACTATTTTTTTTTAAGAGATAGCAATAGCTATTTCTACTCTAGAGCAATTCGAAGATAAAATAATTGGTTTAATAAAAAAAAAAGATTTAATTTGCAAAAAATAAAACAAATATTATAATATAAGAATAAAGTAATAGATATAACTTATTCGAAATATTAAGAATTTTAAACTTGTTTCTATTATATTTATTAGCAACTAATATATCTAAAAGCTGCAACAAATATAGCAATTAAAGAAATATTTATATCTTCTTCTTCTTTAAATAATCTTTAATATAATTAAAAATAATCTTAATTAATATTTAAAGTTATTTTTTATTATTAAAATTCTTTAATAAAATTATTTTAATATATTAATAATAGATTATTAGTAAAGTTAAAAATCAATTATCTATAATTTTAATTAATTATATAATTAGAATTAACTATATACAATATTATTTATAAGAGAAGAATATTTTTATTAAGATATATAGTATTTTTAGAAACTTAAACTTATTTTTAATATATAATACAAACTTTTTCTTCTTCTTTATCTATAGATTATATTTAATTATAGAATATTATTTTATCTAGTAATAATTAACAAGAATTAAGATTTTAAAATAGTAAATATACTATTTTGTATATTTAACTTTTAATAAATAAATTAAGCAAATAATAGTTTATCTTTTATTTTTGTATAAGATTTTAGATATTTTAGTATATTTGCAAAGAACTAGCAATATTAATACTTTTTTGCGTTTTGTAAGAAGTTAGTCGAAAAAAATATATAATATATTTATAGAGATATCTTTAAGAATAACTGTAGAAATTTTTTGAATAGATTAACAATATCTAGCAATATTAATAAGTTTTTAATAAGTCTATTAACTGAATAGAGAAGAATCTTTACTAATATTAAAATTTCTTAACAAAATTCAATATATTTTGATATTTGTCTTGTAGACTCTTTGAGTAAATACTAATATATTGAAGTTCTTTTCAGTAGTATTCCAGGGAATAGTCTGTGATATATGCTATAACTGGCTCAAATTTTCGAGAAGCTATAGGATCGATAGATAAGAGTGATTGCTTGTCAAAGTCGAGATGCAGAAGTCAAGAAAAGTCGAAAGAATAAGGGGACAGGAAAGGGAGATGCGAGAGAGAGTGGGAAACGAAGGACAGAACGAAACGAAGAACAAAACAAAGAGAGTGGCTAAGCTCAGGAGCCAGTTCTGGAGTCGTCGCACAAGGATGTCCTGCATCCGTTGTTTGAAGGGGCGAAGAATCTTATAACATAATGTTGTAATAAGAGCGCCGAGCTGAACGACGCATATCGCGATGGTCGCGCTGATGCAGGAACAACCAATTAATAGCACGGCGAAGGGATGTAGGATATAGGGTGCAAGATGCAGGGAAAAGTGGTGGGAGAGAGCTCTAGGGCGGCAAGGGCGTTGGGCGATTATCTGGCAAAAAGGCTGTCAAAAGCAGCGTCTAAACCTGCCAAAAGAGATAATCTTTTAACTGTCCCCTTACTAAATTTTATAATTTTTGATATATTAGAGTTGCATCGGCAATTCCGGAACTCTTGTTAATAGTACTATTAGTAACTAATAGTTAAAGTAGCAGATTAGTCAATAAGTTTGCTCTATATTGTTACGAGCTTGTTCAAGCTATACTAGTAATTTAGATTCTACGTCTTCAAAGCGAATCTACTATTATACTTAATATGCTCAAGAAACAAGTATCTTAAGTATAATATTTAATATATTCGACAAACAAATATTGCAAGCAATTATATTTATTATATTCGATAAGCAAGCAAAACAAATAACTTGTATTTTTTTAGTATATAAAAAATCGAATACAACTTTTTTATAAATTGTGTTTAATTTATTTTAAGTCTTAACTTATTGTTACAACTACTTAAACTACAAATCTTTATTATTAAGTAATTGTTAGTATTGTCTAAAAATATCTATAGATCTCTTTAATAATATAACTATCTTTAATATTTTTATAAGAAATATTAGCGTAATACTTTGAATATTCTAAAAATATTTATATTAAATTAATATATTTCTATTTTAAATACTAGTTTATTAGTATTATATTAACTATTAATTATAAAAGACAATAAGATTAGAATTAACAAGTTTAATATCTATTATAAAGATTGTATTAATCTAAAAAACTAATTTATACAAATAAATATCTATTTTATTTTTTATTTTGTTTTAGCAAATCAAAAGACAATTTTTGTATTAATATTTTTTAAAAAAAAAACTTAATATTAACTCAAATTAAACTTACAAAAATATCTAAAAAATAATAACAAAAATTCTTATATAATATTTATAGATTTTAATAATTTTAAAAAAAAACTTCAAAAAATCTTTAAAATATTTAACGAAAAACAAATTGTAAAAAAAGTAATTTAATATCTAATTTAACAAATCTTTGCAACAAACTATATAGTTAAATTTTAAAAATATATTAATCTAATTAAATAGAACAATACTATATTTATAATAATATTTCGACAAGATTTAAAAAAAAATCTAAAAAACAAAATTATATATAATAGAAGAACTCTTAGCAATATATTTAATTTTATTAAAATAGTTATTGATTTTAACAACAAATTATATAAAAAAACTATAAAAAAAAATACAATTAATTTCGAGAAAAAACAAAAATCTTCTCTAAATTAATAATTAAATATTAGCAAAAAGAATTTTGTTCTAATTAGAAATATAGTAATTTAAATTATCGAAAATCTATATTTATAAAACTAAATTCTATTTAGCAATATAAAGAAAAGAATTTTAGAAAAAAACAAAATAACAAATTTTAAAAAATATATTATTTATATAGTAAATTAAATTACTTTACAAGAAATTATTAATTATAAAACTTAATAAATTGTTAATAAATTAATATTATATTAAAAAAGATATTTAATAGTTAAAACAATATTAGAAAGCAAATTAATATAGAAACAAATATTTTTAAAACTAAATTAAACAACAACTACTATCTAATAAAAAATTTAAATTAATTATAGAAAGTTCTAGATAGAATATTATTAAACAAGATATCTATATCTACATAAAAAATTAATTAAATACTCAATAAAACTATAAGAATAAAACAATTAAAAATATTATATTTTTATTTAGCAACAAATTTAAATAACAAATATAATTAAAATAATTTTTACAAATATTTAGATAATATTACAAAATATTCTAATATTTTAACTAGCTTATTAAGAAAAAAAGAAAATAATTAAATTGTAAATAAATACAAGAAAGCGCTAGAAAGCAATATTACTATAGAAAAAGATATTTTTAATAAAATTAAATAGTAACTAAGTAATATAAATTTATTTTAAAAAAAATTAAAAAAAGCAAAGAAATATACAATATTTAGTTAAATTGTTTGTTATAATAATTTATACTAAACTTATCTAAAAGACAAAAAAAAATTAATTAATTTCTTAGAAAATTAAAGTTATTAATTTAGTATAAAAAGAAAGTTTAGTACAAATAAATATTTGCAACAAAAGTTTTAGTATAAGAACAAAAAAAAATTTAAATTTCTTAATAAAGAATATATTAAAGAAATATAATATATTAGTTTAATAACAATAACTAAACTTAACAATATATATATAATATTTTATTATATTAATTAAAATTAATAGTTATTAATTTATTGCAATAATTAATTTTAATATAATAAATAATTTTATAATTAAAACTCTTATTAAGAGAGAAAAGTATTTTATTTAAAGAAAATTTAACATATATAATCTAGTAGTTATAAATAAAAATTTACTATTTAACAAAAATAAAGAAGTAAATAAAGAAACAAAATTACTATTAATAGCTATTTAGTAATATTACAAGAAACTAATCTTTAATATAGTAAGAATATAATTATTTATAATATTGTTCTAAAAATATCTTAATTAAAACAATATAATTTAGAAGTTAATTAAAATATATAAGTATTTAGATTTGCGCAATATAATTATATAATTTATATTTAATTTATATATTAACAATATTTAATAATAGATAAAAAATTAAATTAAAAATTAATTGCAAGTAGTAAGTTTATATTTTTGCAAAAAAATAATTTAACAAAATTCGATTTAATAAATATTAACAAAAATTAGTTAAATTATAAAATTAAAATAAATAAAGAAAATTACAAATTTTTTAAAAATCTTAAACTATTTAATATAGCAAAGAAATTGCTAAAATATATATTACAAATATACAATAATTAAAAGTATCTATTCTAAGAAGAAAAAATAACAAAAATTCTTTCTAAATATTAATTGTAAAATTACAAAATTAAATTTAAATTAAACAAGCAATTTATATTTAAATTTATATATATTTTATTTAAAAAAAAGCTCGAAGTACTTTGCAAATATCTAACAAAAAAAAGAAAAAAAATTTATTAAAAATTTTTAATTATAGATAGAATATTTAATTTTTTTTATATTAAAGAAAAATAAAATTCTTTGTCTATATATTTATTATTTAATATTAACAAACTTTAGAATTAACTATTTAAAGTAAAATACTTTATTAAATTAAATCTACAAAAAATATACAATTAGATTAGAAAAAAAAATAAAAAAAAATAAAAAACAACTTTTTATATATAATATAAATTGTACAAATATACAATTATATTATTTGAATTTACAAATATTTTAACAATATATTATAACAATATTTAAATTAATTTGTTATAGTATATTTAAACAATATTATAATTTATTTAAAAATTTTAAAAAGATATATTAATTATATTTTTAAAGTTTTAAAATATTTTAATATAAAAAATTTATATTTTAAGTTAAAGAAATACAAATTTTATTAAAAGAAAGTTAATTTTCTAAAATTTGTTGTTAAATAACACAAAATATATATAGATTTTAAAAAACTATAAATAATTAAAAAATAAATATTATTAATAAATATTAAGAAAATATAATTTTTTCTAAGTTTTATAAACTATAATAAGAAATTTATTAAAAACTATTTAGTAAATATAATACTATTAACAAATTTTACAAAAAAAAATATATTATAGATATAAAAATTTGCAAAAAAAGAAATTATTTTAATATCTTAAGTTAAAATATTAAAAAAAAATTAGTACTAAAAATATATAGTTTGCAATTGTTAAATAAAATTAAAATCAATATATTAAATCTAGCTATTAATATATATTTTAATTAAGAATAAAAAAATATATAATATCTAGTAGTATATTTCTTAAGAAAACTTTTGTTAATTAAACAAAACTATAATATTTATAATAAAAAACTATTTATTATAGTAACTTTTTTAAAATTATAGAAAATATATATAAAAGAATTATTAGAATTTATAATTCTTATAAATTACAAAAATGCTGTATATTTTATTACTATTAAATAGTTTAACACAAAATAAGTCTAATAATTAGAAAAACTTAAATAATACAAGTTTAAAATATAGTATATTTTAGACAAAAATAATAATAGAGTAAATATATTTAATGAAAAAAGTAATTATATAAAAACAAAGAAATTATTTAATTACAATATATTTAAGATTAACAAAAACAAATTACTATTAGCAAACAAATATGAAACAAATATTATACTACAAATATTTCGAAATTATATAGAAGAATTTTCTATAAAAAAAGAAAAACTTTAAATATTTATTAATAAAATCGACAAATATATAAAAAAGTATTATAATAAATTATTATAAAAGTATTTAAAAGTAATAAAAACTTTTTAATTTTTATATTAGTATTATAAATTTTTATAAATAAAATAAGTTATTAAAATATATATTAAACAATATTTTAACTATTAGCAAAACAAATATAATATATATATAAGTTATAGTAAAATTTAATATTAAAAGATATTTAAGTTGTTATAAAATAAAATTACAATAAACTTTATTATTAAATTGCTTAAGTTAACAAACTTAATAACTTAAAACAAATATAATTTAATACTAATAATAATTAATAAATTTATTAAATATTTATATATTATTATATGCAAAGAGAAGTTTAATATAAAACAACTAAAATATATTATATTAAATTAATTTATACAATATTACAATATATTTAAGAGACTAATTAATAATAGAGACAAGCTCTTTATATCTAATTATTAAAAGATATTTTTCTTAATATTAGATACAAGACTTCGAATATCTATTGTCTATTATTTAATTATAAATAGATAAACAAAACAAATAAATTAGAGTCTTAAACAATATTTAAAATACTATATTAACAATACTTACAATAATTAAGTATTACTTTTATCTATAATATAATTAATACTTAATACAAAGATTTTAAATATTACTAAAATAATTTTATTTTTTGTTAATTATAGTAAAGAATTTAATCTTTTTAAAAAAGAATATATATATTTGTTAATAGAATTAGTTATCGAAAAAATAGCAATATTAAAAAAAAAATATAACAATATCTTAAAAATACAAAAAAAATTGATTGAATATTAAAATAAAAAACAAAAAACAAAATTTTAATTAGAGAAAAAAAATAAAATATATTTTTTTACAAAAAATCTTAGAACAAAAAAGTTAAACAAAAAATTAAAAAATTAGTTAATTACAAACTCGACTTACTTAAGAATGTTAAAATATTTTTAATATTTTATATTTTATTATTAAAATTAGCAAATTTAATTATATTTTTATAGAAAATTTTTTATTTCTATTTGCAAAAAAAGAAATAATTCTAAATTAAGAAAATTCTAAAACAAAAAAATTAAAAATATTTTATTAAATAAAAGAAATATTCTATTTTAAAGAATATATAAAAATTAAAAAAGAATTTTAATTGTTATTAAGATTTTCTAAAAAAATTCTATTAAAACAAAATATAAAAACAGTGTTTTAATTTTAGTTAGTTAAAAATTAAAACTATTTAAACAATATATTAAATAGCAACTCAAAAATCTTTGTAACAAATTTAATAAAATATATTTTATTTATTTTTATATTGTTAATGTTCTTCTATTCTATTATAATTATTATAATTATTATTTTTTTAGAAAATTAAGCTATTTTTTTAGTTAACTTAGTTTAGTATATATCTTGTATATTTTTTTCTTTAAGTATATTTGTTCTTTGTAAATTTGTTTAATTAAAGTTAAAGAAATTGTTAAATTATAATTACAATTAGATTGTATATACTTTATATATTTTTTAAAACTATTATTTATATAATAGATTTTATTAGATATTGTATAGTTACAATAAAAATATATTGCTAAAAATATCGAATTTAGAATATTAAAAAAATCTTTCTTTTAATAGAAGAAATTTCTGATATTAATTTTTCTAGAAAATATAATAAAAAAATATTAAGTTTTGAAATAAAATTTTTAAAGAAAAGAAATAGTATTATAAGCTTGTTTAAGTTATATTAGTAGTTTAGATTCTATATTTTCGAAACAAATTTGCTATTATATTTAATATACTTAAAAAGCAAGTATTTTAAGTATAATATTTAAGATATTTGACAAGCAAATATTGCAAACAATTATATTTGCTATATTTAATAAACAAACAAAACAAACAACTTGTATTTTCTTAGTATATAGAAAATTAAATACAATTTTTTTATAAATTGTATTTAATTTATTTTAAATTTTAATTTATTGTTACAATTATTTAAGTTGCAAACTTTTGTTATTAAGTAATTGCTAATATTGTTTAAAGATATCTATAAATCTCTTTAATAGTATAATTATCTTTAATATCTTTGTAAGAAGTATTAGCGTAATATATATAACTAAGTGCAAGATTAAGCTACAATTGATAGAACTCGCGAATATATAATTAATATGCGCTTTGTTAAGATCTAATCTTGTATATTGCTAAGTTCTATAGACACAATCTACAAATACAATTTACAAGCGCAATTTACAATTATTATACGTACAATAAAAATACTTCTGTAGATATATAACTTGTATATAGAAATCTTACAAATTATTTAATTCTATTATACAAATTACTACAATATAAACAAGTAACAAATAAAGATATAAGTAAAGTATTGCGAAAGTTCGTGTATATCTTAAATATTAAAATTGAATTTCTATTAAGCAAATACTAAGACTTTTGCTACTAAATAGATTCTAGACTTGTTAATAGTTAAATTAGCAATATTTGCAATAGATACTTTCTAAGTAGAGATTTCCGAATTGTTAATATATAACTATTTAATAAAGAAGTAAAATAAATAGATACTTTTTTTGAAAAGAATAATAACTCTAATAAGAAAGTTTATATTAAATCTATTTTTTAATTAATTTTGCAACAATAATAATTTATTAATTAAACTATCAAATTAACTATTTAAGAAAAATAATATAAGAAAGATATTAAGCAAATAGAAAAGATTGTTAAATTAGTACTATTAATAGATATAATAAATAACAAAGTTAATATTTATATAAACTAATTATTAGATCGAATTTTAATTTTAACTTTAGAAATTAATTTAATTTAACAATTTTAATATTAGAAATTAATTCGAAATCTAATTCGATTTCTATTATTTTAGAATTAAATTAACTTAACTCGACTTAATTCTCGATTTTAATATTAGAAATTAAATTAAATTGTTAAGAATATTAAGAATACTAAAAATAGTATAAATTTAATTTAATTTCAGATTTTTTTTTATTATTTGCTAGATAATATACAATAGTAATATATAAAATAAAATAAATCTACTATATTTAATTATTTATTAATTAAATTAAATAGATTAATTATTTCTGTTAAATTGTTAATTAATTATTACTAAAAATAATAAAAATTTACTAAAAATAGTAGACTTAACAACTCGAATTAATTTTTTCGAATCGGATTTCGATTTTAAGTTTGCAATTTAACTTAAATAGTTAATTTTAATATTAGAAATTAAATTAACTTTTTAATTCTAACTTTTGAAATCGATTTAACTTAATTTAAGTCAAATACTTAATTCGAACTTAATAATCCGATCCGATGCAATTAATCTATGTCTATAATAAATTAGTATTTATTTGTTAGATTCTTAAGAATAACAAAATAGATATATCTTAAATAGATTAACTAGTTTGATTTTCTATTCTTTGTAAGAAAGTAAAGTATCTATATATTTATATTATTAAGAAATATAAATTTAAAACTAAATAAATATTATAATAGTAAATTTAGAATTCTTTTTAATCTATATATTAGTCTATATATTAACTATTAGATTAGATATTATTTATATTCTACAATCTATTTTTTATTTAAAACTTAAAAATATATAGTATATTTTAATCTATATAATTGTTATAATTATTTTAATCTTAATTCTAGTTAATATAATTTATTTAGTTGCTATATTAAAATTAGCAACAAAGTATAAATATTTATATTGTTAATATATCTTAAACAAATAGTTAAACTTGTTTATTAAGAAATATAAGTAATATAAAGAAGATATTCTATATTTTTTCTTAGATAAAATAGAAGAAAAGATTATTAACTTAGACTAATTAAGAATTTAAATTAATTAAGAGTCTAATATAAATATTGTATCTATAAAAATTGTAAATTAACTAAATTTAGAGCTAAGATCTCTAGCTAAAATAGAATTTTAGAGTCTATTTATAGAGACAACAAATTATAGAAAGATAATTCTATATTATTAAATAGTTATCAAACTAGACATAAAATAAATATAGAAAACTATAAAATATTTTGTTGTTTTTAATATTAAATATTAGAAATATCTATTTTTAGATGTTTTTTTAACTTTATATTGTAAATACTATTATTAAAATTTAGCAATTAACAATATAAATTAGCGATCTTAAGATAGAAGAAGCAACTAGAAATATTGTTAAATCAAAGCTTGTATATTATAGTAACTACAATTTTCTAATATATTTAATAGACTAATTGTTGAATTAAACTTCGATTTCAACTTTTGAAATTAACTTAATTTAACAATTCTAATATTAGAAATTAATTTAAATATTAATTGTTTAAAATTAAATTAAATCGAATTGCTATTAAAAAAAACTAAAAGTAAATTAAGTTTAACTAGTTTTAATATATTTTAAACTATTTTATCTATTTATTACAATAACTACTAATATATATTATATATATATATTACTTTTGTTAAAATATTGTATTGTAAAGAAATTACTATTTATATAATTCGATTTTCGATTTTAATATTAGAAATTAACTTAACTCGACAATTTTAATATTAGAAATTAACTTAACTTAACAATTTTAATACTAGAAATTAAATTAACTTTTCGATTTTAACTTTTAAAATTAACTTGATCTAATTTAGATTAAATACTTAATTCGAACTTAATAATTTAATCTAATACAATTAGTCTAATATTTAAGAGCAATTATTCTATTATTTTTAAAAACTATTATAAAATCGAAAAATAAAATCTAGATTTTAGTTTAACTTTGTTATTTAAAAACAAGTTATTAAATATAAAAAAAATTGTACAAGTTTTAATTACTATTAACTCTATAATATTTTTTGAATAAATTTTTAGCAAAACAATTATAAACTATTTAGATATTTTGTATTTTAAAAAATTAATTTTCTCGATTTTTAAAAAGATAAATCTAAAATTATTTTTTGTTTTAAATAATTAATTTTCGCATTTAATTTTTTTAAAATATCTATTTTAGTTTTTTTATTTATCTTGTTTAATCTATATTCTAGAAAACAAATATATACAAATACTAGAAACAAATTTATTTTTTTGCTAAACAAACTAAAATTATAGATTAGATAGATAAACTTAAAGTTAAATTCGATACTTTCTACAAAAAAATTAGAATAAAGATATTATAAGTTTTTTACAAATATTGTTATTTTAATAGAAGAAATCTTACAAATCTTTTATATATTAATTTTATTATTTATTAAATATAAATAAAATTAAGAACAAAATTTAATTTAAAAATAATTTAAAAATAATAGTCGATATATACTAGATAATAGCTAAGAAAGATAGTTAAGAATAGACTAGATAGTAAAATTTATAAATTTGCAAAATTAGTAAACAAAAGATTCTCTTAATAGAATATAAGAGCTATTATTGTTAATAAGATAAAGAATCTTAAATTAGAGAACAAGCTTAAAATAATATTTAATTATCTTTAGTATTAAAAGATATAACAAATAATATAGTAGATTATTAGTACTTGTTAGGATGTTAGGTCTAATCTGATCCAAAAGACTAATCCGGGCGCTCTAATAGACAACCTAGTTTATTAACACTACTATATAACAAATTGCTTGCAACAATTTGTCTTAAACAAGCGCAAAAGCTATATGTTCTTATATATAAAACAAACTTACAAGATACTATATAGATAATCTTCGAATATACAGTTGCACTCTAAGTACTACTACAACTATTCAAATATCTCTAATAAATAGAAGAGAAATCGAATCTAAGACTTGCGCAAAAGACAAGCAATATAATAATCAATTATTTGTAGTACTTGTTAAAATATACTAATCGAGACTTGTTGAAGCTATCAATTGTTAGAATGTTAGATCTAACCTAATCCAAAAGACCAACCTGGGCGCCCTGGCAGGCAACCTGGTTTACTAACACTACTATATGGCAAACTGCTTGTAACAATATCCTAGAAGATAATAATATATAAAGAGCAAAGACTGCAAAGTATATTGTAGTTTCTAAGCTAGTTTTAATTAAATCTAGCTTATTTAAATTAGATTAATTTAGATCTAAATTAGCTTACTAAATTAATTAATTAAAATTAGACAAACAATTTTTCCAATTATTTATCTAATACTATTGTAATTTGTAGACTTCAAATATATTATTATTGTATTGCGCAATACTTCTACTTAATAATAATATATTTATTAGATTTTACTAATTTTTTAATCTATTAATTTAAACTATCTAATAAAGATCTTAAACTTATTTCTAAACAATAACTTTGTTAGTTTGTCTACTATTATATTTGTATTTCGAGCAAAATTAATATAAATTCAATTATTTCTATAGAGACCTCTAATATAATAAAGTATTATATTAATATATATTAATTTATTATTAATATAAATATTCTTAATAAAAACTAAAGTTGTTTAATTGTTATCTATTAGTTATATAGAAAATACAAATTTGTATATTTTATTCTCGACAATATCTATACAATTTAGTAGATTTCTAAGATATATTGTATAATTAATATCTCTTAGAATCTATATAATTTATAGATTTTTTCTAATATATATAAATAGAGTTATATACTTAATTTTAATAGTAGATATTGTTACTAACTTCTACTTATATAATATTTATATAATTGATTTTTTATTTATTATAAATATATATCTAAAAATTAATTTTTAATTTAATTTATTAGATATATAGTCTAAGTTAAAATATATTATTAAATATAGATTTTTATTAACGCTATATATTAGTTTTTTGTTAATAATAAAACAAAGATATTAAAGCAATATTTTTAAAATCTAATTATAATACTTTGTCAAATTAATAAAATATTAACTTAGATATTCTATTGCAAAAGTAATATTTAAACAAGTATAAATAGTTATATATATAATACTTTTAATTGTATATTAATAATTTTTTTAATTAATTTGTTTATTTTCTAATTTAATAGATCGAAAAGAATTGTATTTATTTATAAACATTTTGAGTTAAATTGCTTTTATTAATAGATATTTATAGTTTATTAAATATCTTATTAATATAATAGAATTAATTTATATATAGAGTTTTAACTTTTCGATTGCAAATAATTCTAATATTAAGAATTCTTTTTATTCTTTTTAGATTCTTTATTTTAAATATTTTTTGAAATTTGTATTTAAATTAATTAATATTATTAATTAATTATATAGCAATAGCAATATTGTTAATATAAAATAAAAGTATAATATATTGTTCGAAATATAATAAGAGACAAAGATTAGTATTATATTATTTAAAGTCTAGTTTAATAAGCTTTTTAATATAATATTTATATTAGTTGCAAACAAGTTATTTTAGACTATAAAGACTTCGAAAAATATACAAATATTGTTTTAAAAATATATATATTTTATCTAAAAATACTATATTTTAAAAAGAAAGATATTGTTAATATCTATCTAATAGTATTTTAGATTTTTTAATATAATAATAATAAGAAATATTTGTAAGATATCAAATTTAATAGTTAAAACAAAAGTATTTTTGTAATTAATTTTAAATATTTGTATAAAGTTTTCTATAATTAGTTTTGCTTTAAACTTCTTTAATATTTTATCTATATATATTTTTGTTTTAAGTACTTACTTGCTTGTTACAATATTAATATTTCGAGAAAAAATATTAATCTCTTATATATTATTAGTAGCAAAAGCAAGTAATTTTGTTTGTATAGTATTTTTTTATAGTTTCTTTTAAATCAAATTGTTTATAGTTTTGTTCTATATAGATTAACTATTGGATCAGGTTTTGGTTTCAACTATTGGAATCGACTTAACCCGACAGTTTCAATATTAGGAATCGATCCGAAATCCGATCGAATTAACGCTATTTTAAAATCGATTCGACTCGATTCGAATCGATATTCGATATTAATATTTGAAATCGAATCGAATTGTTAAGAAATCGAAAATAACATTATTATGTCAAGAATTACTAAAAATAGTATAAAATAAGTTTAAATTTAGATTTATTATTATTATAGATAATATATTATAGTAATACATTATAGTAATACTATTATAGATAGATATTTCTAATATAATTATTAATTAAATACAACAAATTAACTATTTCTATCAAATTATTACTAAAAATAATAGAATTTATTAAAATAATAATTTAAATCGGTTTTTCGGGTTGGATTTCGGTTTTATTACTAAATCTTAATTCGATTTAAGCCGATTTTCGATTTTAACTTTAGGAATTAACTCGACTTTTCAATTCTAACTTTTAGAGTCGATTCAATCTAATTCGATTCAATTAATTGACTCGAACTCGATTAATCAACTCGACGCAATCAATCTAGTTCTATATCTTTAATACAAATATAACAAGCTTGTTAATATTACTATTTTTCTTATTAACAATTGCAAAATTGTATTTCAAATCTATAGTCTTATTAGTTATATTTTAGACTATAAAGATTGTTATAGCGCAAACAATTTTGTTTTAATATTTTCTTAAATTTTCTATACTATTATTAATTTGTTTTCTTTTTAGAATAGCAATATATAAAAATATCTATATATAATATTTAGATACAACAAAATTATCTAAAATTATTTAAAAAAAATCTAAAACAATTTAAGTAAAATTTAGATTATTTTTAAAAAAATCTAAGACAATTTAAACAAAATCTAAGTTAATATAAATAAGATCTAAATTAGTATAAATAAAATCTATATTAGTATAAATAAAATCTATATTAATATAAAGAAAATTTAAGTTAGATTTATTTCTAATTATATTTTTGTAAAGTTTGTTTACTAATTATTTTTTTAACAAAATATTAATAATTTTAATATATATTTTAAAATTAATATATTTTCTCTTTTTGTTTTTAATATATTTAACAATATTATATTTTATAATTTTAGTCAAACTTAATATATATATTTTAAAAAATATGCTTATTTTGTTAATATATTTAAGAAATAATTTTATTTATTATCTATCTATAAGTTTATTTTTTTTATCTTTAAGAAAAAGAGATTTAAAATCTATATAAAAATAATATTTGCAATCTTATATATATAAATAATTAATAGATAATTTAATCTTAATAAATATCTTTATAAATATAGTAAATTTGTTATTAATAAGCAATTTAATTGTTATATAATTTTATAAATATATATTTGTCTATACAACTTCTAATTAGAATTTAATAAAAAAATTTGTTTTTTTAATTATAACTCTTATAAAGTTTTTAATAATTTATATATTTTATTTATTAATATTATTTTGAAAAGAATTATATAATAGTTTATAATTAAATATAATATTAAAGAATAAATATTACTTATTAAATACTAACTCAAATTCTATATTATTATTGCTACAAATTGCAAACACTTTAATTCTATTTTAAACTCTATTTATATTTACTATTAACAAAAAATATTTATAATCTATTTTTGTTTAGTTATTGTTAATATCTATATTTTACAAAAATAATTGTTAACAATCTTAAGAAAATATTTGTATTTAAATTTTAAAACTAATAGTAATTTATAAATATTAATTAAAATAAAAGCTAAAATAATTGTCTTATATTTACTAATATAATTATATCTTTTATTGTAAAATTTAATTAATATATATACTTTACAAAAAAAATGTATATTCTAATAATAAAAATAAACTTTAAAAGTATAATAATATTATATAGTTTTTGTAACTCAATTGTATCTAAATAAACAAATTAATAATATTAAAAACTATACAAATTTATTTCAAAATTGCTAATAATTGCTTTGTTAATATTAATTTATATTTAATTCTTCTAATTAAATATACTATTAATTGCTAAAAATACTACAAAAGATTTCTATTATATAATAGCAATGAAAGTAAACTTGTTTAAATTTAATATTATTTTGTTTATAATATATATATTTTTCTACTAATTTGCAATAAGAATGTACTTTTTTTGTTTATTTATATTTATATATTGTATTTGTTAAAATCTTTATATAGATTTTTCTAATATATATATCTATTAAACAAAAAATTAATTCTAAAATTTAGAATAAAAAAAATATTTATTAAAAATATTTTATTTTTATTTTTTATATATATTGTTGCTATTCTATATTAATTTAAAAATAATTTTCTTTTTTTAATTTTAATAATATATCTAGAAATAATAATAAAAGAATTTCTAAAATATTAAAAGAAAGTATTAGTATTAATAATTTATTTATTGTTAAAATTTTTATTAATATTCTTTTTAAACAATATTGCAAATTCTTTATTAATATTTTTCTTAATATTAAAGTTGCTATTATTAAATAAAAATTCTTTTAACAAATTATTGTTTTTAATTTTATAAATATAATATTTTTTATAAAACTTTTGCTTGTTATTTTTAATAATTTTTTTTTTTTTAATATATTTGCAAAGATTAATACAAAAAGAATATTTTTTTAACAAAATACTTAAAATTCTAATAAAAATAGCAACAATATTTTTTTTTTTTAGATTAAAACAATCAAATTTTTAATAAAAATTAGAATTTAATTTTAAAAAAAAGTTTTAATACTAATATTAAAATTTTAAACAATTAATTTTGTATTTAATTTATATAATAATCTTATTAACTTTAAGTAATATATTTTTTTTGTAACTTTTAAAGAGTTATATTAATATTAAAAGAATTTTAAATATTAAAAATATTTTAAGTTGCAATATATTTTAAAAGCAAAAAAACTAGTAATATTTAAATTATTTTATTGTTATAATATAGTTTCCTTATATTAAATTAAATTTCGACAATTTTTTGTTTTAATTTTTTAAAATATATCTATACTTTATTAATATTCTAATCGACAAACTTTTTGTAATTTATATAGTTTATTAAATATTATCTTTTAATAATTTGAAGCTTCTTTTTATATTTATATATTAAGAATCTCTATATTTTATATATAATAGTTATAACAATTATATTCTTTTTGTTATTTTTATTTAGACAAAGTTAAATATAAAAAGTAGTTTTAATATTTGTTTTTATATCTTTAAATTAAGAAATTATTAATAATATTAAATTAGCTTTGCTTGTAGAAGTAAAAGTACAATATAATTTAAAGATTAAATTATATTTTAAAGAAAATCTACTATAAGATAATTTTTTATTTAATAAAATTATTGTTTATTTGTGATTCGACTAAGTATATTAAATTTTTTGTATATATTGTTCTTTATAATATATAGAAGTAAATAAAGTAAAATTAATAAAAAAATAAAAGAGTAGATAAAATAATATTTGTTAAGTAATAATAAAGAGATTTAATATATTAATCTTTTATTAATCTAGTACAAAAATTATAATTATATTGTTATTTTAACAGTATTTTTTAATATTATATTTACTTTTTTTAAAACAATTTAGATTACTTTCTTTAAAATATTAATTAACTTTTTTTTAAACAATATAGTTTGCTCTCTTTAAAGTATTAATTAGCTCTTTTTTAAATATATAAGTTAGTCTCTCTTATTATTATTTGTTTTTTATAGAATTTGTAATCGAATAGAATTAATTTGTCTATATAGAAATTCTTTATACAACTTGAAAATATATATTAAGTTTTATTTGTTAATAGTAGTATCTTTAAATCTTTGTAGAATGCAATTAGAATTGTTGCAATAATAGTATTAAAAATTGTCGAATTAAATGTCTTTGCAAATTTAAGTTTATAATCTATTAAAGTATATAACAAACAATATAGTAAATTATTAGTATTCTAGAAAATAATTATATATAAAAAGCAAAAACTACAGAATAAATTGCAATTTCTAAGCTAGTTTTAATTAAATTTAGTATATCTAAATTAAATTAATTTAGATCTAAATTAGTTTGCTAAACAAATTAATTAAAATTATATAAATAGCTTTTTAAACTATCTATCTAATACTATCTTAATTTGTAGACTTTAGATATATTATTATTGTATTGCGCAATATTTAGATATACAAAGATTTATTAGATACTTATTTAAAGCTTTTAGTAAAAATTTACAATTATTAATTAGACTTTTACTATAGCTATTTGTTTGCAACAAATTTAAAATATATATACTATATTATTTTGTTATATTAAGAGAACAAATATTATTATATTTTTACTATTTTTACTATTAATTAATTGCAATTAACTAGAATACAACAAGAATTATAATTAACAAAATTTATAATAATAAAACTAATATATAGAATATTTAAATTTATTTTACTATTTTAATTAAAGTCTTTGTTTTTTTACTTAAACAATCTAACTATTTTGATATTTTTAATATTTTATATAAATAATTTTTTTAACAAATTTTGCAACTTCAACTATCTATTTATCTTTTTAAAAAACTATTTTTTTTATAAATTAAGTAAACAAAATTAAAGTTGTTATTTAAGAAACTTAGATTGTTTATAGACAAAATAAGAGTTTTAAAAATTATATATTTAATAGAAGATCTTGTCTATATACTAGATAATTGAATTAGAAAAATAATAATAAAATTTATATCTATAGTATAACTTATTAGTCTGTTATCTCTATATATATTACTTCTTGCAGATGTTTGCAACGCGCAAATATCTCGCAGATACTTTTAACGTAATTGGTTTAGATTCTATTCTATTACAATAAATTGTAACCTATTAGTTTGTTATCTCTATATATATTATTTCTCGCGAGTATTTGCGCGTTGCAAATATCTATAGAAAATAATATATATAAAAATAGCAAACTAACAAATTACAGTTATCTTCTCTTTTAAGAATCTTGTTTTAAGATTTAATTTTAGAGTTATTTCAGAATTAACTTAGAATTATATTAGAATTATCGAAAAATTTCTAAGATATTGTATATTTAGAGACTACTTTAAAGATATAGTATTTAATACGTGCTTAGAGATTGTCGCGACAATATAGCAATTTAAATATATATTATACTTAACGTACTTATATTAAGATATATTTACGTACAACAATATAATATGCGACACAAGCTATTAAATCTCTTGCGCAGAATATACAATATCAAATTTTGTGTTTACAATTGTCTAACTTATAATTACAGAAGAAATTGATTTTAAAATCTAGATATAATAATTGCATCGAGTCGAAGCACGCATGCAAATACTATTGTAATAGAACAGAATCTAAATCAACTATATTAAAAGTATCTACAAAATATTTGCCCATTGCAAACATTCGCGAGAAGTAATATATATAGAGATAGTAGACTAACGAGTTACATATAGATACAATCGAAATATATATATTTTCAAAAATAATAAATATTACTAGACAATAAATAAATTAATTCTTAAAAACTGCTTAATTTCTATTATAGTTAACAAAAAAAATATAAAAATAGTGTAAATTAGAATAACTTTTGTTTAAAATACTATAAATTAAATATATTACAAAGATAGCAATATATAGTATTAATCTATCTATAGTTATCTATTTCTATATAAATATTTCTAAATTTGAAACAAAATTAACAATTATTTAGTTTAGAAAAAATAATTTTAAAAATCTTTCAACAAAGATATTTGTATTTGATAATTTATTTATTTTTTTTTCGATTTAGAAACTTTATTCTATCTATAAAAAAAACTATATTTAATAGTTAAGTTTGCAAAGCAATACAATTATCTTTGCAAATATCTTTATAATTAAACTATTCTTTACACAAATTGTTAATCTTTTATTTATAATTTTAAATCTAATTTCTACAAGAAAATTTACAAATACTAAGTAAATAAACTTAGAAAATTAAATATTATTATTAAGTATATTTCTAGTTATTAAAATAAGATTGTTAACAATCTATTAAAAATAATATTTAATAAAATATATAATAATTCTAATCTTATAATAGATTACAAACTAAAAGTTTTAAAAGAACAAAATTTATTATAAATATAAAAGAATAAAAATATAGTATATAGTATATTTCTTAGCTTTTTAAACTTTTTGCAAAAAAAGAGAATTCTATATCAAAATATGCTTAATAATAATAGTATATTTATCTTTATTATTATCTCTATTTTTAAATCGAATTTAGAAATAGTAGTCTACAAACAATCTATATAATTTAAGAAACTATATTATTATTTACAAAACAATTTTTTTTCCGATACAATAATTTTTTAATTAGTATTTAACTATTAGATAAATAAATATAATATTCTATAGAAATATTACAAAAACTTTTATCTACTATATATTTCTAAAGATAAAATAAGAGAAATTTTAGAAAAGATATATAACAAAAACAAATATTAAATAAAGACAAAAATACTAATAAAACTACAAAGAATTATATATTAATCTAGATAATAAATAAATATTAAAAAATATATTTAAGAATATCTAATTTGTATTAAATACAATTTAGTTATTCGATTGCAATTATTATATTTTATAAAGATTATTTTTTTTTTTGTTAAAATAAACTTTATAGACTCTCTAGAGATTATTGCAAACAAAAGAAAATATATTTTTTATATAATTAATTACTTTAATCGATTCTTAATATTCTATATTACAAAGACTAATTAATTAAAAAATATTATTAATTGTTTAAAAATAGTTTTTGTATTATATTGAAGATTAATTGCTATTTATTGCAATTGTAACTCTTATTTTAACAATTAAAAATTACACAACTAATTATAAAATTAAGAAATATTTATTAATTATAGTTTATTAGAATTATTAAAAAGCACAAAAATAATAGAGATTAGCAACTATTTACTTAAGAATATTTTGCAAAAAAATTTGACAAAATAAGATATATTTTTTTTAGATTTACTAGATTTTTAAACTTTTGATTTATAACTTATTTAAATATATTTTCGACAAAAATTCTATTAGATTAATTTCTATTAATTGCAATCTCTACAAATATTAGCGCAATTATTATTATTTTAAATTACAAACAAATATTTTAGATACTTTAATCTTTATTGTATATTATATTAATACAATAATATTTTAATTATAAAGTTTAATTATATAATACTATACAATAATTGTTAGAAACTTAAAAAAAAAAGCAAAGTAATTTGTTACAATTGTAAAATTGTAAAAGCTAAATTTAATTTCGAAAATTATATTTTTATATTTTAGAAAATTACTATTAAATTTAAATTTAAATAAAAAGACTCTTTTATAATATCGAAATATCGAAATTATAGAATATTATATATTCTTAAGCAATTAAATATAGATAATTGTAAAATTTAAGGTATATTTTATAAAAATTATTTTAAATTGTTTATTTTGCAAATTAATTATCTAGCTCTTAATAGAATTAAAAACAATTTTTCTATAATCTATTAATTATTGCAAAGATTTAAACAACAAAAAAAGATTTTTTTTTTTTTTCTATTTTGTAATATACTATTCTTACTCTATCTTTGCTCTAATACTTAATATTAATATTTATAGTTTTAATAATTGTAGTTATAAATATCTACTTTCTAATTAAAAGTTTTATTATTCTTTAATATTTAAATTTTTGCAAATATTTTAGTTTTTGTTTTATTTTACTTTATTTTATTTTACTTTAATTTACGAAAAATTCGATTAAATCTTTTATTAAACAATTCTTATTTTTCTACTATCTTTCTTTTACTTACTTCGAATTATATTATTAAATTTTGTTTATTATTCTATTAACTACTAATTAATTAACAAATTGTTTGATATTATTATAATATTGCGCAATTAAGTAGTTAATATAACTATAGCAATAGTATTTCTCGATACAATATTGTTTAGTAAAATTTCTTCTCTTTACTTAGTACAAATTAAATTTTTAGTCTTAGATAATTTTAACTATAGAGTCGACTTTAAAATTGTATTATAAAATTATTGCAAAAAATTAATTAATTAAGTAGAACTAAATGGTTTTAAAATTAAGTTAATTAATATTATTTAATATAGATACAATTACAAAATCTTCAACTTTTTTTTAACAAAGATTAAGAATATATTTTTCTATATATTTTTACAAAATTATTATATTAATATAATACAAATCTTCGATTAAAAGAATATTATTAAATAGTCTAGAAATTTTAACAACAATAAAACTATTAAATTTAATCGCAAATTAAGAGATTATATAGTTAAAAAAAATAGATAAAACAACTAAAAAATATTTCTACAAAATAGTAAATAGAATTTTACTCTATAAAAATAAAAGTGCAAAAGATATAAAAATTGTATCTTATATTAAAAAAACTAAAAAATAAAATAATATTCTTTGCTTAGTACAAAGCAATAAAGTATTTATTATAAAAGAACTAATTTAATATATTGCAAAAAGAAGAAAAAATTCAAAATTAATTGTCGATTTTATAACAATTGTTTCTACTACAATTATATTAACAAAAACTACTACTTAGTTTAATTTAATTTAAAATAACTTACTATTAAATAAAGTTTTAAATACAATTATTTAATTAACTATTTAATTAATAAATTAACAAATTTAAAGAATTTTCGATATATCTACTAAATTAATTATTTAATTAAAAAATTTCTTTATTTTTAAGTTTTTAATTAAATATTTTTAAATATTGTTTTTTCTAGCAATTAAATAAGTTTAAAATATATATTTTAGCAATCAAATAAAAACTTAAAAACAAATTGAAAAAAATTTAAAATTTAATCTATCGAAATATATTATTGCAATAAAATAATATTTTTTAAAAACTATTAAATTAAAGTATACAAATATTGTTTAAATCTTCAAATAATAAAAATTTATTTAAAAAATTTATAAAAAAGATTTCGAATATAAAAAGTAACGCAACAACTTAATTTGCAATTTTTAAACAAAAATATTAAAAACTATTAAATTTCGACAAATATAAAATAGTTTTTTTAGTATTTAATATTTATTTCTATTTCTATTTTAGAGAATAAAACTATTATAAAACTAGAATTAAAAATCTTATTTTAATTTAAATATTGTTTAGCAATTTTTTAAGATATTTGTGTTTGTTTTTTCAATAATAAATTATTTAATAAATAAAATATTTATTTAGTTTTTAAAACTAGCAAAATTTATTTAGATATTTAGTTATCTAATAGAAGAAATTGCAAATATTCTAGTTTTAATAGCTAAAATTCTAGTAACTATCAACTCTAAGAAAGCAAGAAAAATAGTTAAAAAAATAAAAGATTACTATATTTGTGTCGATTAAATTTAGACAAATTATACTATATATATATCGAAAACTCTAATACTTTAAAATATTATTGCAATTACAATTTTTATATCGATCAAAAAAACTTTAGATACAACTTTTAAAAATATCGAAAAATTAAAAATTGCAACAATATATAAAAATCTAGTTTAGATAACTCTAAAGATTCGCAAAATTGTAACAAAGAAAATCTAAAAAATAAATTGTTTCTTAGATTTTCTCTATAAGATTATATAATGCTTTTCTTGTATATTTTTTGCAATTGTTAGAACTTTTGTTTCGAACAATAATAATATAATTAGAAGATTTCAAACTAGATAGTTTTAGAACTAGTTTTTTTAAAGACTCGAAAAAGTATTTAGATTCTTCTGCGGCTTCTACAATCAATTATTCTTCCTACCCACTAGAACCGCACCAAGTAGGGTGTCTGTTTTCTGATGGCGTACGCCTGAGCCGGCAAAATGTTTCGCCGTGCCGCTTGTTCTTTCCCAGCTAATTGATGAATTCCTTTATGAATTGAAGCAAAAAGCTGCTACTTCGCCTGATAATTGCTGTGCTATCCGACTTCGAAGAAGCTCTAGCCAGTGTGAGAGCAGACTCGACCTTCAGTATACAATGAGCTGACTGGATAGGAGACTGGTCGCTCTTGTCTCCTAGACATGACCCTCAGATATTAAGGAAAGGGTTTCGTTCGCGACGATCAATCCTAGGAAGCAATCGTGGTTCAGAACATACCAAGAGCAGCAGTACGACTCCCGGCATTGTGGCTCCCGTCGTCACTCCGGAGGAGCTTCCTGGTCCGCGCCGTCCATATGCTCCCATTGAGCTAGAAAGCATTGAGAGCGCGCCCTTGAAGAAGCTCCCCTTGAAAGCCTTTGGTTGTTTGGAAACATTGTGTACGAAGCTGTGGCGAAGTCGTGCGACCGAAGACGTCTAAGCTTGAAGAAGTGGAGGAACCTTGCTCCGCTGCCTTTGTGGGAGAATCCTACTTCGGAGGGTTGGGAGGGTCCTCTCAGTGAGCAACATGGATATACGTTCCATTATCGATCCCGAACCCTCCACCTCTACTCCTAAGCGGCCAATCCCTCCTCCAAAGCCTCAAGAAAGACTGCCACCGCATAACCTCCCGCAGAGCTTTCAAAGTCCCTGCGGTCCGCCTCCGCCCGGTCATCACCTCGCCCGCGAAAACAGGCCTCCTCAACCGCCACCTCTTCAAGCGCCAGCGCATATTGATTACCGCTCTTCCAGCACCTCGTCATATCAACCCGTGTTATCTCCCTATCAGCCTACCCCATTCTCGACCCATGGCGGCAACCAATATCCGTTCCCTGGAAATGCCAATCAAAGCCCCTCCCACGGTGGTCCAGGATTGCAGTATCAGCAGCGAGATGGGCAAACGGTTCAGATAAATGGTGGCTACCCACCGTACGGACAGTCGACGCCTCTGTCTCAGACGCCCTCAGCTGCAACTCCAGGCAGCGCTCAGACCTACTTCAGCCAAACCCGTCGACAATCGTCCCACTCCGCGTCTACTCCAACGTCTGCGCAAGCTCAAACTTCAAATTTTGCACGTCAAAGTCCCTCAATAACTCAACAACAGATCCGAGCACCCTCACAGACTTTCGTCTCTCAGCAGCATCTCTCGCAGCCAAGCACACCCTTAGGGCCACCCTCAACGTATGGCAGAGTAGACTCGGGCATGCAGAGAGACGAGCCAAGCTCTTATGTGCACAAAAGGAACGGTTCTGGGGACTCCTATAGTCATCCGGCTCTCCTAGCTCAGTCACCAAGCTCTGAACATCCAGGTTCTTTCCGTACAACACCATTGGGTTATGGCGCGAGACGCCTACAAAACAACTCCCGAGATCAATCAATGAGCGAAGAGCGTGAGCAAAGCTTGAGCGTCAGCCCAAAGACTAGATTGCCAAGTCAGCCAAGGATTGATATATCCAGAGCGGTTCAAGAAATACCGAGTTCCTATCAGCATCCGTTATCAGATAGCACCGTGGCTATAGCACATGATGGCTCAGAAACTCCGAATCGGAGTGAACCTTGGATGGGTCAGAAATCGTCCCGATCATTTGCGCTTGGAGTGAACGGCATTCTGAACAATCCAGCAATGACCGAAAAAAGTGAACTCACCAATCAGCCAGTGTGGACTGCGGAGAAGAATGCATCACAGACAATTGCTTCGAACTTTGAGCGATATTCCTCGGTTGACGTGTCAGTACAACAACGACCAGACATCTCACACGCTTCGACTGCCCCTACTGTGGTCCCTTCTATCAAACAAGCAGTGAATCCATCACAAATAACCCTTTCGCAAGGGTACTTAGACATCTCCGGCCCTCCGTCCCTTGGTCCTAACCAATCTCAGTTACCTTCAGAACCCTTATGTGCACCAAGTCAAATGTCACAGCAACTGTCCCCAAAGGCTACCCCAGAGCCAAAGGTAGGTTTGGCTGCTATGCCAAGGCATAAATCAAAGACAGAGCAGATGCAGCCGCCTGTAAATGCCACCAATCTGCCTGCTCCATCGAAGTCTAGAAAGCGGCGCCGGGAAGATCCACCTATATGGGCACAGTCTTCTCGAAGACTGCGCGAGAGCAATCCGTTTTTGGCTAGGAACAAGCCTTCATCTGGCACCGTGGCACCACCATCGAAAAGTGCGCTACCTACGGAGAAGCCTCGGATTATCCTTAACAGGAAACAGTCCCCACCCATTGCAGAAGCGAACGGCCACATGATTGCCGCGAACGGCCTACAATCGCCATCAAGTCAAAGCGGACCCTTGGGGACATGGGAGCCCACGATACTCAATGAATTTCCTTCCGAGGAAGTCACTCGCATCATATCTGATTTCCTCTATACCGAGGTGGTTATGAGGGATGGGGTTGGCGTCGCGCCAGCCGGCGGTGGAAAGCTTGAGGGAGCAGTCCTGGAAATTGAAGCCAAAGTAGGGCAGATCATCGACAAGAACACTGATGAGCGACTTCGACTGCCCGTCATGACAGAATGCGTTCTTGACAAGAGCGAACCTAGTGTACGGACTATTTTCAGGAGCTCCATGACTGAGGTAAGTTAACCCTCAGACCTATAATTTATCTATGACCGGAAGCTCAAACGAAATATAGGCTCAGCACCAAACGCTCAATCAATTTCTTAATAAGTCTACGGAAGCCTCAATGGCGCCGTCACGTGTCCATATGAACTACGTTCATACCCGTGAGGTTGACACCTTCTTTGAACTGTCCCAAAGTGGCCGTCTCGCTTTACCAGAAGCCATTCGTCGCCAGATGGATCCGCGCAACCCCCGGACGATCCCTAAAGTACGTGTGACGCACAACAAGAAGACTGGGGAAGAACTTGCCAAGATCATCAAAGTGCGTGTGGCCGACCTGGATGTCTTCAGCCCACGGACGAAATTTGATTGGCGCATCAGCGTTAACGTTGAGATGAATATCGAAGGTAGCATCAAAGAGCTGGTTGAGCCAGGAGGTATGGGGAAGAAGGGAGCGGATAGAAGTAAGGACAGGATGACCTATCGGCATCAAGCTTTCCAGATCGATTTGACGCAGGTCACGGGTACAGATGTAAGTCTAGTCTAATTGTGCTAGAATTTTGATGCCGTATTTATTCATTGGCGCTAATTGGGCGTCGTAGGCTTCGACTAACGCGGCCACCAAAGAGCACGAACTCGAGATCGAAGTGGCAAGCCAGGAGATCCGGCGCCACGGCCTGCTGGCAGCCAATCGCCAACCCAATGGCTACGAGGAAATGGTCAAGAGTTTTGCGGACAACGTGCGAATCCTGGTGAGGCACTGCTAAAAGGTGGTTTCTTGGACAAGACCCGGTTTCTATGGATGCATTGGCCGGCTGGAACAACAGGACAGCCGAAAGAATGGTTGGCAGATCACACCATCCGGCTGCATTGCAAACGATTTATCTTTCACGGCATCCTTCGCCAGACTACTTTATCCAACGTTGGAGTTTAATGTTCTGGAGAAAAAGCTGTATGATAGTAGGATTAGATATGATACCCCAGCAATGATGATTATTTCTCTACCTTTCAATGTTCCTAGATATGATTTCATGGCTGTGCCTGGCAAACGAGCAGTCTCCTGCAGTCCCAGCGTGACGAAAACCTAAGTCGCATGTAGGACAGGCTTAGCATCCAGCATCTCGAGAATCTGCTAGCATGAGAAGGGAGCACGCTCGGGGTCTCAACATGCCACCGAAAAGTCAGACCCAAAGCAGAAGCCTCAATAAACCTCCCGCATCAACGCCTCTACCCTTTCCCAAATCTCGCCCTTACCCTCTCCTCCTCGTAGAAGGTCCCTTCCCCTTCGGCGCACTCCCCGAAGCACTCCCCATCGCCATCTTCTCCGCCTCCCTCCCCATCTCCTGCGCGTGTCTCGCCGTCGCCGGGCTCCTCCAATAGTACACCATCTGCGCCGCGAGCACGGCATTCAGCACAAAGCCCACCAGATACTGCCCCAGAATCAACCTATCATCCACCTCCTGCAGCGTCGTGAAGATCCTCGACAGCGATCCGGCGCAGAACATGAACACCTGTATCAATCACCCACTCATCAGCAAATCCATCCATTACACCCCCCCCACTCCCCTACCACAGAGAGCGAAACAAGGCGCGCAGAGACGGAGATCCAAACCCCCCCAAGAAACCTACCGCAAAAGCACTCAACTGCCCCGTCCCCCCATTCCTCCACACCTCCCAGATCTGCGGCCCTTTGCTCGCCGCGCCCAACACCCCCGCCCCAGCCTGCAGTCCCCTCAACACCCCCTCGCCCCCCCCCCCACCCCCCCCCCAACCCCCCCCCCCCCCC
>JAABUS010003086.1_pt1 | contig 28419 bp, 25 predicted proteins | sample 5560161 | NCBI WGS metagenome assembly JAABUS01 (sample SAMN10711885, study PRJNA513376) | rock metagenome | isolation source: Antarctica rocks | place: Antarctica: Victoria Land, Trio Nunatak nord | collected 2016-01-04
CGGCAACGACGAGGGCGACCAGCTCAAACAGGCCATCAAGTGGCGAGACATCGAGGCCGTCCCTCGCCGTTCCCGACGAACAGGTCAACCTGACCCGCGTCCCCATACTCATCCAATGAGGCAGCGCAGCGCTTCGAGCTTGGTCTTGCCAGCGGCGAGCTTGCGTCGGTAGTAGGCCCGGCCTTCGGTGTCGAGGCGGATCTGGCTGATCGCGGCGATGTGGATCATGTGGTTCATCCGCCGGTTCCCGGCGCGGGAGAGACGGTGCCGGTTCTGCTCGCCCGAGGAGGCGTCCAAGGGCGCGGTGCCGGTCCAGGACGCGAACCGGTTGCGGTCGGCGAACCGGGCGACGTCGCCGACGTCGGCCAACGTGCGGGCGGCGACCACCGGTCCGACACCGCGCAGGTCCATCAGCCGTGACCCGCGGGCCTTGACCAGGGCCTTGAGCTCGGCGGTGGCCTTCTTCATCTTCGCCTCGACAGCGACCAGGTCGGCGAGCTCCTCGGCAGCGATCCTGCGCCGCGTCTTCCCGGCCACGTCACGCGGACGCACCGAAGCGAGGATCGCCTTGGCCTGCAAGGCAGTCAGGTCCTGCTTCGCCTTGCCCGGAACCAGCTCGGCCAGCAGTCGGTGGAGCCGGTTGACGGTCTGGACCCGGAGTCGCGTGAGCTCCTCGCGGCGGTCGCACAGCATCCGCAGCGCTTCGAGCTCACCATCGGGACGCAGCACCCGCAGGGTCGTGGTGCGGACCGCGACGATCGCGATCGAGTGGGCATCGAGCGCGTCAGTCTTGCGGTTGTGCCCAGTGTCGAAGAGCCGGACCCGGGCGGCGAGCTTGGCCGGGACGTCCACGACCTCCTCGCCGGCCTCGAGGAGGCGCTGGGCCAGCGGACGGCCGGCGCCGTTACTGCCCTCGACCGCCCAGACCCGCTCCGGCCAGGTCTTCGCATAGGTCCGCATCGCGGTGTAGCCGGCCTGGTCGGTGCTAAACCGGCCGGACCCGAGCAGCTTCTCGTGCCCGTCGACGACCTCGATGGTGGCCGACAGCTTGTGGGGGTCGACCCCGATAATCACCTTCGTCATAGCGTTCTCCTGCAGTGCCTCGAACCGATAGGGACGGCGAGGTGGGCAGTGCTACTACGAGCTGGGCAGTCCCCTTTCGAGCCACGCCTCGTCACGGTGCCCGACGGACTGCAGACCGGAAGAGAGCCACACCAGAAAGCAAAGGTGGGCAGCCGCGTGGAGAGCCTTCCGCCGGACACCTGGACCGAGTCTGGCCGGACACCGGTCCTGCAGGGAAGTCTCTAGTAGCCGCCTGTCGGCGCACCGAAGTTGCCGGATCTGCCGAGAGTCGTGCGTTCCGTGACAAGGCCACAGGTGTCCTCACATGTCGATTTGAGTGCGTCCAGCCAGCGCATGCTCATGCAGTGCCACGACCTCTATTCATGCTCAGCCAGTATGTCGTCCGCCGCGTTTTCGGTGTGCGCCGCACGAGGGCGCATGCTGGTGGCCTTCGTGCGGCTCGGTGGGAATTCTTCATCAAGAGCAGCCTCCAGGACAGACTTGGTCAAGGCTTTGAGCAGCCCGTCCAGGCCGGTCAACCCCACCCCACGCTCGCGGGTGGCCTTGGCCAGCTCGCGCGCCGCGGCCAGTTTGTGCTCCGACAGCGAGGTCGTCTTCTTCGCTGAATCCTGGGGAGGGCTCACGCCCGCCAGTGTCTCGGACATCGATCACAACCACGTCGTCGAACAGGTCGTCGCATTGGGCCAGTTGCGCCGTTTTCCGGACAGTCCCTCAGCCATCAGTCAGGGGAGCCACATATTGTGAGGCGGCTATTGTCGGCAGGGCGTTCACAGTTCGAGTCGGTATCCGATTCCTGGTTCGGTGAGCAGGTGGGCTGGTGCGCCGGGGTTGGGTTCGAGTTTTCTGCGTAGGGCGCCGATGTAGACGCGCAGGTAGTTCGTCTGATCCTCGTAGGCGGGGCCCCAGACCTCTCTGAGGAGCTGTTGGTGGCCGACGAGTCGCCCGGGGGTCTGCGCGAGGACCTCCAGGATGTGCCATTCGGTGGGTGTGAGGCGGATGTCGTTGCCGTCGCGGGTGGCCTTCTTTGCGGCGAGGTCGATGGTGAAGGCGGCGGTGTGGATCACGGGGGCTCCGACGAGGGTGGTGCGTCTCAGTGCCGCGCGCAGTCGGGCGAGCAGTTCGTCCATGCCGAAGGGTTTGACGATGAAGTCGACGGCGCCGGCGTCCAGGGCTGACACCTTGTCGCCTTGCCCGTCGCGGGCCGAGAGCACGATGATGGGTGCGGTGCTCCATCGGGCGAGTCCGGCGATGACCTCGGTGCCGTCCAGGTCCGGCAGTCCGAGGTCGAGGATGACCAGGTCGGGGGGGTGGCTCGCTGCCAGCCGCAGGGCGTCGGTTCCGGTGCCGGCGGTGTCGACGTCGTAATGCCGGGCTCGAAGGTTGATGCTCAACGCGCGAGCCAGGCCGGCGTCGTCGTCGACGACGAGCACCCGAGTCATGGCGGGCCTTGCGGCTCGCGGGGCGGCGAGGCGGATGCGGGTGGTTGCGGCGCGCGGGCCAGGGTGAGTCGCATGGTCAGTCCGCTTCCGGTTGTGTCGGCCGGGGACAGCGTGCCGTGCATGGCTTCGGTGAAGCCTCGAGCGACGGCTAGGCCGAGCCCGACTCCGCCGGGGGTGCGGTCGCTGAGTCGCTGGAACGGGGCAAACATGTGCTCGCGCTGGGTGGTCTCCACTCCCGGTCCATGGTCGATGATCTCGCAGTGGATGTCCTGGTCATCCGAGGTCACCCGCACGGTCGCGACCTGGCCGGCCGGGGTGTGTCGCAGGGCGTTGTCCAACAGGTTCGCCAGGACCCGCTCGAGCAATCCTGGGTCGGCGAGGGCATCGGGCAGCTCGACGGGGATGTCGAGGACGACCCGTTCTCGCTCACCTGGGGGCAGCGCCAGGACCACCCTGCCGGCGATCTCCTCCAGCCCGGTCGGCTGCGCGTGCACGGACAGGGCACCAGCCTGCAGCCGGGAGGCGTCGAGGAGGTTGGCCACCAAAGCTTGGAGCCGGTCCGCGGAGGTCTCGACGGTGTCCAGCAGCTCGTCTCGCTGGATGTCATCGAATTCGACGTCTCCTTGGCGCAGGCTGGTGACTGCAGCCTTGATGCCGGCCAGCGGGGTGCGCAGGTCGTGGCCGACCGCGGCGAGCAGAGCGGTGCGCATCCGGTCTGCGGCCTCGAGCTCGGCGTTGGTCTGCGCCTGCCGCGCCAGGCGGCGGCCTTCCAGAGCGGTGGCGGCTGCTTCGGCGAAGGAGGCGAGAACCCGCTTGTCCTCAGCGAACAGTGGGGGGCCGAGGGCGGACAGCACCAAACCGGGCCCGGCGTGGACCCGCAGCTCCACCTCGCCGGGTTCCGGCTCGCCGCCAGAGACCGACGCTGCGGGCGACCACTGTCCGTCGAGCTTCTCCAGCAGGGTCACCTCCCGCATCCGGAAGACCGCGCGGACCCGTTCGAGGAGGTCGGGCAACGTCTGGGCGCCCGCCAGGGTCGAGCCCGCCAGCGAGCTGAGCTCACGCGCCTCGGCCCGGGCCCGGGTCGCCTCGGCGGTGCGCCGCGCGGCCAGGTCGACGATGACGCTGACCGCGATCGCGAAACCCAGATACACCCCCAGCGCCAGCAGCTGGTCGGGACGTTCGACCGCGAAGGTGTTGAACGGGGGGGTGAAGAACCAGTTCAGGACCAGCCCGCCCAGCACCGCCGCGGGCAGCGCCACCCGTAGCCCGCCGACGAGCGCGACCACCACGACGAGGATCAACACGACAAGGACCGGAGTGGCGTATGACACCTGGTCCCGGTAAGTGACCAATACCGACGTCAGGACCGGCAAGCCGAGCAGGAGCAGGGCCACCGCCGCTAGCTGTCTCTGCCGGGACAGGCCAGCACTGACCGCCGGGAGCCCAGCCGTGGCCTCGGCGGAAAGCTCCGCAAGCGGACCCGACCGCCGCGCAGGCGACGGGCTGATCATGTCGGACACGCTACCTAGTGTCGCCTGCTCCAGCCGGAACGTCCTGATCCTCCTCGGACGCGGCGAGGGCCTCCCGCGAGGATCGCAGCTGATAGGGCACCGAGGTGACCATCACTCCGGGCTGATAAAGCAGCCGACCCTTCAGGCGCAGCGCGCTCTGGTTGTGCAGCAGCTGTTCCCACCAGTGCCCGACCACATACTCCGGAATGAACACGGTGACCACGTCCCGAGGACTCTGGCGGCGGATGTGGTGGACATACTCCAGCACCGGCCTAATGACCTCCCGGTATGGCGAAGCGATGATCGTCAGCGGAACGTCCAGCCCCCTAGCATCCCACTCGTCCCGCAGCTGACCGTCCTCCTCCTCGTTGACGGCCACCGTCAACGCGATCAGATCGGAGGGCCGGGTCGCCTTGGCGTACGCCAACGCCCGTAATGTCGGCGAGTGGAGCTTCGAAACAAGCACCACCGCGTGGTTGCGGCTGGGCAGGCTCACCCCGCCCGGCCCCGGCTGCAGCTCCACAGAGACGGCGTCGTAATGCCTGCGGATGGCCCGCATGAGCAAGAAAAGGACGATCATCGCCCCGATCGCCAGATACGCGCCGCCGAGGAACTTATAGACCACGACGAGGACCAGAACCAGGCTGGTGATCGCTGCACCGGTGCCGTTGATCAGCTGCGAGCGGCGGATCGACCGGCGCCGGCTGCTGTCGGTGGTCACGGTCAGCTCGGTGCGCCAGTGGCGGACCATGCCCAGCTGGGAGAGGGTGAAGGAGGTGAAGACACCCACGATGTACAGGTGGATCAGCTTCTCGATGTTCGCGTTGAAGCCCATGATCAGCAGCGCGGAGATGCCGGCCAGCAGGAGGATGCCGTTGCTGAACGCGAGCCGGTCTCCCCGGTTATGCAGTTGATGGGGCAGGAAGCGGTCCTTGGCCAAGATCGAGGCCAGGGTGGGGAAGCCGTTGAAGGCGGTGTTTGCGGCGAGGATAAGGATCCCCGCTGTCGCGGCCTGAAAGGCGAAGAACAGCACCCCGCGGCCCCACACGCTCTCCGCGACCTGACTGATGACGGAAGGGTTGCCGTCGGGGTAGGCCCGGGCGTCGGTGGCCAAAGCCAGGGCGGTGATCCCCGAGAACATCGAGATCGCCAGCGCCCCCATGATCAGCAGGGTTGTGGCGGCGTTCTTGCTCTTCGGCTTCTGGAAGGCCGGGACGCCGTTACTGACCGCCTCCACTCCGGTCAGCGCGGTGCAGCCGGAGGCGAACGCCCGCAAGGACAGCAGCACGGTGAAGACCCCGCCCACCTGGGCGGTGTGCTCCAACTGAAGGTGAGCGCTGGGCGCCTCGGGCACACCGCCCGTCAACGCCCGGAAGGCGCCGCTGGCCAGCAGCAGGAACGTCAGCGCCACGAATGCGTAGGTCGGGAAGGCGAACGCCGTGCCGGACTCCCTCACGCCTCGCAGGTTCACCAGCGCCAGCAGCACCACGAACCCGACCGAGAGCTGCACCGCATACGGCGCCAGCGAGGTGAACGCCGAAGTGATCGCCACGACACCGGAGACGACCGACACGGCAACCGTCATCACGTAGTCGACGAGCAGGGCCGCCGCCGCCGTCAGCGAGGCGGTCCGGCCCAGGTTCTCCTTGCTCACCACATAGGCGCCACCACCGCTCGGGTAGGCGAAACAGGTCTGCCGGTAGGAGGCGACGACCACGGCAAGAAGGACCGCGACCGCAACCGCGATCGGCGCCGCCAGCCCGAGGAACGAAGCCACTCCGGCGGTGCCGAGCACGAGCAGAATCTGCTCCGTCGCGTACGCCACCGAGGAGATCGGATCCGAGCAGAACACCGGAAGGGCAATCTTCTTCGGCAGAAGCGTCTCGCCGAGCCGGTTGCTCGCCAAAGCCCGGCCCAGCAACAGCCTCTTCAGGGAGTCAGTGGCTCCAGACACGATGTTCCTCAGATCCGCTGACAGGGTCGCCGGGACCCGGGCCGGGTTGCTCCAGCGCGCGGCTCATGGCCGATCATCCGGCCCACGAATCGACGCGCAGGGAGAGTCGACACGCGGGGGGCACGCCCCTGTCCGCGGTCACCGCTGCTCCGTAATCGGAACACGCACTTGCTCGTCGCCCACGCGCAGCACGGCCCTGGTGAAAACACCCTCTGCATCTGCCACCCAGCAGTCGCGGGCCAACCGGTGCAGAAAGGACTCAGCCGTGGTCTCGTACCGAAGCGTCCCAGACTCGAAACGCGCCACCGCATCATCCGGAAGCCTGCCGACCCCGAACGCCAAGCCCCAACACCGCGCGTGCACCGCGCCAAGCCGAGTGAAAGAGGAAATCCCTGCCAGGATCGGCCGGTGACCCACCGACAGCAGAAACGACTGCGCCGGATCGAGACGGCTCCGAACATCCAAGAAGAGAGGACCGCGATCAACACACACCTGCACGACCAACTGAGAACGACCCAGGACAGCCACGTGACCGACCTCTGTCGCCATGTCCGGGACCCGACCAAGGACGAACCGCGCATCACTCACGACCTCAGCCTGCAGCCGAACCACCAAACATCTTCGCGTTCTTAACGCCGTCTTCACGCCAGGAGCCCAAATCTTGACACCCCTCTAACGTGGACCTCATAGCCATGCATCCAGCACGCCGCCCGGCAACGTCCGGAACTGCCGCGGTCCGCGCGGTGCGTCACTCCGCCGCCTATGACCCGGGCCGTAAGGACCTGGGACGCCGCAGCGAACACCCTGGCATGCCGGTGTCGGCGCTTGACGGACTTCTGGAGGCTGAGCCGTTGCCCTGCGAGCGCACAATGAACCTTCGACATGGCCACTTCTCGGCGCGGTCGAGCCTGGATGGAGCCCGTTCAGTGATGTTCGGCGGGAGACATGGAGTTCTCGAGCGCGACCGCGACGGCTTCGAACTCGGCGAGGGCTGCAGTCAGGTCCTCGACGATCTCGCGGGCGATCACTTCCGGCGCGGGCAGGTTGTCGAGGTCTTCGAGGGAGTCGTCGCGCAGCCAGGTGATGTCGAGGTTGGCCTTGTCCCGGGCGACCAGCTCGTCGTACGCGAAGGAGTGAAATCGCTCCGACTCGATGCGCTCGGAGCGCGCCTTCCCCGGCGCGTAGCACTCGACGAAGTCGTCCAGATGCTGACGCCGCAGCGGGTTCTGCTTCAACGTGAAGTGCTGGTTCGTGCGCAGGTCGTAGACCCAGAGCCGCTCGGTCCACGGCCGCTCACTGGCGGGCTTCTTGTCGAAGAAGAGCACGTTCGCCTTCACGCCTGGCGCGTAGAAGATCCCGGTCGGCAGCCGCAGCATCGTGTGCAGGTCGAAGTCCCGCAACAGCCGCCGCCGCAGCGTCTCTCCCGCGCCACCCTCGAACAGCACGTTATCCGGCAGCACCACCGCCGCCCGCCCGTTGATGTCCAGGATCGTGGCGATGTGCTGCAGGAAGTTCAGCTGCTTGTTCGAGGTCGTGACCACGAAGTCCTGCCGCTCGATCTCCCGCTCCTCGCGCGCCTCCCGCCCGTCCGCGCCGACCATGGTCAGGGAGGACTTGCGCCCGAACGGCGGGTTCGACAACACCACGGTATGCCGGGTGCCCGGGTCGGCGATCAGCGCGTCCCTCACCTCGATGAGACTCTCCCCGTTAGGGGTGCCGATCCCGTGCAAGAGGAGGTTCATCGCGGCCAGCCGGGCGGTCCCGTCGACCAACTCGACGCCATGGACGAAGGAGTCCCGCAGATGCCGTCGCTGGGTTGGGTTCAGCCGCTCCGCGTTCCTGGACGCGAAGTCATGAGCCGCCAGCAGGAACCCGGCCGTCCCCGCCGCCGGGTCGACCACCGTGTCAGCGATGGTCGGCCGGACGCAGTCGACCATCGCCTGAATCAGCGCCCGTGGGGTGAAGTACTGCCCGGCTCCGGACTTGATGTCCTCCGCGCCCTTGGAGAGCAGCTCCTCGTACGCGTCGCCCTTGATGTCCGTCCCGGTGGCCGACCAGTTCTCTTTGTCGATCAGATCCACGATGAGCCGCTTGAGTTTGGCCGGGTCCTGGATCCGGTTCTGGGCTTTGCGGAAGATCACCCCCAGCGTCCCAGGCTGCCGAGCCAGCTCCTCGAGCATGTGCCGATAGGTCACCTCGAGGTCGTCCCCGTCCGCGTCAAGCAGTCGCTGCCACGAACACGACGGCGGCATGATCCGTTCGGGAGCCAGCGGCCGGGTCGCCCGCTCCTGCGCCATCTTCAGGAACAGCAGGTACGTCAGCTGCTCGGTGTACTCGATCGTGCCGACCCCATCGTCCCGCAAGACGTTGCAGTACGACCACAGCTTGTCGACCAACCGACGCGACTCAGACACCAGCCATCTCCTCAACCAACTCCATGTCAGTGGACCGCCCGGTCAGTCGCCCTGCAAAGGCGGCAGCCAACAAGGACCGACGCAGGCTCCGGACGCGAATCTCTGATAAGGCAAGCTCTGTTGCAAGCATCTGCTGAGCGTCGAGATGAGCCTCCCGCGCCCGCAGCAGCCGCGCCCGAGTTTCGGGGAAGGGAACGGGTACTTCGATACTTCTCACCAAGCCCAGATTTAGATTTGGCTGAACCCCGCCGGAGGCCATTCGACGCATCGACCAGTAGCTCGAATCCAGGACCAAACGGATCCATGATTTCAGGGACGGATCCGAGTCATGGAGCTCAATGGCAGCGCAGGCCTGGTTAGTAGTCGCCGCAATGCCTAGCTCCGCGACGGTACCCCTCGTCTTTCCTTCCCCATACATTGCCACGAGGATGGTCCCAACCGGCCACAACTTGATCGCAGTCTCCTTCAGGGCCAAGTCGGTGACGAAATGGCTCGCGCGTTCGATGAACCCCTGCGCCAAGTCGGCGCTGGTCACCCAGGGAATGCTGCCTCCAGCGTAGTAGTCGGTCCTGCTCTTGAGGGGCGTCGCGCCAGTGCCCACTCTGGCGAGTGCGCCAACGGTGGTCTGGGTGGTCGAAGCCGCCTCTGCTGCTGCTGCGGACAGGCAAGCAACGAGTGATGCCTGATGGAAACGCTTGAGCCGAACCCTCGACCTCGTCAACGCCGACTCCGCAGCGTCGAGGCGGGAGAGGTGGTCTTCGAGGATGTCGACAATTCTCCGCTGTTCATCCAGCGCCTGGGGCACCATCACGGGGAGAGAATCGAACTTTCCACGCGTAATGTGGACCATTCCGGAACCATGGGTCTGCCGCATCAGTGCCTGGAGTTTGAAGTCCATCAGGTGCTTGTGGAACTTCTTGTCGATGTTCGATTGAACCTTGAAGATGTGCTGGTTGACGACAGCCTCGGGACCTTGCCAGATGTACGAGCCTAGTGTCGCCGCCCAAGACACCAGCAGGTCCCCGGAACGGGCTATGTACCTCTCCTCGGCGACGCCATCAAAGTAGTTGAATGCTCGGCTCGACCCGGTGAGGTTCTGGATCCTGATTATGGGACGACCGTGATCTCGCCACTCCGACTTCTTGAAACCACGCCCATTGAAGTACAGCCCGAGGGACCCGAGGTCTGTTCGTCTCCAGCCGTCCGGTAGTCCCGTCATGCGGTGAGGTTGGTGTTGAGCTGGTCGATGAGTTTGGCGGCGTGTGATCCGAGGTCGCGGCTGGCTCCGTCGGCGCCGCCGCGTTCGGTGAAGGGGGCGTTGTCGAGGTCGCCGGGGCTGATGCCTGCGGACACTGCGATCACCTCAGCCATCTTGTCGAGCCACCATCGTTCGGCAGCGCTGAAGGTAACACCGGCTTGTGACTGCTGGGCGAGCCACCCGGTATACCTGCTCTGCACCTGCACCGAATAGGGCACGAGCTCGTCATCGAGCTTGGTGGCGAACCGGATCAGGGAGACCAGGTCGGTGAGGGTGTGCCGGTCGGAGTGCCGGACGCGACCGATCTCGATGGCTTCGTAGGCGGACCAGATCAGGTCGGGGGTCCAGTTGTGCGGTGGTCGGCTGATTCGCTCGGCCAGGTCCTGGATCTCGGCGAAAGATACCCGCCGTTCCCTCGCCTCCTGCATCAGCTGGATGGCGGTGATCTCATCGCGGTGATCGATGAGGTACTGCTGCCAGGACTCCACGATGGAGCGGGCGCGTGCGGTGTCGACGACGCCAAAGGCGTCCAGGAGTACGTCGACGCTGATCTCGTCGATGACCCGGTCATGGGTGGCCCGCAGCTCCAGGATCCGTTGCCGCAGCTCAGGATTCGACGCCAACGGCTTCACCGCCGTGTCGAGCAGCTCCTGGATCGCAGTCTGCGGGTCGGCCGCGTCGGCGGCGACGCGGGCCTGGGTGTCGGGGTCGACGGCGTCGACCAGGTCGCGCACGAGGTGACGCAGCGGCATACCGGCAACACTGTCCAGCTCGACCCGCTCTGCGTCGGTCAGCTGCAGCTCGAGGGCGGCCAAGCGTGAGGCGAGAGTGGCGGTCTGGTCCTCGGTCAGGGACAGGGCGGCGGCCTTGTCGAGGAGCTTCTTCAGCGTGATCGTCTTGTCGCGGTCCAGGGGCGGGTCGACGAAGTCGTGCTCGGTGACACCGACGGCGTCGACGATGACGAACCGCAGCTTGGAGGTGGCGTCGGGGGTGACAGCCTGGAAGTCGGCGTTGTTGATGGTTCGGGCCCCGCGGCCCTTCATCTGCTCGAAGTAGGCCGCGGAGCGCACGTCGCGCATGAAGAAGACGCACTCGAGCGGTTTGACGTCGGTGCCGGTGGCGATCATGTCGACGGTGACCGCGACGCGGAGGCTGGCCGAGGTGCGGAACGCCTGCAGATGCCCTTTGGGGTCCTTGGCGGTGTAGGTGATCTTCGCGGCGAAGTCGTTGCCCTTGCCGAAGACTTCCCGGATGGTGGTGACGACCTCCTCGGCGTGGGCGTCGTCCTTGCAGAAGATCAACGTCTTGGGGACCGTCGTGCGGCCGGGGAAGATTTCGGTGGGCAGCCGGTCACGGAAGGTCTCCAGGACCAGGCGGATCTGGTTCTTGGCGGTGACCGCCCGGTCCAGCTGCTTACCCGTGTACTCCAAAGCTTCGTCGAGCTCCTCGAGACGCTGGGTCCGGGTGCGCCGATCAACCTTGGGGACGATGGTGCCGGCCTCGATGGCCGAGCCCTGGTCGCTGATCTGGGTCTTGATCCGGTAGAGGTCGAAGTCGACGTTGACCCCGTCGGCGACGGATTGCGGGTAGGTGTACTCGGACACCAGGTTCTGCCGGAAGAACCCGAACGTCTGCTTGCCAGGGGTCGCGGTCAGCCCGACGATGTGGGCGTCGAAGTACTCCAGCACCCCGCGCCACACCCCGTAGATCGAGCGGTGCGCCTCGTCGACGATGACCAGGTCGAACGTCTCCGGCGGGAACGCCGTGTTGTAGCTGACCTCGACCGGTGCGTCCGGGACGAAGTCGTCCAGGTTGGGGTCGTCCCCCTCGGCGACGTCGTTGCCGGTCAGGGCCCGGTGGACCCGTTGGATGGTGGAGATGACGACCTTGGAGGAGCCAAGCATCCCGGCGCCGGTGAGCTTGTCGACGTTGTAGATCTCGGTGAACCGGCGTCCGTCGTCCGGGGTCCGGTAGTTCTGGAACTCCGCAAGCGTCTGGTCGGCGAGGTTGTTGCGGTCCACGAGGAACAGGATCCGGTTGAACCCGCCGTACTTGAGCAGCCGGTATGCCGTGGTGACTGCGGTGTACGTCTTGCCGGCGCCGGTGGCCATCTGCACCAGGGACCGGTCGAAGCGCTGCTCGGCCAGGGAGCGTTCGATGCCGCCGATGGCCGTGATCTGCGCGGGGCGCAGCGGCGCGGTGTCGATCTCGGGGAGGTGGCGGACCTTGGCGCGCCAGGTCGGGTGCTGAGGTTCTGCCTCTGTGTCGCGCAGGATCTTGGCTAGCGTCTCAGGCCTGGGGACGTTGAAGACGCGCCGGGCGCGCGCGTCGGGGTCGAACCCGTTCGTGAAGTGCGTCTCCGTCCCGCTGGCCTCGAACACGAACGGCAGCCGCCCGTCGACCGTCAGCGCGCGAAGGCGGACCTCGGGAGGCAAGCCCTCGGCATACGTCGCCGACTGCCACTCCACCCCGCTCAGGGTGGCTCCCTCAGGTTTGGCCTCGATGACCCCGACGACCTTCTGTTCGACGTAGAGCAGGTAGTCAGCGCGGCCATGACCGGGCTTCATCACGACCTCCCGGCACGCCACGCCGCGAGACGCGAAGAGGTTGAGGTCCCTCTTGTCCTGCACCGACCATCCGGCGTCCTTGAGCTGGCGGTCGATGAGGCCCCGGGCACGCTGCTCTGCCTGGAGCCGCAGGTCCCCTGTGCCCTCATTCATTGTCGTCAGGATACGGATGAAAGCCGTGGCCGACGCACTCTGGCTGCCGGGTTCTGGGTTGGCGCCCGACGACATCACACCTGCGGGGTTGCTCCCTCTTGAGCCGGCGTGACCCGAGCCGCGGGCTCCGAAGCCGAGTGCCTGGCTCGCGCCCCGCTGCGGCCGTCCACGGTGGGCCACGGAATCGGCCGGACCAAGGTCAGGCAAACTGAAGTAAACAGAGGCTAACAGTAGACAACGAAGGAGAACGTGCCCTACCTTGGGAGTGTCGGGTTCGCTTCCAACCGCAAAGGGGGACGTCATGCTTCGGGACCTCGCGACCGTACTCTCAGCCGAGGTGACGACCGGTGGTCTCCAGGCATGGATCCGGTCGAACCTCATTCCGCTGCTGCTGCTGGTCATCGCGACGATGCTGTTCGTGGTCGCTCAGAAGGGTGACAACGCCAAGGCGATGAGGGTCGTCGCCGGCGTCGTCGTCGCGCTCGCCGTCCTCGGCTTGGCGACCAGTGGCCGCGCTGACAGCGTCGGCGCTTGGCTGGCCAGCCTGATCACCGGGTGACGCGATGCGCCTGCCTGTCGATGATGAGATCTACAACGTCAACGCCGTCTGGCTCGGCCCGCCGGGCAAGACCCTGCCGTGGCGCGCACGGTACGTCGCCTACGCCGTCGCCCTGGTTGTCTTCGTCCTGCTGCAGCTCCTCGAGCGACGCCTCGGGATCGGGCTCGGGTTCTTCAGTCTCGCCTACAGCGTGCTGGCCACCGTCACCATGACCCGGCTCATCCTGGGCGTCGTCGACCACGACCGGCCGCTCGGCTCGGTCCTCACGGCGTTCGCGCACGAGGTCGACGCTGCGCGGGAGAACACCAAGGAGAGCGACCACACGTTGCGCCCGGCTCGGGTCGCAGCTGTCCCCCTGCGCCCGAGCCGGGCCCAACGCCGCGCACTCAGGAAGGGACGGCACGCCTGATGGGCTCCACCTCCGGACTTGCCCTGCGCCGCATCTGCGGCCACTGCACCATCACCGCCGAGAAGATCCAGGCCTGGTACCTGCTGGACCCGCAGGGCTGGTCCTTCCGGCCCGACGCGGTGCGGGAGCAGCTGATCATCGACGGCGCCGACATCTACGCCCAGCTTTCCGGACGTCGGATCCACCTACGGGTGACCACCCGCCCGTACCCGGTCAGCCGGTGGGCCCAGGCCCACGATGCCAACGCCCCGGCCCCGCTGCAGGGCTGGCGGGACTACCTGATGAAAGACCAGCAGCACCTGGCCAGCCGCTCGATGGCCGACAAGGAGGTCTACGTCGGCGTGGAGGTCCCCGCTCGCAAGGGCCTCCACCGGGCCCTGGGCGGCCTTGCCGGCTCGATATCGGACCGTGAGGTCGCCGCCCTGACCGGCCGGATCGCCGAGACCGACCAGATCATGGCCGCACCCGGCCTCGAAGGCACCCCGGCCACCCCACGGCAGCTCGAGTGGCTGCTGCACCGGTCCTGCTCCCTCGGCCTACCAGCACCACTGACCTTGGCGGCGGTCGAGGACCCCGAGTGGGACACCGAGGACCTCGCCGAGTTCACCGACCGGGTCCACTGGTACGCCATCCCCTACGGCCGCACCCTGCGGGTGGTCGGCGAACGCGAGGACCAGCGCGTTGAACGCCACGTCTGCATCCTGTCCGTCGGCCGGATGACCGACCTGGAGATCCCCGGCGGCGTGCCCTGGATGCAACGCACCGACCAGCTCGGCTTCCCGGTCGAGTGGTCCGGGCGGGTCCTGGTCGAGCAGTCCGCCAAGGTCGGCGCCGCGATGCGCCGCAACATCCAGAAGATCCGCGCCCAGAAGAACCACTACGAGCTCGAGCACGCCGAACCCGCCCCCGGGGCCCTGGACCGCCAGGCCGACAAGGCCCTGGCCGTCGAAGACGAGATCTTGATGGGCCTGTCCGGGCTGTCCACCCGCACCCGCGGCTGGTACCGCCTCGCTGTTTCCGCGCCGACCGAGCAGGAGGCGCTCGAGCGGGCCAGCCAGGTCCGCCAGCTCTTCGCCCCCCAGATCAGCATCGCCCGCCCCGCGGACCAGTACGCCGTCGCCCGCGAGTTCATCCCCGGAGAGCGATTGGGCACCACGGCATACAGGCGGCGTATGCCGGTCACCACCCTCGCCGCGGCCGTCCCCGCCGCGACCGCGAAGGTCGGCGACCGGATCGGCATCCACCTCGGCGAGACCTCCGGCACCTCCTCCCGCGTGGTCACCTGGGAGCCGTGGGCCATGACCGAGCAGGGGGAGGAGTCCGGGCTCGCCGTCCTCTGCGCCGGACTCGGCGGCGGCAAGTCCACCGCCGGCGGGAACATCATCTACCGCTCGCTCATGCAGGGTGTCCCGTGGACCGTGCTCGACCCGTCCGGACGACTGAGCGCACTGTGCCGGCTCCCGCAACTCGCGCCGCTCTCACTCTCGGTGGACCTGTTGGACGCACCGCCCGGCGTCCTGAACACCTACCGGGTCATCGCCTCACCCAGACGCGAGCACTACCAGTGCGACCTGGAGTGGCGCGCCGCCCAAGGCCACGCGGAAGAGACCCGCCGCATGCTGACCTCCAACGTCCTGCGCTCGATGCTCCCGCGGCAGCTGCAGGACCACGTCCTGACCGAGGTCGCCCTGCTGCGCGCTGTGGGCAGAGTGGGGGCGTCGTCCACCTCCTCATGCAGCCTCGTCGTCGATGCCCTCGGCCAGCTGGGCGGCGACCAGCAGCTGCGCCGTCACGCGGGCTACCTCGCCGACTTCCTCACCGAAGCAGCCCGGACCGCCCACGGCCGGCTGATCTTCCCCGCCGGGTACCACCACGACTACGACCAGCCTTCCGAGCCGCTGCTGACCGTGTACAGCCTGCGCGGGCTCGCCCTGCCGGACGAGTCCACTGGGCTGAGCCAGGACCTGGACGAACGCCTGTCCATGTGCGTGCTCTACCTCGCCGCGTGGCTGACGCAACGCTCGATGTACTTCGGCGACGTCCACGCCCGTAAGGGGATCTTCCTCGACGAGGCATGGGCCCTGTCCACGTTCGGGTCCGGCCGCCGGTTCATCGACCGCGCCTCCCGCGACAGCCGCAAGCACAACACCCGGGTCCTGCTGGCCAGCCAGAACCCGTCGGACCTGATCAAACTCGACCTCGCCAACCTCATCTCCGCCGCGTTCATCGGCCGGCTCACCGACGAAGGCGCCCAACGCGACGCCCTGCGGTTCCTGCCCGGCGCGCGCGAGGGCGGCGGCTACGAGGCGATCTTCGGGACACTGTCGCGCCCGTCACGGGAGGGAAAGCGCGGAGCCCGCGAGTTCGTCTTCAGCGACGGCGCCGGGGGCATCGAGCGGATCCGGATGGACATGTCCGCCCACCCCCAGCTGCTGGAAGCCCTGGCCACCACTGCCGACCCGGAGAAGGCCCGCAACCGGGTCGCCCACCGGGAAGCAGCACGGGCACACGCCGCGCAGGGCGACATCGAACTCTGGTCGCCCCGGTCGACGACTGCGCCCGTCTGGGACGAGGAACAGGCGGGGGCAGCGTCATGACCCGCACCACCAGGCCTGCGCGCGTCGTGCGACGCGTCGTCCAGCTGACCCTCGTCCTGCTCGGGGTCCTGCTCGTCGGCGCCGGCCCGTCGTCGGCCAGCCCGACGATCCCCGGCGTTCCCGACTGCAAGGACGCCCCGGCGCCGCAGCGACCCGGTGACGGTCTGCCCGGCTTCCTTGACCCCCCGCCCGATCGTCCGGCGCCGCCGGCTGACCCGTTCACCCAGAACCCGACGACGAGCATCTACGAGCAGTACGGGTACGCCGGGCTGACCTGGCGCACCTACGACCTCGGCTGCGCCGGCAGCCTCGGCGACCCCGGGGCCACCGCTGACACCATGATCGGCAACCTGACCCTGTCCGCAGCAACTGGGGGAGTTGCTGTAGCCAACGGCGTCCATGCCCGGGTTGCGCACCCGCAGACCTACCTGGCCCCCCTCGATGCCGTGGTCGCGAACGTCAGCGACCGGATCAAGGTAGCGGTCTGGGGGCCCTGGGGCGGTGTCGCTCTGCTCGGGGTCGTGGCCCTGCTGCTCTGGTACTCCAACTCCGGCCAGCTCTCCACCGTCACCCGGGCCGCGGCCTGGGCTCTGCTGGTGCTGACGGTCCTGTCCGGGGTGACCCAGTACCCCAACCGCGTCGCCGGGTTCTTCGACGATGCGGTGACCACCACCATCGGCCAGGTCAATGCCGCCACCGCTGGCCTGACGAACCTGTCCAGCACGTCCGACCCGGCCCACGCCCAAGGGAGCCTGCTGGTCGACCGGATCCTCTACGAGGCGTGGTTGCGCGGCGAGCTCGGATCGTCAGAGTCAACGGCCGCCCGAAGGTGGGGGCCGACGCTGTTCAAGTCCACCGCGTTCAACTACGACGAGGCGCGCCAGGCCCAGGACCCCCAGCGCGCCCGGGCGCTGACCGAACAGAAGAACCAGACCTTCAAGGACACCGCCGACCGGATCCAGCGCGAGGACCCGAGCGCGTACGTCGCACTTCAGGGCAAGACCAACAGCCGCGGTGGCGTCGGCCTCATGGCCCTGTTCGCCATGCTCTTCACCACCCTGTTCCGCATCGTCGCCGACATCTTCATGTTCGCCGGCCTGGTGATGCTGCGGTTCCTGGTCATGTTCTTCCCCGCCGTCGCGGTCCTCGGCGTCATGTCACCGATGTCCGCGATCGTGCACCGGGTGGCCAACATGGCCGGCGCCGCGGTCGTCAACGTCGTCTCCTTCGCCGCCGGCTCCGCCGTCCACACCACCGTCATATCCGCCCTGCTCGCCCAGGCTGACACCCCCGGCATGGGACTGCTCGCGCTCGTTCTGTGCCTGGTCACGACCGTCGTGGCGTTCATCCTGCTCCTCCCGCTGCTGTCCCTGACCAACATCGTCGGCCTGTCTTCTGGGCAGCGCGGCATCCACGCACTCAGACGCGCCCGTCGCCTGGGCACCCGGTATGCCGTGACTCGCATGGCCGTCAACGACGGCGAGGACGACGCTCGAAGCGATGGCGCTCAGGCTTCGGTGGACGGGCCGCCACTTCCTGACGGGCCGCGGCCAAACCAGAAGAAGCGGTCTCGGGCCTACCCGGCACCTGAGACGTTCAGTCGTCCCGAATCGTTCGCCGTCGCGACTCCCGTCGTGGTCGGCGGGCCGTCGCGTCCCGCACAGTCGGAAGGCACCAGCGGCCGGCACCGTGCCACGTCTGCGGGTGCCCGTGCCGCGGCCCCGGGCCCCGACCCGGTCTTCGCTGCAAAACGGACCCCGGAAATGCAGGCACGGGAACAGGCTCACTTGCCTTCGCCATCGGGGGCCTCTCTCGGGGGCCCGGGTGCCGACGAAGTCCCGGTGGTCGAAGGAGTCATCGTCGACCACGGCGCGGGCCCACGGGCGCCGAACAGGCGAATCCACGACAGTCAGACCCAGGTCCGCTCCGAAGGCATCGGGGCCCGCCTCTTCGACCCCGCCACCAAGAAGGACGTCCGGGTAGATGACACCGGGAGCCTCCTTGCTGAGCAGGACGAGCCATGATCGCCCGGCTGGAGCAATGGCTGCGATGGCCCTTGTGGTCATGGCGCAACCTCACCGCCTCCTTGGTCGCCGCCCTTGTCCTGTTCACGGCGGTCGGCAGGCTCACCACGGGCTCCGCTTCCAGACTGGACCGAGATCCCGGCCAAGCTGCCGGGACCGCACCGCCGAGGAGCACAGCACCCGCCGCCACGGCGCCGGCCACATCCACCGGTGCCCCCCAGCCGGCCACACCTACCGCCCCCGCCGCCCAACTGCCGGCCACGTCCACCGATCCCCCGGTCGCGGCGGCGGGTACCCCCACAGCACCCACCGTCGTCGCAGGATCTGCCACGGAGGGCAACCGGATCACGAGCCGCAGCAGCACCGCCGCCCCAGGCGCCGACGCCCCAAGCCCGACCGGGGTCGCCCTCGACTTCACCAAGGCGTGGACCCGCACCACGCTGGCGCAGCCCGCCTGGCTTGCTGGCCTGAAGCCGCTCGTCACCGCGGAGTACCTTGCGACTCTGTCCACTGTGGACCCCGCCCGAGTGCCCGCCACCCGCGCCTTCGACGCCGCACGGCTACTCTCGACGTACGGCCAGCAGTCCCTCGTCCAGGTCGCTACCGACGTCGGGGGCATGACCGTCACTCTGGTCCTTCGGGGCGGCCAATGGCTCGTCGCCGACATCGAACCCGCCGACCAACCCCCCGGCGCGACCACTCCGCCGCTCACCCGGGCCACCGGCTACACCGCAACCCCCGGAAGGGGGTGAGAGGACAGTGCCTGCCTCCCTGATCGTCGCCCCCGGAGTCGCCGATGGGGCGCTCCTCAGGAGAGGCGTCCGGTGGGCCGCGATCAGTGTGCCCATGATTCTCGTCGGGGTGGCCTTCGGCACCCTGCTGCTGTTCGTGGTCATGCAGGGCAGCGGCAACCAGACCACGGCCGCGGCAGCCAACGGATGCATGACGGTCGTCCCGGCAGGAAGCCAACAGGTGCCCGCCCTGCAGCCGGACCAGCTTGTCAACGCTCAAACCATCGTCGCGGTCGCCCGGGAGCACAAGGTGCCGCCATACGGCTGGGTCGTCGCGGTCGCCACCGCCCTGCAGGAGTCGTCGCTGCACAACCTGCCGTATGGGGATCGGGACAGCATCGGTCTGTTCCAGCAGCGGACCGGGTGGGGCAGCGTGGTCGAACGCCTCGACCCGGTCACCGCAGCGGAGATGTTCTTCACGGGCGGGCGCGGCGGTCAGCGCGGCTTGCTGCAGATCCCCGGCTGGCAGTCGATGTCCCTCCCTGACGCAGCCCAGGCCGTCCAACTCAGCGCCTTCCCGAACGCATACGACCAGTGGCGCACTGAGGCCGAGCAGGTCGTCGCGAACCCGGCCGTGCTGTCCGCTGTGTGCACCTCCGTCTACACCTCGGACGGTTCCCCTGGAGCCAACGCGGTCGCCGCGGGCATGGCGTACCTGGGCACTCCGTACAGCTGGGGCGGCGGCACGCCCTCCGGCCCGGGGCCTGGCTTCGGTTCCGGCGCCGGCGTCGTCGGCTTCGACTGCTCCTCCCTCGCCCAGTTCGCGTGGGCCAGGAGCGGGGTCACGCTTCCCCGAGTCACCGACGCCCAGGCTGCGGCCACCCAACACCTGTCAGCTGGGGCGCAGCTCATCGCCGGGGACCTGCTCTTCTTCCACGCTCCCGGGGACCCGGCGGGGGTCTACCACCACATGGGCATCTACGACGGCCAGGGAAACATGCTCCACGCCCCACGCCCCGGCAACACCGTCGAGATCGTCCACGACGTCCTTAGCGACCCCTATTACGCGGCGGAGTTCGCCCTGGCCACACGCCCTTCCACCGAGTTGGCCGTCCAAGCAGCCCGGAGCCACCCATGAGCCCAGACCCCCCTGGCGCCGCACGAGCCGGAGGACTTCCGGCCGGACCTCGAACTGAAGGAACTCCAAGCCGCCGAAGCAGACGACCGTGCGGATTACTCGCAACTTGCCGGTTGGGAGGTCCCAGACCACTCCCCGCCCGCCCTGCTACGCATCCGCCTCATCGACCTGCAGCCCCTCATCGGCCTGCGTGCGCGCTTCTGGATGACCAGCCATGACACCGACGGCACGCTCGTCGCGATCGGCTGGCGTGACGGCCTGCGCGTCGTCTCCGAACTCGTCGACCTACGCGGTCGAAGCGACCACATCGTCGAACCCGGCATACTTCTCATGGAAGAAGCCGACTGGCACCGCCAGCTCGCCGGCCAAACCGGCCAACCACGGTTCCACGCAGGACAGTCCCGCACCTGGGTGGACCCCCTGGTCTCCCACTGGAACCCCAAACGCCATACGGGTATCAGCGAGAGACCGTCGACCAGTGGCTGTCACACAGGTACTGGTCCCACCGGCCGCCGAACGCCTCGCCTACGCGCGGCCCGGGCCCGAAGTCCCCAACCTCGCCGCCGCCGCGTCGTGTGCCTCGACCAGGACGGCATCGCCGAACGCGACCTGCGAGCAATCAGCGAACGCGCCCTCGCCAGCACCGGAGACATCGTCGTGAGCATCATTGACGAAGCCGACTGGTACCTCTGGCGCGGCTGCTCCTACAGCGAGCCACACCCGTCGCTGAGAACCGTCTCAGTGGACGCGCTCTGGGTCGAGACATAATGGCGAGTCCGGCGATGAACTGGTCGACACCCAGAGCACGCGGCATCGCGCGAGAGCTCTTCGAAGGCAGCGGCGACAGGTGGGCGCATGTCCGATCGGTCGGAAGGGCAGCAGACGATCTCGCAGCCCAAGGGCTCGACATCCCGGAAGACGTCATCTCGGCCGCGTGGCTCCACGACATCGGCTACGCGACGCGTCTGGCAGACAAGGGGTTCCATCCGATCGACGGAGCGCGGTGGCTCGCGGCGCAGGGGGCGCCAATGGGGATCGTGGCGCTCGTTGCCTACCATTCGGGGGCGCGCTTTGAAGCCGAGGAGCGCCACCTGACGGACGAGCTCGCGGTTTTCCCCCAACCAGATGAGGAGATGCTGGACCTGTTGACGTTGCTTGACATGACGGTCGGCCCTACCGGCTCAGGGGTCACCGTCGGGACCCGCCTCGAAGAGATCCTATTGAGATATCCCGGTGAACACCCTGTCCACCAGGCCGTTGCGCGATCGCACGCTTACCTCGTGTCCAGCGCAAATCGGGCCGCCGCACGCCTACACAGGTCCGGCGCCCGGGCGCCGTCGCCCACCAGCTCATGGACTGCGCGACCTGGGTCGTTATGGCAGACGACTCGATCCTCGCGGGGCTGGGTCGCGGGCTCGCATGCATGTGTGCATTACGCTGGTCGTATGACCGATGCTGATCGCGCGATCCTGGGCGCAGAGCTGCGCCGCATTCGTGAGGATCTCGACCTCACGGGGATGGCCGTTGGCGAATCCCTCGGGTGGTCCCAGTCAAAGATCTCGCGGATGGAGACGGGACGGTTTGGGGCGTCGGCCAGTGAAGTCGCCCGGCTCTTGGACCACTACGGGGTCAATGAGGAACTCCGCGCGGAGCTGCTCTCGCGTGTAGCCAGGACGGATGGGCTTGAAGGGGCATGGACGGTTCGCTCCGGAGGTGCCGGCCGCCGTCAAGGCCAGGTCAGCGCTGTCGAGTCTCGCCTGACGAGCCTCCTGCAGTACTCCGCTCTCGTGGTCCCCGGACTCCTGCAGTCGCCGAACTACACTCGGGCGGCTGCACGAGCCGGTTCCTTCGGGGACACAGAGGACCTGGTCGCGCGCCGCGTCGCACGACAGCGGATACTCACTGGAGCCTCTCCGCCCAAGTACTCCGTGGTCCTCGACGAAAGGGCGGTCACTCGCTGGCCCGGGCCCATGGAAGTCATGGTGCAGCAGCTCGGCCACATCCTGGAGACCCTTTCGTCGCACCGCGTCAACCTTCGCATGTTGGGCCCAGGTGGAGGGGCGAAGACGTTTGCGCTTGGCTCGTTTCTCGTCTATGACTTCGTGGACGGTCCCCCCATTGCGATGTGCGAGGCCCAAACCGCCGACCTGTACCTGTCCGCCGAGTCGGACGTCACGGCATACAGGCGCCTGTTCAAGGCGCTGCAAAAGGAAGCTCTCGACGTGGACGCCACCCGCGCCCGCCTCGAGCAGCTGCGGGATCAACTGATCTCGTAGCCAACCGCAAAGGAGGAGAACCCATGCAGGACTGGAGCACGGCCGTCTGGCGCAAAAGCCCTCTCAGCGATAGCGGCGGCTGCGTCGAAGTGGCGCATTCCGGCGCGCTGATCGGAGTCCGGGACACCAAGGATCACGAAACGGGTCCGGTGCTCGTCTTCACCGAAAAGGAATGGCGCGCCTTCGTCGGAGGCGTCGCTTCCGGCGTGTTCGAATACGAGACGCTCTCGCAGGTTCAGTGACACACCCGGTGGGTGACCAGCAACCGACCGAGGCCTCTTCCGGGGGACTCGGCCGGTTGCTGGCGTCCACCGGCATCTCCGTCGCGGGTCAGGGGATGGTCATCGCCGCCGTCCCACTCCTAGCCGCGTCGTTGACACGCAACCCGTTTTGGGTGTCCGTGGTAGCAGCCTCGACTTATGCCGCCTGGCTCGTCGTCGGGCTGCCTGCGGGCGCGCTCGTGGACCGATGGCCGCGGCGGCTGACGATGGTGGCGGCGGACCTTGTGAGAGCTGCTCTCCTGGTGGTGCTGGCCGTGCTTGTCACGGTCGACCGAGTGAGCATTGGGGTGCTCGCTGGCCTGGTGTTCGCAATCGGAGTGGCGGGCTGCTTCTTTGATCCCGCGGGACAGGCGGCCATCCCCAATGTGGTGGGTCGGGATGTGGTGGAGCTCGCCAAGGCCAACGGTCGGCTGTGGACGTTGGACATCCTGGGCAGAAGCCTCGTCGGACCTCCTCTTGGCGCGGCGCTCTTTGCGATCGGACTCGCCCTCCCATTCGGCGTCAACGCGGCAACGTTCATCGTCTCCGCACTGTTTCTCCTGGGCCTGCGGCTGCCACGTTCGAGTCTCGAGGAGGCTCCTCAGGGAAACGTCAGCAGGGCCTTGGTGGAAGGAGTGAAGTACCTTGCGACGCATGCCGAGCTACGCGCGCTCACCTTCGGGATGGCCGCGTACAACCTCGGATACAACACAGCCTTCGCGACGCTCGTCCTCTTCAGCCAGGATCGGCTCGGCCTCAGCGCTAAGGGGTTCGGCATTCTCCTCGGGACGTTGGCAGTGGGCGGACTCATTGGAGGGTGGGCATCGCCGAAAGTTGCACGCCACCTGAGACCAAGGTTTGTCTACGCGGTTGCGCTGATGGTCCAAGCCTTGGGGTGGGTAGTGGTCGTGGCCTTTCCGCGCCCGGTCACCGCTGGAGTGGCGCTGGCCTGCATCGGGCTGGCCTCGACCGTTGTCAGCGTCGTTGGAGGCACGGCACGACAGTCCCTCTCTCCCGACGCCATCCTGGGAAGAGTGTCTGCGACAGCCCGCGTGATCGGGATTGGCGCGGCGGCGCTGGGTTCGCTGTTAGGCGGTGCTGTCGCGTCAGGGATGGGAGACCTGCGGGCGCCGATGCTCGCAGCAGGAGCGTTGTGTGCCCTAGCCGCCTTGGCGTTTGCCGCAACATCCGCCAGAGAGTTCTCGGGCCGCAAGGAACTTCGGCGATGAGGCAGTTGAACTTGCGGCTCAGCTGGGATCTGGAGGGCACCGCATATAACTGCCTCCCGGCGAACGCGCCCGCGCAGGCGGACACGCAGTCCGTTCATGCTGGTGGTCGTTCAGCGTGCCACAACGGGCAAATTTGTTCGCGCCCCCATCGCGCTGGGTCGACGTGTGTCAAGCCCGCACGTTCGCTCAGCCTTCGTTTTCGGTCCCTGGCAACTTCCATAAGTCTTGTTGCTCATCGAGATACTTGACCAAATCCGCGGGTGTCTGCGGTTCGCCCGGTTCAAGTGTGACCGGGGGGCCCGTGCCATTGTGAAGAGCTTCCCTCAGACCGTCGACGTCAGGAAAGAGAGTTCGATTGCTGATGCTGTACGTTCCAGCCAAGTGAGAACGCATTTGCCGCTTAACCAAAGCGGGGATCACTAATGCGCAGAATGGCAGGGACGCAGGCCTCCCGGGCGACCGTTCGCTCTCAGAGAAGAGCGCATGAAGTCGAGCTTGGCCAGGTGCCTTGTCGTTGGGCAACGGCAGGTCGTCGACGTAGGAGACGAGACTGAGCGAGGGCATGCCGCCCCCTAAGAACAGGCCTTCCTGCGCTTTCATTCGCTCGTTGCGGATGGTCGGCTGGAGGACAAACGGGACACCGGTGCGCCAGGATTCCGCTGTCGCTTGTACAAGCCCGGCGCTCGCGCCGTACTCTGCCTCCATCATGGACATCGCTTTGTGCAAGTAGTCGACGGCCTCGTACTTCGGGTAGTTCGTGACGTCGAACGCAAACAACACTCCGCTCACGTCTTGGATAGGCGACGCCTTCTGACATGCGAACCACAATGAAGTCATAGGGTTGCTCGTGACGTCGAGCAGGCGTGTAGGGACACCGTGATGCTGCAAGGTTGCTAGGAGATGGAGATCTGTGGCCGAGGCACCTAACTCAAGGCCGATTCCCCACTCTCGAGCCTGACGAAGAATGAGCAACTCGCGCTCGCGGATCTCGCGTTCATCTGGCTTGCGCTGCATTTCGTTGAACAGAACCCGGAAGATGCTCGTTCTGATCGTCCAGCGGTGGTCTTTGACACCGCGCCAGACGTATCGACGGTCCAGCGAGAGTGTCCCGATTCGTGAGATCGAACGCATCAGTGCGTCTTGAGTGGCGGCCCTATAACCCCAGGGCGTTTCGGTCCATCTCGCGACGGTCACAACGGACCTCCTGTGGCATTGACTGACCCCACGCGGTCAGCGCATCGCAGGGCGAATCGCGACCGCCCGTGAATTTCCCACGGTACGCGACGAGTGTCCTGCAGGCGGCGCATCGCCAAGGCGCAATGGCGTTGCGCTCACCTTCCCAGGGGCGGTATGGCGAGTCGACTCGTAAGCAGATCCGGTAAACAAGTCCGGAGCCGCGGCCACCTCGCGGCGCAAAGACGCATATCGGCTCGCGGCGGGTCAAGAGTTCGGCCAAAACGACCGCTGCGGTGAACGGGGCCTGCGCCTGGCCCTATTAGCCGTTGCCTGCCGATACTTTCCCGTTACTCGTCCTCTTGGCGAGTCGCGACCATCCGCTGATTGGGTCCCACCGCAGTCCTGCACCTTACGTTCCGGGTGGTCACGAGCGACAGGTAGGTCACTTCTCGGGATAGGTAAGGAGACGTTGTTACGGTCGTCGATGACGTCCGGCGTCGGGTGCAGCAGCAGCTCAACGGCCACCGCGAGCTCAAGAACAACCCCTCGTATTGTATTCGGAACATCCTGCGCGCCGGCCAGGAGGCACCTGACCGACGGGCAGCAGGCCCGGCTCCACACGGCGTTCGGCGCCGACGAGCGGCACGTCGAGGTCGAACTCGCCTACCGGTGCGCCCAACGGGTGCGCTCCGTGTACCACCAACACCCCACCAGCAGGACGGGGCGATCGCCGAGAGCATCCTGGCAGCTTCACCTCATGCCCGGTCCCCGAAGTCGCCCGCCTCGTGCGGGCCCTCAAGCAGTGGCGCCAAGCGTTCTTGGGCGACTCCGATACCAGCCGCGCGAGCAATGGCGGAACCCAGGCCGTCAACGGCCTCCTCGAGCTCCACCGCCGCATCGCCCGCGGCTCCCGCAACCGCACAACTACCGGCTACGAATGCTCCCCAACGGCGGCGGGCTACTCCTGTGACCCCACACTCAAGTCGGAAGAGATTCGAAGCCTGATACGGGACTGCTCAACGGGCGTTAGGGCGTGCTGCTATCTCGGGCGTAGTGACGCGCAGGCCCATCGAGTACGTCGGGCCTTCCCGGAGGGCGTCATCGAATGAGCGCTCTTCGAGATGTGGGGGAGCTGAACGACGCGCGCAGTCCGAGGAGTCGCTCAATCGGGGTCGTTGGCGATCCCACGGGGAGCCCCTGTCTACCCCCGCCGCCCGCAGCAGGGCCTAGGTCGTCTTAACGAGGGCGCTACTTCTTGGTCGACTTGACAGGCGAGCATGCATTGGTGCATAGTACATGCAGTGGTGCATAGGCCATCACTTCTTACGATGCAGAGGAGCTGCCGCCATGGCACTGTCAAAGAGGTTGAAAGTCACCCACGACGAGGTATTCCCCTATGGAGCGTTCCTGGTCGGGCAGGTGGTCCAGGTGGTCGACTTCGACCGGTCGACCCGGGAGACGAAGTACCAGCAGCTCGACAAGGACACGGGGTTGCCGCTGTGGCAGGTGGACGTCGTGGACGCGGACCCGGAGGCGAAGCGGAGCGCCAAGACGCTCTCGATCAAGTTCGCGGCCAAGGTTCAGCCGGTCCCGCCGGCGAACGAGTCCGGGTCGCCGTTCACGCCGGTCGTGTTCGAGGGGATGACGGCCCTTCCCTACGTGGAGAGCGTCACGGAGGACTTCAACCGGATCGCGTGGTCCTTCCGCGCCGAGGGCATGCGCGGCCTGAAGGCATCCAACCAGCCAGTCACCACATCCGGCGCATCCACGGCGGCCCCGACTGCCGGCTCGCCGTCGAAGGTGGCGTGAGATGAAGGTGGCAGACCTGGTCGCGTGGAGCGAGGCGCTCGGTGTGTCGATGAACGAGGTCTCGACCGTCCTGCGCTTCCGGGAGCGGCAGGTCAATGCCCTCCGGGAGGACGTCGTCAATGCGTGGGGTGGTCTGAAGGACTCCCCGGACGAGGAACTGGTTCTTCAGCTGGCGGTGGCCGGCCGTGTCCTCGGCGAGGTCGTCGAGTCCCTTGGACGGTCCGTGGCCGAGGCGTCGAAGGTGGCGGTCTGAGATGGCCGTCGTCGACCTGGGGAAGTGGGCGGAATTCGCCGGCGTTCCGCTTCTCGACCTCGGACACGTCGTGGGGACCGCCTGGGCGAACGCCGAGGAGCTTCACGGCCAGACCCGCCGCCAGGAGGAACGGCTGCGGTTCTGTCCCGACCTGGACATCCTGCTCGGGATCCAGCACGCCGCTGCGGGCCAGCGACTCGTCCTGTCCCGCCTGGAGGAGATCCGTCGCATCGTGCGACAAGAGGTGGGTTGAGATGTGCGGCGGGAAGGTCACCGAGTGGGCGGACGCCCTTGATGTGCCGCCCAAGGAGCTGCCCGACGCCCTGCGCCGGCTGTACCGCGAGAGCGTCACCCTCCACGAGGAGCTCATCCACTCTCGCCAGAAGGTCCACGAGCGCCCCCTGGTGCACATCGACGAGGCGCTGGCCCGGGCCGAGAGCGCCCTCCGGGAAGCGAGCGACAGCCTGTCGTTCGCCCACCGCGAGGCGTCAAGGGAGGTGTACTGAGATGACGACCAAGCCGGCCCAGACCGACACCCTGGTGGACACCGTGGTCGCAGGGGTCGCCGAGCTGCTGCTCCTGGCAGTTCAGCTCGCGTGGTGGCTCGTCGCCGCGGCAGTCCGCAACCCGATCCTGACGGTCGCAGGAGCAGCAGTATGGTTCGTCCTTCACTGGCATGGCCCAGTCGCCGCGGTGACGGCCTGTGCCGGTTTGGCTCTCGGTCTCCTCATGTGGCGCCTCACCCGCCCGGTCTCGTTCGGCAAGGCGGTCGGACTGCCCGTAGTGGCGACGACGCTGGGTGGGCTCTACCGACTGCGGTGGCGCCACCTGGCCACCCGGCACGGACTGGTCGCCCAGTCGTATGCCGGTGGCCCAGGTTCGTTCGTCGACCACGAGGTCGCCCGATTGGGACAGATCAAAGCGACTCCGGGCTTGCTCCGTCTCCGGGTCCGCCTTCCGGTTGGCCTCACCCCCGGGGACGTCGCGGACGCCTGCGAGGGGCTGGCCCACGCCTTCAGAGTGCGCGAGTGCCGGGCCTGGCCGGATCGTCCCGGTTGGGTCTGGCTCGAGCTGCACCGCCGAGACCTCCTCGCGGCACCGGTGCGCCTGCTGCCGGTCGAGGCCGAAGTCGACCTGTCGGCCGTCCCGATCGGAGCACACGAGGACGGGACACCCTGGCTCCTCGCGCTTCGCGGCACCCACGTCCTGCTGGCCGGTGCCACCGGATCGGGTAAGAGCTCCGTCCTGTGGTCGCTGCTTCGGGGACTCTCGCAGCGGATCGCCGCCGGGTCGGTCCAGGTCTGGGCTGTCGACCCCAAGGGCGGCATGGAGCTAGGCCCGGGGCGGGGCCTGTTCGCCCGGTTCGCCGACACCGACCCGGAGCTGATGTGCCAGCTCGTCGAGGAACTCGTCAGGGTCAAGGACGAACGCGCGCAACAACTGGCCCGGGGCGGCAAACGCCTTCACCAAGCCACCGTGGCCTCGCCGCACCTCCTCCTGCTCGTCGACGAGCTCGCCACCCTCACCGCGTTCGCCGAAAGGAAGGTGATGTCGCGCTTCGACCACGCACTCGGGCTGC